>Ga0308176_10001102_pt1 | contig 16921 bp, 9 predicted proteins | sample PhyCR2_3_FD_203890 | JGI IMG/M metagenome (GOLD analysis project Ga0308176, IMG submission 203890) | Soil microbial communities from UC Gill Tract Community Farm, Albany, California, United States - DLSLS.C.R2 | ecosystem: Environmental > Terrestrial > Soil > Agricultural land | place: USA...
AGACCTCCTGATCGCCGTCAAGGCCGAAGACGATGCCGCGGCGGGCGAGGCCCTGGCCCGGGTCGACGCCCTCCTCCAGGTTCGTCGTACCGGCGGCGAGCAGGATTTCCGGCCTCGCGGCCTCGCCGCCGCCCTGAAGATCCTCCCGGAGGCGCGCTGGGTGCTGGTCTCCGTCCCGGGCCGGCACGCCGCGGCGGTGGCGGAGGAGGCGCTCGGCCACGGCCGCAACGTCTTCCTCTACAGCGACAACGTGCCCGTCGAGCGGGAGGTGGCCCTGAAGCGGAAGGCCCGCGAGCGCGGCCTGCTGGTGCTGGGACCGGACTGCGGAACGGCGGTGATCGGGGGGGTGGGGTTCGGCTTCGCCAACCGGGTCCGCCGCGGGCCGGTCGGCCTGATCGGCGCCTCCGGCACCGGGCTTCAGGCGGTGATGAGCCACCTCCACGCCCTGGGCTCCGGGATCTCCCAGGCGATCGGCACCGGCGGGCGCGACCTCTCGGCGGAGGTCGGCGGCATCACCGCCCTCCAGGCCCTCGACCTCCTCCGCCGGGACCCCGAGACGGAGGTCATCGTGCTGATCTCGAAGCCCCCCGCGCCGGAGGTGGCCGCCCGCCTGCTCGGGCTCGCCCGGTCCGCCGGCAAGCCGGTGGTCGTCTACTTCCTCGGCGCGCCGCTCCCCGGACGCCGGATCGGGAACCTCCATTTCGCCGCCAGCCTGAGCGAGGCCGCGGAATTGGCTATCCAGGTCCCTGCTGTCCCTGCTGTCCCTGGAGTCCCTTCAGGCTTTTTACGCGGCCTCTTCTCGGGAGGCACCCTGGCGCAGGAGGTGCGCCTCGGACTCTCGGCGATTTTTCCTCCTGAGTCGTACCAGATCCTCGATCTCGGGGCCGACGAGTACACCGTCGGCCGCCTGCACCCGATGATCGATCAGGATCTCCGGCTCCGCCTGCTCCGCCAGGAGGCGGCCGACCCGCGAATCTCCCTGATCCTCCTCGACGTGGTGCTGGGTGAAGGGGCTCACGCCGATCCGGCCGGCGAGCTCGGCCCCGCGATCGAGGAGGCCCGCTCCCGGCGGCCGGAGCTGGAGGTGGCCGCCCTCGTGATCGGCACCGACGAGGACCCCCAGGATCTCGCGCAGCAGATCGAGACTCTGGAACGGGCCGGCGCCCGCGTCTTCCACACCGCCGGCGAGCTCGTGGACTACGCGGCACGACGCCTTCCCGGCGAGGAGAGCGAAGGCCGGCCGGTCCCCCTGGAGCCGGTCGGGGGAGTCGTCAACGTCGGCCTGGAGTCTTTCTACGATAGCCTCACCGCGCAGGGAGTCCCGGCGGTCCAGGTCGACTGGAAGCCTCCGGCCGGCGGCAACGAGAAGCTGGCGGCGATCCTGGCGAGGATGAAGAGCCAATGAACATCGATCAGGCCAACCGCACCGCCGTCGAGCGCATGATGGCCGCCCGGCCGGTCCTCAAGGGGCTCGCCACGGCGCGGGAGGTCATCCCCGGCATGTCGGACGACCTCCTCCTCCACGCCGGCCCCCCCATCGAGTGGACGCGGGCCTCGGGGCCGCTGCGCGGCGCCGTCATCGGCGCCCTCCTCTTCGAGGGGCGGGCCCGCGACGAGGCCGGCGCCATCGCCCTCATCGAGCGGGGGGAGGTCCGGCTGGAGCCCTGCCACCACCACGGCGCCGTGGGGCCGATGGCGGGCGTCATCTCCCCCTCGATGAGGGTCTACGTGGTCGAGGACGTCACCCACGGCCACCGCACCTTCTCGAACCTCAACGAGGGGTACGGCAAGGTCCTGCGCTACGGCGCCTTCAGCGGCGACGTCCTCACCAAGCTCCGCTGGATGAACGACTTCCTGGCCCCTGTCCTCGGCCGGGCGATCGAGCTGCTGGACGGCATCGATCTGCGGACCCTGATCGCCGAGGCGCTCCACATGGGGGACGAGGGGCACAACCGCAACAAGGCCGGCTCGCTCCTCTTCCTCAAGCTGCTGGCGCCCGCGATCGCCCGGGCCAACCCGGCGCGGGAGATCCACGCGGAGGTCCTGAAGTTCCTGGGGGAGAACCCGCTCTCGGTGCTCAACCCGGTGATGGCCGCCTGCAAGGCCATGGCCGACGCGGCCCACGGCGTCGAGGGGAGCACGATCGTCTCCACCATGGCCCGCAACGGTACCGATTTCGGCATCCGGGTGAGCGGCCTGGGCGACCGCTGGCTCACCGCCCCCTCCCAGGTGCCGGAGGGCCTCTATTTCCCGGGCTTCTCGAGCGCGGACGCCAATCCGGACATCGGCGACAGCACCATCACCGAGACCGCCGGCATCGGCGCCTTCGCCATGGCGGCGGCCCCGGCCATCGTCACCTTCATCGGCGGCACCCCCCGGGACGCCCTCAACGCTACGCTTGAGATGTACGAGATCACCGCCGCCGAGCACTCCCACTTCACCATCCCCGCCCTCGGCTTCCGCGGCACGCCAGTGGGGATCGACCTGCGCAAGGTGGTGGAGCTGGGGATCACGCCGCGCGTCAACACCGGCATCGCCCACAAGGCTGCCGGCGTGGGGCAGGTGGGAGCCGGGCTCGTCCGCCCGCCGATGGAGATCTTCGAGGCCGCCCTGGTCGCCTACGCCGAGAGGTATGACATCTAAAAGGAGGAGCCGTGTACGTCCCCTATGACATGAGCAAGGTGAAGATTCTCGACCTTTCACAAAATTTCAGCGTCGATTCGCCGGCGTTCGCGTACTACGAGGGGCCGACCGTGAAGTGGGTCAAGCGCCTGGCCTTCGAGGGTGTCAACGCGCAATTCATCTCGACCACCAACCACATCGCCACCCACCTCGACTCGCCGATCCACTTCTACGATCCGGGGCCGGACATCGCCGGCATCCCGATCGACAAGCTGGTGGGCCCGGCCTGCATCGTCGATCTTTCCAAGCTTGGAATCGGCGACTATCAGATCTACGGCCCCGAGCACTTCGAGGAATGGGAGAAGAAGACGGGGATCAAGATCGAGCGCGGCGACATTCTGGTGATCCATACCGGCTACCACCACTTCTACAACGAGGATTGGTACAAGGTCCACAACCAGGAGCAGGCCGATCTGCCGCGCGCCTTCCTGAAGCACCCCGGCCCGCAGAGCCGCTTCGTCGACTGGGTGCTCGACCGCGGCATCCGCTGGCTGGCGGTGGACTGCATCGCCGCCGACCACCCTTTCAACACCAACGTGCGCCGGGCGCGACCCGACCTCATCCCCGAGGTGGAGAAGGTGATCGGCATGTCGATCGACGAGGCCTTCCCCTGGCCCGCGGACTACCAGTGCATGCACGTCAAGCTCTTCCCGCACGGCGTCTTCCACGCCGAGAACGTAGGCGGCCAGATCGACGAGGTGCTCGACCAGCGCGTCTGGCTCGGCTGCTTCCCCTTCCGCTTCAAGGGGGGCGAGGCGGCCTTCGCGCGGATCGTGGCGTTCGTGGAGCAAAAATAAATGATCGGCGCCCGCACTAAGCGCAACGAAGACCCCCGCCTCCTCACCGGGCGGGCCCTGTTCGTGGACGACCTCGACCTACCCGGGATGCTCCACGTGGCCTTCCTGCGCAGCCCCTACGCCCACGCCCGCATCCGGAGCATCGACACCTCGCGGGCGCGGCGGCACGAGGGGGTGATCGCGGTCTACACGGCGGAGGATCTCGGGAGCTATTGGCAGCCCGGGCCCCTGCTCGTGCCGCCGCCGCCGGTCGAGGGGATGGTCTTCAACCAGCGGACGCAGGTCCCGTTGGCCAAGGGCAAGGTGCGCCAGCTCGGCGAGCCCGTCGCCGTGGTGGTGGCTGTCTCCCGCTACGTGGCCGAGGACGCGCTGCCGGACATCGAGGTCGACTACGAATCGCTGCCGGCCGTGGTGGACATGGAGAAGGCCCTGGCACCCGGAGCCCCCCTCGTGCACGAGGACGTGGGCTCCAATCTCGCGGCCTACGTCCCTCAGAAGAAGGGGGACTACGAGGCGGCCAAGGCCAAGGCGGACGTGGTGATCCGCCGCCGCTTCCACTACGACCGCGGCGCCGCGGCGGCGATCGAGAACCGGGGCGTGGTGGCCCAGTGGGACGCGCGGGCCCAGAAGCTCACCATCTGGGACACCACCCAGGCGCCCATCCCCGTGCGCAACGGCCTGGCCGCTATGCTCGGCCTCTCCGAGCACCAGGTGCGGCTGGTGACCCCGTTCATCGGCGGCGGATTCGGCCCCAAGATCATGATGTTCTATCCGGAAGAGGTGCTCATCCCCTGGCTCGCCCTCCAACTCGACCGGCCGGTCAAGTGGATCGAGGACCGCGCGGAGAATTTCGTCGCCACCACCCAGGAGCGCGGGCAGATCCACGACGCGGAGATCGCCCTGACGCGCGACGGCGTCATCCTCGGCGTCAAGGACTCCTTCCTGCACGACACCGGCGCCTACGACCCCTACGGCCTCACCGTGCCGCTCAACAGCCAGTGCACGCTGATGGGCCCCTACCGGGTGCCCGCCTATCAGAGCGAATTCCGGGCCGTGTTCACCAACAAGACGATCGTCACCCCCTACCGCGGCGCCGGCCGGCAGCACGGCGTCTTCGTGATCGAACGGCTGATGGACCTCGCCGCCCGCGAGCTGGGGATCGACAAGATCGAGCTCCGCCGCCGCAACTTTCTCAAGCCCGAGGAGTTTCCGCACGATCACGTGATCATCTATCAGGATTTCGCGCCGCTCTATTACGACAGCGGCAACTACGAGCCGGTGCTCGACAAGACCTTGCGAATGATCGACTACGAGCGCTTCGTCAACGAGGAGCAGCCGCGCCTGCGCGCCGAGGGCAAGGCGGTGGGGATCGGCATCGTCGCCTACGTCGAGGGGACCGGCATCGGGCCTTTCGAGGGCGCGCGGGTGCAGGTGCAGCCGAGCGGCAAGGTGACGGTGGTCACCGGCATCGGCACCCAGGGGCAGGGGCACTTCACGGTGCTGGCCCAGGTGGCCGCCCAACAGCTCGGAGTGGAGGTGGACGACGTGGACGTGGTCACCGGCGACAGCGATCAGTTCCACTGGGGGACCGGCACCTTCGCCAGCCGCGGCGCCGTGGTGGCCGGCAACGCCACGAACGAGGCGGCGAAGAGCGTGCGCGAGAAGGCGATCCGCGTGGCCGCCGAGAAGCTCGGGGTGCCCGAGGAAAAAATCGAATTGATCGGAGGCGCGGCGCGGGTCGCGGGCGATCCCGAAAAATCGATCTCCCTGGGGGAGCTCGCGAAGCTCGCCAATCCCATGCGCGGCGCGGTGAAGCCGGGCACCGAGCCGGGCCTGGAGGCTACCCGCTATTTCGGTCCTTACCGGGGGGCCACGGCGAGCGGCTGCCATGCCTGCGTCCTGGAGGTCGATCCCGAGACCTTCCAGGTCAAGATCCAGAAATACGTGGTGGTCCACGACTGCGGCGTGGTGATCAATCCGCTCCTGGTGGACGGCCAGGTCCACGGCGGCGTGGCCCAGGGGGTCGGCAACTCCTTCTACGAGCAGCTCGTCTACGACGACAACGGCCAGCTCCTCAACGCCAGCTTCATGGACTTCCTCCTCCCCACCGCCCTCGACGTGCCGCGGGTGGAGGTCGGCCACGAGGAGACGGTCTCCCCTCTCAACGCCCTGGGCACCAAGGGGGCCGGAGAGGCAGGGGCCATTCCCGTCGGCGCCCTCTTCGCGCAGGCGGTGGAGAACGCGCTGGGGATTCCGGGTCTGGAGATCCTGGAGATTCCGCTGAAGCCGAGCCGGTTGTGGGAGATCGCCGGCGCGGCCCCAAAAACCTGATCAGTCTTGAGGGACGCCGGCCAGATCCACCACCGGCGTCCCCCGCATCAGCGCCCAGTACAGCACGAACGCCACGCCGAAGCCCACGAACCAGGCGTAGTCGTAGAGCACGCGCAGCGCCGGCACCACCAGACCGATCAGAGCCGCGGCCACGCCCGCGACCAGCGAGACGACCGCTTTCCAATTCCAGCGGCCGTAGATCCCGTCCGACTGATAGAGATCCGCCAGCGAAAGATTGGATTTCCGGATCAGCCAGTAGTCGGCGATGAAGATCCCCGCGATCGGACCCAGGAAGCTCGAATAACCGACCAGCCAGCCGAAGATGTAGGTGCCGTAATCCGCCAGCAGCCGCCAGGGCATGATCACGATCCCCAGGCTGCCCGTCAGCACGCCGCCGATGGCGAAGGTGATGTGCGACGGCCAGAGGTTCGAGAAATCGTTGGCCGGCCCCACCACGTTGGCGGCCACGTTGGTGGTGAGCGTCGCGATCAGCAGGGCGAAGAGCGAGATCAGGATCACCAGCGGATGGCCCATCCGTGAGAGCAGGACCACCGGATCCCAGATCGCCTCGCCGAAGATGAGCACCGAGGCCGAGGTCACCGCCACGCCGATGAACGAGAAGAGGGTCATCGTGGTCGGCAGACCGTAGAGCTGACCCCGCACCTGGGCCCGCTGGTCGCGGGCGAAACGGGAGAGGTCGGGGATGTTGAGCGCGAGCGTGGCCCAGAAGCCCACCATGGCGGTGAGCGACGGCACGAAGAAGGCCAGGAATTCCCCCGTGGTCTTGAATTTGCTCGGCTGCGCCAGGATCGGCCCCAGGCCTCCGGCCCGCGCCATGGCCCAGCCGAGCAGGGCGAGGCCGGCCACGATCAGGAACGGCGCGGCCCAGGCCTCCAGCCGCTTGATGGCATTGCTCCCCCGCACCACGATGTAGATGTTCCACAGCCAGAAGATGAGGAACGAGATCCAGGCTCCCCCCGGCACCCGCTGCCAGCCGGAAAACGCCGTGGTCAGCAGCGTCTGGATCGCCTGGCCGCCGATCCACGTCTGGATGCCGAACCAACCGCAGGCCACCAGCCCGCGCAGGATCGCCGGCACGTTGGCGCCGCGGGTGCCGAACGAGGCGCGGGCCAGCACCGGAAAAGGGATTCCAAAACGGGTGCCCGGATGGGCGATCAGCACCATGGGGACGAGCACGATCAGGTTGCCCAGGAGGATCGTGAGCAGCGCCTGCCACCAGCTCATCCCTCCCTGCACCAGCCCGGCCGCCAGCATGTAGGTGGGGATGCAGACCGACAGCCCCACCCACAGCGAGGCCATGTTGTAGGTGCTCCACGTCCGCTGCTCGGCGCGGGTGGGAGCGAGGTCCGCGTTCCACAGCCGCGTGTCGGCCGACGGCTCCCGCAGCTCGTAGAGGTCGCCGCGGACCCGGCGCATCGCCTGAAGTCTGGACGCGGAGGGCCGCTCCGCCGCTGGCTCGGTCATAGTGGAGGTATGGTACACCGAGGAAGGAGCCTCCCCATGTGGACCTCAACCCCATTCACCGAGCGCTTCGGCTGCCGCTATCCCATCGTCCAGGGCCCCATGGGCGGCGGCGCCTCGACGCCCGAGCTGGTGGCGGCGGTCTCCAAGGCGGGTGGGCTGGGATCGCTCGGCTGCTATCACCTGGAGCCCGCCGCGATCCTGGACGCTGCGGCCGACATCCGGCACCGGACCGATAAGCCGTTCGCCCTCAACCTATGGATCCCCCGCGAGAGGGAGGATGGCGAGAGGCCCGAGCCCTCCCGCGCCCTGGCGCGGCTCCAGCCGTACCGGGACGAGCTCGGCCTGCCACCTCTCCTGGAGCCCCCGGCGCCCACCGTCCAGAATTTCGAGCGGCAATTCGAGGCTGTGCTCGAGGCGCGGCCCGCCGTCTTCAGCTTCATCTTCGGCCTGCTGCCCGAGCCGATGGCGGCGGCGGCGCGCCGGAGGGGGATCGCGTTGATCGGCGTCGCCACCACGGCCGAGGAGGCAGAAGCCTTGGAGGCGAGCGGCGCCGACCTCGTGTGCGCCTCCGGATTCGAGGCCGGAGGGCACCGTGGCAGCTTCCTCCGCCCGGCCGAGCAGTCGCTCACCGGCACGCTGTCGCTCGTCCCCCAGGTGGCGAGCGCCGTGCGGGTCCCAATCCTGGCCGCCGGGGGGATCGCCGATGGCCGCGGCGTGGCGGCGGTGCTGGCCCTGGGCGCCTCGGCGGCGCAGATCGGCACCGCCTTCCTGATGTGCCGGGAGTCCGGAGCGAGCGATCTCCATCGCGCGGCCCTCGCCGACCGGACCCGCGCGCGGCGCACCACCCTGACCCGGGCCTACACCGGACGGCTGGCGCGGATGCTCACCAACCGCGTCACGGACGATCTGGCGCGAGTCCCCGCCGAGATCCTCCCCTATCCGCTCCAGAACGAGGCTACCCGGGAGCTCCGCTACGCCGCGGCCCGCGCCGGCCGCACCGACCTCCTCCCCTTCTACGGCGGCCAGTCGGCCCCGCTGGCCGCGCTGGGCTCGGCCGCCGGCCTCGTCGCCACCCTGGCCGCGGAGACCGGCGCGGTCTTCGATCGGCTCGGCCCGGAGAGCCGATAGGAGGCAGACAGGCTGCCATCCGCCCCCGGATACGGATGGCAGCCCAAAGGAGGAAGCCAGAAGGATGGGCCCGTATCCATCCCCCTGGCACAGCATCAATTGTCAAAGAGCCGCGTCAGCCTCTTGGGGTGGATCTCGGAGCAGGTGTCTCGAGGCGTACTGGTATACGGATGGATCGGGAGGATCGTTGGGGGCGGCGCCGCCGGGGGCAGCCAGGGGGGTCGCCTCTCGCCCCGGATCTGATGTCTTCCGCCTCGCGGATTCCGCCGTCCGCCCCGGATCTGGCGCCTCCGCCTCGCGAATTCCGTGGTTGGCCCCGCGTCGTGCGCCTTTCGCCTCGCGGGGCGCGTCACTCGCCCCGGATCTGTGGAGCCCGCCTCGCGGATGCGGAGGCGCGCCTCGCGAGGCGAAAGGCGTACGACGCGGGGCGAGAGGGATCAGATCCGGCGTGGGCCGTCCACGCCGGATCTGGCGCACTCGCCTTTCGGCTGTGGCGGCCCGCCTCGCGGGGCGAGCCGCGCACGCCGGATCGGGTGAAGGAGAGCCACCCTCCCCCGCTTACTCCTGCATCGCCCAGAGCTCCACGCCCGTCTCCCCCTCCCAAGCGGGGAAGAAGAGCCGGGGACCGGCCGGCAGGACGTTCCCCGTGTAGTAATCCGCCGGCGACAGGTCGCGGATCAGCTTCGTGCCGGCCGCAGTGCCGTCCGACAGCCAGAGCTCGCCGCCGTAGGTGATCGCGACGAGCCGGTTGCGCCAGCGGAGCAGGCTCCCGGCTCTGGGCCGGCCGTCGGGCCGGACCGGACCGGTGCCCGTCGCGGTGCCGTCACTGGTGTAAAGAGAGCCATCGTAGGCCTGGTAGAAAAGCCGCCCCGCCGCCGCGATCCCGAGCGAGAGATCAGGGGCACCTTCGTCGGAGATCTTGCGCGTGCCACCCGAGGTGCCGTCGCTCACCCAGAGCCCCGTCTTGAAGCCGGAAAGGTAGAGCCGCACGCCGTCCGACAGCAGCGCCCTGAACGATTGATCCGAGGCCACCGGCAGCCTGAGCTTCCGCGTGCCGGCGGTGGTGCCGTCCGTGCTCCACAGCTCGGTGCCGTCGCCCAGGAACCAGAGCCGGCCGGCATGGACCGTAACGCTCGCGATTGTCTGGCTCTCGGCGAGGAGCCGCGTGTTGGCGGCCGTTCCGTCGGTGCTCCACAGCTCCACGCGGCCCTCGCTGTTGCGCCCGGTGAGCCAGAGCCGGCCGCCGTAGGTTGTCCAGAGCTTGATCTCCTCCAGCTCGGGCCCGAGAGCGATCGTCCCCTTGGCCGTGCCGTCGCTCTTCCAGAGGCGGAGAGAGGCCGCGAACCAAGCCTTCCCCGCGAAGACCGTGAAGCCATACGGGGAGGAGGAGCCCGGCCCGGGGCTGAGGTCGGCCACCCGCCGCGTGCCCGCTGGAGTGCCGTCGGTGATCCAGGGCTCGTCACCGTGGTTGAGGTCCCCGGCCGAGAAGAAGACACGCGAGCCGAGCTCGGCCACGGGCTTCGAGAGGTCGCCGAGCCTGCGCACGCTGTCCGGCGTCACCCGGATCGTCCCCGTCTCGCTGCCGTCGCTCGTCCAGAGCTCGGGCACGGAGTGGCGCGCCTGAATCTCGAAGAACACCCGGGTGGCGGAGCCCGTCCAGCCGGTCTGGCCGTACAGGTCCCTTTTCACGGCCACGGTACCCGCTTCCGTGCCGTCGCTCCGCCAGAGCGCGGAGCCGTGGCCGTCACCCGCGAAGAACAGCAGACGGTTCCCCAGGGCCATCGGATCGTGGGGATGGGAGCCGCCGGGGTCTTCGTCCACGATATCCGTGAGGAGGTGCGTGCCTTGCGGCGTGCCGTCCGACCGCCAGAGCTCGACGCCGTGGGCGGCGTCCTCGCCGGAGAAGACCGCCACGCCGCCCGCGGTACCGCCTTCCATCCAAAAACTACTGAAGCGGGCCACTTCCACGGTCCCGTCCGCCGTGCCGTCGGTCGCCCAGATCCCGGTGCTCTTCCGATCCCAATCGGAGGTGGCGAAGAGCAGGCGTCCGCCGGAGGTGCCCAGCCTCGTCGGCCAGTCGTTCCATCCATCGGGGATGTCACTCACCTTCCGGGAGCCCTGGGTCGTGCCGTCCGTCAGCCAGAGCTCCGGGCCTTGCTCGCCAAAAGCCCCATAGTAGAGCTGGCCCCGGTGCAGGAGGATAGGACCCCCACGGCATGAGAAGGAGCCCTGGCAGGCGCCCGGCACCGCATGGGTGCCTTTCGGCGTGCCGTCCGACGTCCACAGCTCATCGCCGGACGCCCCCCAGTCGTAGGCCCAGAACAGTACCCGGTCGCCCAGCACCGCCAGTGACTCCGAGTCAAAAGCGTAGGGACTGGAAAACCAGGTCAGCCTCTGGGTGCCCGCGGCCGTGCCGTCCGTCACGTAGAGCTCCCGTCCTCTGGCGTCGGTCCATGCGGTGAAAAACAGACGCTTTCCGACGGCCTGGAAGTTGGAAAATTCGGCCGAGGCCGCCCCTTTCGCCAGGTCGGCGATGCGATAGGTGCCGGCGGCCGTCCCATCGCTCGCCCACAGCTCGGAGCCCTGCGAGTCGGTCCCCACGAACACCAGGCGCGAGCCGAGAACCTGGAGCGATGCCGCCTGGATATCGCGAACCTTGGAGGTGCCGGCGGCCGTGCCGTCGCTCTGCCAGAGCGCGGACCGGGTGGCGAAGTAGAGCCGGCCCCGGAAGCTCGTCAGAGAGGAGGGATTGGAGGATTCCGGTCCCGGCTCGAGGTCCAGAACCTCATAGGTGCCGCCGGGGGTGCCGTCGCTTCGCCAGAGCTCCCCGCCATGGTCTGGGGTCTCGGAGCCGAAGTACAGGACTCTCTGCCGCGGCATCCAGACCGCGGTGCCCCAATAGGAGCTGATGTCACTGACGTGGAAAGTTCCTGGCAAGCTGCCGTCGGTGACCCAGAGCTGGAAGCCGTAGTTGGGGTCCTGGACGCGGAAGAAGCACCGGTTTCCGGCCATCACAAAAAAGCTGCTGGACCCGATTCCAAAGAAGTCCACCAGACGGTAGGTGCCGGACGCCGTGCCGTCGCTGCGCCAGAGCTCGCTGTGATCGAACCTCCAGGTCTGGAACAGGACGAGGTCGCCAAACGCGACGAACTCCGTGGGCGTTGAGCTGCCGGACCTCGTCGTAGGGCCGATGTCTTTCACCAGATAGGGGGTAAAGCTCGCGGGAGCCGCGGCGATGAGCACGAGGGAGAGGAAGAGCACACGCAAGGTTCGCATGGGGGATACCTCCTGAGGGGCCTGTTTTCGATGGGCCCCACAACGCAGCGGTCACCGGCCCCCCATCCAGGAATCGCTGATCTATAAAAAATCTACGCCGCGAGGGCGACGCCAGCAAGCCTCGGAGAGGTAGGAAGATTTTCCCGCCGGGGTGGGAAAGGTCCTGCCTGATCGAAGGGGAGGGCAGCTCCTGCTGAGCTCCGCGCGACTCACGGTTGCGGTACTCTCTGCCGGTGCACCCCCTAACCGCCCCCACCCTCGACGAGATCCGGGCCGCGCGCGAGCGCCTGGCCGGGGTCACCGTGCGCACCCCTCTGATCCGTCTGAATGCTGACGCTCCCGGGGAGGTCTGGCTCAAGTTGGAGAACCTGCAGCCCATCGGCTCGTTCAAGCTGCGCGGCGCGGCCAATGCCATGAAGCTCGCCGGACCGGCGGGGGTGCGGGAGGGGGTCTACACGGCGAGCGCGGGCAACATGGCCCAGGGGGTGGCATGGAGCGCCCGCGAGCTCGGGGTGCCGGCCACGGTCGTGGTGCCCGACCACGCGCCCGCCACCAAGCTGGCGGCCATCGAGCGCCTGGGCGGCAAGGTCGTGAAGGTGCCCTTCGAGCGCTGGTGGCAGGTGATCCAGGAGCACTCCTTCCCGGGGCTCGGCGGCCTGTTCATCCATCCGGTGGCCGACCGGAACGTGATGGCGGGCAACGGCACGGTCGCCCTGGAGATCCTGGAGGACCTGCCGGACGTGGACACCGTGCTCGTCCCCTTCGGCGGCGGCGGGCTCTCCTGCGGGATCGCGTCGGCCCTCGCCGCGCTGCGCCCGGAGGCCCGGGTCTTCGGCTGCGAGGTGGCCACCGCCGCGCCGCTCTCGGCCTCCCTCGCCGCCGGCTCGCCCCAGACTGTGGACTACAAGCCGAGCTTCGTCGACGGTATCGGCGGCAAGAGCCTCCTGCCCGAGATGTGGCCCCTCGCCAGCTCGCTGCTCGCCGGCGCCCGCGTCGTCCCGCTCGAAGAGGTGGCCGCCGCCGTCCGGCTGCTCGCCGAGCGCCACCGCGTGATCGCCGAGGGGGCCGGAGCCACGCCCGTCGCCGCGGCGCTCGCGGGGGTCCCGGAGGCGCGCAAGGTGGTCTGCGTCGTCTCGGGAGGCAACCTCGACTTCTCCAAGCTCTGCGCCATCCTGGACGGGCGGGTGCCCTGAGGCACTCATGAAGAGGTCCGGGATCGCACTGTTGGGGCTCGCGGCCCTCGCGGCGGCACACGGCAAGAACATGGCAAAGCTTCAGCTCGTCGAGGCCACGATCCCCGAGCTCCGGCAGGCGATGGAGGCGAAGCGCCTCACGGCCGAGCGGCTCGTGCGCCTGTATCGCGCGCGCATCGACGCCTACGACAAGACCGGGCCGGCCGTGAACGCGTTCCTGTACGTGAACCCGAGGGCCGAAGAGGAGGCGCGGCGGCTCGACGCGGCGCGGAAGCAGGGAAAGGCGCGAGGGCCGCTCTACGGCATCCCCGTCCTGCTCAAGGACAACATCGACGTCGCGGGGATGCCGACGACCGCGGGCTCGGTGGCTCTCGCGGGGTCCGTTCCGTCCGGGGACTCCTTCATCGCCTGCAAGCTGCGCGCGGCCGGCGCGGTCCTCCTGGGCAAGGGGACCCTCACCGAATTCGCCAACTTCTTCGGGGCCAACATGCCGACCGGCTACAGCTCGCTCGGCGGCTTCGGATTCAATCCCTATGACCCGCGCCCGATGCCAGGGGGCGACGGCCGGCCGGTGCTCCAGACGGGCGGCTCCAGCTCGGGGCCGGGCATCGCCGTGAACGCGAATCTCGTGACAGTCGCGGTGGGTACGGAGACCTCCGGGTCGATCCTCAGCCCGGCGAGCTCCAACGGGGTGGTGGGCCTCAAGCCCACCCTGGGGCTGGTCAGCCGTCATGGCATCCTCCCGATCACGGCGGACCAGGACACCGCCGGCCCCATCGCGCGCACCGTTACGGACGCCGCCATCCTGCTCGGCGTCCTCGCCGGCTACGATCCCGCGGATCCCGCCACGGCCGCCTGCCTCAAACCCGGCAACTGTCATGACGACTACACACGGTTTCTCGATACAAAGGCTCTGAAGGGGGCCCGCATCGCCGTGGTGACGCCCATCCCGCCGGAACGGGCCGCCATCATGAGCGCGGCGATCGACGTGCTGCGCGCGCAGGGGGCCGACGTCCAGCTTCTGCCGTCGCCGTTCCAGGCGCAGCTCGGCACCTGCGTGAGCTATCCGCCCCCCGCGGGCTGCTCCACCGTGCTCCTGTACGGCCTGAAACGGGACCTGAGCGCCTACCTGGCTGCGACTCCCGGCGCGCCCCGCCGGACGATCGCGGAGATCATCGCCTTCAATAACGGTTACAAACCGGCGATGAAGTACGGCCAGGCGATCTTCGAGGCCGCCCAGCAGGTCGACACCTCGCCGGGCAGCGCGGACACGATGCGCTATCAGGCGGACCGCGCCGAGGACCTCAAGCGGTCCCGGGGCGCCCTGGACGCCGTATTCAAAGACGCCGACGCCATCCTCTCCTCGGCCAACACCTTCGCGGGGGCGCCGGCGAAGGCGGGGTATCCGAGCATCACCGTACCCGGCGGATTCGTGCCGCCCACCGCGCCCGTCGAGAATCCCTTTCCATCCGGAGTGACCTTCTCCGGCCCGGCCTTCTCCGAGCCGCGGCTGATCGCCCTGGCCTACGCCTTCGAGCAGGCGACCCACCACCGCCGGCCGCCCGCGAGCACGCCGCCGCTGCCTGGCGACAGCGTCTCGCGCTGAGCGCCTGTCCCGCCCTCCGGATCTGCCGCACCCTGTATTAGTGAGGTAGTTTGTCTACTTTATTGCTGCGCGGGCGGCTGCGCGCGCGGCGATGCGGTATCCCCGGTTCCGAATCCAGCACGCAAACCGTCCGACAAACCCTGGAGGCACATCATGAAGAGAGCCACGATCATGCTGTTGGGGATCGCGGTGCTCGCGACGGCGTTCCTCGCGCGAATCGCCGCCGCGGAAGAGCACGGCGAGGGCACGGCGCGGCTTCAGCTCGTCGAGGCCACGATCCCGGAGCTCCAGCACGCGATGCAGACCAAGCTCCTCACGGCGGAGCAGCTCGTCGACCTGTACCTCGCGCGCATCGCCGCCTATGACAAGATGGGGCCGGCCGTGAACGCGTTCCTGTTCCTCAACCCGAACGCCGAGGCGCAGGCGCGAGCGCTCGACGCGGACCGCCATCCGGGGATCTCGCGGAGCCCGCTCTACGGCATCCCCGTCCTGCTCAAGGACAACATCGACACCGCCGACATGCCGACCACGGCCGGCTCGGTGGCGCTCGCCGGGTCGATCCCGCCGGACGACGCGTTCATCACCCGCAAGCTGCGCGCGGCGGGGGCGATCATCCTGGGCAAGGGCACCCTCACCGAGTTCGCCAACTTCATCGCGCTCGGCATGCCGACCGGCTACAGCTCGCTCGGCGGCTTCGGGTTCAACCCCTACGATCCGCGGCCGCTGCCGGGCGGCGACGGCCGGCCGGTGCTGCAGACGGGCGGCTCCAGCTCAGGCCCCGGCATCTCGGTCAACGCGAACCTCGTCACGGTCGCGGTCGGCACGGAGACCTCGGGCTCGATCCTCAGCCCGGCGAGCGCCAACGGGGTGGTCGGCATCAAGCCCACCGTGGGGCTGGTCAGCCGCGACGGCATCATTCCGATCACGGCGGACCAGGACACCGCCGGCCCGATCGCGCGCACCGTCACGGACGCGGCCATCCTGCTCGGCGTGCTGGCCGGATATGACCCGGCCGACCCCGCCACGGCCGCCTGCCTCACCCCCGGCAACTGCCTCAGCGATTACACGCCCTTCCTGGACAAGAGGGCGCTCAAGGGGGCCCGCATCGCCGTGGTCACGCCGGTCCCCGCCAGCCGGCTCGGCCTGATCAACGCCGCGATCGACGTGCTGCGCGCCCAAGGAGCCGAGGTCCTCTCCGTACCGGATCCGTCCTCGATGCAACTCGGCACCTGCGTGAGCTATCCGCCTCCCGCGGGCTGCTCCACGGTCCTTCTCTATGGGGAGAAGCGCGACCTGAACGCCTATCTGGCGGCCACACCCGGCGCTCCCAACCATACGATCGCCGAGATCGTCGCCTTCAACAGCACCTACGTTCCGCCGTTGAAATATGGCCAGGCGATCTTCGAGGCCGCCGCGCAGGTGGACACCACGCCGGGCAGCGCGGACACTCTGCGCTATCAGGCGGACCGCGCGGAGGACCTCGTGCGCTCGCGGGGCGCTCTGGACGCCATCTTCAACGGCCCCGACGGCATCCAGGGGACCGGCGACGACGTGGACGCCATCCTCTCGGCGGCCAACTTCTTTGCGGCCACTCCGGCGAAGGCGGGCTATCCGAGCATCACGGTGCCGGGAGGTTTCCTGCCGCCCACGCCGCCGATCGCCAATCCGTTCCCGTCGGGGACGACGTTCACCGGCCGGGCCTTCTCCGAGCCGCGGCTGATCGCCCTCGGCTACGCGTACGAGCAGGCGACCCACAACCGCGTGCCCCCCGCGAGCACGCCGCCGCTGCCGGGCGACAGCGTGTCGCGGCCGTAGGTCAACCACCGGGCCGGCCCGGGCATTTATGCCCGGGCCCTCACACCCTCTCCAACAACACGTACCCGGAAAACCGCCGGAATTCATCCCTTTTGCTCTTCGGCATCAGCCGTCCGATCAGGTTCCAGAGCCAGGCGCCCTTCATCGTCCGGTTCAGGCGCCGCGCCTCCTCCCAGGTCGAGCGATACTGCGCCTCGCGCCAGCCGTAGGGCCGGAAGAAATCCGTTCCCTCGGCGGGCGCGAACTTGAACGGCGCGCCGCCCTCCGCGAGGCTCTTCCCCCAGGTCCGGCTCATCCTCTTGAGCAGTTGGGGGCTCGCGAGATCGATCAGCCACTCCTGGAAGCTGGGCTGCGCGTGCAGATCGGTGGCGAGCGCCGCCACCTGCTCCGGATCGAGATAGATCAGCAATCCTTCGGTGACGACGATCGCCCGCTTCGATCCGGCGCCGAGCCGCGCGAAGAGCGTCCGGCGGGCCTCGGCATCCCTGAGGTCGACCGTCACGGCCTCGTAGCGGCAGACGGGTTTCTCATCCCGCAGCATCTCGGTCTTGTAGTTGAGGATCCCGGGGAGGTCGACGTCCACCCAGCACAGCTCCGGCGGCAGCGGC
>Ga0308176_10001103_pt1 | contig 16913 bp, 13 predicted proteins | sample PhyCR2_3_FD_203890 | JGI IMG/M metagenome (GOLD analysis project Ga0308176, IMG submission 203890) | Soil microbial communities from UC Gill Tract Community Farm, Albany, California, United States - DLSLS.C.R2 | ecosystem: Environmental > Terrestrial > Soil > Agricultural land | place: USA...
GCGCCGCCCTTGAAGTCTTTACCCCAGCTCTTGACGAACTTGCCCTTGCTGTCGAAAACGACCATCGAGTCGCTGCTCTCACTGGTTGCGTTCACCGTGTGATGGACATAGATGTGACCGTTTGAATCTTCGCAGACACCGTGCGTGTTGCCGTATTTGATGTCAGCGGGAAGTTCGCCCCAGTCATGCGTGACTTCGTACACGTGATCACCGGAACCGAGGACCGGCTTGCGGGTTCCAGCTTTATCCGTTGCGCCGAGGATCAATGGAACTCCCGCGCCGACTGCATAGAGAAATGAGCGTCTGGTTGACACATTTACACCAGAATATCTTTCACGACAACCGCACGCTTCTCGGTCCCCGTAAGCTTCTGATCGAGCCCTTGATACTTAAACGTAAACCGGGTGTCTTCAAGCCCAAATCGGTTAAGAATAGTCGCATTCAGATCGCGTATGTGTACGGGATCTTTGACAATGTTATAGGAGAACTCATCCGTTTCGCCGTGCACAACGCCTCCCTTGATACCAGCGCCGGCCATCCAGATCGAGTAGCATTTCGGATGGTGATCGCGGCCATAATCGTTCGGTGTAAGTTTGCCTTGACAATAGATAGTGCGTCCGAATTCACCACCCCAAATCACCAGGGTGTCATCGAGCAGTCCTCGCGCCTTCAGGTCCTGTACCAGGCCATAAGCGCCTTGATCCACGTCACGACACTGGCTCGGTAGAACATCTGGAAGCGCGCTGTGAACGTCCCAGCCGCGGTGATAAACCTGAACAAAGCGTATGTCGCGTTCGGCCATGCGGCGGGCCATCAGGCAGCAGTTGGCAAACGTGCCCGGCTTTCGCGCATCGTCGCCGTACAGCTTAAACGTGCTCTCCGGTTCCTTCGAGATGTCCGTCAGTTCAGGGACTGAAGTCTGCATGCGGAAAGCCATCTCATATTGCGCGATGCGTACCTGGATCTCAGGATCAGCCATCTTGGCCATCTCCATACGGTTCAGCTCGCCGGTGGCGTCTAGCATGCGGCGGCGAATCTTCTCCGGTACGCCCTCCGGATTATTGATGTAAAGAACCGGATCGCCGCCAGACCGGAGCGCCACGCCCGAATACTGACCGGGAAGAAAACCGGAACTCCAAAGGCGCGCGGATATTGCCTGCACGTTCGCTTTCGGATTCGAATGCGTTGCGTTCAGAACGACAAAGGTTGGCAGATCCTGGTTGAGGCTGCCCAAGCCATAAGAGATCCACGACCCCACGCATGGCTTACCGGCGATCATGAAGCCCGTCTGCAGAAGCGTGACGGCAGGATCGTGATTGATCGCGTCCGTATTCATCGAGCGAATTACGGCGATGTCATCGGCCATCTTCGCCGTGTAGGGCAGAAGTTCAGAGATCCATGTTCCGGAATTTCCATGCTGCGCGAACTTGAACACGGACGGAGCGACCGGAAATCGCGTTTGCCCGGATGTCATGGTGGTGAGCCGCTGGCCCTGGCGGACCGAGTCCGGCAGGTCCTTGTCGAACCACTTTTCCATCCCGGGCTTGTAATCGAACGTTTCCATCTGCGGCGGCGCGCCCAACATATGCAGATAAATGGCCCGTTTTGCTTTCGGCGGGAAGTGGGGCAGACCCGGAAGGCCGCCGATTGCCTTTTTCTCCGTGGCCGCGGACGCATGCCGTTCGAGGAGCGTATAGAGAGCAAGTGAACCCAAGCCGCGAGCGCCCCGGGCAAGAAGTCGCCGCCTCGTCTCCACCAGCATGGTTTCGGTGATCGAATCTAATGGCTTTTCGTTCATTTCTCTAACGTTTCGTCCAGGTTGAGCATCTCGTTCGCGACCATTGTCAGGGCCGCGAATTTGGGCTGCGCAAGATGCTCGTCGGCAGGCGCTTCCCCCACCTTTAGAAGCTTCGAGGCGTCTTCAGGCGCGGCCGTATAGTAGGCGACGAAGTCTTTATACGATTGGGTGAGAATCTCCGACTCCTTTTTGTCAAGCGGTCTGGCGAGCAGCCGCATCGACATGTATCCGAGTTCCCGATCCAGGCGTTTTGCCGACGACATCGCGTTTTGCGCCAGAACCCGTGCCGCCTCCACGAATTGCACATCGTTCATCGTGACCAGAGCCTGCAGAGGCGTATTCGTCAGCTCCCGGCGCACCGTACAGTATTCGCGTGAAGGCGCGTTGAATATGTCCATAGACGGCGGCGGCGCCGAACGCTTCCAGAATGTATAGAGACTTCGGCGGTACAGTTTGTCGCCAGTGTCCTGCTGGTACACACGCGTATTGCTTTGTTCCATGGCTACGGTGTCCCAGATATGCGATGGCTGATACGGCTTTACGCTAGGGCCGCCGATTTCCGGCCTGAGCAACCCGCTCGCGGACAGCGCATAGTCGCGCACCATCTCGGCGTCCATGCGGAAGCGTGGTCCATGAGCGAGCAGCCGGTTCTGCGGATCGAGCGCCGCTTTCTGCGGAGTGGTGCCTGCGGATTGACGGTAAGTGGCGGAGGTCACGACCATCTTGAAGAATCGTTTCACGTCCCAACCGGAATCGCGGAAGTCGACAGCCAGCCAGTCAAGGAGTTCCGGATGGCTTGGCGCTTCTCCTTGGGCACCAAAGTCCTCGGACGTCCTGACCAGACCAGTGCCAAAGATTTCCTGCCAGAACCGATTCACAGTAACGCGTGCGGTGAGCGGATTCGACGGGTCCACAATCCACTTAGCGAGGCCAAGCCGGTTGCGCGGCATGCTCTGCGTCATGGGCGGCAACACGCTCGGCGTGTTCGGATGCACTTCATCCCGCATCTGATCGTATTGGCCGCGATAAAGCACATGGGCGACCGGCTGCGTGTCCTTGCGCTCCTGCATCACGAGTGTCGTGGCGGAGCGGGTCCGGATCTCGTGCAGCGCTTTGTCGGTCTGGCGGATGTTGCTGATGAGCGGCCTCGCGGCGGGATTAACCGCGGAGGTATAGAAACTCGCGAGCGTGTTCTTTTCCGTGTCTGAAAGCTGCCCGGTCGCTTTCTTGAGTCCTGCGCTCACACTGCTTCCCCAGTAGAGCAACTGTGCATCCTGCGGCTCCGCCATTGCATTCAGAATTCGCAGGTCGGCGATACCGCCCCCATCGAAGTACTGCGTGTCGTCTTTACCCAGCGTAATGGGCGCGTTGGATGCCATCGGCGTCGCAAGCTGCCGAACGTCTTCCGGCCGCCCTATAACGACGACCGGCGCGCCGTTCACGTACATATTGATGCCCCGCCCAAGGCGGCTGCCGTCGTATGCGATGACGAGGTGATACCAGGAATCCGGTTTGAATTTGTACTCAGGTGTCGGTCGTGCGCTGATGCCTTTCCCGTCCACTCCACTGAAGTAGACCGTTGGGGCGTGGTCGTAAATACCAAGGTTCCCGCGGTCAATCTTCAGAGCCCACCCGCGGCGCTTGCGGTCCTTGCTATTCACATCGGGGATCATCTCGTATTGACTGGCGACAGTACCGTTCTCTTTGGACTTCGGAATGAAGACCCAGGTCGAAATTGTGAATGGTCGATCCGAGTCGATGCCGGGCACTGCCGGAAGCGTGACTTTTCCGCCCTTCTTAAAGTGGAGTGCGTCGGTGTCGCCCGACGGCCCCTCGGCAGTAGCTACTTCGGCGGGCAATTCGATAGGCTGCGAACCGCCAGTTGTCCGGACACTCACTTGGCCGGAGACCTGGAGCGCCATAACCTGTGAATCAGGCGCATACGATGCGGCCTTGGTACGGAAACCGTCGAGCCACGCTCCAATATCCTGAACTGCCCGATCACGCTCAGCCGCGAACTTTCCGTTCAGATCATGCCGTTCGGCGGTGAGCTGTTTCCATTTTTCCCGTTCCGGCGCAGGCGGAACCGGGACGGTTGGCGGCGTGTCATGGATGTTCAGGTCCATGATCGGCTGCGTGGTGTTGCGGAAGAAAGATGTTAGCGAGTAATAATCTTTCTGCGAGATCGGATCGAATTTATGGTCGTGGCATGTGGCGCACCCGACCGTCAGGCCCATCCACACTGTTCCGGTGGTGTCGGCACGATCCTTGGCAGACATCGCTTCCACTTCGGGCAGAATCGCGCCGCCCTCGTCCGTGGTCAGGTTGCAGCGCTGGAATCCTGAAGCGATTTTCTGCTCGAGAGTGGGATTCGGCAGCAAGTCGCCGGCGAGTTGCTCCACGGTAAACCGGTCGAACGGCATGTTCTGGTTCAGCGCATTGATGACCCACTCGCGATACGGCCACATCTCGCGGTAGTTATCGAAGTGCAATCCGTTTGTATCGGCATAGCGGGCCGCATCGAGCCAGTAGCGCCCCCGGTGTTCACCGTAGTGCGGCGAAGCGAGAAGACGATCGACTACCTTTTCGTAAGCCTCAGGTGATTTGTCTTTGACAAACGCGTCTACTTCAGCAGGTGTAGGCGGCAAACCTGTCAAATCGAGACTCACGCGCCGGATGAGGGTACGCCGGTCGGCTTCCGGTGCCGGAGCAAGGCTATTCGCCTCCAGTTTCGCGAGAATAAAGCGGTCAATATCGTTCCGCGCCCACGCGGCCGCTTTTACTTCCGGCGGCGCAGATTTCTTGGGAGGTACGAAGGCCCAGTGTTGCGTCCACGGGGCGCCCTGCTCGATCCAGCGGCGAAGCGTATCTTTCTGCTCCTGGGTCAACGTCTTATGCGCGAACACAGGGGGCATGCGGAACGCCGGATTATCTGAATAGATGCGCTTGATCAGCAGGCTTTCGTCCGGCTTACCGGGCACAATGGGCGTGCCATTCTTGCGTGCGGCGAGTGCGCCCTCCCGAATATCCAGCCGTAAATCCACCATTCGCGTCCCCTTGTCAGGCCCGTGACAAAGAAAGCAGTTGTCCGAGAGGATCGGCCGGACTTGCCGCTGGAAATCAACCTTTCCGCTGGCCGCAGCAGCAAAAGAGTTCATTGAGGCCAGAAGCAGAACGAAAAATAGTAAGAACATCGGGGCGAAAGTGCGGGATCTGTAACTAGACAGTTACTATACCGCTATTTATCGCCCGAGTGCGTACCCCCGGGGTTCCGAAACATCCCTGGGGTGGACCGGTTTTCGCGGCCGCGCACGTACCAGCGACCTACTTAGGTGCCCGTCCGGGCACGAGGTCTACCTGCAGCACCGGTGAGGCGGCGGGTACGTCGGTAGTTGGGAATCCAAGTTCGCGTCGTACGATATTGCAGCCTTGGGCTATTGCGCTCGCCTTATAGAAGGCGATCTCCCGGTTGCAGCCTTGGCGTCCAAATCCGCAGTCGCTCGAAACGATCAGCTTTTCGACCGGGATATACTGCAGCGCTTTCCGGATCTCAGCTGCTACGTCCTCTGGCCGGTCTGCCTGCAAACTGCGGTGGCTCACCGCTCCAATGCAGATCTTCTTCTTGAGGCCATTGCGGAAGGATGCAAACAGTTCCAGGTCTTTCTGATTCCGGTCTTTCATCTCGAGCGTCCAGACATCGCCTCGGCAACGCTCAAGATAGATCTCGATCGAATTCGCATAGCTGGTGTCCTCCATGACCCGCTGCATGTTCGGATTTCCCCAACAGGTGTGAATCCAAAGCTCAACATCGTCCAAGCCCTGCACCTCCCGGTTGAATGCATCCACCATGAACTGCACCTCCGCATGGTCCTTGCCATACGTGTTTGCCATGAAGTGGAAGGTGGGCTCTTCGATCTGGATACACCGGCAGCCAGCATCACGCAGTTCCAACAATTCCTTGTTCATCGCGACAGCCATGTCCCAGATGACTTCGCGTTTATCTTTATATTTCGGCGTGTGGATGTCGAGAAAGAGCGCCATCACCTGCGAGCAGCAGGTTCCGAACTTGACCGGTTTACGCGTTCGTGCCTGGGCCAGCCGCCAGATCTTCGCGTATCCGAGGGAGCGGTGCTCAATTTTGTCGACCACACGTGGCCAGCGCCAGCCGGTATAAATTTCGTTCAACAGCGTGCCCGGCGGATAGTGCAGCCAAGGCGCAGTAGTCTCCTCCGGCTGCAGGTAGTCACCTTCGAATCCTGCCCAACGCTGGATCGGATAATGATGCCACGAGCGCCCGGCCAGGTCTTCATCCAGATGGAAATCGCCGTGAGTCAGAACGTCCAGCCCGGCGCGTTCCTGGTCATCAATCACCACCGCTAGCGCGTCCTGGAACTTCTCACGAAAGCGGACATCGAGCATGCAGGTGTCCAGCGGGCGCCCCCACATGCTCACGTCAAACCAGCGGGGTCGTGGGAACGATCCCGTTGTTGTACTCGGCAATATCAGATCGGCCGTTGCGGTAAACATGGATTTGCTCGGAACATTCTATCCGAGGGCACCACCGTACCGGATTATTCGTCGGCTTTCACTCCGAAAACCTTCTCGGCATACAAGCGGCTCAACCGAAGGTCCTCTTCGAGACTCCGGGTGATGACCGTGTTGGGTCGGTATGCCAGTTCTACAACGATCAGCGGGTGCAGCGAGTTTCCACGCAGGTATTCAGCGACTTTGCTGTAATCGATATCGCTGTCTTCGAGATCCTCCAGCCACAGTTTGTTCCGGGCACTGCGCACGTGAATCTCCCGGAGCCTGTTCCCTACCTCTTGCAGGAAAGAGATTGGCTCAAAACCGCCCTGGTACGCCCAATCGACATCTACGCAGATGTGGACATATTCTGGGTCCGTGTGCTGCAGAATGTGACGCCACTCGCGGGCGTTATTTTCGAGCTGCGGCGTGTGGTGATGTATACGGAGCTCGAAGCCATTCCGCGCCAAGGTGAGGCCCATGCGGTTGAGTGATTCGGCTTGGACACCCAGTTCGGCATCCGTCTTCGGTTCGTCCTTCGGCTTGGGATCTGGATTATTAACAATTGCCTTGCACCCAAACGGGCGGCAAAGCCGGCCGAATTCGAGCGCTCTCGAAATCGTTTGATCGGCCTTGTCCCTCTCGTGCATTGCTCCACCCACGTACAGTGAAGGCATCTGTAATTTGCATGAACGTACGAGGGAAAGCGTCTGGCTGCGCTCCGCGGGTGCAAAGAATGCGGTATTGAGTTCGATATTCCGGAATCCCGCGGCTTGGGCCATGCGCAATGCCTGCGGTATTACCGCCTCGAGAGGTTGCTTCAGTGACTGTGCGTACTGCTGGAAGATGTATCCTTCCACTGCCATGCTGGACTTTAGAGGCGACGCTAAAGCTGCCGAAGCAACGCCTGCCAGGAACACACGCCGTGTCATTGGAAAGATTATCTCTCCCGTAAGCGGCAATCTCGGAAACGATGTCGGTGAGTCACTAGCTTCGCTACGCGTACACCGGGCCTATTTAGGCGACCAGGCTCACCTTCCCGGTTGCAAGCTCATAAACGCCTCCGACTACTTTGAGCCGCTTCGTCTCGACATACCGTGTCAGCGTGGGCTCCAGGCTTTTCAGCTTTGCGACACCGGCGCGCACATTTGCGACGATTGCTCGGTCCAGATCCTTCTCGCCGCCGGTTGTGACCATACCGACCAGATCTTTGATCGAATCTGGTACGGCAAGTTGTTTCGTCTCCAGTGCCGATTTCACAGCGCCGCATTGGCTGTGTCCCAAAACCATGACGAGCGGCGCACCTAGTACAACTACCGCGTAGGCGATGCTTCCTTTTACCGTCGGACCGGCGCCGCTGATTACATTTCCCGCCACGCGAATGACGAACAAGTCGCCGACACCTTGGTCGAACAGAATTTCGGGTGAGACGCGGGAGTCGGAGCATCCCACAATCACGGCGTCCGGCGATTGCCCGGTCGCAAGCTTTGAAAAGTCAGCCGGGCTTTGCCGCGGATTGATCGATTTGCCGGCAACAAACCGTTCGTTCCCTGACATTAAGTCTTTCAGAGTCTCTTCTGCGGTGTGTCGCTGTGCCTGCCCAGCCTCTCCAGCCAGGGCACCGGCTGGAAGAAGTGAAATGAATTCTCGTCTGCGCATAACTCCTCCAAAACAGAAACTCAGCCGGTGTGTTCCGCTGGTTTCAGCTTGGATTGGAGCACGGTGGTATCCGGCAAACATCCCGAGGGTCAGCTAAGTCCAAACGGCGGAGTGGTAGCCAGATTGAATTTGAGAGACTTCCAGGAGTCATTGATTCTGTCGATACGTGGGTTGAATGTCAATGCATTCTAGTACCACAGAGGACTTGCGCTGTTCAGCCGATCTGGCTGATTTAGAGTGAGTGAGTTTTGAAGTAGTGCGTACTGAGTGCTACAACGCCGACAAACGACCAGAGCAAAACGTCAAAAACGATGAAGCCAGTTACAAACGACATGTTGTTCCCCTTCTGTCACGCTCCGAACCGGAGCGCAACTCCAGTCTGACCCGTATGTCGTTCGGTGGTGTCGGAAACCTGTAATGTTTTAGTAAATACGTTTTCTCGCGGAGAGTCGTATCAAACAAAGCCGAGAAGCAATCTGTTCACGAGATCTTCGTTGACACTTGCGCCCAGATTGTAGCGGCGGCCGAGTTCCACGAGTGTCCCATTTAGAGCTTCTATTTCGACCCGCTTACCCTTCTCACGGTCCTGAAGCATGGACGTGCGTGTGCCGGGCGGGTAAGAGGCGAGAAATTCGATTATCTTTTGCGTCTCGGGGAACGACAGCTGCGCTCCGTCCGCCTGAGCGATAGGGAGAGCTTCGGCAAGAATCGCTTCAGCCCATCGACGATAAGCGGGTTCGGTGAGAATCTCCAGGCCGCGACCCGCCAGAGCCGTGAGCGGATTGGAAACACAGTTTTGAAGCATCTTGCTCCAGGCTGCGGTGTGGAAATCGGCTTCCTCCCGGATACGAATGGGCGTCGCAGCAAACAGGTTTGTGAACGGCTGCGAGCATGGGCCTGAAGATACGGTGAAATGAGCCTTGGGTGGCGCAAACACGCGATGAACGCCGCTTTGCGCTTCGACGTAAACCAGAGACAGGACTGGGATCGCCGGGAAGGGTGCGACTCGCGTACTGTGGTGAACCCCGTTTTGAACTACGGCTGTAGGATATCGGCCATTTCTCGTGAGCGCGGGCAGCCACCCTAGGGCCGATGGTGTGTCAAAGACCTTTACGGCTAGCAGCACGATATCGGCGGGCGGTGGATCCTGTAAGAAGAACGGTAGCTTGAGGACGGGACAGCCTTCCATTCGAAGCGGCGGAGGAGGGTGGCGTACGCAGAAGAACACTTCGTGGCCGGCGGAGGATAGAGTCGAAGCGAGAAAAACACCGACATTGCCCGCTCCCATAATTGCGACCCGAGCCACCAAGACAGTGTAAGACGCGTCGACATCGATCGCTTTCTGTCCTGATCCAGAGTTGATCAGCGCCCGCGCGAGCCGCGCGGATGGATCTACTTCGGTACCATCGTGCCGTGCGAGGCCACCAATTGCCAGCGGCCATCGCGGTTCACGAACACATCCGTCCACCTGGTACGGCCGGTGATGTCCTTTCCCTTGTACGTACCCTTGTCGTTGCTGCTGTAAGTCACTACGGCCGTGTCCCCATACACCTGCACTTTCGCCTCGTCAAGCGATGCCGATTTGAGCTTCAGATCTCCCGATTTCAGGTCCGAAATCGCCTGTTGCTGGTTCTCTACGCCTCCATCCGGCCCGGTGAATACATAGGTGCTGGCCAAATAGCGTTCACTTGCGGACGCGTCCCCCTTCAGGGCTGCGTCCAACATTTCGCGCTCGATTCGCATTACAGCCTGCTCTGTGCTCGCCGACGGCTGTTCCTTCGCTTGCGCCACGCCCGAATAGCAGAAAACGCTCAAGAGCCCGACGACAACAACCATACGTGCCATGGGATCCTCCTGCCGGGATATTAGATCCGGTTCGGAACCGGATGTCAAATCGTCCGTTGATTAGCTAGTGGGGGCTCTCGTCCCGATCCGCTTCGACGGTTTGTGTCACAGTACCTAGCGCCGAATCTCCGGCGTCATCATTGCGAGGGCTGAGCGAGAATGGATGTGGCTGGAACCCATGTCTCGAGGAGGCCGCATTGTCATCTGACGGTCGCAGCACCGGAGAAATACTTGAACCCGGCGGGAGCGAATTCACCACCCCAGCGGGCGGGGCAACGCGCCATCGCAAACCCCTCAACACGCTTCGCTGGTGCGACCTCCACCTACTCTTTTCTGATAGCGTGGACGGCTGGACCAAACATAAAGCTCCTCGGCTGGGTGCAGCATTAGCCTTCTACACACTCCTCTCACTCACTCCCCTGCTCCTGGTTGTCATTTCGATTGTTGGTCTTGTATTCGGCCGAAAGTCGGCTGAGCACCAAATCGTCCAACAGATCCAACTCCTCGTGGGCGCCCAGGCAGCGACGGCAAGTCAGGCACTGCTGAACGGCGCTCATAATGCTACCCATGGGGTGATTGCAACCGTAATCGGTTCGGTGACTCTGTTGTTTGGCGGTTCCGGAGTACTCATCGAGCTTAAGGATGCTCTCAATACGATCTGGGAGGTGCCCACCAATTCACTCACCGGTGTGAAGAAGGTCACCAGTTTCATCAAAGAGCGACTGTTTTCGTTTGCACTTGTGCTCGCCATTGGTTTCTTACTGGTGGTTTCGCTTGCAGTAAGCACATGGATAGCAGCGCTCGGCGAATTCTCTTCTTCTCTCCTGCCTGCTCCGGAGATCACGCTGAACCTTGTCAACTTGCTGGTTTCTTTTGTGGTGATTACGCTGCTGTTTGCCGCAATTTACAAACTCCTGCCGGATGTCAAAATCGAATGGCGTGATGTCATGCTTGGGGGCGCTGCGACGTCACTGCTCTTTAGCATCGGCAAATTCGTTCTGGCGCTGTATCTAGGAAAGGCAAGCTTCGCATCCACATACGGGGCATTTGCGTCGATTGTTGTACTCGTTCTGTGGGTTTACTATTCGGGTCAAATCTTTTTTTTCGGAGCGGAATTGACCAAGAGTTTTGCGAATCGTTACGGATCGCACCCCAGTCTTCACCCCGGACCGATGGTGGTGAAGGAGGCGGCTCCAGATAACCCCGCGATTCCGGAGCCCCAGATCATCATCGCTTCTGATGAATACCGGTCCGTGCGCCAGCGTGTCGCGATTCCTGAAGATCGCGCCGAGTGATAGCATAGGCGGACGATTTCGCTCAAAGACAAGATTGCCCTTGTGACTGGGGCAGGCCGGGGTATCGGTCGTGCCATTGCGATCGAGTTAGCCCGGAGTGGTGCTCACGTTGCCGCGTGCGACATTGACATTCGTAACGCACAAGCTGTCGCCCGCGAAGTGGCAGGGGCTGGCCGGGACAGCATGGCCGCCCACGTGGACGTGTCCTCCGAGGAGGAAGTCAGTGCTATGGTTCATGAGGCGGTACAGCGCTTCTCACGCATTGACATCCTTGTGAACAACGCGGCGATTGTAACCACCGGTCCGGTCACAGAGATTTCGACGGACACATGGGATCGCACACTGGCGGTGAACCTCAAAGGCGTATTTCTGTGCTCGAAGTCAGTTTTCCCCTTGATGATGGAACAAAGAGATGGCCGTATTATCAACATCGCTTCCGTTGCAGGTAAACGCGGCGGCGGCATGCATGGGAATTCCTGCTATGCCGCCGCGAAAGGTGGTGTCATCGCTTTCACGAAGAGCCTCGCACGCTAAGGCGGCCCCTACAACATCCGTGTAAACGCCATCACGCCGGCAATGATCAAAACAGATATGCTCGAAGGCTTAGCGCCGGATAAACTCGAAGCCATTCTGCAATCCCTGCCCTTACGCCGCACCGGAACGCCTGAAGACGTTGCTCAAGCCGTGTGTTTTTTAGCCTCTGACGCCTCATCGTTCATGACGGGCGAGATCATGGACGTAGACGGCGGGTTGATGATGGATTAACGTTCCTGCTCCGTTCCGTTCTTCTCAAGCCGCAAGCTGATCCTTTAACATCTTTTGTATGCGTGAGCAACTCTCCCGTCGCCGTCTGCTCGGCGACCTTGGGACGGCCTTTCTTGCAACCAGTTCCTCCGATCTTTTGTTCGCCGCACAGGATCGCCCCAATATCGTCCTGATCTATGCCGATGATCTTGGCTACGGTGATCTGAGTTGCTACGGCGCGACGGCAGTTCGAACGCCGAACATCGATTCCATTGCAGGCCGAGGCTTGCGGTTCACGAACGCGCATGCGCCTTCTGCGACCTGCACACCCTCACGGTACGCACTGATGACGGGCCAATACGCTTGGCGCAAGCCTGGTACGGGCGTTCTTCCAGGCGATGCCAGCCTGATCATCGGTCGTGATCAACTTACAATTCCGGCCATGCTGAAGAAAGCCGGATATCGCACGGGCGTGGTGGGCAAATGGCATCTTGGACTTGGTACCGGGAATATCGATTGGAACGGGGACATCAAACCCGGCCCGCAGGAAGTCGGCTTCGATTACTCCTTCGTCATCCCGGCTACACCGGACCGTGTCCCCTGTGTGTTTGTGGAGAATCACCGGGTCGTGAACGCTGACCCGGCCGATCCGATTCAAATCAGCTACGACAAGCCGTTCCCGGGAGAGCCCACCGGACGTGCTAATCCTGAACTCCTGAAGATGAAGCCGAGTCATGGTCACGACATGGCGATCGTCGACGGCGTGAGCCGGATCGGATACATGAAAGGCGGGAAATCCGCCCTATGGGTAGACGAAGACATCGTGGATACGCTCTCCGCTCGCGCAGTCCGCTTCGTCGAAGACAATGAGCGAACCCCGTTCTTTCTCTACTACGCGACACACGACATTCATGTGCCCCGCCTGCCAAATTCGCGATTCCGAGGTAAGACGAGCATGGGGCCTCGGGGCGATGCCATTGCGGAACTCGATTGGTCGGTGGGTCAAATCTTGGCTGCGCTCGATCGAAACGGGCTGCGCGACAACACGCTCGTTCTTTTCTCAAGCGACAACGGCCCGGTCGTGGACGACGGCTACAAGGATGAGGCGGTCGAAAGGCTTGGGCCTCATAAGCCAGCCGGCGAGCATCGCGGAGGGAAGTACAGCAATTTCGACGGCGGCACACGCGTTCCTTTCCTGGCACAATGGCCCGGGCGGATCAAGTCGGATACCGTCTCAAATGCGCTGGTGGGCCAGGTCGATTTACTCTCCTCCATGGCGGCACTGACCGGCCAAACGGTACCGAGAGATCAAGCGCCCGACAGCCTGAACGTCCTCCCTGCCTTGCTCGGCAACAGCAGTAAGGGTCGTGAATCGTTGGTCGAACATGCGGACGCCCTCGCCTTGATAGTTGGAAACTGGAAAGTGATCGAACCCAGCTTGAAACCCGCGATGAACAAGAACACACATACGGAATTGGGTAACAATCCTCAGCCGCAACTCTACGATCTTGCAAGCGATCCGGGAGAACAGCAGAATTTAGCGGCTAAATTTCCCGAACGCGTTCAGACGATGCTCGCCCGATTGCATAGCATTCGCACTGCGGGCAGAAGCCGCCCCTAGGCGAGTTGTTCCTCTAATGCGGGTAATGCGGCGAATACAGTTGCCGCTCCGGCCGCAAGCCTAGGCGTCCGCCTACAAGAAAGGGCGCGCCCCGCTCTTCGAAGTGCTTGACCAGACGCGCACGCCAACGCTGCAGTTCGGCCGTATAGGCCGTCTCCCCGGCGAGGTCGTTAAGTTCACACGGATCTTTCTCGAGATGGAAGAGCTGTTCGGCGCCGTCGCGTGCGTGGAAGATATACTTCCATCGACCATCTGTAAGGCCGTTCCAGTGAATTTCGGGCGAGTAAACCACGTCGTGTTCCAGATCGATGTACTCGCGCCATCCGGCGCTGCTACCTTTCGCGAGGGTAAATAAACTCCGGCCGTCCATACGTTCGTGAGGCTCTTTGCCTGCGGCCTCGAGAAACGTGGGCAGCACATCGCGCAATTCGACAACGTTCTCCACTTCCGCCCCGCGCTTTGCCCCTGCCATTCCCTTTGGCAAACGCATCAGCATAGGCACGTGGACCGCTTGTTGATAGCCATAACCCTTCCGCCACAGATGCTGGTCTCCAAGCATGTCGCCGTGGTCCGACGTGAAGAAAATCAGCGTTTCATCGAGCCAGCCGCGTTGCTCAAGCGTGTCCAGAATTCGTCCGATGCTTTCGTCCACGAAACTTACGGAACCGTAATACGCCGCCCGTGTATTTCGCAATTCGGCGGCCGGCACTTGGCCGTGCCAGATATCCGGATCCGCACTGTTACGGGGAATGAACCGTTCAGCCCAGGCGCCCGCTTGCACTCCCGGCAACTCCCTGCCCTCGTATGCTTTTAAGCAACGGCCAGGCGGATCGTATGGACTGTGAGGTCTTATAAAAGAGACCTTGAGAAAAAACGGATCTGGCTGGTTGTAACTTTTAAGGAACGTTGTTGCAGCCTCCGCTGTCCAGTGCGTGTCATGCAGGTGCTCGGGTAGTTTAGATGCTCGTCCGGCGTAATCGTTCCAGCCGAGGCCGGTAGCATGTGGATCGAGTCCTGGAGCCATACTCCAAAACCAGCTCTCGTAGTCGCTCCGAAACCCATTGGGTGTGACATCCCGGACGCCTTGCTCCAACATCGGGTGGTTTCCGCACGGGCAGTGCTCATCGAGAAGCATCTGGTGGAATCCGTGTCCGTTCCGGAGCGTTCCCCAATGTGTTTTGCCCACCATCATGGTGCGGTAGCCCGCGTCGCGGAGCAGGCGGGGCATTTCGTTCGGGTAATGCGCCGCGACCTCACCGTAGCCCAACATTCCGTGATGCCAAGGCGAGAGTCCCGTCAGAAGGGCGGAACGCGCGGGTGTACAGGTCGGTGTACTTGAATACGCGTTACGAAACAGTACGCCCTCGTGTGCGATGCGGTCGATGTTTGGCGTCCGAATGGCCGGGCTCCCATAAGCACCGACGCAGTCGACCCGATGCTGATCCGTCATGAGGAAGAGAATGTTCGGCCGGCGGGTCTGGGCGCCTGCCTTGCCGACGTAGGACATTCCAGCAGCCATCCCAGCTACCGACTGCTTCATCCATTTGCGACGCGTAGTTTGTGAGTTCATGCAAGTTCAGCCGGTATAATCCGAGCCAAGAGACTTATGCGCCACCTTCCGAAACCTCAGCGGCTATCTCTGGTGCTGGCAACGATTCTTTCAACGGCCTGCTTCGCCCAGCAGCCGACAGCCCAGATTACGGGCATTATTACCGACGCCTCCGGAGCCGTTATACCAGACGCCCGGATCGTGGCGGCAAACATCAATACAGGCGTCGAGGCAGTCACGCAATCAACCGAGAGCGGCAACTACGTTTTCCCCAATTTACCCGTTGGTACATACAAGCTCTCGGTTCAAAAACAAGGCTTCTCCACGGTTGAACGTCCTGACATTGTGCTCGCTGTCAGCCAGGCGGCCCGTATTGACTTCACCCTGGCTGTTGGGAGCACGACCGAAACGGTCGAGATACATGCCAGTCCGCCGTTGCTCGAAGCCTCTTCGGCGTCGGTTGGCCAGCTAATCGAATCGAAAGCAGTATCCGACCTGCCATTGAACGGTCGTAACTTCTTACAGCTCGCGAAGTTGTCGAGCGGCGTGCTGGAAGCGAAACCGGGGGACCGTGCGATCCAGGGCGGATCCTTCATCGCAAATGGCGTTCGTGCGCAGCTCAACAACTTTCTGCTCGACGGTGTCGATAACAACGCCAAAATCGTCGATCAGCAGAACAGTTCGCCCGTTGTCATTCAGCCCTCCGTCGATGCCGTTCAGGAGTTTCGGGTGGAGACCAATAACTACTCCGCTGAATACGGCTACTCGGCAGGCGCGGTCGTGAACGCTGTCATTAAGGGCGGCACAAACTCGGTTCACGGTACTGCTTTTGAGTTTCTCCGGAATGACTTTCTCGATGCCCGCAACTATTTCGCCACTGCTGGTACGCCCAAACCTGTCCTGCGGCAGAATCAGTTTGGCGGAACAGCAGGCGGTCCACTGGTTAAGAACAAAGCCTTTCTGTTTGGCAGCTACGAACGAACCAGCATCAATCGCGGTATCACGTATGTTTCAAGCATCCCCACGGCTGCGCAACGAACAGGTGATCTTTCCGGACTCGCTCCAATCTACGATCCGAACACAACCGCTGCGCTCGGCGGCGGAATCTTTTCGCGTTTGCTGTTTGCCGGAAATCGCATTCCGTCGATCCGCATCGACCCTGCCGCATCGAAGATATTAGCGGCTCTTCCTCTACCCACGTCACCATCTGCTAACATCAACAACTTCGTCACGAGTCCAACCAGCACCAATCGGGCGAACCGGCTGGACTTTCGTCATGATCTGCAGATCTCCGACAAGGATTCATTGTTCGCCCGGTACAGCTATTTTTCGGGAGACCTTATTACGCCCGGCCCGTTTCCGGCGCCCATCATCGGTAGCAGCAACTTTCAGATAGCACCCAAGACAGATCTCGGCAACGGCGCAGCTCTCGGCGAGACACACGTATTCCAGCCGAATCTGGTGAATGAGTTTCGTTTAGGGTACAACCGCATTCAAGATTTTCTGACTCCGTTCGTCACCACGGACGTGAACAGCCAGTTCGGCCTGGGCGGCATACCGGCACAGGCCGGGGTGACTGGCCTCCCAGCTATCTCCGTCTCTGGCTATGCGGCGCTTGGCGAGGCTACGTTCCTTCCGAACAACAAAATCTCCGAAGTAATTACCGCCGAAGATCACATTTCCTGGACGCTGGGAAACCATTCGCTCAAACTAGGCGGCTCATACCGCTGGGTCCGGAGCTGGTTTAGCATCTCGTCTTCGGCACGCGGGTCTTACACGTTCTCGGGCGCATTCACCCAGAACCCACAACGGCCCGGCGGTACGGGGTCGGAGCTCGCTGACCTTCTTCTCGGCATCCCCGCCACAAGCGGTTTAAGC
>Ga0308176_10001104_pt1 | contig 16906 bp, 7 predicted proteins | sample PhyCR2_3_FD_203890 | JGI IMG/M metagenome (GOLD analysis project Ga0308176, IMG submission 203890) | Soil microbial communities from UC Gill Tract Community Farm, Albany, California, United States - DLSLS.C.R2 | ecosystem: Environmental > Terrestrial > Soil > Agricultural land | place: USA...
TCTCCGCGGCCGGCCGCGCCGGCGCCACCTCGACCTTCGATACGGTCGCGCCGGTCTCGGCCGGCAGCGGGGCGGGGGTCTCGGTCGTCTTCATCGCTTCAGTACTCCAGCCGCTCGCGACGGCCCAGCCGCATCACGACCGCCGCGAAGGCGAGCGTGACCACGAGGAGGGCGACGCCGATGGTGGTGGCGTAGGCGGCCTGACCGTCCCGGAACGCCTTCTGGTACACGTACAGGACCATCACGGTGGTCGAGTAGTCGGGACCGCCCGGCCCGGTCGTCATGATCTGGACGACCGCGAAGGACTCGGCGCCGAGCGCGAGGATGCCCATGTAGACCCAGCCGGACTGCACGGTGTCCCACAGCAGCGGCAGGGTGATGCGGAAGAACGTGGTGAAGCGGCTCGCCCCGTCGAGCAGGGCCGCCTCGTACATCTCGGCCGGGATCGACGCCATGCCGGCCGAGAACAGCACCACGAAGAAGCCGACCGTGGACCACACGAGCACGGCCATCACGCACCACAGGGCGAGGCCCGGATCGCCCAGCCACAGGGGCTGGACGCTGTCCAGGCCGATTCCGCGCAGGAACGAGTTGATGGCGCCGCTGTCCGGGTTGTAGGCGAAGGCGAACAGCAGCGAGACGATCGCGATCGACAGCACCTGCGGGAAGAAGTAGACGATTTTGTAGAAGGCGGAGCCGCGGACACCGGAAATCACCGGGCCGCCCCGCCGGCGCCGTCCGCCCACATTGATCATGAAGGCGAAGAACAGCGCCAGACCGATCGTCACCAGCGGCAGAACCAGCGCGAACAGCAGGCTGTGCTGCAACGACTTCCAGAAGATGTCGTCGTCGAACATCCTCCGGTAGTTGTCGAAGCCGACCATCTTGAATTCGGGACTCAGTCCGGTCCAGTCCGTGAACGAGTAGTAGATGGACTGGATGAAGGGCCATACGACGAAAAGCGCGTAGAGCCCGAGGGGTGCCGCGAGGAACCCCACGATGAACCGGTACTTGCCGTGCTGCATTACTGCCGACCCCGATCTCCGGTCAGGTACTGCCGCTGGTGACGGGCCCTCACTTCGGGCCTACTGGTGCTTGTAGTGCTTGATCGACGTGTCCTTCGCGGTCTCGTCGGCGAAGCCCTGGATCTTCTTGATGGCCTCCGCCGGGGTGAGGCGGCCGGCCATCATCTCGCCGAGCCCAGCCACACCGATCTTCTCCTTCTCGAGCTGCACGTACCAGTCCTGCAGCCGCGGATTCACCACGTTGGCTCCGGCCTTGTCCAGCGCCGCCACACCCGACTTCAGGCCGGGGGTGAGGGTGATGCCGTCGGTGCCGCCGTTGAAGGCGGTCAGCGACTTCACCTTGGCGGTGAAGTTCTTCGAGGAGGCCTCGGAGAGCATGATGCGCAGCTGCTCCATGCCGCCCTCGGAGTTCGCCGCCTTGGCCGGCACGACGAAGGGCTCGCCGCCGGACGCCCAGATGGTGCCGAACGGCATCTTGTCGGAGCCGTCGAGGCCGGTGGGCGCGGAGACGGCGAGGTTGAAGTCGGCCGGGATGACGTTGGCCGACTCGTTCTCCACCCAGGAGCCGTTCGGGATGAACAGCGCCTTGCCCTTCGCCCACGCCGTCTGCGACTGGATGTGGTCCAGGCCCGGGGTGCCCTTGAGGACGTAGCCCTTCTTGTAGAGCTCGTAGTAGGCCTCGAAGCAGGCCTTGACGGCCGGGTGCTTCCAGGCGTTCGGCTCCAGGTTGTCGATGGCGTCCAGCACCTCGCGGCCGCCGACCTTGCCGATCATCGGGTACAGCGAGAACGGGAGGTAGTACGGGTACTTGCCCGCGTACGTCCAGCCCGCCATGCCCTTCTTCTTGGCCTTCTCGCAGACCTTGAGCATCTCGTCCCAGGTCTCCGGGTACTTCTCGTCGAGCGAGTCCAGGGCCTTCTGCGAGTACCAGACGCCGTACACCGTGTAGGCGTAGTACAGGATCCAGACCTTGTCGCCGTCGAACTGGCCCATCTCCACGATGCCCGGGCGCAGCGTGTCGCGGACCTTCTTGCCCGGGTCGTCGAACGACGGCGCGTCCAGCAGTGGGGTGAGGTCCGCGAGCTGACTCTTGCCGACGAGCACGCCCATGTCCATCTGCTCGGCGCCGGAGTTGTCGATGAGGTCCGGCGGGTTGCCCTGGTTGAAGCGGGGCTGCAGGGTGGACTGGATCTTCTGGGTGGCGGCGAACTTCACCGGGGCCTTGGGGAAGTCCTTCTGGTAGATCTTCACCGCGTCCTGGGCGTACTCCTTGCCGAAGCCGCCGTCGAAGAGGACGAACTCCATCTTCGCGCCGTCGTTGACGCCGAGCGGGTTCTTCGCGGTCTTCTTGCCGGCCTTCGCCTTGTCCTGTCCGTCGCCGCCGCTGCTCGCGCAGGCGGACAGCAGGCCCATTCCGGGGGCGGCAACCAGGCCGAGCGCCGCGGACCGCTTGATCAGATCGCGGCGGCCGACACCCTCGCCACCGTGGTGCGCAGTGGATCCCATGCTCAAGTCCTCGCCTTCTCCAGGACTCAGGCGGTGAACCGGATCCTCCCCGGCACCGCTGTCGGGTTAGTGCAGGGTCATGCGGGAAACGCCGACAGGTATAGTCCACTTCCCGCCAGGGGAGCAAGATCGAATGCAAGGTTCGCGTTGGGTCTTTTCCGAGTTGAGACCTCCCGGAAATATGAAGGGCCTGTGGGCGCCCTGCCGGAAAAAGTCGCGACATAAGGCCCTGAATGCCACGCTCAACACCCTTGACATCACGGGCCACTTGACCACCTACTGGTTCCTGCGCATCGAGCTGACAACGTTGTCCGAAGCGACGCAGGAGGGGAAGCTGTAGATGCAGCGCAGAAGTCGACTCAGAAACGGTCCGGCGGTCGTACTCACGGCCGCCTTTGTCATGGCCGTCGGTACCCAGGGCGCGGCGGTCGCCCTGCCGGCGAAGGCACCGGCCGCCGACCGGGAGTTCGCATCCTCGTTCGAGGCGGGCGATCCGGCGCCGGACTGGCTGAACACCGTGGACACGGCCGCGGACGGGGGCAAGCGCGCCTCGGGCGTGGACGGCGGCTACAGCACCGGCATCCCGGGCAACGTCGACGACCATGTGACCGAGGTCCGGGCCAGCGACGAGAACACGGGCGCGGGCGAGGTGAAGGAGAACCTCGTCGACGGCGAGCCCGGTACCAAGTGGCTGGCCTTCCAGCCCACCGGCTGGGTGGAGTTCGACCTGGACAAGCCGGTCAAGCTGGTGACGTACGCGCTCACTTCGGCCAACGACTCCGCCGAGCGCGACCCGAAGGACTGGACGCTCCAGGGCTCGACGGACGGCAAGGACTGGAAGACGCTCGACACCCGCTCGGGTGAGAGCTTCAAGGAGCGGTTCCAGACGAAATCGTACGATCTGGCCGAGCCCGCCGAGTATCAGCACTTCCGGCTCGACGTGACCGCGAACAACGGCGCCTCGGGCATCCTGCAACTCGCCGACGTGCAGTTCTCCACCGGCGGCGGGGACGCCCCGGTGCCCCAGGACATGCTGTCCCTCGTCGACAAGGGACCGACCGGCTCGCCCACGGCCAAGGCCGGCGCCGGATTCACCGGAAAGCGTGCCCTGCGCTACGCCGGACGGCACACGGCGGACGGGCGGGCGTACTCGTACAACAAGGTCTTCGACGTGAACGTGCGGGTAGGCGGCGACACCCGGCTGTCCTACCGCGTCTTCCCGTCGATGGCCGACGGCGACCGCGACTACGACGCCACCAACGTCTCCGTCGACCTGGCCTTCACGGACGGCACCTACCTCAGCGGCCTGGGCGCCACCGACCAGCACGGCTTCGCGCTGACACCGCGCGGCCAGGGCTCGGCGAAGGCGCTCTACGTCAACCAGTGGAACAACGTGGCCTCCCGGATCGGCTCGGTCGCGGCCGGCAAGACGGTGGACCGGATACTGGTGGCGTACGACTCGCCGGACGGCCCGGCGAAGTTCCGCGGCTGGATAGACGACGTCGCCCTGAAGCCGGTGCCGCCCGAGAAGCCGAAGGCGCATCTGTCGGACTACGCGCTGACCACCCGCGGCACCAACTCCAGCGGCAGCTTCTCGCGCGGCAACAACTTCCCGGCGACGGCCGTCCCGCACGGCTTCAACTTCTGGACACCGGTCACCAACGCGTCTTCGCTGAGCTGGCTCTACGAATACACACATGCGAACAACGACGAGAACCTGCCGACGATCCAGGCGTTCAGCGCGAGTCATGAGCCGAGCCCCTGGATGGGTGACCGGCAGACCTTCCAGCTCATGCCGTCGGCCGCCTCCGGCACCCCGGACACCGGCCGTGAGGCGCGCGAGCTGGCCTTCCGGCACGAGAACGAGACCGCGCGGCCGTACTACTACGGCGTCCGGTTCGAGAACGGGCTGAAGGCGGAGATAACCCCGACCGACCACGCGGCCGCGCTGCGCTTCACCTACCCGGGTGACGACGCGAGCGTGGTGTTCGACAACGTGACCGAGCAGGCGGGGCTGACCCTGGACAAGGAGCACGGCGTCGTCACCGGCTACTCGGACGTGAAGTCGGGTCTGTCGACGGGCGCGACCCGGCTGTTCGTGTACGGCCGGTTCGACAAGCCGGTGACCGGCGGCGACTCCAGCGGGGTGAAGGGCTTTCTGCGTTTCGACGCGGGCGCCGACCACACGGTCACCCTGCGGCTCGCGACCTCGCTGATCAGCGTGGACCAGGCGAAGGACAACCTGGCGCAGGAGATCCCGGACGGCACCTCCTTCGGCACGGTCAAGGCGCAGGCCCAGCGGACCTGGGACAAGCTGCTCGGCAAGGTCGAGGTGGAGGGCGCGACCCCGGACCAGCTGACCACGCTGTACTCCAGCATGTACCGGCTGTACCTGTACCCGAACTCGGGCTTCGAGAAGGTCGGCGGCAAGGACCAGTACGCCTCGCCCTTCTCCCCCATGCCGGGCCCGGACTCCCCGACGCACACCGGCGCGAAGATCGTCGACGGCAAGGTGTTCGTCAACAACGGCTTCTGGGACACGTACCGGACCACCTGGCCCGCGTACTCGTTCCTGACCCCGTCGCAGGCGGGTGAGATGGTCGACGGGTTCGTGCAGCAGTACAAGGACGGCGGCTGGACCTCCCGCTGGTCCTCCCCCGGCTACGCCGACCTGATGACCGGCACCTCCTCGGACGTCGCGTTCGCCGACGCGTACGTCAAGGGCGTGAAGTTCGACGCGAAGGCGGCGTACGACGCGGCGGTCAAGAACGCCACGGTCGTCCCCCCGGCCTCGGGCGTGGGCCGCAAGGGCATGAGCACCTCGCCGTTCCTCGGCTACACCAGCACCGACACGCACGAGGGCCTGTCCTGGGCGATGGAGGGCTACGTCAACGACTACGGCATCGCCAAGATGGGCGAGGCCCTCTACAAGAAGACGGGCGAGAAGCGCTACAAGGAGGAGTCGCAGTACTTCCTCAACCGCGCCCGGGACTACGTGAACCTCTTCGACTCCAGGGCCGGCTTCTTCCAGGGCCGTGACGCCAAGGGCAACTGGCGCGTGGACTCCTCGAAGTACGACCCGCGCGTGTGGGGCTACGACTACACGGAGACCAACGGCTGGGGCTACGCCTTCACCGCCCCGCAGGACAGCCGGGGCCTGGCCAACCTGTACGGCGGCCGGCAGGGCCTCGCCGACAAGCTCGACGAGTACTTCGCCACGCCCGAGACGGCCTCCCCGGACTACGTCGGCTCCTACGGCGGTGTCATCCACGAGATGACCGAGGCTCGGGACGTCCGGATGGGCATGTACGGCCACTCCAACCAGGTCGCGCACCACGTCATCTACATGTACGACGCGGCCGGTGAGCCCTGGAAGGCGCAGGGACACGTGCGCGAGGCGCTGTCCCGGCTCTACACCGGCAGCGAGATCGGCCAGGGCTACCACGGCGACGAGGACAACGGCGAGCAGTCGGCCTGGTACCTCTTCTCCTCGCTCGGCTTCTACCCGCTGGTCATGGGCGGCGACGAGTACGCCATCGGCTCCCCGCTGTTCAAGAAGGCGACCGTGCACCTGGAGAACGGCCGCGACCTGGTGATCAAGGCGCGGCGCAACAGCGCGAAGAACGTGTACGTGCAGGGCGTGAAGGTGAACGGCAGCCCCTGGACGTCCACTTCGCTCCCCCACTCGCTGCTGTCCAAGGGCGGGGAGCTGGAGTTCTTCATGGGCTCCAAGCCCTCGACGTGGGGGACCGGCGCGAAGGCGGCGCCGGTCTCCGTCACCCAGGACGACAAGGTGCCGGCGCCCCGCGCGGACGTGCTGAAGGGCGACGGCGCCCTGTTCGACAACACCTCGGCGACCAGCGCGACGGTCACCACGGTGGACCTGCCGGCCGCGGACGGTGCCAAGCCGGTCCAGTACACGCTGACCTCGGCGGCGGACCACACGAAGGCACCGGCCGGCTGGACGCTGCAGGGGTCCGCGGACGGCACGACCTGGAAGACCCTGGACCACCGCTCCGGCGAATCGTTCCGTTGGGACCGGCAGACCAGGGCGTTCGGCATCGCCGCCCCGGGCACCTACGCGAAGTACCGCCTGGTCCTCGACGGTGAGGCGACGCTGGCGGAGGTGGAGCTGCTGGGCTGACCGGCGCATGAGGGAGGGGGCGGACCCGGCCGGGTCCGCCCCCTCTTCGCGTGTGCGCTCAGCCGGTGGCGAGGGTGAAGACGTGCAGGTCGGTGTCGCGCGGGAGGGTCACGCTGCGGACGGCCTTGCCGTCCGGGGCCGCGACGGGCTTCGTGGCGAAGACGTAGGTCGCCACCGGGTCCTTGTCGGCGCCCGCGACATTGCGGTACGCCCCCTTCGCGACCACCTCGTTGCCGTAACTCACGGTGCCGCCCCCGCCGCCGACGGTCCAGTCGGTGAAGGCGAGGTCGACGGTGCCGGTGGTGCCGTCGGTGTAGGTGACGGTGGCCTTGGTCTGCTGGTTGCCGTTGACGGCGCTGCCGATGAAGGACAACCGGGTCGCCGGCTCGGCGAGTTCGACGGTCTGGCCGGAGGCCGAGGCGTTGTCCGGGCGGCCGGCGGGCGAGTTCGGCCAGGCGAAGGTGAGACCGTCCACCGTGCCCCGGCCGCCCGGGGTCAGACCGGCGGCGGCGAGGGCCTGGCGGGAGTAGCTCCAGCCGCCGCCGTCGTAGTCGGCCTCGTCGTGGTCGCCCTCGTCGTCCGAGACACCGGTGTTGTCGTAGGCGGCCAGCAGGGTGCCCGGAGCGGCCACGGTCAGGGAGACCGGCTGGTCGTAGGAGGTGTCGCCGGAGGTCACCGTGACCTTGACGTCGTAGAAGCCCTGGGTGGCGTCCTTCGCCGCGGCCAGGGTGATCTGCTGGGCGCCGTCGGTGACCGTGCCCTCGGCGGGCGTGGCCGTCACGCCGGCCGGTGCCCGCACCCGGAAGCGCACCTCGGGTCCGGTGCCGCCGCTCAGCGCCAGCGCGCGGATGCCGATCTCCGTGCTGTCACCGGGTGCGACCGTGGCGGTGGTGGGGCCGACGCCGATCTGGTACGGCTGCTCACCCTCCCGGAAGGACGGCGGCGGCGAGGACGCGCCCCAGGTGCGGTTCGGGGTGGCGGACAGGGTGTAGTCCAGCCGGCCGCCGTCCCGGACGAAGGAGGCGGGCAGCCAAGGACGGTCGCTGCCGCGGCCGTCGACCTTCAGGGACTGGACGTACGGGGCGTCGGCCGCCGCTCCGGTGGCCCGCACGGAGATGTCGTTGCCGTGCGGGCGGTCGATCTCCACGCGCTCGAACAGCGGTGAAGCCAGCACGAGTTCGGCGCGGGAGGGCACCTGCGGGTACATGCCGAGCGCGGAGAAGACGTACCAGGACGACATGGCGCCGAGGTCGTCGTTGCCGGGTATGCCGCCGGGCCCGGTCGACCAGAGCTGCCGCATCGCCGCGCGGACGGTCTCCTGCGCCTTGTACGGGGCTCCGGCGTAGTCGTACAGGTAGGGCACGTTGATGGACGGTTCGTTGTCCAGCTCGGACTTGGCGCCGCCCTTGCCGGTCAGGGCCCAGCCGCCGTCGGCGTTGTGGAAGAAGGCGTCGAGCCGGGCGAGCGCCTTGTCGGTGCCGCCCATCGCCGCGAAGAGCCCGGCGGGGTTGTGCTGGACCATCCAGGTGTACTGGGCGGCCGACCCCTCAACGAAGCCGTTGCCTGTGTCGGGGGTGAAGCCGGTGACCCAGCTCCCGTCGGCCTTGCGGTTGGCGATGTAGCCGCCGCCCTGGTCGGCCGCGAGGTTGAAGTTGTTCTGCCACCACTGGGCCCGGCGGGCGAAGGTACTGGCCGTGTCCTTCTCCCCCGCCGCGGCGGCAAGTTGGGCGAGGGAGAAGTCCGCGGTGGACATCTCCAGGGTTTCGGCGGCGCCGCCCCAGGCGTTGGAGACGCTCGGCATGTAGTGCAGCTTCAGGTACTTGTCGAGCGACGGACGCTGGCCCACCGACAGCACCGGCTTGCCGGCCGCCGACAGGTCCTGCGCCGTGGGCACGGTGGCCGCCCTCACCAGTGAGTTCAGGGCGCCCTTGAGGTCGAAGCCGGTGCCGCCGAAGGCACGGATGCCGGCCAGGGCGGTCGGCGCGGGGTCGCCGTTCATGACGTGGGTGCCGCTCGCGCCGTGCAGCCAGCGGTCCCAGACACCGCCGTTCTGCCGGGCGAGTTCGTACAGCGACTGGGCGATGTCGGAACCCGTGTCCGGGTCGAGCAGGGTCAGCAGCTGCACCTGGTCGCGGTAGACGTCCCAGCCGGAGAAGGTGCCGTACTGGGCGCGGTGGCCGCGGCCGACCCGGTGCACCTTGCCGTCGCCGCCCCGGTAGCGGCCGTCGGCGTCGCTGATGACGTTGGGGTGCAGCAGGGAGTGGTAGAGGGCGGTGTAGAAGGTGGTGCGCTCGGCGTCCGTGCCGCCACCGACCCGGACCGCGGCGAGCCGGTCGCGCCAGGCGCGGCGGGCCGCGTCCGCGACCGCGTCGAAGGACCGCTTCGCGGGGTTCTCCGCCTCGAGGTTGGCCGCCGCGGCCGCCTGGCTGACGTAGGAGATGCCGACCTTGACGTTCACCGGTCCGGTGCCGGGTGCGAACTCCACGTACCCGCCGGCGCCCTTGCCCGCCACGGGCCGGCCGCCGTGCGAGAAGCCGCCGGTGCCGCCGGTGGCCCGGGTGGAGCCGGCCTGGAGCTTGTCGTCCTGCCAGGTGCCGGTGGCCTTGAAGGCGCGGTCGAAGCGGGCGGTGAAGTGCAGGGTGTAGTAGGAGCGCTGCCCCTCCGGGTCGAGGTAGCCGCAGAAGTCGCCGGAGGTGACGGAGCCGGAGACGGTACGGGTCGCAGGGTCGATGGTGACCGACGAATCCTCGGCGCCGACCTCGGAGTTGGCGGTGCGGACGAGCAGCGAGGCGGGCTTGTCCGCGGGGTAGCTGAAGCGGGCCGAGCCCGTGCGGGCGGTCGCCGTGAGGTCGGCGGTGACGCCGGAGGCCAGGCCCACCTTGTAGTGGCCGGGCCCGGCGCTCTCGTCGGAGTGCCGGAAGTCCGAGGCGTAGACGGCGTCCTTGGTGTCGCTCGCCGGGGAGGAGGTGACCTCGCCCGCGTACGGGAAGAACGGGATGTCACCGCTGCCGCCCGCGCAGCCGGTGCCGGACATGTGGGTCAGACTGAAGCCCCGGACACGGGTGGCGTCGTACTGGTAGCCGCCGGGCGCGGCGGTGCGGGTGGCGTCGCCTCTGGTGTTCTCCGGGCTCCAGGAGAGCATGCCGAACGGCACCACGGCGCCCGGGAAGACGTTGCCGCCGTTTTTCGTGCCGATCAGCGGATCGACGTACGAGGTCGGATCCTTGACGAGTTCAGGGGGTGCTGCGGTCGCCGCGAGGGCGGGGGTGGCCCCGCCGGTCGCGAGCACCGCGGCCAGCAGCAGGGACGTGGGACGGAAACGCATGACGCGGCCCTTCCTCGGGATGGACGGGTCGCGCACCACAGGTCGCACAAGCCGCAGGGACAGTAACGCGCGCCACCGGTAACACGGAAGACCGCGTACTCCCCCGCGGGCACACGCCGGTATCACCCGGCCGGACTACCCCAAGTGGGTTGACATCGTTGTCCGTTGGCGCGGTAGAGTCATGTACGGACCATAAGACAACGTTGTCGCGCTCCACTCGGTCGAGGCCGGCCCACGGCCCGGCCGCCACAAGCCAGCACCACCCGGACAGGGACCGAACCCCCCTCACCTGCCCGGCTCGCGGACCCGGTGCGTCACTTCACCGGGTCCGCCCAGAGCGACTCAACCGACTCGGCAGGGGTAGCTGGTGGAGTCGTCGACGCCGGAGCCCCGGATCACATAGCCGAACGTCGTGCTCCGCCCCGGACTCAGGGAGCCGTTCCAGTCGGCGTTGTGCACCATCACGTCCTGCCCGGTGTAGGTGGCGTCGCCGTTCCAGAGACTGGCCACCGACTGGCCGGCGGGCAGACTCCAGTCGACCATCCAGCCGAGCATCGGCACGTTCCCGCTGTTGGTCACGGTCACCTCGGACTGGTATCCGCCGGACCAGGTGCCGGTGGTCCGGCGGGTCGCGGTGCAGGCGCCGGGCGGGGGCTCCCCGGGGTTGCCCGGGTCGTGGATGCCGGTGACCTCCCCGTCGCCGCCGTCGAAGACGACGTCGGAGCAGGAGTAGAAGGTCTCTGCGCTGTCCGAGCGCTGCCACACCATGTAGACGATGTGCCGGCCCGTCTTGCCGGACGGCAGCCTGCCCGACCAGGAGTAGTCGGCGTCGACCGTGCCGGGTGTGCCGTTCAGCGGCGGGTGGTCGACGGTGAGGAACGGCTGGTCCTCCATCTCGGACCAGGTGAGCGGCGCGGCCGGGTCGTAGCCGTCCTTGGTGACGTACACGTAGAACCAGCCCGGGTGGGCAGCCCATGCGTTGTAGGAGAAGTCGACCGTGGCCCCGGCGGTCAGATGGGTCACCGGCCAGTCGTCGCGGGCCAGGTCGAACCCGGTGAAGTTGGGGTTGCCGCCGCTGCAGAGCCGCCCGTCCGGCACGAAGCCGCGGGTGCGGCCGGCACCGTCCGAGCGGAGCACCGAGAACCAGTTGTAGAAGGGGGTCGTGCCGCCGGCCTGCTGGGCCGCCCTGCAGGCCGGATTCACGGGCTTGATCTCACCGGTGTCGGTGAGCCCGTCCCGCCGGCACAGGAAGGTACGGCTGCCCGGCTTCATGGGGGTGCCGTGGGCGGCGGCCGGGATACCGGCGGCGAACATCAGACCCAGGGCGGGGAGGGTGGTCAGCAGGGCCAGGAGGACCAGGAACAGGCCTCTGCCGCGGGTGGGGTGCGGTAATCGCGGGTGCCTCGTGAGGCCGAGGGCCTGATTGTCGCAGACATGACACATACACCTCCGACTGCGTCCGCGGTCGTGCGGACGGACGGAAAGGGGAAGGGCGGGGCGGGACGAGGTGGGAGCGAACCCGGAACGACCCGGGCGGGTTCCGGTCCGCCGGGGCCGAACCTGATGGGAGCGCTCCCACCTCTAACCCGTGAAGTTAGCGCGCACGGCACCCGCTGTAAACGCCTGCCGCCACACCTGTGACACGGCACTGGTGGAAGGCGTGGGGCGGGCGGGGCGGAAGAGGCGGAGGCGTCCGCGGCTCGGGACGGACGTAGCCATCGTCAATCACCCAGTGCTAGAAATATCGCATGTCGGACCAATTCGGCCGATTCGGGCGCTTGTCCTGGCGCTCCATGGTCGGCAAGAGCCCACGCAGTGTCGCCGGACAGGTCTTCCTCATGCAGGTGGCCCTCGTGGTCCTCCTCGTGGTCTGTGCCGTCATCGCCCTCGTGCTGCAGTCCGAGCGGGACACCACCACGGAGGCCAAGCGCCGGTCCATAGCCGTCGCGCAGACCTTCGCCCACTCGCCGGGCGTCCAGCAGGCACTGAACAGCCCCGATCCCTCGAAGATCCTCCAGCCGCTCACCGAGGCGGGACGCAAGACCGCGGGCGTCGACTTCATCGTGGTCATGGACACCAAGGGCATCCGCTACACCCACCCGATACCGAGCCGGATCGGCAAACGGTTCGTGGGCCGGATAGGCCCCTCGCTGGCCGGCCGGGTCTACACCGAGAGCGTGCACGGCCCGCTGGGCCACGAGGTGCAGGCGACCGTGCCCATCCGGAGCGCCGACGGCAAGGTGACCGCTCTGGTCTCCGCCGGCCTGAAGGTCAAGAACGTCACCAGCGAGGTCGACCGCCAGTTGCCGATCATCCTGGCCGCCGGAGCCGGCGCGCTCGTGCTGTCGACCGGCGGGACGGCCCTGGTGGGCCGGCGGCTGCGGCGGCAGACCCACAGCCTGGCCCCGGACGAGATGACCCGCATGTACGAGCACCACGACACGGTGCTGCACTCGGTGCGGGAGGGCGTGCTCATCGTCGGCCACGACGGGCGGCTGCTGCTGGCCAACGACGAGGCCAGGCGGCTGCTGGAGCTGCCCCCGCAGGCCGAGGGACGCAATGTGCGGGAGCTGTCGCACCTCGAACCCGAGACGGTGGAACTGCTCGACTCCGGGCGCGAGGCGAGCGACGAGGTGCACTTCGCCGGCGGGCGGCTGCTGGTGGTCAACCAGCGGCCCACCGACGGCGCGGGCGCCTGCGGCGGGACCGTGGTGACGCTGCGCGACTCCACCGAGCTCCAGGCGGTGTCCGGCAGGGCCGAGGTCACCCGGGAACGGCTGGAGCTGCTGTACGACGCGGGCCTGGGCATCGGCACCACCCTCGACGTGGTCCGCACGGCCGACGAGCTGGCCTCGGTCGCCATCCCCCGCTTCGCGGACTTCGTCACCGTGGACCTGGCCGACAACGTCCTGCACGGGGAGGAGCCGGCCCCGACCGCTACGGACATCCGCCGGGTCGCCGTGCACGGCATCCGGGACGACCACCCGCTCTACGAGAAGGGCCGCCTGATCGACTTCCTGCCCTCCACCCCCCAGGCGCGCGGTTACAACGCCGGCCGCTCCGAGCTGGTGCCCAACCTGGCGAGCGCCTCGGGCTGGCAGGCCCAGGACCCCTCCCGCACCCAGCGAATACTGGAGTACGGCATCCACTCGCTCATCGCCGCCCCGATCCAGGCGCGCGGTGTCGTCCTGGGCATGGCCAACTTCTACCGTTCCAAACAGGAGCCCTTCGACGAGGAGGAGCTGTCGCTGGCGGACGAGCTGGTGGCCCGGGCCGCGGTCAGCATCGACAACGCCCGCCGGTACACCCGCGAGCACGCCGTCGCGGTCACCCTGCAGCGCAGCCTGCTGCCGCGGGCGCTGCCCGAGCAGAGCGCCCTCGACGTCGCCTACCGCTACCTTCCGGCACAGTCCGGCGTGAGCGGGGACTGGTTCGACGTGATCCCGCTGCCCGGGGGCCGGGTGGCACTGGCCGTGGGCGACGTGGTGGGGCACGGCCTGCACGCGGCGGCGACCATGGGCCGGCTGCGCACCGCGGTGCACAACTTCTCCACGCTCGACCTGCCGCCGGACGAGCTGCTCAGCCATCTGGACGACCTGGTCGGCCGCATCGACCAGGACGAGGCCCGCGCGGAGGCGGCCGCGGAGATCGTCGGCGCCACCTGTCTGTACGCGATCTACGACCCGGTGACCCGCCGCTGCGCGATGGCCCGGGCCGGGCATCTGGCGCCCGCGCTGGTCTACCCCGACGGCGGCGTCACCTTCCCTGACGTTCCGGCCGGGCCGCCGCTGGGCCTGGGCGGCATGCCGTTCCGGACGGCCGAGCTGGAGCTGCCCGAGGGCAGCCAGCTGGTTCTCTACACCGACGGGCTCATCGAGGACCGCAGGCGCGACCTGGACGTGAGCATGGAGCTGCTGCGCCTGGCCCTGTCGGGCCATCCCGACCGGTCGCCGGAGGAGAGCTGCCAGGCGGTGCTGGACGAGCTGCTGCCCGAGCGCCCCAAGGACGACGTGGCCCTGCTGATCGCGCGTACCCGGGCGCTGCCGCCGGAGAACGTCGCCGACTGGGACGTGCCGCGGGACCCGGCCGCCGTGTCGGGGATGCGCGGTGCCGTGTCCGCCAAGCTCGAGGAGTGGGGCCTGTCGGAGCTGGGCTTCGGCATGGAACTGGTCCTCAGCGAGCTGATCACCAACGCCATCCGCTACGGCTCGGACCCGGTTCATGTGCGGCTGATCCGGGAGCGTGTGCTGATCTGCGAGGTGGCCGACGGCAGCAGCACCTCGCCGCATCTGCGGTACGCCGCGACGACCGACGAGGGAGGCCGGGGTCTGTTCCTGGTCTCCCAGATGACCGAGCGCTGGGGCACCCGGTACACACCCCAGGGCAAGGTGATCTGGGCGGAGGTGGCGCTGCCGGACCTCTCGGCGCTCCTCGGGGAGTGAGCCGCGGGCCGCGGACGGCGCGAGGGCCGCACCCCCGGTGCCGGGGGTGCGGCCCTCGCCCTCGTCCGCTGAGCCGTGCCGCCTACTTGCGGATCAGGCTGCGCAGCACGTACTGCATGATGCCGCCGTTGCGGTAGTAGTCGGCCTCACCGGGGGTGTCGATGCGGACGACCGCGTCGAACTCGACACCGGTGTCGGTGGTGACCTTGACCGTGCGCGGCGTGGTGCCGTTGTTCAGCTCGGTGACGCCGGTGAAGGAGAAGGTCTCCTCGCCGGTCAGGCCGAGGGACTCGGCGGACTGGCCCTCCGGGAACTGCAGGGGCAGGACGCCCATGCCGATGAGGTTCGAGCGGTGGATGCGCTCGTAGGACTCGGCGATGACGGCCTTGACGCCGAGCAGCGCGGTGCCCTTGGCGGCCCAGTCGCGGGACGAGCCGGAGCCGTACTCCTTGCCGGCCAGGACGACCAGCGGGATGCCCTGCTCGATGTAGTTGCTGGAGGCGTCGTAGATGAACGCCACCGGCGCGTCGGCCTGGGTGAAGTCGCGGGTGTAGCCGCCCTCGGTGCCCGGCGCGATCTGGTTGCGCAGGCGGATGTTGGCGAACGTGCCGCGGATCATGACCTCGTGGTTGCCTCGGCGGGAGCCGTAGGAGTTGAAGTCACGACGCTCCACACCGTGCTCGGTGAGGTACTGGCCGGCCGGGGTGTCGGCCTTGATGGCACCGGCCGGGGAGATGTGGTCGGTGGTGACCGAGTCGCCCAGCTTGGCGAGCACGCGGGCGCCGGCGATGTCCTCGACCGGGGCCGGCTCCATGCCCATGCCATCGAAGTACGGGGGCTTGCGGACGTAGGTGGACTCCGCGTCCCACTCGAAGGTGTTGCCGGTCGGGACCGGGAGGGACTGCCACTGGGCGTCGCCGGCGAAGACGTCGCTGTAGGACTTGGTGAACATGTCCTCGCCGATGGCGTTGGCGACGACGTCGTTGACCTCGGCCTCGGAGGGCCAGATGTCCTTCAGGAAGACCGGGTTGCCGTCGGTGTCGGTGCCCAGCGCCTCACGGGTGATGTCCACCTTCATGGAACCGGCGAGGGCGTACGCGACGACCAGCGGCGGGGACGCCAGGTAGTTCATCTTGACGTCGGGGTTGATACGGCCCTCGAAGTTCCGGTTGCCGGAGAGGACCGACGTGACGGCGAGGTCGTGGTCGTTGACGGCCTTGGAGACCTCCTCCGGCAGCGGGCCGGAGTTGCCGATGCAGGTGGTGCAGCCGTAGCCGACCAGGTTGAAGCCGACCTTGTCGAGGTACGGGGTCAGGCCCGCCTTCTCGAAGTAGTCGGTGACGACCTTGGAGCCCGGGGCGAGGGTGGTCTTGACCCACGGCTTGCGGGTCAGGCCCTTCTCGACCGCCTTCTTGGCCACCAGGGCGGCGGCGACCATGACGTACGGGTTGGAGGTGTTGGTGCAGGAGGTGATGGCCGCGACCGTCACCGCACCGTGGTCCAGCTCGTAGGTGGTGCCGTCGGGGGCGGTCACCTGGACCGGGTTGGACGGCACGGAACCGGTGCCCTGGCCGTGCTGCGGGGCGCCGGCGCCGTTCTCCTCGTGGCCGTAGGCCGGGGCGTCGGAGGCCGGGAAGGACTCGGCGCTCGCCTCGTCGACCACCGAGGCGGCGGCAGCCGGCGTCTGGGCGACGGGGGCCTCGACGTAGTTGAGGACGTCCTTGGCGAACTGCTGGGCGGCCTCGGCCAGGACGATGCGGTCCTGCGGGCGCTTCGGGCCGGCGATGGACGGCACGACGGTGGACAGGTCCAGCTCGAGCTTCTCGGAGAAGTCCGGCTCGGCCTTCGGGTCCAGCCAGAGGCCCTGCTCCTTGGCGTACGCCTCGACGAGCGCGACCTGCTGGACGGAGCGGCCGGTCAGGCGCAGGTAGTTCAGGGTCTCGTCGTCGATCGGGAAGATCGCGGCGGTGGAGCCGAACTCCGGCGACATGTTGCCGATGGTGGCGCGGTTGGCGAGGCTCGTGGCGGACACACCCTCGCCGTAGAACTCGACGAACTTGCCGACCACACCGTGCTTGCGCAGCATCTCGGTGATGGTGAGCACGAGGTCGGTGGCGGTGGTGCCGGGCTTCAGCTCACCGGTGAGCTTGAAGCCGACGACGCGCGGGATGAGCATGGAGACCGGCTGGCCGAGCATGGCGGCCTCGGCCTCGATGCCGCCGACGCCCCAGCCGAGGACGCCGAGGCCGTTGACCATCGTGGTGTGCGAGTCGGTGCCGACCAGGGTGTCGGGGTAGGCCTGGCCGCCCCGGACCATGACGGTACGGGCCAGGTGCTCGATGTTCACCTGGTGGACGATGCCGGTGCCCGGCGGGACGACCTTGAACTCGTCGAACGCGGTCTGGCCCCAGCGCAGGAACTGGTAGCGCTCCTTGTTGCGGCCGTACTCCAGCTCGACGTTCTG
>Ga0308176_10001106_pt1 | contig 16901 bp, 13 predicted proteins | sample PhyCR2_3_FD_203890 | JGI IMG/M metagenome (GOLD analysis project Ga0308176, IMG submission 203890) | Soil microbial communities from UC Gill Tract Community Farm, Albany, California, United States - DLSLS.C.R2 | ecosystem: Environmental > Terrestrial > Soil > Agricultural land | place: USA...
GACCAAAAGTTCGGTTTCTCGCTGGCCGGCGGACAGGCTGGCGAGGCGGTCCGCCGCGTCCTCGCCCACCCCGACTCACTCGACCTACGCGGGCTGCACTCCCACATCGGCAGCCAGATCTTCGACACGAGTGGCTTCGAGGTCTCTGCTCGACGGTTGGTCGGCCTGCACTCCGACGTCGCACGCGAGCACGGCGTCCACCTGCCCGAGCTTGACCTCGGCGGCGGCTACGGCATCGCCTACACCTCCGAGCACACCCCGCTGTCGCCGCTCGCCCTCGCCGAGCAGCTCGCCGACCTCGTCCGCCGCGAGCTCAAGGCGGCCGGCGACGGCAGCCCCGACACGCCGTCCCCGCGGGTGTCCATCGAGCCGGGCCGTGCCATCGCCGGCCCGTCGACGTTCACCCTCTACGAGGTCGGCACCGTCAAGGACGTCGAGCTCGGCGGGGGAGTGCGCCGCACCTATGTCTCGGTCGACGGCGGCATGAGCGACAACATCCGCACCGCTCTCTACGACGCGGACTACTCCTGCACCCTGGCGAGCCGTCGCTCGGGCGCGGCCCCCAGGCTGGCCCGCGTCGTCGGCAAGCACTGTGAGAGCGGCGACATCGTCGTGATGGACGAGTACCTCCCCGACGACATCGCGGCCGGCGACCTCATCGCCGTTCCCGGCACCGGCGCCTACTGCCGCAGCATGGCCAGCCAGTACAACCACACCCCCCGACCACCGGTCATCGCCGTGCGGGACGGCGTGGCGCGGGTCATCGTGCGTCGCGAGACGGTGGCGGACCTGCTGGCCCTCGACGTCGGGTGACCTCCGGTCCGGGCGCAGATAAGGTCCGGATCGCGGACCCTCGGAGTCCAGAACGTGGGACGCACGGCACGATGGAGTGGTGAGCCAGATGCAGCAGGCGGGAGCCGGAGAGCCCCTCAAGGTGGCCCTCCTCGGGTGCGGCGTGGTGGGTTCCTCCGTGGCCCGCATGCTCACCGAGCACGCCGACGACCTCGCCGCCCGGATCGGCCGTCCGCTGCAGCTCAGCGGCATCGCGGTCCGCCGCGCCGGCCGCGACCGCTCCGACCTGCCGGTCGACCCGGCGCTGTTCACCACCGACGCCGAGTCGCTCGTCACCGACGCCGACATCGTGGTCGAGGTGATCGGCGGCATCGAGCCGGCCCGCTCCCTGATCGAGTCGGCGATGAAGCACGGCGCCTCGGTCGTGTCCGCAAACAAGGCGCTGCTCGCCGAGGCCGGCCCGGCGCTCTACGCTGCCGCCGACGAGCACGGTGTCGACCTCTACTACGAGGCCGCCGTCGCGGGCGCCATCCCGATCCTGCGCCCGATCCGCGAGTCGCTGGCGGGGGACGACGTGCGCCGGGTGCTCGGCATCGTCAACGGCACCACCAACTACGTCCTCGACAAGATGGACACCACAGGCCAGGGCTTCGCCGAGGCGGTGGAGCAGGCGCAGGCGCTGGGCTACGCGGAGGCCGACCCCACGGCCGACGTCGAGGGGTTCGACGCCGCCGCCAAAGCCGCCATCCTCGCCTCGCTCGCCTTCCACACCCGCGTCTCGGGGGACCAGGTCCATCGTGAGGGGATCACCGAGGTGACCGCGGCGGACATCCAAGCCGCCCGCGAGATGGACTGTGTCGTCAAGCTGCTCGCGATCTGCGAGCGCCGGTCGGTGACCGCGCCCGACGGCACGCCGACCACCGGGGTGTCCGTGCGCGTGCACCCGGCGATGATCCCGAGGTCGCACCCGCTCGGCAGCGTCCGCGATGCCTTCAACGCGGTCTTCGTCGACGCGGCCGCGGCCGGCCCGCTCATGTTCTACGGCAAGGGCGCCGGCGGCGACCCCACTGCGAGCGCGGTGCTCGGCGACATCGTCGCCGTGGCCCGGCACCGGGTCGGCGGGGGGCGCGGCCCGGGCGAGTCGGCCTATGCAGACCTGCCGGTCCTCGACATGGGCCAGGCCCTCACCCGCTACCACATCAGCCTCGACGTGGCCGACCGTCCCGGGGTGCTGGCCGAGGTGGCCGCAGTCTTCGCCCAGCACGGCGTCTCGATCGAGACGGTGCGCCAGCGGCTGATCCCCCCGGCCGAGGACGGTGGCGAGGCGAGCGCGAACCTCATCGTCGTCACGCACACGGCAACCGATGCCGCGCTGTCCGCGACCGTCGCCGCGCTCTCGGGTCTAGTGATCGTCCGCGAGGTGGTCTCGGTGATGCGGGTGGAGGGCGCCTGATGGCCATCTTGTGGCGCGGCGTGATCCGCGAGTATGCCGCGCGGTTGCCGATGCTCGTCGACGCACCGGTGGTGACGCTCCAGGAGGGCGGCACCCCGCTGATCCCTGCCGAGCGCCTCTCCGAGCGGGTCGGCGCGCAGGTGTGGGTGAAGTACGAAGGGCTCAACCCGACCGGGTCGTTCAAGGACCGCGGCATGACGACTGCGATCTCGGTCGCCGCGAAGCACGGCGCCAAGGCGGTCATCTGCGCCTCCACCGGCAACACCAGCGCCAGCGCGGCCGCCTACGCCACCAAGGCCGGCATGGCGTGTGCGGTGCTCGTGCCCGACGGCAAGATCGCGATGGGCAAGCTGAGCCAGGCGATCGCCCACGGCGCGACGCTGCTGCAGGTCGACGGCAACTTCGACGACTGCCTGACCCTCGCGCGCAAGCTCGCCGAGTCCTACCCCGTCGAGCTGGTGAACTCGGTCAACCCGGCACGCATCGAGGGCCAGAAGACCGCGGCCTTCGAGGTGGTCGATGCCCTGGGGGACGCCCCCGACATCCACTGCCTGCCGGTCGGCAACGCCGGCAACATCACCGCGTACTGGCGGGGCTACCGTGAGTACCACGAGGGTGCGGAGTCCCCCGGCCCGGCGACCCGGCTCCCGCAGATGTGGGGGTTCCAGGCGGCCGGCGCGGCGCCGATCGTCCTCGGCCACCCCGTCGACGAGCCGGACACGATCGCCACCGCCATCCGGATCGGCAACCCCGCGTCGTGGAAGCAGGCGGAGGCGGCCCGCGACGAGTCCGGTGGGCGGATCGAGTCGGTGACCGACGAGCAGATCCTCGCCGCGCACCGGGTCCTGTCCGCGCAGGAGGGCATCTTCGTCGAGCCCGGTTCGGCGGCCTCGGTGGCCGGCCTGCTCCAGGCGGCCGACCGGGGGGACGTCCCCGCCGGCTCGACCGTGGTCTGCACCGTGACCGGCCACGGGCTCAAGGACCCGCAGTGGGCCCTGCGCAACGCCGACGGCTCGGACGTGCAGCCGACCCGGGTGCCGGTGGACGCCGTCACGGCGGCCCGCGCGCTCGGGCTGGAAGGCTGATGGGCGAGGACTGGCGCACCGGCTGCGGCGTGGAGGTCCGGGTGCCGGCGAGCAGCGCCAACCTCGGCCCAGGCTTCGACTCGGTCGGGCTCGCCCTGGGCCTCTGGGACACCTGCACCGCGACGCTCACCGACGAGCCCGGGCTGCGCATCGAGGTGGCTGGCGAGGGCGCCGTCGACGTACCCCGTGACGCGACCCACCTCGTCCATCGGACCATGGTGCGCGCCTGGGAGGAGCTCGGGGTCACCCCGCCCGCAGGCCTGTCGCTGCAGTGCGTCAACGAGGTGCCGCACGGTCGTGGCCTCGGGTCGTCGGCGACCGCGATCGTCACGGGAGTCGTTGCGGCCCAAGCACTTCACGCCGTATGCCGCGGGGTCGCCTCCCAGCCAGACCTCGCCTTCGCGAACCGGCTGGCGGCCGAGCTCGAGGGGCACCCCGACAACTCCTCGGCCAGCGTGTTCGGCGGGCTGACCCTCTCGTGGGCGGAGGAGGCGGACGGCATCCAGACCCTGCGGCTGCGTCCGCACCCAGACGTCGAGCCGGTCGTCGCCGTGCCTTCGGACCAGCTCTCGACCGCCAAGGCCCGCTCGGTCCTGCCGACCCACATCCGGCACGCCGACGCGGCCTTGAACTCGGCGCGCACGGCACTGCTCGTCCACGCCCTCACCGACGACCCGGCATACCTGCTGCCCGCAACCCGCGAGTGGCTCCACCAGGAGGCACGCCGCGAGTCGTTCGCAGCCTCGATGGCACTGGTCGACCGGCTGCGGGAGCTCGGGCACGCCGCGGTGATCTCCGGAGCCGGTCCGTCGGTGCTCGTGCTCTCGACCCGCGACCGGGCGGACGCGGTCGAGGCCGCCGTGGACGGCGCCTGGCGGGTCCTGCGGCCCGGCATCCCCGAGGCCGGAGCGGTGGTCCGAACGGTCACGACCTGACAGCCATTCGACGGGTCTGCGGACTTTCCTCGGCGGGCGAGGTGTTACATTGTGTGCGCGCTCGAAGCCGATGCCGTTCCCCGCACCGCCCTGAGCGCACCAACCCACACGATGACGGTCCAGCCCGATGGCCGCAGCCTCGGTGTTGTCGCGTGTGGCACCTCATCCGGTCAGCGCAGTCTGACCCAAGCACCGGCTCCGGATCTGAACCGGGCCGCATACGAGGGGGAAGGATCCTTCGTGACAGACACCACCACTCTCGACGCCGCTGCTTCACCGGACACCGGGCCGCAGGACGCCGCTGAGAGGCCCCGCCGGTCGGGCGCCCTGAGCACCATGAAGGTCGCCGAGCTCCAGGGACTGGCGGCGAGCATGGGAATCACCGGCACCGCCAAGATGCGCAAGGGTGACCTGGTCACCGCCATCAAGGCGCGCCAGTCCGGGACCAACGCCCCCGCCGGGAGCTCCGAGGCACCGACCGCCGAGCCGGTCCGTGCGGAGCGTGGCGAGCGCGAGCAGGGCCGCAACGAGCGCCCGGGCCGCGACACCGGCCACCGCGCCGACCGTGAGCAGCAGCCGGAGCGGGCCGACCGCGGCGAGGACCGTGCCGAGCGCCAGGGCCGCGAGCAGAACCGCGACCGCGAGCAGGGCAGCAACGAGCGCCCCGGCCGCGACACCGACCGTGCGCAGCAGCCCGAGCGGGCCGCCCGCGGCGAGGACCGTGCCGAGCGCCAGGACCGCGAGCAGAACCGCCGGGACCGCGACGACCAGCACCAGGGCGGCGCGCAGAACCGTCGCGAGCGCGAGGACCGCGAGCCGATCCGCGACCGCGAGCAGAACCGCCGGGACCGCGACGACCAGCACCAGGGCGACGACCAGCACCAGGGCGGCGGGCAGAACCGTCGCGAGCGCGAGGACCGGGACCAGAACCGCGACCAGAACCGCCGCGACCGCGACGACAACCGCGACCGTGACCAGAACCGGGACGGCCGTGACCAGGGCCAGGGCCACCAGGATGGTCACGACGACGACGACCGTGGCGGTCGCCGCCGCAACCGGAACCGCAACCGCAGCCGGGACAAGCGTCGTGGGCGTGGCGGCGACTTCGGCAGCGACTACGACAACGAGCCGGCGTTCGCCGAGGACGACGTCCTCGTGCCGGTGGCCGGCATCCTCGACGTGCTGGACAACTACGCGTTCGTGCGCACCTCCGGCTACCTGCCGGGGCCGAACGACGTCTACGTCCCGCTTGGCACGGTCAAGAAGAACGGGATGCGCAAGGGCGACGCCGTCACCGGTGCGGTCAAGGCGCAGCGCGAGGACCAGCAGCACAACCAGCGCCAGAAGTTCAACGCCCTCGTGCGGCTGGACACGGTCAACGGCATGTCGCCGGAAGAGGCCAGCAGGCGCATGGACTTCGGCAAGCTGACGCCGCTGTACCCGCAGCAGCGGCTGCGCCTGGAGACCGAGCCCAACCTCATCACGACGCGCGTCATCGACCTGGTCGCCCCGATCGGCAAGGGACAGCGCGGCCTGATCGTCGCCCCGGCCAAGGCCGGCAAGACGATGGTGATGCAGGCGATCGCCAACGCGATCACCACCAACAACCCCGAGTGCCACCTGATGGTCGTCCTCGTGGACGAGCGTCCCGAGGAGGTCACCGACATGCAGCGCGCGGTCAAGGGCGAGGTCATCTCCTCGACCTTCGACCGCCCGGCCGAGGACCACACCACGGTCGCCGAGCTGGCGATCGAGCGGGCCAAGCGGCTCGTCGAGATGGGCCACGACGTGGTCGTGCTGCTCGACTCGATCACCAAGCTGGGCCGCGCGTACAACCTCTCCGCCCCGGCGAGTGGGCGCATCCTGTCCGGTGGTGTCGACTCCGCCGCGCTCTACCCGCCCAAGAAGTTCTTCGGCGCAGCCCGCAACATCGAGGACGGCGGCTCCCTGACCATCCTCGCGACGGCACTCGTCGAGACCGGGTCCCGCATGGACGAGGTCATCTTCGAGGAGTTCAAGGGCACCGGGAACATGGAGCTCAAGCTCGACCGGGGCCTGGCCAACCGCCGGATCTTCCCCGCTGTGGACGTGAACAACTCGGGCACCCGCAAGGAGGAGATCCTCCTCTCCGGTGAAGAGCTCAAGATCATGTGGAAGCTTCGCCGCGTGCTCGCCGCGCTCGACCAGCAGCAGGGCATCGAGCTGCTCATCGACCGGCTCAAGAAGTCCAAGAGCAACGCCGAGTTCCTCATGCAGGTCCAGCGGACCTCCTCGATCCGCCTCGAGGACGAGGGCGACGACTGAGGTTCACCGCAGGTATGCCGCGTGGCCGGCCCCGTTCGCGGGTGCCGGCCACGCGCATGTCCGGGTGCTGCGCGCAGGTCCTGGTCCATTCGGCTGGATTACCTGCACCGGCAGGAGGGGGTACGCATGGGTTGCCATGCGAGGGCACTGACGTCCAATACGCTGGACCCGGAACCAGCCGGGGACAAACGAAGGGAATGGCGCGGTGACGGTGCTCGACGGATCTCTCGTGCTGGTGGCCGACGACGACGCGGACATCCGCGACCTGGTGGAGTTCAAGCTGACCCAGGCCGGCTACACCGTGCACGCGGTTGGTGACGGTTTGTCCGCCTGGGAGGCGTTCGAGGCCGCCCGGCCCGAGCTGGTCGTGCTCGACGTGATGATGCCCGGCCTGTCCGGCATCGACGTGCTCCGCAAGATCCGCGAGAGCGACGCGGCGGACGTGCCCGTGCTGCTGCTCAGCGCGAAGTCACGGGACAGCGACGTCGACACCGGCTTCGCGGTGGGTGCGACCGACTACGTCGTCAAGCCCTTCAGCCCGCGCGAGCTGATGCACCGGGTCAACGCGATCCTGGCCCGCGCCCGGTGACCCACCGGTGAGAGCCCGTTGACCGCCCGGACCCTCCTGTTCCTCACGCCGACCGTCGTGCTGGCGGCCTGCCTGGGGCTGGTGCTCGTCATCGTCGGCACCAAGGTCGCCCGGACCCGCCGTGAGCGCCGCACGGCCGCCCTCGTCGCCCCCTACCGCATCGACCTGCTGGCCGTCTCGGCCGGCGAGGACGACGACGGCAGCCACCGCGCCCGGCTCGCGCAGGCGGACGGCCCCGGCCGGGACGCCCTCGACGAAGCGATGACCACGCTGCTGGGCAAGGTTCGCGGCACCCCGGCCGACCACCTCGCCGAGGTGCTGCACGCCCATGGCGCGATCGACCGCGCCATGGACGACCTCGAGCACCGTTCCTCGGTCCGGCGGGCCCGGGCCGCCCAGCTGCTCGGGCTCTGTCACATCCACCGCGCGCTGACCGGGCTCGCCGCCGCCCTGGGCGACCCGACCCCCGAGGTGCGGGCCAGCGCAGCCCACGCGCTCGGCCTCATCGGCAACCCGGCCGTCGCGCGCCGTGTCCTCGATGCGGTCGGGACGTCCCACCCCATCCCGGCCGGTGCCGCCGCCGACGCGCTCGAGGGGATGGGCACCGGCATCTCCGAGGCGCTGCGTGACGCCCTGCACGACGCCAGCCCCACCGTTCGCACCGTCGCCGCCCAGGTCAGCGGTGAGGGAGCCTTCACCCGGTCCACCCCACGGCTGCGCGAGCTGCTCACCCACGACCCGGACCTGACCGTCCGCGAGACCGTCGCCGAAGCCCTGGCCCACCTCGGTCGCGCCGAGGACGTCGAGGTGCTCGCGCGGCATACCGCCGGCGAGCAGCCCACCCCGCTACGCCGTGCCTGCGTCACGGCCCTGGGCGAGCTCGGTGAGCCGTCGGCCGCTCCCCTCCTGGCCGCGCTGCTCGACGACGCCGACCCGCGCCTGGCCGAGCAGGCGGCGACGGCACTGCTGTGCCTCGGGACCGTCGGTCGCGAGGCCCTGGGCGACCGCCAGGGGCCGGCGGCGGACACCGCTCGCATCCTCGCCCAGCTCCGCACGGCGCAGGCGGGCACGTCATGAGCTGGTCAGGAGCCGTCGACGGGTTGCGCGCCGTGGTCCTCTGGCTGATGGACCTGACGTCGGTGCCGATCCTCGTCTACTTCGCGGTGATCAACGCCTCCTACCTGCTGCTGATCGTGCTGGCGTCACTGGACTTCCGCACCGAGCACCGGCGGCGCGAGTCCGAGGTCGAGGCGTTCGGCGGCGCCCTCACCCCGGGGGTCTCGCTGCTGGTTCCCGCCCACAACGAGGCGGCCGGCATCGTCGCCTCCGTGCAGGCGCTGCTGTCGCTGCGCTACCCCCGCCACGAGGTCGTCGTCGTCGACGACGGCAGCAGCGACGGCACGTTCGACCGGCTGCGCGAGGCGTTCGACCTCGTCGAGGTGCCGCGCCGGCTGCCGCAGGACGTGCCGGTGCGTGCCCGCGTCGTCGACGTGCACGTCCCGCGCGACGGGCGCACCCGCCTGCTGGTCGTGCGCAAGGAGAACTCCGGCCGTTCCGAGGCGGTCAACCTCGCCCTCAACGCCGCCACCGAGCCGCTGGTCGCCATGATCGACGCCGACTCGATCCTCGAGCCCGACGCGCTGCTGCGGGTGACCCAACCGTTCACGGACGACCCGACCCGCGTCGTCGCCGCCGGTGGGGCCATCCGCCCCGTCAACGGCAGCCGCGTGGTGTCGGGCCGCATCGTCAGCGTGCGCATGCCCCGGCAGTGGCTGGCCCGCATCCAGGTCGTGGAGTACCTGCGCGCCTTCCTCCTCGGGCGCACCGGCTGGTCCCGCTCCGGCGCCCTGATCCTGATCAGCGGCGCGTTCGGGATCTTCCGCCGCGACGTGGTGGTCGAGGTGGGTGGGCTCGACCCGACGAGCATCGGCGAGGACTTCGAGCTGGTCCTGCGGATCCACCGCTGCATGCGCGACCAGGGCCGCGACTACCGCGTCGCGTTCGTCCCCGAGCCGGTGTCATGGACCGAGGTGCCGTCGACCACCCGGGTGCTGCGCAGCCAGCGGCGCCGGTGGCACCGCGGCCTGTGGGAGACCTTGTGGGCCTACCGCGGCATGCTGCTGCGCCCCCGCTACGGCCGGGTCGGCCTCGTCGCCCTTCCCTACTACTGGGTGTTCGAGCTGTTCGCGCCGTTGCTCGAGCTGTTCGGGATCGTCATCGTCCCGCTTGCGCTGCTGCTCGGCGTGGTCGACATCCCCTATGCCCTGCTGTTCCTCGCGCTCGCGTACGGACTCGCGATCCTGGTCACCTTGTCCGCCATGGCGGCGGAGGAGTGGTCCTTCCACCGGCACGACCGGTGGCGCGACCTCGGCCTGACCCTGGTGGCCTCGGTCCTGGAGAACATCGGCTACCGCCAGCTCACGGTGTGGTGGCGGCTCGAGGGCTGGTGGGCGAGCCTGCGGGGCCGCAAGCAGGTGTGGGGCGTGATGACCCGCACCGGGTTCGAGGAGCGGGCCCCGTGACGCCGCTGGGCCGGCGCCCGATCCGCCACCAGGTGCGCGCGATCACCGTGGTGCTGCTCCTCTTCGTGGCCGTCGTCGCCGGCACCTCCCTGGTCACGCTGGTCGCGCAGGGGCGCAGCGTGCGAGTCCTCACGCTGAGCATGGGTCCGGCGCAGGACGCCAGCGTCGACGTCCTGCAGGTGATGACCGAGGCGAACGGCCAGCTCGGACTGTCGACGGCGGGCATGGTCGCCCGTCCCGTGGAGCTGTACCGCCAGCCGCTCGACCAGCAGCTCAAGAAGCTGGGCGACAGCCTCGCCATCGACCTGCTGCCCGCACGGGACCGCCGCAGCTACGCCGAGCTGGTGGCCCGGGAGAGGGCTGCCGTCTCCGATTGGTTGGCCGCCGCGGTGCGGGCCGAGGCGGCCCACACCGGCCCGCTCTCCGGCCAGGGTGAGGCGCAGGACGCCGCCGACCGGGCCTTCCGCACCTTCCGCGACGTCGACCGCGAGGTCGAGGGACGCATCGAGGCGGACCGCGGCCGGGCCCGGGCGGGCTCGCGCGGTGCGCTGGCCACCGAGCTGACCATCATGCTGGCCGTGACGGCCGCCGCCCTGCTGCTCATCCTGCTCGGCGGCCGGCTGCTGAGCCGGTCGACGACCGACCCGCTGGTCCGGCTCAGCCAGCTGCTGGACCGCCAGCGCGACGGCGACCGCGAGGCGCTGGCCGACCCCGAGGCCGGCGCGTCGGAGGTGCGCGCCCTCGCCGCCAACTTCAACGGGCTGACGAGGGCCAACCAGGTGCTGCAGGAGCAGCAGGCCGAGGTGCTGCTCATGCACCAGCTCGCCCTCGACGTGGCGCGCTCGGTGCAGTCCGCACCCGACACCCACACCGTGCTGAGCCTGGGCTGCGCCATGCTGGGCGAGGGGCTCGGCGTCGACCGGCTCCTGCTCTACACCTACGACGCCGAGGGGGTCGTCGAGGACCGCACGCAGTACCGCCGCCACGACCTGCCCGACCTGCCGCCGCTGCCGCGCTCGCTGGCGCAGGAGGTCTCCAACGTCGCCGAGGAGCTGCGCCGGGACGCGAGCGTCTTCGCCGCCAAGGACTTCCTCGACCCGGAGATCCAGGACCAGCCACGCGCCCAGGCGTTCCACCGGGCCACCGGCGCGCGGTCGGTGCTCATGGCCCCGGTGGGGCTGGGCGAGCGGAGCCTGGGGTTGCTCGCGCTCTTCATGGTCGACACCACCCGCCGCTGGCGCCGCCACGAGATCCACGCCGTCCAGCAGGTCGCCGGCCTGGTCGCCCAGGCGGTCGTCTCCCTGCGGCTGGCCCAGTTGCAGGACGAGCAGGTGCACCGGCTGACCGAGCTGGACCGGCAGAAGAACGACTTCATGGCGACGGTCTCGCACGAGCTGCGCACCCCGCTGACCTCGATCAACGGCTACCTCGAGCTCCTCGAGGACGGCGACTACGGCAAGCTCACCGGACCCCAGCTCGGCGCGGTGTCGGTGATCGGGCGCAACGCCGTCCGGCTGCGCGGCCTCATCGAGGACCTGCTCGTGCTCAACAAGATCGAGGCGGCCGGCCTCCAGTCCTCCCTCGAGGACGTGCCCGTCGGCGGTCTCGTGGGCGGGGTGGTCGAGATGCTCGCGCCCGTCGCCGAGGCGGGCGGCGTGCGCGTGGAGGTCGAGCCGGTCGACGAGCAGCTGTGCGTCCACGTCGACCGCGGCCAGCTCGAGCGGGCCCTGATCAACCTCGGCTCGAACGCGGTGAAGTTCACCCCTCGCGGCGGGGTGGTCACCATCGGGGCGACCCTGGCCGACGATGGACGCGTGCAGGTCTGCGTCACCGACACCGGCATCGGCATCCCCTCCGCCGACCAGGCCCGCCTGTCGGAGCGGTTCTTCCGGGCCAGCAACGCCGCTGACGCCGCCATCCCGGGCACGGGCCTGGGGCTGGCCATCGTGCGCACCATCGTGGAGGGCCACGGCGGGCAGCTCCAGATGGAGTCCGTCGAGGGGGAGGGGACCACGATGCGCGTCCTGCTGCCCGCGGCCGGCGCCCACGCGGCACACGAGGGGAATGTGGCGGCGCCCGGTGCGGTTTAGGTGAATGTGCCGCCCTCTGGCACAATTTCTGATCGAAACCAATCCGGTTGGACCGGTTCACGGCTGGCGTGCCCGACACGCGGGGTCTGCATCGAGAAGCGATGGGCCCGCCGACCCGGATGACATCCAAGGAGCACCATGAAGAAGGACATCCACCCCGCGTACGAGCTGACCACGGTCACCTGTACCTGTGGCAACACGTTCACCACCCGCAGCACGGCCCCCAACGGCGTGATCCACGCCGAGGTGTGCTCGAACTGCCACCCCTTCTACACCGGCAAGCAGAAGATCCTCGACACCGGTGGCCGCGTGGCCCGGTTCGAGGCCCGCTACGGCAAGAAGGCCGCCAAGTAGCTTCCCCGGTGCGCCGGTCCTGACCTCGGTCAGGACCGGCGCATTCGTCTTTCCCAGTCCTCTTCTTCGCAGTCCCCGCAGACCAGGAGCACCGATGCTGGAGTCCGCCGCCGCGCTCGTGGCCGAGCACGCCGACCTCGAGAAGCAGCTGGCCGACCCCGCCGTGGTCACCGACCCCGACGCGGTGCGCACCATCAACAAGCGGTATGCCGCGTTGGCGCCGACCGTCGCCGCCTACCACGCGTGGGTGGCCGCGCAGGGCGACCTCGCCACCGCGCGCGAGCTCGCGAGGGAGGACGCCTCGTTCGCCGAGGAGGTGCCGGCGCTGGAGGAGCGCCTGGCCGCTGTCGAGGACAAGCTGCGCCGCCTGCTCGTGCCCCGCGACCCCGATGACGACCGCGACGTCATCCTCGAGGTCAAGGCCGGTGAGGGCGGCGAGGAGTCGGCGCTGTTCGCGGGCGACCTGCTGCGGATGTACCTGCGCTTCGCCGAGCGGCGCGGCTGGAGGACCGAGCTCATCGACGCGACCGAGTCCGACCTCGGCGGCTACAAGGACGTCCGGGTCGCGATCAAGGCCAAGGGCACGCCCGAGCCGGGACAGGCGCCCTGGGCGCGGCTGAAGTACGAGGGCGGCGTGCACCGGGTGCAACGCGTCCCGGTGACCGAGAGCCAGGGCCGCATCCACACCTCGGCGGCAGGCGTGTGGGTCATGCCCGAGGTCGATGACCCGACCGAGGTCGAGCTCGACCCGAACGACCTCAAGATCGACGTCTACCGCTCGTCCGGGCCCGGCGGGCAGTCGGTCAACACCACCGACTCGGCGGTGCGGATCACCCACCTGCCCACCGGTGTCGTCGTGTCCTGCCAGAACGAGAAGAGCCAGCTCCAGAACAAGGAGTCCGCCCTCCGCGTGCTGCGTGCCCGCCTCCACCAGCTCGCGATGGAGGAGGCGGCAGCCGCGTCCGCGGAGGCCCGCAAGAGCCAGGTCCGCACCGTCGACCGCAGCGAGCGGATCCGCACCTACAACTTCCCGGAGAACCGGATCTCCGACCACCGCACCGGCTTCAAGGCCTACAACCTCGACACCGTGCTCGATGGCGACCTCGACCCGGTGCTCCAGTCGGCCGTCGACGCCGACGAGGCGGCCCGCCTGGCCGCGGTCGCCGAGGGCAAGTGAGCGAGCCGGACCTGCGGGCCGCCGTCCGGGCGGCGGCCTTGCGGCTGGCCGAGGCCGGGGTCCCCTCCGCGGAGGCCGACGCCGTGGCGCTGGCCGCGCACGCGCTGGGCTGCTCGGTCGGGGACGTCCGCAAGGCGATGGCGCTCGGGGCGCCGGCCCCCGCGGCATACGACGCTCTCGTGGGTGAGCGCGCCGCCCGGGTCCCGTTGCAGCACCTCACCGGTCGCGCCGGCTTCCGCCGCCTCGAGCTCGAGGTGGGGCCGGGGGTGTTCGTGCCGCGGCCCGAGACCGAGGTGGTGGCCGGGCTGGCGGTCGAGGCCGCGCGGGCCGCGGGGGAGCGGCCGGTCGTGGTCGACCTGTGCACCGGGTCGGGTGCCATCGCGCTCGCGGTCGCCGACGAGGTGCCTGCGGCGCGCGTGTATGCCGCGGAGCTGGCTCCGGAGGCGCACGCCTGGGCCGCGCGCAACGTGGCCTCGATGGGGCTCGCGGTCGACCTGCGGCTCGGTGACGCGACCTCGCCCGAGGCGCTGGCCGAGCTGGACGGAGGGGTCGACGTGGTCGTCTCGAACCCGCCGTACATCCCCGTCGGGATGGTCCCGGTCGACGCCGAGGTCCGTGACCACGACCCCGCGGTGGCGCTCTACGGCGGGAGCGAGGACGGGCTCCGCGTGCCCCTCGCGGTGGCGGCGCGGGCTGCCGGCCTGTTGCGCTCCGGGGGCACGCTCGTGATGGAGCACGCCGACACCCAGGGCGAGTCGCTGCCGGCCGCCCTCGAGCGGACCGGGTCGTGGCGCGACGTCGTGGACCACGCCGACCTCACCGGGAGGCCTCGCGCCACCGTCGCCCGCCGCCGCTGACCTCGCCCCACGTGCCCGCCAGTCTTTGCGCGGTTTGACGCGCCATGACCCGTCAGACCACTCAAAGACTCGGGTGGGACGGGCCATAGGCTGGGCCGCATGAGTCCGGTGTACGACTGCACGACCGAGGAGGGGCGCGCCGAGGGGGTGGCCAGGGCGGCCGAGGCGGTGCGTGACGGCGAGGTCGTCGTGCTGCCGACCGACACCGTGTACGGCGTCGGAGCCGACGCGTTCTCACCCGAGGCGGTGGCGTCGGTGCTGGCCGCCAAGGGCCGCGGGCGGGAGATGCCACCACCGGTCCTGGTTCCGAGCGTGCGGACCGTCGACGGGCTCGCCACAGACGTACCCCAGTGGGCCCGGGACCTCATCGAGGCGTTCTGGCCGGGGCCGCTCACGCTGGTGCTGCCGGCCCAGTCCTCGCTCATGTGGGACCTGGGGGAGACCAACGGCACCGTGGCGCTGCGCATGCCGCGCGACGACGTCGCGCTCGCACTGCTCACCGAGGTCGGGCCGATGGCGGTGACCAGCGCGAACCTCACCGGCCAGCCCCCTGCGACCACCGTCACCGACGCCGCGGCCCAGCTCGGCGCCGCGGCCGCGGTGTACCTCGACGGCGGGCCGACCACCAGCGACGAGGTGTCGACCATCGTCGACTGCACCGGTGCAGACCCGGTAGTGCTGCGCGAGGGCGCGATCACCTGGGCGCAGATCCAGACCGCCCTCAACCCGGCGCCCCCGGACGGGCCGTTGCCTCCGGACGACGAGCCGTTGCCCTCGGACGAGCCGCCCTCTCCGGACGAGCCCGAGGAGGCCCCCACCACCGAGCCGGAGGGGACGGACCAGGCCCAGCCCGACGGCATACAGTTGCCTGACACCCCCACTCCGGCCGGCACCGACAACTCAGGAGAGACCGATGAGCGCTGACACCTTCTACGGCTCCGACTTCGGCGCGCTGGAGGAGTTCGACCCCGAGATCGCCGGCGTCCTGGTCTCCGAGCTCGACCGCATCCGCAGCGGCCTGCAGCTCATCGCCTCCGAGAACCTGTGCAGCCCCCGCGTGCTGACCGCGCTCGGCTCGACGCTGTCCAACAAGTACGCCGAGGGCTACCCCGGACGGCGCTACTACGGTGGCTGCTCAGAGGTCGACAAGGCCGAGACCCTGGCCATCGAGCGGGCCAAGTCGCTGTTCGGGGCCGACCACGCCAACGTCCAGCCGCACTCGGGCGCCAGCGCCAACCAAGCCGTCTACGGCGCGTTCATGCAGCCCGGCGAGACCATCCTCGCGATGGCGCTGCCCATGGGCGGCCACCTCACCCACGGCACCAAGGTCTCCTTCTCCGGCAAGTGGTTCAACGCCGTCCACTACGGCGTCGACAAGGACACCGAGGACATCGACTACGACGAGCTCGAGCGGCTCGCCAAGGAGCACCAGCCCAAGATCATCTGTGCCGGCGGCTCGGCGATCCCGCGGTTGATCGACTTCGAGCGGATCCGCAGGGTGGCCGACGAGGTCGGCGCGATCTTCTGGGTCGACGCGGCCCACTTCATCGGCCTGGTCGCCGGCAAGGCGATCCCCAGCCCGGTGCCACACGCCGACGTCGTGTCGTTCACGACCCACAAGGTGCTGCGTGGTCCGCGCGGCGGCGCGATCGTCTGCAAGGAGGAGCACGCCACCAAGATCGACAAGGCGGTGTTCCCGATGATGCAGGGTGGCCCGTTGATGCACACCATCGCCGCCAAGGCGGTCAACTTCGCCGAGTGCGCGACGCCGGAGTACCAGCAGTACGCCAAGCAGGTCATCGCCAACGCCTCGCAGCTCGCGACCTCGCTCGGCGAGCAGGGCATCCGCCCGACCACCGGCGGCACCGACACCCACCTGTCCCTGCACGACCTCCAGGGCGTGGGCGTCACCGGTGCGGACGCCGAGGCGCGCTGCGACGCGGCCGGGATCGTGTTGAACAAGAACGCCATCCCGTTCGACCCGCAGAAGCCCAACATCGCCAGCGGCATCCGCGTCGGCACCCCGGCGGTGACCACCCAGGGCATGGGCACCGAGGAGATGAAGCAGATCGCCGAGCTCATCGCCACCGCGGTCACCAAGGGCGACGCCGACCCCGACCACGCGGTCTCCAAGGAGGTGCGCACCGGGGTGACGGACCTCGTGACGCGCTACCCGGCATACCCGCACGCCTGAGTCCCGGCCCGGCACGCTCCCTGCGAGAGGCGCCTGAGTGCGCGAGTACCTCCTCGTCCTGATGGTCGCCGCGGTGGTGACCTATGCCACGACACCGTTCATGCGCGCCGTCGCCGTGCGCACCGGAGCCTTCACCCCGGTCCGCGACCGGGACGTCCACTCCACGCCGATCCCGCGACTGGGTGGGGTGGCGATCTTCCTCGGCTTCGCGGCGTCGATGCTCGCGGCGAGCCGGTTGCCGTTCCTGGGACAGGTGTTCCGGCTCGGGCCTGAGCTGGTCGGGGTGCTCGTGGGGGCCGCGATCGTCTGCCTGCTCGGGGCGATCGACGACATCCGCGAGCTCGACTGGCTGACCAAGTTCGGCGGGCAGATCCTCGCGGCCGGGATCATGGCGTTCAGCGGGGTGCTGCTCTTCCAGCTGCCGATCGGCGGGGTGACCGTGCTGCCGCAGCCGATCATGGTCGCGCTGACCGTCCTCACGGTGCTGGTGTCGACCAACGCGGTGAACTTCATCGACGGGCTGGACGGGCTGGCCGCCGGGGTGGTGGC
>Ga0308176_10001107_pt1 | contig 16900 bp, 19 predicted proteins | sample PhyCR2_3_FD_203890 | JGI IMG/M metagenome (GOLD analysis project Ga0308176, IMG submission 203890) | Soil microbial communities from UC Gill Tract Community Farm, Albany, California, United States - DLSLS.C.R2 | ecosystem: Environmental > Terrestrial > Soil > Agricultural land | place: USA...
AGTGACTACGTCTGTGCTCCGCGAGCCGGGGCAGAGGCGTAGCCGCCCGGGTGCTCTGCCGGGTTGGGGGCCGGCTGCGTCTCTGCTCCACGCGGCGGCGCAGAGACGTAGCCGCCCGGGGGAGGATTGTGCGCCCTGAGAAGCCTTGCGGTCGGACCATGCGGCGGTGCGCCGGGCCGGCTCAGCCCGCGAGGTGGGCCCAGTCGGCCGCCGCCGCGGCGGACCAGGCGGCGTGCCGGCGGCGGAACAGCGCGGCGGCCCGGATCCCGCTCCAGCGCGGCGGCAACAGCGCCCTCGGCAGTTCCGGGTCCACCGCGGGGAACCGGCGCCAGGCGTGCACCAGCTCGACCAGCCGGGTCAGCGGATCCCCGGCCGGCGCCGTGAACTCGGCCAGGAACTCCCGGTAGCCGGCTTCGATGCCGGCCAGGTCCCAGGCCTGGCGCACCATCGCGGCCAGGTCGCCCCGCCCGGCGTGCTCGGAGACGAACATCTGCGCCCCGGCCAGGCCGGCCCCGGCCAGCACCGACTCCACCTCGGCGACCCGCTCGGCGTGCGGGCTGATCCACAGCCCCGGCGCGGCGTTGCCGAGACCCGCCCAGGTCAGCCGGGTGCGCAGGTGGTGGCGCGCGGCCCGGTCCGCCTCCGGCGCGCGGGCCAGCACCAGCAGCCAGCGCCCGTCCCAGTCCGGCAGCGCCGCGCCGAAGCCGTAGATCCGCTCGGTGCCCTCGGTGAGCAGCCGCTCGCCGGCCGGGGTGAGCCGCCAGCGGGTCCGGCGACCGACCCGTTCCGCCGCCAGCCAGCCGTCGCTCGCCGTCCGCATGAGCGCCTGCCGGGTCGCTTTCTCCTCGATCCCCAGCCGGCCGAGCACGTCGATGAGCGCGGAGGTCCAGGCCAGCCCGCCGGCCGGCAGCACGAACTCGCCGAGCACGGTGAGCAGCAGCCCACGCGCGCTTTCCGCACCGGCCGCGTGCCGCCGCGACATGCTCGGTGCACTCATGCGACCTCCCATGTTCTACGGCAGCTTGACGCTACGGCATGGACATGTAGAGCATGAAGCATGACGACGGTCGAGTTCCGGACGGCCCCGGACGCGTACCGGCACTGGAAGCTCAGCATCGACGGCTCGGTCGCCACGCTGGCGATGGACGTCGCCGAGGACGGCGGCCTGGTCCCCGGCTACGAGCTCAAGCTCAACTCCTACGACCTCGGCGTCGACATCGAGCTGCACGACGCGGTCCAGCGGCTGCGGTTCGAGCACCCGGAGGTGCGCGCGGTCGTGCTCACCAGCGCCAAGGACAAGGTCTTCTGTGCCGGTGCCAACATCAGGATGCTGGCCGCCTCGCCGCACCCGTGGAAGGTGAACTTCTGCAAGTTCACCAACGAGACCCGCAACGAGATCGAGGACGCGACCGTCCACTCCGGACAAACATACCTTGCCGCGGTCAACGGCACCGCCTCCGGCGGCGGCTACGAGCTCGCGCTTGCCTGCGAGCACATCATGCTCGTCGACGACCGTTCGTCCGCCGTCTCGCTGCCCGAGCTGCCGCTGCTCGGCGTGCTGCCCGGCACCGGCGGGCTGACCCGGGTGGTCGACAAGCGGCACGTGCGCCGCGACCTGGCCGACTGGTTCTCGACCCGGTCCGAGGGCGTGGGCGGCCGGAAGGCGGTGCAGTGGCGGCTGGTCGACGAGGCGGTGCCGCGGGCCAGGTGGGACGAGACGGTCGCCACCCGTGCCGCCGAGCTTGCCGCGCGCTCCGACCGTCCACAGGAGACCGGCATCGTGCTCCCGCCGCTGGACAAGGATCGCACCGACACCACGATCGGCTACCGGCACGTCACCGCCGACCTCGACCGCGACGGCGGCCTGGTCGAGATCACCGTACGGGGACCGCAGCAACCGCCGGCCGGGCTCGGCGCCGACTCGTGGTCGTTGGCGATGGCCCGGGAGCTGGACGACCTGATCCTCGACCTGCGCACCAACGAGCCGGAGCTGGGCACCTGGGTGCTGCGCACGGCCGGCGACCCGGCCGCCGTGCTCGCGCACGACGAACAGCTGCTCGCCGACACCGGCTGGTTGGCCAACGAGATCGTGCACTTCCTGAAGCGGACGCTGAAGCGGCTGGACGTCACCAGCCGCAGCCTGGTCGCGCTGATCGAGCCGGGCTCGTGCTTCGCCGGCAGCCTGCTGGAGCTGGCGCTGGCCGCGGACCGCTCGTTCCAGCTGGCCGGCGTGTTCGAGGATGTCGATCCCGACGCGGAGCCGGCCACGGTCACGGTGGGACCGATGAACCTCGGCCCGGTGCCGATGGGAAACGGCCTGACCCGGCTGCGCACCCGGTTCTGGGGCGACGCCGAGGGGTGCAAGCGCGCCGAGGAGGCGGTCGGCCGCCCGCTGCAGGCCGCGGAGGCCGCGGAGCTCGGCCTGGTGACGTTCGCCCCGGACGACATCGACTGGGCGGAGGAGGTCCGCATCGCGCTGGAGGAGCGGGCCAGCTTCAGCCCGGACGCGCTGTCCGGCCTGGAGGCCAACTACCGGTTCACCGGGCCGGAGACGCTGGAGACGAAGATCTTCGGCCGGCTGTCCGCCTGGCAGAACTGGATCTTCACCCGACCGAACGCGGCCGGTCCGGACGGCGCGCTGCGCAAGTTCGGCACCGGTCAGCGCGCCGACTTCGACCGGAAGCGGGTCTGAGCTCATGAAGGCTGTGCCGGCCCGCGGGCCTCTCCGCTCCGCTCCTCGCTCGTTCCTCGCTGCGATGCTCACTCCGGAGGCCCGCTCATGAAGGCTGTGCTGGCCCGCGGGCCTCTCCGCTCCGCTCCTCGCTCGTTCCTCGCTGCGATGCTCACTCCGGAGGCCCGCTCATGAAGGCTGATTACGAGGAGAAGATCCCGAACAACGTCGAGCTCAAGGAGGACCGCCGGCTGCAGCGGGCGCTGGAGTCCTGGCAACCCAACTTCCTCAACTGGTGGGAGTCGATGGGTCCGGCGCTGCCGACCGAGGACGTCTACCTGCGCACCGCGGTCAACGTCGGCCGCGACGGCTGGGCCCACTTCGACCACGTGGCGATGAAGGACTACCGCTGGGGCATCTTCCTGGCCGACCGGGAGAAGGACCGGACCATCGGCTTCGGCCAGCACAGGGGCGAGCCGGCCTGGCAGAAGGTGCCGGGCGAATACCGGGCGGACCTGCAGCGGCTGATCGTCATCCAGGGCGACACCGAGCCGGCCAGCGTCGAGCAGCAGCGCAACCTCGGTGCCATCGCCCCGTCCCTGTACGACCTGCGCAACCTGTTCCAGGTCAACGTGGAGGAGGGCCGGCACCTCTGGGCGATGGTCTACCTGCTGCAGGCGTACTTCGGCCGGGAGGGGCGCGAGGAGGCCGAGGAGCTGCTGCACCGCAACTCCGGCAGCGAGGACGCGCCGCGCATTCTCGGCGCGTTCAACGAGGAGACGCCGGACTGGCTGTCGTTCTACATGTTCACCTACTTCACCGACCGGGACGGCAAATACCAGCTCGGCACGCTGAAGGAGTCGGCCTTCGACCCGCTCAGCCGCACCTGCGAGTTCATGCTCAAGGAGGAGGCCCACCACATGATGGTGGGCACCACCGGGGTCGACCGGGTGGTCGAGCGCACCGCTCAGGTCATGGTCGAGAACGACACCGACGACGTGGGCGGGCTCGGTGTCGTCCCGCTGGACGTGATCCAGAAATACCTCAACTTCCACTACTCGGTGAGCCTCGACCTGTTCGGCGGGGACACCTCGACCAACGTGGCGAACTACTACACCGCCGGGCTCAAGGGCCGCTGGATGGAGGGCCGGCGCAAGGACGACCACAAGCTCACCGACGAATCCATCCACGTCGACGCGCTGGTCGACGGCGACATCGGCACGACAGAGGTCGCCGCGCTGGTCGGGCTGAACACCGACCTGCGCCGGGAATACATCGCCGACTGCCAGGGCGGGGTCAAGCGGTGGAACCGGATCCTCGAGCAGGCCGGGCTGCCCCGGCGGCTGGCCCTGCCGCACGTGGCGTTCAACCGCAAGGTGGGCGCGTTCGCCGGCATCGAGGCGGCCCCGGACGGCCGCCGGCTGACGGCGGACGAGTGGGCGGCCGAGCGCGGGAAGTGGCTGCCGACCGAGACCGACAAGACCTACGTACGCTCACTGATGCAGCCGGTCCACGAGCGTGGCAAGATCGCGGCCTGGATCGCCCCGCCGAAGCAGGGGATCAACGGCAAGCCGTTCGACTACGACTACGTGCACCTTGCTTAGCGGGGGTTGAGGGAGCGCCGCGATGACCCGGTTCAACGCCTGTGACTACCTGCTGGACCGGCGGATCGAGGCCGGCGACGGGCCGCGGCTCGCGCTGACCGGCCCGGCCGGCGACGTGACCTACACCGAGTTGCACGAGCGGGTCGTCCGCACCGCGGCCGGCCTGCGCGCGCTCGGGCTGCAACCCGAGCAGCGGGTGCTGATGTTCATGGCCGACTCGCCCGAGTTCGTCGTGGTCTACCTGGCCGCGATGCGGACGGGTGCGGTGCCGGTGCCGGTGTCGACGATGTCCCGCGCCGACGGCCTGGTCGAGCTGCTGCGCGACTCCCGGGCCAGGCTGCTCGCGGTCAGCCCCGAGTTCGCCGACCTCGCCGCCGTGGCCGCGGCGTCCGCCCCGGAGTTGCGCGGCATCCTCGCCACCGGCCCGGTGCCGAGCCCGCTGCCGGTGTACCCGCTCGACGAACTGTCCGGTGTGGACGGTTCGGTGCACGACACGGACGAGGACGACCCTGCGTTCTGGCTCTACACCTCCGGCACGACCGGCATGCCGAAGGCGGCGATGCACCGGCACGGCTCGGTCGCCGTGGTGTGCGAGACGTACGGGTCGCAGGTGCTCGGGATCCGGCCCGACGACCGCTGCCTGTCCGCGGCCAAGGCGTTCTTCGCCTACGGGCTGGGCAACAGCCTGCTGTTCCCGCTGTCCGTGGGCGCGGCCGCGGTGCTGGAGCCGGCACCGTCCCGGCCGGACGCACTGGTCGAGCGGGTCAGGGAGTATGGGGCGACGCTGTTCTTCGCCGGCCCCACGTTCTTCGCGAACATGCTGCGCGCTCAGCTGCCGGTCGCCGCGCTGGCCGGCGTGCGCATGGCGGTGAGCGCCGGCGAGGCGCTGCCGGCCGCCCTCTACCAGCGCTGGACCGGCCACTTCGGCGTTGACATCCTCGACGGCATCGGCATGACCGAGATGCTGCACATCTTCCTCTCCAACCGGCCCGGCGAGGTGCGGCCGGGCACCACCGGCGTCGCCGTGCCCGGCTACGACCTGAGGATCCTCGGCGACGACGGGCGCGAGGTCGACCCCGGCGTGCCCGGCACGCTGTTCGTCCGCGGCGAGTCGACCGCCACCGGCTACTGGTCCCGCTACGCGGCGTCCCGCCAGGTCTTCCAGGGCGAGTGGCTGCGCACCGGCGACACGTACGTGCGCACCGAGGACGGCTACTACAGCTGTCTCGGCCGCACCGGCGACATGCTCAAGGCCAGCGGGATCTGGGTCACGCCGGCCGAGGTGGAGGAGCGGCTGCTCGCCCACGACGCGGTCGCGCAGGCGATCGTGGTCGCCGCGACCGACGCCGACGGCCTGGAGAAGCCGGTGGCGTACGTGGTGCTGCGGGACGGCGCGGAGGCCACCGAGGACGAGCTGATCCAGTTCTGCCGGGCCGGCCTGCCGTCGGTGAAGCGGCCGCGCCGGATCCTGTTCGTGGATGGTTACCCGACCACCGCGACCGGCAAGATCCGCCGGGTCGAGCTGCGCGAGATGGCGGCGACCGTGCTGATCGACCCGCTGCCGCCGGCGGAGGCGGCCGTGGCGGAGACGGTCACCTGATGCTGGACGGGCGCCCGCTGGTCGACGTGCACCTGCACGCGGCGCGGCTGCCGACGCTCAAGCCGGCCTGGCGGACCTGGGCGCAGGAGTTCGGCGACACCGGGCTGATCGACGCGGTCTACGACGCCGACGGCACCGTCGACCCGGCCCGGTTCGACGCCTACCTGGCCGCCGAGGGCGTAGACGTCGCACTGCTGTTCGCCGAATACAGCCCCAAGGTGACGGGGATCCAGGCGGTCGAGGACCTGCTGCCGCTGACGGCGCACTCGGACCGGATGCGGCTGGTCGCGAACGTCAACCCGCACCTGCACTACCCGGTGGAGGAGGAGCTGGCCCGCCAGCTCGGGCTCGGCGCGGTCGCCTGCAAGGTGCACCCGGTGCACGGCGGCTTCCCGGCCAACGACCGCGCGATGTACCCGGCGTACGCGCTGTGCCAGGACGCCGGGATCCCGCTGGTCGTGCACTGCGGTACCTCGACGTTCCCCGGCTCGATGAACGCGTACGCGGACCCGATCCTGCTCGACGACGTGCTGCGCGAGTTCCGGTCCCTGGACGTGGTGCTCGCCCACGGCGGCCGCGGCTGGTGGTACGACGCGGCCGCGTTCCTCGCGCTGTCGCACGAGCGGGTCTGGATCGAGCTGTCCGGGCTGCCGCCGTCCCGGCTGCGCGACTACTACGCCCGGCAGAGCTGGTCCCGGCTGACCCGGAAGATGATCTTCGGTACGGACTGGCCCGGGGTGCCGGGAATCGCCCGGAACGCCCGGGCGGTCGCCGCGCTCTGCCCGTCCGACGAGGTCGCCAAGCTGGTGCTGGCCGGCAACGCGGCCAGGGTCTACAACCTCAAGCTGCCGGCCTGACCGGTCCGTGTACGGTGCGGTGTCCCCGCATCCGAACGGAAAAGGACTGACCCACGTGGCCGACACGCTCAAGGCAAGCCTTCTCGACAGCGACCGCCGGAGCGCGGTCGTGGCGGACCTGCAGGACTTCGTCGACCGGGAGGTCGCCGGCAAGGGCGGCCTGTCCGGCGGGGTCGTCAAGACCGGGTACGCCGCGGTGAAGAGGGTCAGGCCCGGCATCATCCGGAGCGCGATCGACAGCATGCTGGACGAGTTCGTCACCGCGCTGGAGCCGCACTGGGCCGCGTACCAGTCGCAGCCGGTGCCGGGTTTCGGCGCGTTCCTCGCCGGCCGGCCGCACGAGGTCGCGCAGTCGCTGCTCGCGGTCACCGACCGGCGGGCCGAGCGGTCCAGCCGGGCGGCGGTGACCAGCGTCTACGGGAAGCTGCGCCCCAAGGGCGAGCAGAACGTCATCGAGGCGCTGCCTCGTCTCGGCGACCTCGTCGAACGCCACGCCGGCTAGCACTCCGCCGTCAGGCCCCCTTCGGTTTCGCGCCGGAGGGGGCCTGCTCGTGCCGCCGTTCGGGTGATTCTGAACCGGTCACGTGGCTGTCCCTTTGACAAGTTGGACCGATCGGATGGGCGAAATTCCGGTAGTGCGTCTGTCACCGTGCGTGTGTCCTAATCTCCTCACAGGAGGAACGCATGCGCCGTCCGACAGTGCCGGCCGTCCTCGCTGCCTGCGCGGCAGCGGTGATCGCCTGGACCGGTGCCGCGGGCGCGGCCACAGCCGCCCCTGGCAGCAGTGTCGCCGCACCTACCGGTGCGACCGTCACCGCTCCCGCGAAGCCAGCCGCCAAGACCACCACCGCCACCTACTCGCACGCCTGCTCGACCGCGGTCGCCAAGGGCTTCGCCCACTGCGACGCGCTCGTCCGTACGGACCGCGGGGCGAAGGCCGTCCAGCCCAACGCGCTGCCCGCCGGTCTCGGGCCGGCCGACCTGCAGAGCGCGTACAAGCTGCCGAGCTCGACCGCCGGCTCCGGCCAGACCGTGGCGATCGTTGACGCCCAGGACGACCCGAACGCCGAGTCCGACCTCGCCACCTACCGCTCGACGTACGGGCTGCCGCCGTGCACGACCGCGAACGGCTGCTTCCGCAAGGTGAACCAGAACGGCGCCGCCTCGCCGCTGCCGGCGGCCGACGCGGGCTGGGCGGGCGAGATCTCCCTGGACGTCGACATGGTCTCGGCGATCTGCCCGAACTGCCACATCCTGCTGGTCGAGGCGAGCTCCGCCAGCCTGGCCAACCTGGGCACCGCGGTGAACCGGGCGGTCACGATGGGCGCGAAGTACGTCTCCAACTCCTACGGCGGCGGCGACAGCGCGCCGAGCTCCGCGTACAACCACCCGGGCGTCGCGGTCACCGCGAGCACCGGTGACGACGGCTTCGGCGTCGAGTACCCGGCGTCCGACTCGCACGTGACCGCGGTGGGCGGCACCTCGCTGACGCGGGACACCAGCGCCCGCGGCTGGAACGAGACCGCGTGGAGCGGCGCCGGCAGCGGCTGCTCGACCGTGAACGCCAAGCCGGCCTGGCAGACGGCGGTGACCCAGTGCGCGCGCAAGGCCAACGCGGACGTGTCCGCGGTCGCCGACCCGCGCACCGGCGTGGCCGTCAATGTGACCTTCGGCGGCACCGGCTTCACCGTCTTCGGCGGCACCAGCGCCTCCTCGCCGATCATCGCGTCGGTGTACGCGCTGGCCGGCGCGCCGGCCGTCGGCTCGTCGCCGGCGTCGTTCCCGTGGTCGCACACCGGCAACCTGTTCGACGTGGTCAGCGGCAGCAACGGCACCTGCTCGCCGACGGTGCTCTGCCGCGCCGGCGACGGGTGGGACGGCCCGACCGGGCTCGGCACCCCCAACGGGACCGCCGCGTTCAACGGCTCCGGCGGGACCACCCCGCCGCCGACCGGCTGCACGGCCGGCCAGCTGCTGGGCAACCCCGGCTTCGAGTCGGGCGTGGCCACGCCGTGGTCGGCGACCCCGGCCGTGGTGACCAACGACCCGGGTGAGGCCGCGCACACCGGCAGCTGGAAGGGCTGGCTGGACGGCTACGGGACCACCCACACCGACACGCTGTCCCAGACCGTGACCGTGCCGAGCGGGTGCACCAGCGTCGTGTTCTCCTTCTTCCTGCACATCGACACGGCGGAGACCACGACCACGACGGCGTTCGACCGGCTGACCGTCAAGGCCGGCACGACGACGCTCGCGACGTTCTCCAACCTGAACAAGGCGACCGGCTTCACCCAGCGGTCGTTCGCGCTGTCCGGTGTCGCCGGCAGCACCGTCACGCTCTCGTTCAGCGGCACCGAGGACACCTCGCTGCAGACGAGCTTCGTGGTGGACGACGCGGCGCTGACCGTCTCCTGAGCCGTGCGTACCGCTCCGCCGGCGTCCCGGGTCCGTCCGGGGCGCCGGCGGAACCATGCCCGGCCGGCGGTGCGTCCCACCGACATGCGCTGCCTCGCCGCCGCCCTGCTGCTCGCCGTCCTCTCCGCCGGGTGCGCGACGTCGGGGCCGGGATCCGCGCCCGGGTCGGGTCGCCCCACCTCCGCGCCCGCATCCAGCCCCGCGCCGACGACGAGCCTGCCCGACCCGCCACCGGAGCCGACCGGGCCGGTGCGGCTCAAGGGCGTGGTGGAGCGCGGGGTCGAGCCCGGCTGTCTGGTGCTGCGGGCCGGCGGGAAGAGCTACACGCTGCTGCAGGGCGCCGACGCCACGCCAGCCAAGGGCGTACCTCTGTCGGTGCCGGTCGAGGTGGAGGCCACGCTGCTCACGGGCGTGGCCAGCTACTGCCAGCAGGGGACGCTGCTCAAAGTGGTCCGCGTCAGCCGAACCTGACCGGCCCGCGGGGCCCCGGGCGACCGGGGCGGATGGTCACCGGGTCGCCAGCTACGGTCAGCGAACCGCCCGCGCGGCGGCGCCCTGCCGGCTGTAGCGGTCGAGGAAGACATCCAGCGTGCGCCGCGCGTCCCTGACCTCCCTAATAACCGAGTCGAGCGCGGACAGCCCCTCTGTGGTCAGGTGGTAGGTCCGGCGCGCCGGCCCCGATGCGGAGGAGCGCCAAGCCGACCGGGCCAGCCCGGCCCGCTCCATCGACCGCAGCGTCCGGTAGACCGCCGTCGCGTCGCCGTCCAGGAAACCGAGCTCCCGCAGCCGGTCGGCAAGCTCGTACCCGTGGCTGGGGCGTTCCCGCAGCAACAGCAGCAGGCAAGGTTCGAGGAAGTGCCGCAGCTCGCAGGTCTGCACCGGCCTCACCGCCTCAGCCGCCTGGCCGGATCCCCGGAATGCCGGCCTGAACTGGAAATCCTCGCACCGGCGCCGACCCCCAGCAAGGATGGGTGGTGCATCACTGCGGCCGGTCCTCACTTCGCCGTGTGCCCGGCTCGTGGCCGGGTCCGACCCAGAGGTCCGGAGCATGCCCGGCCAAGCCCGGTCCCTCGCTGCGGCCGCCACCGGCGGTGGGGAACGCCTGCGGCTCCTCGCTCAGCTGCCCGTCCGGCTCCTGCTGCTCCATCGCCGAACACCTCCTAGTCGGTGGACTGGCCCATCAGCTCCAGCATCCGCAGCGCCTCGGCGGCCTCCTGCTCGTCCACTTTGGACATCGCGAAGCCGACGTGGATGAGCACCCAGTCGCCGGGCGCCAGCGGTTGCCCGTCCAGCAGACCGATGTTGATCGGACGCGTGACGCCGGCCACGTCGACCATGGCGAGCTGGTCGTCGCTGCCCGGCAGCAGCTCGACGACCTCGCCGGGAATGGCAAGGCACATGTCAGCCTCCTCCCGCCGGCCGGTACTCGACCCACTCCAGGGTCAGCTCGTCCCCACCGGTGGCGCGGACGTCGAAGCTCCCGCAGTACGGGCAGGCGACGGGTGGGTCGGCGGTCTCGAACTGGCGGCTGCAGGAGCCGCAGTTGCCGGTCGCGGGCACGACGGTGACTTCGGCGCCGGCGCCGTCGGCCACCCCACCCGCGGCCATCATCTGGAACGACTGCTCGAACGCGGCCGGCACGATGCGATGGAGGCTGCCGACCCGCACGCCGATCCGCGCCACCGGTCTGCCGGCCGCGCGATCCTCGACCGCGTGCAGGACTCCGTGGCAGTACCCGGCCTCGTGCATCGTGCGTCCTCCTACATCCGCCGCATCCGCAGGTAGCGCTTGATGTCCCCGGACGAGGCGATGCCCGCGACGACCACGCCGAGCGCCAGTCCGGCCACCAGCCCGGTGGCCACCCAGCCGACGACTCTCATACCGATCCCTCCCTCGCCCGGGCGAGCAGCCCGGCCACCGTTTCCACCGCACCGTCCACCGCCGCGCCGACCGCCGGGCTCAGCCCGATGCCCTCGCTCGTGTCTGCCGGCTCGCAGCCGACCACGTACGTCCTGGGCAGCCTGCCGCCGAGGGCGCCAAGGCTGGCCAGCATCGCGGTGGGCTCCATCCCGTGCGCGTCGAAGTCCTCGCCGCCGAGGTGCTCCTCGCCGACCTCGAGCACGACCACGTCGCCGGGCCGGCCGCCGCGGGGCGCCGCGTCCACCAGGACGAGCAGGTCGACGTCGTCGAGCAGGTCGTATGCGAGGTGCATGCCACGGATCCCGTAGTCCACGACGCGGACGTCCGGCGGCAGCGGCCGGTCCGCGAGCCGGCGGACCACCTCCGGACCGAACCCGTCGTCGCCGAGGAAGATGTTGCCCACCCCGGCCACGACCACCCGGCCGGTCACGGGACCGGCTCCAGCTCGTCGGGCGCGAAGTACCAGTACCGCCCGTACCAATCGTGCAGGTCGGCGGCCGGGTCGTCCGCCAACACCACCGCCACGTGCGTAGCACCGTCCACATCGGACACGACCGCGGTGACGACGGCGACCTGCCCGGCGAGGAACATGTCCTGCGCGTCGGCCCGCCGGCCCGGGCGCAGCAGCACCCGGGACCCCTTACGCACCGGCGTGCCGCCGACCAGCACCGCGTCCGTCTCCGGCGACACGGCGGCGTCTGCAGCCGGGTCCCACCAGGGCACGTCGGGATCGCGGCGGACGCCGTGCAGCCGGGCCAGCGCCTCCTCCGGCAAGGTGTCGCAGCGGTCGATGATCGCCGCCGCCCGCGGGTCCGTCCCGCGGGCGGCGGCCTTCTCCTCCTCCGTCAGCGTCATCACCCGCAGGGTGAGGATCTCGTCGATCTCGGTCGCGTCGAACAGGTCGCCCGGGCTCTCCGGCGCGATCTGCGGCTGGTCCGGTAGGACCATCGGCGCCACCAGGACCGCGTCGCCGACCAGCACCGGCCACCAGCCCTCGTTGACGCAGCCGGCCGCCGCTGCGACCGCGTCCGGCGGCGGGTCGACGAGCGAGGCGAAGCCGGCGCCGGTCAGCAGCAGGTGGGTGCCGACCAGGGCGCGCCGGGCGGCGAGGTCGCGGCTGGACTCCGCGGGATCCCACCCGGCGGTGTTGCGCAGGCCGAGCTCGAGCCGCCGGTAACCGTCCACCTCGGACGAGGCGACGGTCAGCTCGGCCCGGACGGGCCAGCGGGTCCGGACGAGCCGGCCGACCGGGCGACCGTCCGGATCGGACAGCGGCTCGACATCCGTCCCGCCGGGCGCCGTGACCGGTCCGGACCCCGTGCGGACGACCTCCCGCTCGACCGCTTCGTGCCAGGGCACCCACTCGGTGTCGCCGACCCGCAGCTGCTCTACCGAGACGTACCGGGAGCCCACCAGGGACTCCACCGACCGCCACTGCAGCTGAAGGAAACGGACGTGGACGCGCGGCGTCCCACCCGGGCGCATCAGCACCGACGCGGCGAGCGCGGACCGGTCGCCCACCCCGGCCGCCGCGGCGCCTTCCGGGGACAGCATCCCGAACTGCCAGCGCAGCTGGTTCTTCGCCGCGGTCGACCGGTACGGGTAGAGCAGGTAGCCCTCGTACAGCACGGCGTCGGCGACCCGGCGGGCCGCGGCCAGCCCGGTCACGAGGCCACTCCTGCGAGCAGCTCGCCGAGTGCCTGCTCCCAGCTGGTCAGCCCGCGCGCGGACCGGTAGCGGGCGAGCGCGTCGAGCGTCTCGCGGTCCAGCCGGATCCAGCCGCCGCCGGGGAAATACGCGTCCATGAGGTCGCGCCACACCTGCACCGGCATCCGGTACGCCGCCTCGAGATGCCAGGGCACCTGCTCCACGCCGAAGCCGGTACCGCCGCGGGTGAAGACCGTGCCGCTGAACAGCACCCGCAGCGGCACCTCCCCGTCCCGCAGGGCGTGCAGGTACTTCGCGGCCGCCACCTCGAAGTCGTACGTGCACGGCACCGGCAGGTCGAACTCGATGTCGCCGGTGAACCCGCGGACCGTCGCGGCCGCGTGCGCCCACAGGAACGGCCGGACGGTCGACCGCCAGCGGTCCGGCGTCCCGAACAGGTCGGTCAGCCCGTCCCGCTCGGCGTCGCCGTAGCCGCGCCGCTGCGGCTCGATCTGGATCTGCGCCCGCAGCACGACCGCGTGCACCGTGGCGCCGGTGGACTCGTCCAGCCGCACCCGGAACAGCAGCGTCGGCGCCGCGCCGTACGGCTCCGGCGCGACGTCGAGGACGGTGAACGCGAGCTCGGTCACCGGCATCGCCCCGCGACCCCGGCGAAGAACTCGTCCAGCGCCACGCGTACCTCGCGGCCGCCGTCGAACCCGCGCCACAGCCGGCGCAGCTGCCCGACGAGCTCGTAGCAGGCGTCGATCGGGACGAGGTAGGCCTCGATCCGCGTGCCGCGCACCCGCACCAGCGCCGCCTCGACGTCGTCCGCGAGCGTGCCGAGCACCGGCTCGACCGCGACGATCGCGTCCCAGGAGCCAAGCGGCAGCTCGGACTCGGTCGCCCCGGCCGGGCTCGGGTAGACGCCGACCATGCGGCCGAGCGTCGAGTTGGCGAAGAAGAACGCGACGTCCACCGGGATCTGCAGGTCCTCCCACAGCGGCACGGGCAGTGGCCCTGCGGCCCGGTAGCGGTCGGGCACCGCCTTGTACGCCAGCTGTGCGTCAGGGTAGGCGAACAGCAGCGAGCACGGCCGGCAGGTGCACAACAGCGCCCGGTTGGCCACGTCGACCACGTGCGGATGGTCGGCGCCGACCGGCTGGCCGCACATCTCGCACCGCTCGCCCGCCGGCGCCGGCGGCGGAGCGCTCCGGATCCGGCGCAGCACGGCGAGGGCGTCGGGACGGGTCATTCCCTGGTCCGGACCGTGAGCGCGTCCACCGGGATGAGCGGTGCCGGGTGTGCCGGTGCGGTGGGCTCGGCGACCTCGATGCGGACCACCTCCGGCGCCGCCGCCTCGATCGCCGCCTCCACGGCCGACCGCAGCGTCGCCGTCGACCCGGCGCAGCCGTCGCAGTGCCCGAGCAGCCGCAGCCCGACCGTGCAACCCTGCGGGCCGTCGTCGACTCCGAGCAGCTCGACGTCACCACCGTGCGAGCGCAGGTACGGCCGGACCGACACCAGCGCCCGCTCGACCCGCTCGGAGAGCGCGTACGGGTGCAGCCCGTGCACCACCAGCAGTCCGGACACCAGCTCGTCGGCGGCCAGCGCGTCCACTGTGGACTCGGGCAGGCCCGGACCGGCGATCTCGAGCAGCCGCTCCAGCCCAGCGCCGTAGAGATCGACGACGAGCCGGACCAGCTCCTCGGCCCGCTGCCGGGCCAGCGGACCGCCCGTGCCGAGCGCGTCGAGCAGCTGCTCGATCCGCTCGCCGGCGGGGCGCGCGTCGCTCACTCCGGCGCCGCGGCCTGGGTCGGGCTGTGCAGCTTCTCGATCGTCCTCCCACCGCCGAGGTACATGTGCACGCCGCAGGGCAGGCACGGGTCGAAGCTGCGTACGGTGCGCATGATGTCGATGCCCTTGAAGTGCTCCCGGTCGTTCTCCTCGAACAGCGGCTGGTCCTGCACCGCATCCTCGTACGGGCCGGGGGTGCCGTAGACGTCGCGGGGGCTGGCGTTCCACGGCGTCGGCGGGTAGGGGTGGTAGTTCGCGATCTTGCCGTCCCGGATCACCATGTGGTGCGAGAGCACCCCGCGCACCGCCTCGGTGAACCCGCAGCCGATCGCGGACTCCGGGACGTCGAACTCCTCCCAGGTCTTCGTCCGCCCGGCCCGGATCTCCGCCAGCGCTTTCTCGGCGAAGTGCAGCGCGCACGCCGCCGCGTACGCCTGGAAGTACGTCCGGGCGCGGTTGCGCTCGATCGTGTTGCTCCACCGCGGGATCCGCCACTCCAGGGTGACCGGGCCCTTCAGCGCGGTCTTCGGCAGCTCGATCTGCACACTGCGGCCGGTGGCCTTGACGTAGCCGATGTCGACGAGGCCGGCGAGCGCGGTCGCCCACAGCCTGGCCAGCGGGCCGCCGCCGGTGTCGAGCGCAAGGTGCTCGCTGCCGTCGTACCAGCGCGGGGACATGACCCAGCTGTACTTGTCGTCCAGGTCCCGCTTATGCGGCTTGGGGTTGGTGTGCTGGTTCCACGGGTGCCGCCGGTCCACCGGGTTGCCCAGCGGGTCCTGCGTCACGAACATCTCCTGGTCGGTCCAGTCCTCGTAGTAGGAGCTGCCGAGCAGGATGCGGATGCCGAGATTGATCGTCACGAGGTCGGTGGTGATGAGCTTGTCGTCCACCACGACGCCCGGGGTGACGAACATCTTGCGGCCCCAGTTCGTCATGTCCCGGTAGTCGAAGTTGCAGAACTCCGGGTCCTGGAACGAGCCCCAGCAGCCGAGCAGCGTGCGGCGCAGGCCGACGTTCTCGTACCCCGGCAGGGCCTCGTAGAAGAAGTCGAAGAGGTCGTCGTGCATCGGCACGACCTTCTTCATGAACTCGACGTACCGCATCAGCCGGATCAGGTAGTCGGTCATCAGCTGGATGGTCGCGACCGTGCCGACGCCGCCGGGGTACAAAGTGGACGGATGGACGTGCCGCCCCTCCATCAGGCAGAACATCTCCCGCGTCCACCGGCTGACCTGCAGGGCCTCCCGATAGTGCTCGCCGGTGAACGGGTTGAGCGCGCGCATGATGTCGGCGATCGTGCGGTAGCCGTGCGCCGCGGCCTGCGGAGCGGGCGTGTTCTCGGCCCGGGCCAGCACGCCCGGGTTGGTCTCGGCGACCATCCGCTCGCAGTAGTCCACCCCGACCAGGTTCTCCTGGAAGATGTTGTGGTCGAACATGTACTCGGCGGCCTCGCCGAGATTGACGATCCACTCCCCGAGGTGCGGCGGCTTCACCCCGTAAGCCATGTTCTGCGCGTAGCAGGAGCAGGTCGCGTGGTTGTCCCCGCAGATGCCGCAGATCCGGCTGGTGATGAAGTGCGCGTCTCGCGGGTCCTTGCCCTTCATGAAGATCGAGTAGCCGCGGAAGATCGACGAGGTGCTCTTGCACTCGGCCACGGTCTGGTTGGCGAAGTCGATCTTCGTATAGATCCCGAGGCTGCCGACGATCCGGGTGATCGGGTCCCACGCCATCTCGACGAGGTCCTTGCGCGAGCTGTCGACGCCGCCGGTCCGCGGCTCGGTCGTGGTCATCCGCGCCCCCTACCAGGTCCGCTTCGCGCCGGAGAGCAGCTGGTCGCCGCGGCGGCGCCACTTGGGCTCCTTGTCGCCGGTGCGGGTGGTCATCGCGCGCAGCCGGCGCACCGTTCCGCCGTAGACGGCGACCGCCTTGGTCGAGACCAGGCTCCCCGCCGGCTCGTCCATGAACGGCATGTACTTGTCGGGGAAGCCCGGCATCGTGCAGGCGATGCAGATGCCACCGACGTTCGGGCAGCCGCCGACGCCGTTGATCCAGCCGCGCTTGGGCACGTTGCACTTCACCACCGGGCCCCAGCAGCCGAGCTTGACGATGCACTTGGGCGAGCCGTACTCGTCCGCGAAGTCGCCCTGCTCGTAGTAGCCGGCCCGGTCGCAGCCCTCGTGCACGGTCGCGCCGAACAGCCACGTCGGCCGCAGCGCGTCGTCCAGCGGGATCATCGGCGCCTGGCCGGTCGCCTGGTAGAGCAGGTATGTGATGGTCTCGGCCAGGTTGTCCGGCTGGATCGGGCAGCCGGGCACACAGACGATCGGGATGCCCGCGCTCGACTTCCAGTCCCAGCCGAGGTAGTCGGGCACGCCCATCGCGCCGGTCG
>Ga0308176_10001108_pt1 | contig 16884 bp, 15 predicted proteins | sample PhyCR2_3_FD_203890 | JGI IMG/M metagenome (GOLD analysis project Ga0308176, IMG submission 203890) | Soil microbial communities from UC Gill Tract Community Farm, Albany, California, United States - DLSLS.C.R2 | ecosystem: Environmental > Terrestrial > Soil > Agricultural land | place: USA...
GTCAGCCCACTCTCGGGATCCTGTGCTTTGCGGCAGCAGGTGGTTGCGCTGGTTTCCTCCCCCGCAACCTTTCCCGTCCGTCGCGCATCTTCATGGGCGACGGCGGCAGTATGCCGCTGGGGCTCCTGGTCGCCGGCACGTCGATGCAGGTTGCCTCGGCGGGCAACCTCGGCGTTGCCGGCGTCTTGGAGGCCGCCCTGATCCTCGGTCTGGCGATCCTCGACACGTCCCTGGTCATGTTCTCCCGCCGCCGCGGCGGCCGCCCGCTGATGACCGGCGGGCGCGACCACCTGACGCATCGGCTGCGCACGCAGCTCGAAAGCCCGCGTGCGGTCGCGGGCTCGCTGGCGAGCACGCAGCTCGTGCTGTGCTCGATCGCGATCATCGCCGGACTTGCCGGAGCCGGGGCCATCCTCGGCGTGGCAGCGCTCGTGCTGGGCGCCGGCGCGCTCGCGATCACCCGCCTCGAGCGCCAGCCGTGGTTCGACGCTCCTGCAGCGCGGATCCTCGTCGCCGAGACGCACGCGGCCCAGCTGCGGCGCCGGCCGACGCGGTTCGCGCGACGCGGCGAGCACGCCTCCGAGCCCATCCGCGTCGGGTCCTAAACTCACACGCGTGACGGACCTGGGCCGCTGCCTGGTGACCGGCGCGGGCGGCTTCATCGGAAGCCACCTCGTCGAGGAACTCTGCCGCCGCGGCGCGCCGGTGCGCGCCCTCGCGCGCTACAACGGCCGCGGGGACACCGGCTGGCTCGCGGAGATCGACGAGTCGTGCCGTGACGACGTCGAGATCGTGCTGGGTGACGTGCGCGATCCGGATCAGATGCGGGCGGTGGTCGAGGGCTGTGACACCGTCTTCCACCTCGCCGCGCTCATCGGCATCCCGTATTCGTACGTCTCCCCCCGCCAGAACCTCGACACGAACGCGGTCGGGACGCTGAACATCCTCGAGGCGGCACGCCGCCTTGGCGTCCGGCGCGTCGTGCACACCTCCACGAGCGAGGTGTACGGGACCGCCCAGTACGTCCCAATCGACGAGCGCCATCCGCTCGTGGGGCAGTCGCCGTACGCCGCCAGCAAGATCGCCGCCGACCAGATGACCGTGAGCTACGCGCGGTCCTTCGACCTGCCCGCGGTGATCGTGCGGCCCTTCAACACCTACGGCCCGCGCCAGTCGATGCGCGCCGTGATCCCGACGATCGTGACCCAGGCGCTGTGGAGCGACGCAATTCGCCTGGGCTCGCTCGACACGACCCGGGACTTCACGTTCGCGCGCGACACGGCCAGCGGCTTCGTCCACGCCGCGCTCGCCGAGGGCGTCGAGGGCGGCACGTTCAACCTCGGCGTCGGGCGCGAGATCACGATTGGCGACCTCGCAGCGCTGATCAGCGAGGTGGTCGGGCGCGACCTGCCGATCGAGCAGGAAGGCTCCCGCATGCGCCCCGCCGCCAGCGAGGTCGACCGCCTCTGCTCGAACCCCGAGCAGGCGCGCGAACTGCTCGGCTGGGAGCCTGCGCACGACCTGCGCACCGGGCTGGAGCTCACGATCGAGTGGATTCGCGGCCGCGGCCCGCGCGCCGGCGTCGAGCAGTTCGCGGTATGAGCTTCGAAGCCGTCGTCCTCGCGGGCGGGAAGGGAACGCGGCTCGCCCCGTTCACCCACGTCCTTCCCAAGCCGCTGCTGCCGGTCGGCGAGCGCCCGATCCTCGACCTCGTCCTGACCCAGCTCAGCAGCGCCGGCTGCACGAAGGCCACCATGGCCGTCGGTCATCTGGGCCACCTCATCGAGATCTACTGCGGCACCGGCGAGCGCTGGAACATGGAGATCGGCTACTTCCGCGAGACGACGCCGCTGGGGACCGTCGGCGCGCTCGCGCTGATCGACGACCTGCCGGACGTGCCCTTCATCGTCATGAACGGCGATGTGCTCAGCGATCTGTCGTTCACGGAGTTGCTCGAGCAGTGCGGTGAGACCGGCGCCGCGCTGACGATCGGCGCCTTCCGCCGACGCGAGCGCGACGAGCTGGGAATCCTTGAGGTGTCCGACGACGGCCTGCTCCAGGCATACCGCGAGAAGCCCGAGCACGAGTACCTCGTGAGCATGGGCATCTATGCCTTCGCCCGCGAGGCCGTGCAGATGATCCCGCGCAACGAACGGATGGACTTCCCCGACCTCGTCGGCGCGCTGTTGGACTCGGGCCGTGATGTGCGCACGCTCGTGCACTCGGATTACTGGCTCGATCTCGGGCGCCCGGACGACTTCGCGCGCGCGAACGAGGAGTTCGAGGACATTCGCGGCCGACTGGGCGTGTAGGGCGATGGCGGACTGGAAGATCCCCCTGTCCGATGTGGATCTCGGCGGCGAGGAGCGGGCCGCCGTGGATCGGGTCGTCGCGAGCGGCTGGCTGACGCTCGGCGCCGAGGTTCGCGCGTTCGAGCAGGAGTTCGCGGCGGCCTGCGGCGCCGACGAAGCGGTGACGGTCGCAAACGGCACCGCTGCCCTGCACCTGGCGTGCCTCGCGCTCGGCGTCGGGCCGGGCGTGGAGGTCATCGTTCCGAGCCTGACGTTCGTCGCCAGCGCGAACGCCGTCGCGCTCTCCGGCGGCCACCCTGTGTTCGCCGATTCGGTCAGCGCAGACGATCCGTCGCTGGATCCTGACGACGTGGAGCGGCGCATCACGCCCGCGACCCGCGGCGTCATGTGCGTGCACTACGCGGGTTATCCCTGTCGCATGGACGCGCTTCTGGACATCTGCGAGCGCCACGGCCTCTTCCTGATCGAGGACGCGGCCCACGCGCCGGGCGCCAGCTGGAACGGCCGCGCGCTCGGCACCATAGGCGACGCCGGCTGCTTCAGCTTCTTCGGCAACAAGAACCTCACGACAGGCGAGGGCGGGATGGTGCTCGCGCGGGACCCAGAAGTGCTCGACCAGGTCCGGCTGATGCGCTCGCACGGCATGACAACGATGAGCTGGGACCGGTTCAAGGGGCACGCATCGGCCTACGACGTGGTCCGGCTCGGCTTCAACTACCGTCCGTCGGAGCTGACGGCCGCGCTCGGCCGCCCGCAGCTCGCGAAGCTTCCGGGCAACAACGAGCGCCGCAACGCGCTCATCGAGCGCTACCGAGCGCGACTGGACCAAGGCGCGGGCACGTCGATGCCATTTCGGGGACAGACCGGCTCCGGCCACCTCGCCGTGATCGTCGTCGACGAGCCGGCGGCGCGCGACCCGTTGCGCGCGGCGCTCGCCGCCGACGGTATCCAGACGAGCCTGCACTATCCGCCGGTCCACCTCTTCGACCACTACCGCAGTGCCTACGGCCACGCCCCGGGCGACCTGCCCGTCGTCGAGGACCTCGCGCAGCGGCTGGTCACGCTGCCGCTGTACCCGACGATGACGCCGGAGCAGGTGGACGCCGTGTGCGCCTGCATCGAGTCGTTCCTCGAGGGCCGGCGATGAGCGCCGCGGCCGTCACGCAGCTCGAGCAGCTGTCCGACGAGGACTGGGACGCGGCACTCGCGGCCTCCGGCCAGCCGTACCGCTTCTCGCATCGCGCCGCCGCGGGCCGCGCGTTCGAGGCCGCGTATCCGGAGTACAGCTACGAGCCATATCGAGTCACGTACCGAGATGGGACCGTCGCGCTTGCGCCGCTCGTCCGGGCGCAGCGCCGCCTGCACGCACTGACGAGGATGCTGAGCATGCCGCTCGGCTTGGAGGGAACGCCCGTGGTGCGCGAGGGCAACCTAACTTCGGCGCACGTAGCGGGACTGTTCGACGCGCTCGACGACTGCGGCTGCCTGACACTCCACGGTGGGGCAGGCGGCTCGCCGCCGGCCGGTGGCAACTCGGTCTCGGAGACGACACACATCCTCGATCTCAGCGTCGGATTCGAGGCGTTGTGGAGCGACTCGTTCTCGCCAACGAACCGCAACAAGGTTCGCAAGGCCGAAAAGCGCGGCATCGACGTACGCGAGGAGCCCCCGGCCGAGCTCGCGGACACCTACTACGAAATCTACGCGGAGGCGTCCGGAAAGTGGGGCTACGCGGTGCCGCCGTACCCGCGAAGTCTGTTCCAGGCACTGTTCGACTCTGGCGACGCAGAACTGTGGCTCGCACGCGAGGACGGCACCCCGGTCGCAGGCTCCATCCTGCTCCGCGGAAGCCAGGATGTCCTGTACTGGAGCACAGCGATCCTGCCGGGCAAGCAACAGCTTGCCCCGAACAACGCGTTGCTCGCTGCCGCAATCCGGTCCGCATGTGAGCGGGAGGTCGCGTACCTCGACTTCGGCGCGAGCAAGGGACTGCCAGGCGTCGAGAAGTTCAAGCAGAGCTTCGGGGCTCAGGCGCGCGAGTACACCGTGGTCGACGTCTACAGCCGCCGTTATGTGGCAGCGGCGAGGTTGCAGCGCGGGCACAAACGTGTTCGCGCAATCTGGCCCGATGCGTCACGGACACGCTGAGCCTGCTCACGGGATCTCCGATGGCGCGGATGGACGGCGGCGGAACGCCCATTGACGCGACCCCAGAAAGTTCGCCGGTGCTGCAACTGCGCTCGCGATGACCTCAGCAGGGAGCTTCGGCACACCGAGGGTCTCCACACAAAGGCGGAGCACCAGGAGATTCGCCGCGAAACCGCCGGCGCTGACGACCGCAAACCGCGGTGCCTGAAGCCGCCGGTGGCCGTGCGTGGCCTTGAACGTCCACTGGCGGTTGAGGACGAAGTTGCTCGACAGCGCAACCACGTTCGACACCATGGCGGACGCGACGTAGGGGATCGCCAACGGGTGCACGAGCACCGCATAGACGACGATGTTGATCGCGAAGCCGCTCGCGCCGACCGTCAGGAAACGGCCGAGCTGCCACCAGTTCGGCAACCAGCGGATCCCTGCCACGATGCGTTGCACTTGCGCGATCGTAACCGCTGATACCGCCGCTAAGGTGCGGCGCACATGAGCCTCGAGGATCCGCTCGTGTCGGTGATCGTGCCGGCCTTCGATGAGTCGGCGACGATCGTGGACGTCCTGAACCGGGTAGGCGAGAAGGTGCCATTCCGCACCGAGGTGATCGTCGTCGACGACGGCTCGACCGACGACACCGCCGTCCTGGCAGAGTCGGTGCCCGGCACGCTCGTGGTGCGGCAGGGCATCAACCGCGGCAAGGGCGCGGCGGTGCGGGCGGGGATCGCGCGCTCGACCGGCGACATCGTGGTCATCCAGGACGCCGACCTCGAGTACGACCCGGTCGACATCCCGCGGCTGATCGAGCCGCTCACGCGCGGCGTGGCCGACGTCGTCTACGGCAGCCGCCTGCGCGGCGGCGAGCCCCAGCGCGCGCACCTGTTCTGGCACTACGCCGGCAACAAGTTCCTGTCGCTGCTGACGGGCGTCCTCTACAACACGACGCTCAGCGACATGGAGGTCGGCTACAAGGCCTTCCGCGGCGACCTCATCCGCTCGATCGAGCTGGTCTCAGACGACTTCGCGATCGAGCCCGAGATGACCGCCAAGATCCTGCGCCGCGACGTGCGCGTCTACGAGGTCCCGATCTCCTACTACGGCCGCACGTTCGCCGAGGGCAAGAAGATCACCTGGCGCGACGGCTTCAAGGCGATCGCCACGCTCGTGCGCTTCCGCTTCGGGCCGAAAGGCCAGGTCTGATAGTCGATATGAACGAGTTCATGCGGGCTCGTGGCGGCTTTGTCAGTGTGCTCTCGCTGGTCCTGCTCGCGCTGGCGCTCAGCCTCCCCAAACTCAGGGATCCCGTGCCGACTAAGGGCGGCACCGATTCGCTGTTCTATCGGGCCCAGGTGTACGAGCTGCGTGGCAAGAGCCGCGCAGACGCTCTGCAGAAGGTCTTCACGAGCGATGCAGCGCGCCGAATCGCCAGCGTCGTTCCGCAGCTCCGCAACCCGAAGTGGGTTCGGTTTTCATCGAGGTTCTATCGACGCCGCTGGCTCGTGCCGCTGGTGGCCGCGCCGCTGCCCCTGAACGTAGACCGAAGCGTGATATGGGCGTCGATTCTGGGCTATGCGCTCCTGGGACCGCTTCTCTTCGCCCTGCTTCGCATGCGATTCTCGGAACCTTTGAGCCTCGCCGCGGCGGCAGCGTGCCTCGTACTCCCACCTGTGCACGGCTGGGCCGCTGCGGCGATGACTGATAGCTGGGGACTCACGCTCGAGGTTGCTGCCATGGTCGCGGTGCTGTTGGCGTTTCGGGACGGGGGGAAGTGGATCGCAGCCTGGGCCGCAGCGATGCTCGCGCTCTCGTTCACGCGCGACGCTTCACTCGTCCTCCTCGCCGGCGTTGCCCTTATCCTCGCGCTCTCGACGAGGACGCGCCGCGGAATTCTCATCCTGGTAACGGGCACGGCCGCCTCGGTACCCGCTATCGCGCTCTTCGGCGCGCCTCTCGTCCAGCAGCTCTCCTGGGCGATGCAGGGCTTCAACATTCCGCACCCAGCGTCTTGGTCATACGTGCGCTCGCATCTGCCAGGCCAGATGAGGTCTGTGTTGCACAAAGATGCGATCTATCCCGGCGAGCTGACGTTTCATCTCATCTGGTACGCCGTCGGAGTCGTCCTCCTCGCGGCCGTGGCATACATGGTCGTCCGTGCGCCCTGGCGCGAGCCGTACTACCTTCTCCAGCGCGGCGCGCTCGTGGGCGGATCCGCGCTCCTGCTGCTGGCGGCGTACTACACCCACATGAGGCTCGAGCTGGCGTTCGTGCCAGTCGTAGCTGTGTCGCTGGCATTCGCGGCAGAGCTCGGGGTGGCCTCGATCCGAAGACGCCGTGCGTGGCAGCCACGCACCCCAGGTGCGAGTTTGCGGCGGGTACCCTGAGACGATGTGGGCGCCCTCTTCTGACGTGAACGACGAACCGAGCCAATGGCGCGCAGGCTGAGGAGCGCACTACTGCCGTTTCGGGACCTGGCAGGCAGAGATCGTCTCCGCCGTCGTCTGGAGGCGACCGCCCCCGACATTCGGATCCATCCGAGTGTGGACGTTCGCGCTCCGGAGAAGCTTTCCCTCGGCGCGGGGTCGTTCATCGACCATGGCGTGGTACTGCACTGCGGCGGTCAGGACTGGTCTGCCGGCGAGGGCAGGATCGCCATTGGCGCCCGCACCTATGTCGGCCCCAATTGCGTTCTGTTCGGCGCGGGCGGCATCGACATCGGGCCCTCAGTGCTGATCTCCCCGGGCGTCGTCATCACATCGCAGCAGCACACGTTCGCGGTACCGGACGTCGAGATCCGCGACCAGCCGCTGCACTTCGCGCCCGTCACGATCGAGCGCGACGTCTGGATCGGCGCCAATGCCACGATCCTGCCCGGTGTGAGGCTGGGTCAGGGCTGCGTCGTGGGCGCGGGGGCCGTGGTGTCGCGGGACGTCGCAGCGATGACGGTCGTGCTCGGCGTTCCCGCCAGGGTGGCTCGTGAGCGGTGAGCGCGCCTGCGATCTCTGCGGCTCGCGAGATCAGGAACTGCTCTGGAACAAGGACGGCTGGCCGATCGTCCGCTGCCGGCGCTGCGGGCTGGCCTTCGTCGGTCGCGCGATCCCCGACGACGAGCTGATCGCGCTCTACGACGAGGGCTACTACGAGGACCCACAGGCGCAGGGTTACGACGGCTACTCGGCCGCCGAGGACCACAAGCGCGCTCATAACCGCACGCTGCTCGACGAGATCGAGCGGCTGCGGCCGCCGGGCGACATCCTCGAGATCGGATGTGCCTACGGCTACTTCCTCGACGAGGCCCGCCGCCGTGGCTGGCGCGTCATGGGCATCGAGCCGTCCGTTCATGCGGCTCGCGCCGCATCGGAGCTGCTTGGCGTGTCGATACCGACGACTCCGTTCAGCGAGCTTCCGGCTGAGCCCGAGTCGCTTGATGCCGTTGCTATGTGGGACGTGATCGAGCACCTGCCCAACCCGCGCGCGACGCTGGAGAAGGCCGCTGCCGCGCTGCGTCCCGGCGGCGTCATTGCGATCTCGACCGGGAACATCGGCAGCCTCACCGCCAGGCTGCAGGGCGCGGACTGGAGCCTGATAACCCCTCCGTGGCACCAGTTCTACTTCTCGAAGAGAACGCTCCGGCGGTTGCTCGCCGACGTCGGCCTGCCGGTCTCGCGGACGCGCGGGGACGGGTACGTTGCGGTGGACCTCGCGGCGCCGCAGCCGCGCGTCACCGGGGCCGCTTCGCGCCTGTTGCGCACCAGGGCCGCCGTGTGGGCCGGCAGGCGGCTTGGCGGCGGTGGAGTGATGTTCCTGTACGGCCGAAAACAGCCGTGATGCGGATCTGCTTCATCGCCGATGCCCGTAGCGTCCATACCCAGCGCTGGGTGCGATGGTTCGCGCGTGAGCACGACGTTGCACTGATCGCGACAGCGCCCGATGGCGAGCTCGCCGACCTGTGCGTCGAAACCCTGCCAGCGTCGGCGGCGCCGGGGATGCGGCTCGCGCGCTCGATCCGTGCCGTCCGCCGGCGGCTACGCGCCTTCGACCCGGACGTCGTACACGCCCACTTCATCAACGAGGCCGGCTGGTTGGCTGCGGCGGCCGGACGCCGCCCGTTCGTGATCACGGCCTGGGGATCGGACGTCTACCGAGCGCCGCAGGAGTCGCGGCTGGCCCGCTATCTGAATCCCCGCGCCGTGCGGTCCGCCGACTATGTGACCTGCGACTCGCGCGACCAGGCCCGGATGCTGGCCGGCTGGGGCGTGCGCAGGGAGCGCCTCGACGTGATTGGCTGGGGCGTCGACCGCACCGAGTTCCACGCGGGAGTCGACGGCAGCCGGCGGCGCGGTGAGCTCGGAATTCCGGCCGACGCCAAGGTGATCCTCTCCCCCCGTCAGTGGTTCGAGAACAGCAGCATCGAGGCGATCGTAAGCGGCCACGCCCTCATCCCCGGAAAACCGCACCTGATCCTCAAACGCGCGCCGGGCTTCGACGCCGGCCCGGGACGCGCGGTCGAGGCCGCGATCGACGCCAGCCCCGCCCGGGAGCGGATCCACGTCGTTGGACAGGTTCCCGCATCGGAGCTCCCCGCCCTCTATGCGGCGGCTGACGTTGTCGTTTCGCTGTGCATCACCGACGGGACCCCAGTCAGCGTGCTCGAAGCGATGGCCATCGGCAGGCCGATAGTCGCCTTCGACAATCCCAGCGTCGCCGAGTGGGTCAGCGAGCCAGGGGGCGCGCTCGTCACATCGACGGACCCGCCGGTCGTGGCCGCCGCGCTCGAGCGCTGGCTGAATGCCAACGAGCGCGACATCGAACGGGCGAGCACCCGTAACCGCCGCGTCGTCGCCGAGCGCGCGGATCGATCCACGGAGCTGGGCCGCATGGACGCGATCTACCGGCGCCTGGCGGCGGAGAAAGACGAGGCTCGTGGCCGCTGAACAGCCGGAGACCGGCGTCTCCCGGCGCCTGATCAAGCACACGCTGATCTACGGGTCCGGCTGGGTGACGATGGCGATCGTCAGCTTTGCTCTGACGCCGATCTACACCCGTCATCTCTCGCTGAGCGATTACGGCCTGTTGGCGCTGATGCTCGTGTTCTACGGACTCATGCGGCAAATCTACGACCTGGGCTTCACCAACAGCGTCGCCCGGTTCTTCTTCGACGAGTCCCCGGAGGGCGAGCAGCACCTGCCGCGCGTGCGGGTGACCGGCAACGCGTTCGTGGCCGTCTACGGCGGCGCGCTCACGCTGCTCCTCGTCGTGTTCGCCGGGGTCTGGGCCAAGCTCCTCACCGGCTCGTCGAACCACGCAAACCTGGTCCGGATCGTGGCGATCACGCTGTACGCAGAGGCGCTGGCGATCGTGCCGCTGACGCTGATCCGCATGGAGGAGCGATCGGCGCGCTACGTGACGATCACGCTCGTGCGCTTCGCGGCGACATTCGCGCTGAGCATCTGGTTCGTCGCCGGGCTCGATTGGGGCGTGCGCGGCGCCATGCTGGGCACGGCGCTGCCGGCGGCCGGCGTGCTGGTGCTCCTGCTCCCCGAGTACCGGCTCGCGATCACCGCGCGGCCGTCATGGCCGCTGCTCAAGAGCATGCTGCGCTTCGGGCTGCCGTTCTTCCCCGTCCTCGTCGCGGCATGGGTGATAGACGGCTCGGACCGCTACATCATCGATGCATTCGGGACGCGCGACCAGGTCGGCTACTACAGCCTCTCCTATCGCGTCGCGGCCGCGATCGCAATCCCGCTCACGGCATTCTCGATGGGCTGGGCGCCGCTGCGCTACAAGATCTACGAGCGGCCTGACGCGAAGGCGGTCTACCGACGCCTGACCACGCACTACACGATCGGCTCCTGCATCCTCGGCGTGGGACTCGCGGTCTTCGCGGCGCCGATCGTGCGTGTGCTTGCGCCATCTGATTACTCGCCCGCGGCCAACGTGATCCCGGTGCTGGTGCTCGCGAACGTAATCAACAGCCTGAACATCATGGTGGTCACAGGAATGGGCGTGGCGAAGCGCACGGGCGCGATGGCTCCCATTTCCATGGCGGCCGCGGTCGTGAATATCGGGCTCAATTTCGCGTTCGTGCCGGCATTCGGGCCAATTGCCGCCGGCGCGTCTACAGCCGCGGCGTTCGTGGTCATGGTCGCCGGGAACTGGCATTACTCGCAACGTGTGTATCCGATCGCCTACGAGTGGGGCGCGATGGCGCGCGTCTGTGTCCTCGGGGTCGTGATCGTGGTCGCCTGCGCGCTTCTGGCTCCGGACGGCCTACTCGCAGGCGCGGCCTGGTCGCTTGCGTGCTGGGTCGCCTTCCTGCTCGCGTTGTTGCTGACAGGCACGGTGAAGCGCGCCGACGTGGCGGCGCTACGCGGCGGCGTCCTGCGGGAGGTCGCCGAGCCGTGAGCAGCCACCGGGTCCGGTTTACTACAAGCGGAGGTCACTGATGCGCGCATACGTCGTCAATCTCCCGGCTTCCGTCGATCAGGTCCTGCACGAGCGCCGACGCGACCACATCGAGTCGGAGCTGGGCCGGACCGGCATTCCTTACCGATTCGTCGATTCGGTCGACGGCCTGCGTCTGACACCAGAAGAGCGCGCGGAGCTCGTCGACGAGGAGGCGGTCGCCGCGAGCCCGCACTGGTTGACCGATGGCGTTCTCGGGGCATCGTTGAGCCACATCGCCGCCTACCGCGCGATCCTTGAGGAAGGTGAGCCCGCCGGGCTCGTGCTCGAGGACGACGCCGTGCTGCCGGACAACCTCGCAACTCTGCTGGACGCAATCGCCGGCCAGCTGTCCGGCGCCGAGGTGGTGCTGCTCTACTGGCGCAGCGTGCGCGAGCCGGTGGTGTTCAGCACAGCGGACTCCGTGAAGCTCATGAACGGCGCGATGCTCAGGTACCCGCGCGAGCTGCAGACGCTGGGCTGCGCGAGTGCGTACGTGGTGACGGCCGAGGCATGTCGTCGGATGGTCGACGTCCTGCTCCCGATCAGGTCGTGCACCGACACCTGGGTGACGTTCAACGAGTGGGGCGCATTCGACTCGCTGCGCTGCGTCGTGCCGCACGCCGCCGGCAACCGCACGGACTTCAAGAGCACGGTGAACTATCACGGCGACAGCTCGTTGCGGGCGTCTCTGTCGTCGTTCGTCGCGCACCGTCGCGTTTTTCCACTGCATCAGCTCTTCGGCATGATCCGCGCCGCGCGCGAACGGCGCGGCTCGCGCTTCGAGCTGTCGCCGGAACGCTCGCGCTTCGCCGACAGCGCCTCCCATCAGGGATGAGGCGCGTCCTCATCGTCGCCTACTACTTCCCGCCGATCGGGGGAATCGGCGCCATCCGCATGGCGAAGTTCGCCGAGTACCTGCCGTCCCTCGGCTGGGAGCCGACCGTGCTCGCACCCGGCGAGACGCCGCACCCGCTGGACCGCGAACTGCACGTGCGTGAGGACCGCGTGGTCCGCTCCCGATCGATCGAGCTGAGCCGGCTCGGGCGCGCGGTTCCCGGGAAGCCGTCCGAGCGGGCCGGGCCAGGCACGGCGCACCCCTCGCCCGCCTTCGGCATCCGTCAGGCGATCCGCCGTGCGGCACACCGCTACGTCTTCTATCCGGATGGCCAGATCGGCTGGTATCTCGGCGCGGTGCGCGCGGGTCGCCGGGCGCTCGCGCACGGCGAGTTCGACGTGATCTACTCGTCTTCGAACCCGATCACGGCGCACCTCGTCGCGAGGAGCCTGCATCGCCACAGCGGGCTGCCCTGGATCGCGGAGTTCCGCGACCCGTGGAGCGACCGCCTCGGCGCGGACCACCCCTACGCCCGACACGCGAAGAGGCTGTCGCGTCGCATCGCCCGCGAAGCTGACCGCGTGATCGTCCCGACGCCGACGATGGCCTCACATCTCGCCGAGGTCTGGGGCCGCGACATCGACGTCGTCATGAACGGCCACGATGTCCAGGCCCGACCTCTAGCTCCTACCGATGACCCGACGATCACGCATGTCGGCACCTACTACCCCGGGCGGCAGGACCTGCGCGTTGTGTGGGAGGCATTGCGCCGGCGGCGCGCAGACGGCGCGCGCCCCGTGCCACGCATCCGGTTCGTCGGACCGCTGCCCGAAGAACTGGCGGCAGAGCTCGGCGAGTTCGGCCTGACCGATCTCGTCGAAACCACCGGCTTCGTTGCACACGATGCCGCGATGGCGGCAATGCGGTCCTCGTCGCTGCTGGTGGCATCCGGGTTCACGGGTGAAGATCCGCTCTCGCTCGGCGTGATCCCCGCCAAGCTGTTCGAATACCTCGCGAGCGGGCTGCCGATCCTGTACGTGGGCAAGCCGTCGGACGACGCGTGGCGCCTGCTGGACGGCGAGCGCTCGTGCAGCCTCGTCGAGTTCGGCGATACCGAAGCGGCCGCGGGCGCGCTCGAGGAGGCCCTTTCGGCGCCCCCGCACCAGCGCGACGCCGAGCGCCATGGCCGTCGCGCGCGCGCGCGGGAGCTGGCGCGGATCCTCGACGAGTCTGCCGGAGCCGACAACCGCCGCAACTAGACTCGCCCGATCAGTGAATCCCGAGTCGCTCGATCTCCCGGCCCTGCATTGCTCGCTAGACGAGACGCTCGGGGACTACTACCAAGACGTGTCGCCCGCCATCGACCTCGTCGAATCCGGCTACCACGGAGGGTTCGACGACCACGGCGTCGCCGTCATCCGGCTCGGCGACCACGGCTCGGTCTACAACGCGACGATCCCGGCTCAATACGCGCTCGCGAACATGCTCACAGCGCACGTTGACGATCAGCGGCGACAGGAGATCGCCCGGATCCAGCTCGACTGGCTGGTGAGCAATCAGGCCACCGCCGGGTGCATGGCTGGGTGCTGGGTCGTGGAGTACGACAACCCGAAGTACACCTGGCTAAGGCAGCCGTGGACGTCATCCATGGCCTCCGGCAATGCGATCTCCGCGTTGTTGCGCGGGTGGCAGCAGTTCGGCGACGATCGCTACCGGGCGGCCGCCGACCGCGGATACGAAGCGCTCCACGACCCGCGCACGGCGCTGGTGATCTCGAACGGCGACGAGCTCTGGTACGAGGAATACCCGGGCAATCCGCCGCTCCACGTCCTCAACGGGCACATCTACTCGCTGCTCGGTGTGGTCGACTACGCGCGCGTTACCGCCGACGCCGGCGCGCATGCTCGCTGGAGGCGAGCAGCCGCTACGACGCTGGCACACCTGGACGACTTCGATCTCGGGTTCTGGTCGGCCTATGACCTGCGCTTCCGCGAGCCGGTGAGCCTCCACTACCAGAAGAACGTTCATGTGCCGCTGCTGCGAATCCTGGCGGCGCTGACCGGCGAAGAGCGCTTCACGACGGTCGCCGACCGCTGGGAGCGCCAGTTCCGCAGCCCTCTCTCCCGTGCGCGTTTGCAGATTGCGTTGCGCGTTCACGGCCGGCGCAAGCGTCGCTCAGCTGCTGCCGCGGCGGCCGGGACCGTGATCGAGCTCCGGCCGTTCCCATATCCGTTTCGCGCGGCCTTGGCGATATGCAACGACGCCGACGCGCTGACAGTCGCGAACTTCACGCGGCTGTACCGCTTCCTCACCACGAGTGAGCAGACCGAGTGGGGGCCCGGGCTCTCGCTTCCCGTCGGAGGAAGCTTCTTCATGTTCAGCTCGGAGGACTCCCCCAACACCTTCACGGTCTTCGACCGCCTGAGCGATACGATCACCGCAGGTGGGGAGTTCATCCTCGATTGCGCACGACGCGGCGTGCTCGACGTGCTTCACACCTACGGCTGCTTCACCGACGAGCGGGACTTCAACAGACAGCTGGCGCGCCGGGCACTGGACACTCTCCGAGAGCGCGGCATCACGATTGAGACGTGGGTGAACCATGGCCCACCCAGCAACGTGCAATGCCTCGGGTCGCGTCACGGATGGCAGGGCGACACCGCGGGAGCACCGGGCTACCACGCCGACCTGCTCGTCGATCACGGGGTCCGGTGGGTCTGGACCGGCAGCGAGATCGTCGACGAGTTCGTCTTGGACGCCGTGCGTCCGAACAGGCGCCGGCGAAATGGGCAAGCGCTGGTCGAGCCCTACACGCTGCGTGACGGGCAGGAGGTCAGGCACTTCTTTCGCTACGGCGGCAACGGCGCCTTGACGCCGGTTCTGGACGACCTGCCGGAGCAGCTCTCGCGCCAGAACCTGGACGGGCTCGTACGGGAGGGCGGCTACGCGATCGTCTACCAACATCTCGCTGTGCGCCGGGTCCGCCCGGGGTTCGGCGCCGACGCCTACGGACCGGTCGACGACGCCTGGTTCAGGCCCGACGAGCTCGCGGTTCTGCGCGATCTCGCGCGCCGCCGGGACGAGGGCGAGATCTGGGTGGCGCCTACTACGCACCTGCTGCGTTACCACGATGCCCGTACCCGGCTGCGCTGGGAGGTCCGTCGGGAGGACGAGGGCGATCTCATCGTCATCTCCGACCCCGTCCACGCCGAGGATCTGGCGAACTTCACCTTCTACTGCAACCACCCTGAGCGCACCCGTGTTGCCGTCCAGTCCGGCCACGGCCTGCAGGCCATCACTGAGACCCGCAGCAACCCCGCGGACGCAAACGGCCGGGAGAGCATCACGATCCTTCCCTCGCGGGGCGCACGGCTCGATGGCTGATGGCGACCAGCGGTTCCTGGACCCTAAGGGTCGCTCGCACGCCGACGCCATGGCGGCCCTTCCTGCCGATCACTGGGAGCGGCTCGTGGCGGTATGCGAGCTGACCGGAGCGGGAGCTGTGCTCGACGTGGCCTGCGGCTCCGGCGACTGGCTCGTCGCGCTCGCGGCGACGAACGAGCGCGTCGTCGGCGTCGACGCTGACCCCGACATGCTCGAGCTGGCGCACGCACGCACGGCGGCTGCGCACAACGTCGAGCTGCGGCAGATGCGAGCCGAGCAGCTCGACTTCGCGGACGGCGCCTTCGATGCGCTCACGTGTTTCACCGCGCTGCCGTACCTAGAGCAGTCGGTGGCCATCCGGGAGATGGCGCGCGTTCTCGAGCCCGGCGGAAAACTCGTGCTCGGGACCGTTGGCACCGGCTACTACGCCAAGCACGCCGCCGAGGGCATCCGTCACCGCGATCGTGACACGGTTCGCTATGGCCTCGACCCGATCCTGGTTTCGGCGGGGCGCACCGTGCGCGGTGACCGCTTCGCACTCGGCGCGCTGCGCGTCTGGGGACCGCGAAGCGTTCGCAGACTGCTCGAGGGTGAGGGACTCGAGGTCACGCAGATCGCCTACGACCCCGCGCCCGTCGACCCGACCTGGCCTCGAACGTTCCTGGGACAGCCGCTATACGTCATCGCCCATGCAACCAAGCGGGCCTGAGCCGGATCATGTGCGGCATCTGCGGGGTCATCGACCGCGAGCGAGGGGACCTGGAGGCGACTATCGCGGCCCAACTCGAGGCGGTCCATCACCGTGGGCCCGACAGCAGAGGAAGCTTTCGCGCGCGGTTCGGCGCGATCAGCCAGAACAGGCTGTCCATCATCGACCTGGTCCACGGAGACCCGCCGATCACCAACGAGGACGGGACGGTTGCGGTGGTCCTCAACGGCGAGATCTACAACTTCGCGGAGCTACGCGCCGGCCTCGAGAAACGCGGGCACACGTTCGGATCGGCTGGCGACACCGAGGTGATCGTGCACCTCGCGGAGGAGCTCACGCCGATCCAGCTCGCCGGCGCTCTGGACGGGATGTTCGCTTTCGCGGTCTGGGACAGCCGTCGTGATCGACTGGTCATCGGGCGTGACCGGCTTGGCAAGAAGCCCCTCTACTACAGCTTCGACGGGCGGCGGCTCGTCTTCGGCAGCGAGATCAAGGCCATCTTCGCCGACCCGGACGTACCGCGGCGGCTCGATGTCGAAGCGATCCCCGCCTACCTCACGTTCGGATACGTCCCGACGCCGCGGACGTTCTTCGAAGGCGTCCGCAGCCTACCGGCGGGCCACGTCCTCACGTTGGAGTCCGGTGGCGAGCCCGTCATCGAGCGCTACTGGGAGCCCCCGGTCGCCCAGGTCAACGCGGGGCCGCATCTCGACCTGTCGCTGGAGGAAGCGGCCCGCCGGGTGCGGACGACTCTCGAGCAGGCGGTGCGCAAGCGGCTCGTGTCCGACGTCCCGCTCGGTGCCTTCCTGAGCGGCGGAATCGACTCGAGCGCGGTCGTCGGCATCATGGCCGCCCTGATCGACCGGCCCGTCGAGACCTTCACCATCGGTTTCGACGACCGCGACGGCTTCGACGAGCGGCCCTATGCGCGCCAGGCTGCCGAGCGCCACCGGACGGCCCACCACGAGTACGTCGTGCACCCCGACGCCGTCGACCTCGTCGAGCGCCTGGTATGGCACCACGACCAGCCGTTCGGCGACTCGAGCGCAGTGCCG
>Ga0308176_10001109_pt1 | contig 16876 bp, 14 predicted proteins | sample PhyCR2_3_FD_203890 | JGI IMG/M metagenome (GOLD analysis project Ga0308176, IMG submission 203890) | Soil microbial communities from UC Gill Tract Community Farm, Albany, California, United States - DLSLS.C.R2 | ecosystem: Environmental > Terrestrial > Soil > Agricultural land | place: USA...
CTGGCGGACATGGATTCTGCGGAGATATTATATGGGACAAGGAGAGCGGCAGAGATGAACACTAGAGATTTACTGGGTACTCAGACGCGCCGGGAACTGCTGACCACGACAGGGGCGGCCGTTGCGGCATTTGGATTACCTGGCGTGGCAAAGGCCAAGGCACCCGCGACTTCGGTAGCTATTGTGCGCTGCCGCAGCTATGACGACGAATTCACCAGTAAGCTTTCCAGCGCTTTTGATCAAATTGGCGGCATCGGGAAGCTCGTCCGGGGCAAGACTGTCGGATTGAAGCTCAACCTGACCGGCAATCCCGCGAACTTTCCACTAACTCCGGAATTGCCATACCGTACGAATCCTCAGACAGTGGCGGCCACGGTCCATCTACTGGCGAAGGCCGGCGCACGGCGGGTGCGAATTATTGAAAGCTTCTTTCCTGCAACACAAGATCTTGGTCTATGGGCGCGTTACGGTATCGACGTAGCGGCCGTTAACAATCTGGGCGTTCCCGTCACCTGGGAAAACGTACAAAATCTTGGAAACTACAAACAGTATGTGCGCCTGAAGGTGCCGTGGGGCGGATACATGTACCCCGCCTATCACCTGAATCCAGCCTTTGTGGAGTGTGATTCCTATGTATCACTGGCGAAACTGAAGAATCACTGGATCGCAGGCGTGACCATGTCTCTGAAAAATAACTTCGGCAACACGCCATGCTCTCTCTACGGCAGTGACTGCGGGCCGAGCGGTAACGAACGGCCCACGAAGGAGCGCGGCGACGTACTACACGCGGGTAAGACGAAGGCCCCTTCAGGTGTTGACCCGGAATTGCATCCCGACTCTCCGCGCGACCCCGGGTACCGGGTCCCTCGCGTGGCCGTAGATCAGGTGGGCATCCGTCCGGTTGATCTTGCCATTGTAGACGGCGTAGAAACAGTTCGCGGCGGTGAAGGGCCATGGCTGCGGGGCCTCGAAAGAATGACACCCGGAGTGATCATCGCCGGCCGGAATCCAATTTGCGTCGATGCCGTGGGGATGGCCGTGATGGGCTACAGTCCCCAAGCTGATCGCGGAACATCTCCGTTCATCCGGGGAGACAACTCGTTGAAACTGGCCGAGGCTGTAGGTATCGGGACCACCGATCTAAATCGAATTGAAGTTGTTGGAATGAGCATCAAGAATGCACGCATCAACTTCGGGCCTGGAGCGGTAGGCAAAACAATGTCGGAGTTGCGCGTTTAGCCTCGGTTTTATACCTCAAGACCGACGGCACGCATAAGCTCCAGCGCGTTACTACGAACAACAACACCCGGGCGGAGACGATAATCGAACTCGATCCGCCCACCGACAATCACATCTTCGAAGTGCATATTGCCTGCCTTTGATTCCCGATCTTTTTCCAGATCGGCTAGCGCGAGGTCGTGCGTGGTGATCAGACCGATAGCTCCACGTCGCAAAAGACCGTGAACAATGGCTGCTGCTCCGATGCGCCGATCGTGTGAGTTCGTTCCGCTGAGAAGTTCATCCAGGAGGAATAATACGGGAGGACCTCCGTCGGTGAGCGCTACGATCTGGCGCAGACGCGTGATTTCCGCCATGAAGCGCGACCTGCCATCCAGCAACGAGTCGACAACACGAAGGGACGCTCCAATTTGCATTGCGGAGACCCGCAGTTGCTCGGCGGCTACCGGTGCTCCGGCCCAGGCCAGTACCGTATTCAGGCCGATGGAGCGCAGCAGCGTACTCTTGCCTGACATGTTAGACCCACTTACGATCAACAGATCACAATGTCCCGCCTGGCTTCCGAGGCTCACGTCATTTGGTACGCATTTCGCTGACGACAAAAGCGGGTGGCGCAGCGAAGCACCTTCGAAAACCGGATAAGCGTGATCATCCAGAACGGGAAACCTCCAGGCGGGATGCTCAAACGAGAGTGAAGCCAGCGAGGAAAGCGCTTCAAACTCGCCCACGGCCCAAAGCCAGGTTCCAACGTGAGCACCGGCTTCGGCGCGCCACGCTTCAACACCCATGGCGAGTTGCTCCTGCCATAGCAAAATAGGCCGGATAGCGCGGATCAAAAGATGGTCGCTCGAATCAATAGTGGCTACCCAACGCTGAAGCTGGGCGATGCGTTTCGAAGCGGGCAACGTCCCCACGTCCATGCTGGTCCGAAGCCGTTTCAGGTACGGACTCTCGAAAGATTCGCGCTCCAGGCGTTCAAGAACCAGCGACAATATTGCCAACTCATGCCCCGGAGTTTCAATTGCAGCGATCACATGCGCCACTCGTTTGCGTAGTCTGGCAATCAGGAGAAAATCACAGCCAAGCACGGCTACGAAGGGCCACAGCGGAATCAAATGGGCAAAAAAAACCAGAACCAGAACCACTCCTCCGACGGCGAGCAGAAGAGCCAGCGGCCGCAGATACCGTGCGAAATGAACGGGGGGCGCCGACCCCCAGGCGCCTAAGCCATCGGCGTGTACTCCTGCCCGCACGTCTTCTCCCAACAGCGCCAGGTCTTCGCGAAGGTCGAGCTTTGGGCTCAATTCCCGAACAGCTTCTTGACGGGCGTGAATTTCTTTTGGGCTACCCGGCGCCTGAAACCACTGCGCGAGCATTGACTCCCCGGATCCGGTACGCGCCGTACAAACCAGTTCAAAGAGGGAGCCTTTGCCAAAGATATCCAAATCGCCGGAGTACACATGCTCAGGATTCGAAAATCGCTCGCCCGTATTGCCGGTGCCCATCCAGTGGTCGGCTAGACGTGCGAGACCATGATCGTAGTACGTAATTGCTCTGCGCGCAAACGTGCGCTCGCGAACAACGCGTCCGTGCCAGACGGCGAGAGCGATGAAAACAGCGACGGGAGCAAGAAGCCACCAGGACGAAATAGAGCCCGCGCCCCAAACCAGCCATGCGAGCAGCACAAAAGTCAAAGCGGTGATGAGACGCCAGTTCCCGATGGCATTGAAGCGTTTTTCAAGCCGCTGGTTGGCAGAGTTCCATTTCTCTCGCCGCGCAGTGTATTCGTTCAGCGGATTCATTTTAAGAAGAAGCTGCGGGGCAAGTTCCCTGCTCCGCTACACGGAGTTGAATAACAGGAGAAGAATTCATGTGAATCGCTAGGTGCGTGTCCCTATTTCAGCAAAGGCCATTCCGTACTGCGATATTTTATGAGATTATCCAACGGACTGAAGGATGTGGCTGAATCAGTCCTCCGTGTCGAGAAGCAGTGGGTTGTTACGGAGCGGCGCCAGGGAGGAATAACTTTTGGAAACTGGCAGGCACCCGAAGGCTCTGTTTCCACCGCTCGCAAGAATATAGGTTGCCGCTTGAGCCGCTTTACCGGCGGATTATCCCCGGACTCCGCGCGGTAGACGACAGCAGCATCGTTATACTGGAACCGCACGGTGGGACACGAACTTTGGCTCGTTTGGACCTCCATTTGACGACAAACACCATCATGAACCTCATGAAGTATTGGACAGCAACGGACGAAGCCCTGATCTCGCCGTACCTCGAATGTCGGGATATTTGAGGGCACTAGGCTTATAGTTATCAAAATTAGTAGTAGAGGAGAACTTTCTTGAAGAGACGTCGATTCTTAACTTCGTCGTTGGCAACCGCGGCCGCGATCACGGCGGAAACACGGCTGGCCAAGGCACAATCAACACAATCAAGTGAAGCCGCAAGTACGACGGCAGGAAACAAACAGCGCGAATACTACGAGCTCCGGCGTTACCATCTGGAGTCCGGCCCACAGACGAAGCTCACCAATGCCTACCTGGAAGAGGCCCTGATTCCCGGGTTAAACCGTCTCGGGATGAAACCCATCGGCGCGTTCAACCTGGAGGTTGGCGTCGAGACGCCATCGATTTACGTTCTCATTCCGAGTAATTCGCTGGAAACCTTGGTCAGGTCGGAGTTTCGATTACGGGAAGACGATCAATATATGAAAGCGGGCGAAGCATTTCTTAGCGCGCCGGCAAAGGAACCAGCCTACACGCGGATAGAGAGTTCTTTGATGATTGCGTTCGAGGGCTGGCCCAAGTTGATTGTTCCGCCGGTTTCCGGAAAAGAAGGCAAACGCGTATTCGAGCTGCGGACCTACGAGAGTCCAAGTAATGCCGATCATCAGCGAAAGGTGGAAATGTTCCACAGCGGCGAGTTCGACGTCTTTCAAAGGGCTGGATTCTGGCAGGTCTTTTTCGGAGACGTACTGATTGGACCTCGCCTGCCCAAGCTCACTTACATGCTGGGCTTTCCAGACCTTTCAGAACGCAATGCGAAGTGGAAGGCATTCCAAACCGATCCCGAGTGGAAAAAGCTCACCAGTTCGTCGCGATTCAACTACGAAAGCATCGTATCGAATGTGACGAATGTGATGGTAGCTCCTACCGCTTACTCGCAGGTATAATCCGAGCGTTTCCTGAATAGAGGTCTCCGCCTAGTCCCTAAGCGGTAATGTGACCGCCGTTCCGGAACGGGCGGACCGCCTCGCGGCATCTAAAATTTCGCTGACGATTATATTGGTATCCAGCGACGACAGGGAGCGTTCGTCCGGCACCCGGCCGTCGATCACAGCCCGGAAATAGTGAATCGGATCATCGTAGGGCGGAGCAAGAGGCGCCGCCTTCTCGTTCTGGACATCCTTGTCCTGCGGTCTCCGAACCTGAAGCATGTCTTGCTGCACGGTTCGGGCATAACCCGTCTTTCCGTAAAGCACCATGTCCTTGATGTTGAACGGCCAGTTCCACGAAGGCTGCAGGATGGCGACCGCATTAGCGTAGTTCAGGATCACGTCTGCCTCGTCATCCACTTTGGGATAAATCGAGGGCTTGATTTGTTTGGTAACCGCAGTGACCGTCCTTGGCGCCTCGCCTTTCATCAACCACGTCATGAGGTCCGCGCCGTAGCAGCCGAAATCGTAAAGTGCTCCAGCACCGTTGAGCTTCGGATCAGTCAGCCAGGAAAAGAACTCCGGCTGGACGTGAATCTCTTTAGGCCCTTGATGTCCATCATGAGCGATCATTTTCCATATGGCGCCGATTGCTCCCTGTTGGGCCAGATCATAGGCAGCCTTGTTACTGGCGTACCAAGTGGTTTCATAATTCACCAGGACGTGGATCTTGCCCTTCTTCGCGGCTGTCTCCATCGCCCGGGCATCGGCATAACTTACGGCCAAGGGCTTTTCCATCATGACGTGAATGCCGCTTGCGGCGCACTGCTCCACGATCTTCCGGTGATCGAACGTGCTGGTATAAACAAGGACACCCTGCGGATGTTTCTGGGTAAGCATCTCATCGAGTGAGGCAAAGAACAGGTTCTTATCGATGCGAAATTGCCGGGCGTATTTCTCGCGGAGCTGCGGATCGGGTTCTGCGATGCCGACGATCTGAATGTCGGAGCGGTGCAGGTTCCGATGGAAAAAGCCTGCGACGTGGCCATGGGTCAGGCCAACAATGCCGAGGCGGAGAGGATCAGCCTGGCGTGGCTGCCCCCAACTTAAACCAGCAACAGTGAGCAGAAGAACCAGACGGGCTAGTGTTTTCACCAGCAACATCATACAACTGCCTGCGGGTAAAATCCGGTGATACACTCTCATTGCATGCTCTGGAGATATTTGACCGTCTGCGTGTTTGCGGGGTGGATGGGGACAAGAATGCTGGCGGGGGATGATCTGAGCTCTGATCAGCTGAAAATGCTGACAGACCCCGGCGGTTGGGAATATATCAAAATCAGTGATGTAGATAAGGGCGTTCAGACCGAACATCCGTGTTTCGATGGTCAGCCGCACCCAAACGAATGTAGCGGAACGCTCACACTGACCTCCAACAACACGTTTATCCAGTCAGTACGCATTCACGGCCAAACCGTTCAGCGTCACGGCACATATCGCTTAGCAGGGGACCAGCTTACCTTGTTCGATGAGTTGGAAACCCAAGACGGGCCTTACAGCGTGAGCGTGGACCTGCAAGCGAAGTCGATGGTGATGCAGATGAATCCGGCGGGCGGGAGCGTGCGCTCGGAGTTTCACCTGGAGCGGGAATATCGAAAACAAATGCGGGCGCATGCAAAATCCAACAGGGGTGCTTAATCAACGTCCTTCGGGCGCTGGCTTCGAGTCCTCCGGCGCGACCGGAATAGTGAAGCAAAAAGAAGAGCCAACTCCCGGTTGCGACGTAGCCCAAATGCGCCCCCCGTGTGATTCGACAATTCGCTTGGTGATTGCGAGCCCCAGCCCCGTTCCCGAGTATTCCCCCTTGTGTAAACGCTTGAAGAGACCGAAGATTTGCTCGGCGTATGCCTGATCGAACCCAATCCCGTTGTCCTTTACCGTGATAACCCAGTTCTCCTGATCGCGCTGCACTCCAACGTGGACCTCCGGTCGACGCGAGTTTCTATATTTGAGTGCATTGCTGATCAGATTCTGGAAGACCAGTCCGAATTGAGCGTCGTTTCCAAAAACGCACGGCAGCTGATCATGGGTAATAACGGCCATGGTTTCTTCCACGACGGTGCGTGAAAGATACAGCGTCCGGTGTAGCACAGCATTCAGGTCAATCCATTCGAAAGCACGCTCATCCGCAGGGACTCTGGTATACGTCAGCAGATCCCGGAGGAGTGCACTCATGTGCTGCGCGGCAGATTCCAGATACTCCAGGAACTCATCGGCCTCCGTATCGAGACGGCCTTTGTACTTCTTGGCCAGCAGCTTTGAAAAGATGGATACGGTGCGAAGGGGTTCCTGTAAGTCGTGACTCGCCGCGTACGCAAATTGCGCAAGATCCGCATTCGCAGCTTTCAGTTCCCGCGTTTGACGCCGCAGGTCCTCTTCCGCTTGTTTGCGCCCGGTGATATCAAGCGTAACTCCAGACATGCGCACGGGCTCATCGCCCACACCCTCAATCACGCGAGCATTGGCGAGGGCCCAATGAATGCCACCGTCCGGCCAACGGATCCGATATTCGGCTTGGAAATTCGACTTCGCGGCTATGGCTTGCTCGAAGCGTACGCGAACCTGCTCTCGATCTTCGGGTAGTATCGCAGCCCAGGCATCGTTGTACGCGAATTCAGCTTCCGGACTCAACCCGAAGTTGCTTTTGCATGTTGAAGAACATTCCAGGTGGTAATTCGACAGATCCAGTTCCCACACTCCGAGGCGAGCTGTGCTCAAGGCAAGACGCAGACGCTCCTCGCTCTGGCGAAGGGCATCTTCGGCCTGTTTGCGATCCCGACGTTCGCTAGCTTCGGATAAGGCCCGCGTGACTGCGGGAACCAACCGCCCCAGCCGCTGTTTTAAGACAAAGTCGGTCGCTCCTTGCTTTAAGCTATCGGCGGCAACCTCTTCGCCCATCACTCCGGAAACAAAGATGAAGGGAGTACCCGGACATTCCTGGAGTGCTATCGACAATGCCGTCAGGCCGTCAAAGTTTGGCAACGAATAATCGGCCAGAATCAGGTCGGGACACTCTGCTCGGATCGCGGCTTGGTAGGCCTCTCTAGTCTCGGTCCGTTCCGCCTTAAACGTCAGGCCCGCGTTCCTGAGATATTCTAGCGAGAGCTCGGCATCGAGCGCATTATCCTCTACCAGTAAAATGGACAGAGTACCATCTTGCATTTGCGCATCACCATCCCCGCCGGATGCTGCCTGGGGGCGGCTCGTTCAAAATGGCCCAAAATCCACCCAACTCTTGAACGGCCTTTACGAATTCCGCAAAGCTTACTGGCTTTACAACGTACGCATTAACGCCCAGTTCGTAGCTACGCTCAAGGTCCGGCTCTTCTCGCGAACTGGTGAGCATGACAGCCGGAATCTTTCGATACTCCGGATCACTGTTGATGTATTCGAGTACTTCCAAGCCGCTGAGTTTCGGGAGCTTGATGTCCAGGAGGATGACGGCCGGATTGCCTTTTTCCCTGAGTTCCCATTTCCCTTTGCAACAAAGATAATCGATTGCTTCCGCGCCGTCGCGGAACGTAATCACCTCGTTCGCTAGACGCGCCTTTTCTAAGGCTATTAGCGTCAATTCTAAATCCTGCGGATTGTCCTCTACCAGGACAATCGGCTTAAGCGTGCTCTGCATGGCCGCGAATCCTGCGGGGCAGCGAGAAATAAAAACACGCTCCCCTGTCCACTTCTCCTTCTGCCCAAGTCCGGCCACCATGCCGCGCAATGATGCGGCGAACGTTCGCCAATCCTATCCCTGTTCCCTCGTAGTCTTCCATGCGATGCAGCCGTTGAAAAACCCCAAATAGCTTGTCCGAATAGGCCTGATCGAATCCCACTCCGTTGTCACGGATTGAGTACACGGTTTCTTTCTCCAACCCCAGTCCTGTGATTTCCACGATCGCTTCTTCTCGTGCGCGAGTGTACTTCACTGCGTTGTGAATAAGATTCTGCCACACCAGCCTTAGCATCATCAGATCGCCTTCAACTGCCGGCAAGGGCTCCACGCGCCAGGTGATTTGTCTATCCTTCTCGAGCAGTTGTGCATCGCGGAGCACCTCGGCCACCAGCGCAGTCATATCGATGGGCCGGACGTTGATCTTAGCTCTCCCTATTTGCGAGAAACTCAAAAGATTGTCCACCAGCGTTCCCGCAAAATGAGCTGAATTGATGATCACATCCAGATACCGGGTATCCCCGGGGCCGAGCTGTGCTGTTTTGGACTGCTTCAGAAGCTCAGAGTAGCCGACGATGTGACGAAACGGCGCCCGAAGATCATGTGAAACCGAGTAACTGAATGCCTCCAATTCTTTGTTCGATCTTTGCAACTCCGCCGAGAGTTCGGCTAGTTCTTCCGCCTTGCGAAGCACAATTCCAATCACTGCATTCCGAAGCTCGCCGGCGGCATCAATTTCGGCTTGACGCCACGGTGTCGACCTGTTTTCCACGGTCTCTTTCCATATGTCAAAAGACCTTCTGGGATGGATCCGAGCCGAGCCGCTCTGCTGCTCCTCCACTGGCTTTCTAGGGTCGCCGCCCCATTTTACTGTCTGCACAACTTCAGGACGGAACCACAGCACATAGCTCCGGTAAAGCTTAGATGTCGAGATGGCGAGAACCCCACTGGCTCGCTCCCGGTAAGCTTCGCCATTGGGAACCACCAGTGGCAGGCAATCGGAAAAGAAAATCTCCTCTCTTCCTTGCTCCACCAGCCAATTGACCAGGTTCCACACGTGCTCTTCTTCAGGACAGGAGCCAAGGAGCGTACAGCGGTCTTCGTAGAGTACCGCCGCCCCGGTCGCATCGGCAAACGCCATCAGATCGTCTGGGGATTTCGTGAGTCCGCGAACAAACTCGTCCTCTTCCGCCATTGCGCCAAGCATACGAGTGACAAATGATTTTAGGCGGATCCGCTGTTCGTAATCGGCTCGTTGTTCATTGGCTTCGAGTTGGACGGCGAGCGCCTGGGCCACAAAGTCGCAAGTGTTCCTGACCTGGAACGGAACTACGCGTGGGGAGGCGAGATTAATTGGCCGCCTAATGTTGCGCCTTCTACAACATACAAGCTACCCAGGATTCTTGGCACGCTATCTAGCGAAGGCAGGCTTCGGCACAACGGCAAACCGTCCACCCTCTCACGCCCCAGAAACTCCAGGTCTGCCAATAACTTGGGAACTTTTCTGCGCTCGTGGAAAAAATCGGTCAAGTTCTCGGGCAGATTCCGCGTCACCTCACGCTCCCAGGGGACATAGAAGCCGTAGAACCGCGCAAGCAGGTCGCGGTACGAGTCCAGCCGCATATCTGCTCGCAATAGATCCAGATCGGCTTCCAAACGTACATGGTCCTGGCCGGTTTCGGTGCGCAAACGAGACAAAATCATTCGCTCGGCTTTAACTCCGGTATCTGCAATCGGGATCATTTCAGTCTAAGGAAGGGCAACTTCATTGTTTCTGACCATAGGTCGTGAGTGGCGTCACAGTGGATGGTGGCCGCCAAAGATCCGCAACTTTCGTCCAGATTCTATAGCCACCTGGGAACCTTTTACCTTACATTTGCGTATGCAGGATACTGGTATGTACCATATCTAGTATCCGTCTATTAAATAGAAGCAGGTCTTGTGCTCCGCCATACATGTAGGACGAACTCCGTCCTAACAATTATATTTACGCTTACATTCGCGCTCCTCGTCTCATGTTCTAAAGCCGGGAGTCACCCACCGAACGGGGGGATGATGATGCCGGAGGTAGCTGTGCGAGCCCTTCCGGCGGTTTCTTCTGCTGTTCCCCTGGAGGTCTCGGCGGTCGGCAACGTGGAAGCAATGTCCACGGTTGACGTCAAGTCCCGCGTTGCCGGACAACTCATGCGTGTGTACTTTACCGAGGGCCAGGATGTCCGGGAAGGACAACTCTTGTTCGAAATCGATCCCGAGCCACTTCAGCGTCAGATCGCGCAGATTCAAGCAGACCTGGCGAAAGACTCTGCTATGCTGCGGCAGGCCCAAGCCAATGTTTTGAGGGATGAGGCGAACGTAAAGCAGAGTCGGGCTCAGGCCGACCGCGGCCTACAGTTGTCCAAAGATGGAATTTTCTCCAAAGAGCAGACCGAGCAAGTAACTGCTACGGCCGACTCCGCTCAGGCGTCCTTGGAGGCCGATCGTGCCGCAGTGGAGGCTGCGCAAGCCTCTATCAAGAGTGACCAGGCGCGCCTGGCGCAAACAAACTTGCAGCTCAGCTACACGAAAATCACCGCGCCGATCAGCGGCAGAGCTGGGGCAATCAGCGTGAAAGCCGGAAATCTGGTCAAGGACAACGACACCGCTTTGGTGACTCTGTTACAAATGTCACCGATTTATGTGTCCTTCGGTGTTCCTGAGCAGTTTCTCCCAGAGATCCGAAAGTTCAATCACGAACACCCCTTGCTCGTAACAGCGTCCGCCGGACAAGGAACGGCTACCGGAGCGCTTCGCTTCATCGACAACTCCGTAGACGCCACCACGGGCACTATTAAACTGAAGGCGGAATTTGTGAACGGGGATCGTACGCTGTGGCCAGGCCAGTTTGTAAACGTTCAAACGCGGTTACAACTGGAACAGAATCGTATTTTGGTTCCGAGCCGAGCCGTGCAAACCGGTCCGGACGGCAAATACGTCTGGGTGATGGATCCGGCAAAGAAAACAGTGGCCATGCGTCCGGTGACCGTGCTGCGCAACTATCAGGAAGCTAAGGCCGGCGAACAGGCCGTAATCGGCGAAGGCTTGCATTCCGGCGAAGTCGTGATTTCGGAGGGACAGATGAGCCTTACGCCAGGCGCAAAGGTTCGCCTTCTTCAGCCGGCTAACCTGCAATCAAACAACCAGCCTGCGGCCAACAGCGCGGGCGGAGCCTAACTCCGAGGGATCCCGCATGCACTTTACCGATTTGTTTATTCGTCGTGCCATCACCACGACATTGCTGATGGCGGCAATTCTCGCTTTCGGCATTCTCAGCTACGTCACCCTGCCCATCAGCGACCTGCCGGCCGTCGACTATCCAACTATTTACGTATCGGCCGCATTGCCGGGAGCCAATCCCGATACGATGGCAGCCTCGGTCGCAACGCCTTTAGAGAAGGAACTGTCGACTGTTCCGGGCATCAACAGCATGTCCTCCTCCAGTTCGCTTGGCAGTACAGGCATCGCCTTGCAGTTCGATCTCGACCGCAACATCGATGCCGCGGCACAGGATGTCCAAGCCGCTATATCGCGTGCATCGGGCAGTCTTCCGACGAACATGCCTGCTCCGCCCTCCTACTCCAAGGTGAATCCTGCCCAGCAGCCCGTCCTCTACATGAGCGTTAAATCGGACACAGTGTCGCACTCCCAGCTGGACGAGTATGCGGAAAATATGCTGGCGCGCCGGATGTCGATGGTTAGCGGCGTGGCCCGAGTACAGGTGTTTGGCGCTCAGAAGTACGCAGTCCGCGTACAGGCCGACCCGGAAAAGCTGGCAGCCCACCAGATGGACCTGGAAGAGGTGCGTACCGCGTTAAGTACAGGAAGCCTTACATTGCCGACCGGCTCCCTGTACGGCTCCACAAAGTCTTATACGGTTCAGTCGAACACCCAGCTCACCTCGGCGAACCAGTTTCGGCGGCTGATCGTCACCTATCGCAACGGTAGCCCGGTTCACTTGGATGAAGTTGCGAATGTGCTCGATAGCGTCTCCGACGATAAGTCAGTCTTCTGGTTAAACGGCAAGCGCGCCGTGATATTGGCCGTTAACAGACAGCCGGGCGCCAATACAATCGCCGTTGTCGATAACATCAAAGCGATTCTTCCGGCGATTCGGCAGTCCATTCCGGCAAGTATCAGCGTGGAAGCAGTGTACGACGCCTCGCAAAACATCAGGCATTCCATTGCGGACGTAAAGTTTACGCTTCTTTTGACCATCGCGCTGGTGGTGCTCGTTATTTTCTTTTTCTTGCGGAATGTTTCAGCAACGTTGATCCCGAGTCTTGCGGTTCCACTATCCCTGCTCGGCACGTTTGGCGTGATGAAACTGCTGGGGTTCACCATCGATACTTTTTCCATGATGGCGATGACGCTGTCCGTGGGCTTCGTCGTAGATGATGCCATCGTGATGCTGGAGAATATCGTCCGGCATTTGGAGATGGGAAAGCCGCGCCGTCAAGCAGCTATCGAAGGCGCTCGGGAAGTGGGCTTCACGATTGTATCGATGACGATTTCACTGGTAGCCGTGTTTATTCCGGTTATTTTTATGGAAGGTATCATCGGACGGCTACTGCGTGAGTTTTCTATCACCATTGCCGTGGCAGTGCTGCTGTCTGGCGTTATATCGCTTACGTTGACGCCCATGCTCTGCAGCCGTTTTCTTAACCACGACTCAGGCCGGCAGAACGCTCTGTACCGGTTGTCAGAGCGGTTTTTTAATTGGTTGAACAGAACGTACCGGACCTCACTCCAAGGCGTCCTGCGACACAGACGAATTACGTTACTGGGCAGCATTGCGCTTACGGTTGCTACGGTCTATATGTTCGTCATCATGCCGAAAGGCTTCCTGCCCACGGTCGACCAGGGATTTGTTTTCGGAGGGTCGGAAGCTGCGCAGGACACTTCATTTGACGAAATGGCGAGACTGCAAAAGCAAGTCACCAATATTGTTCTGAAAAATCCTTACGTCCAGTTCACAGGCTCAGGTACGGGAGGAGGAACAGGACAGAACCAGGGCTTTCTGTTCGCCCAGTTCAAATCGGGACCGCGGCCAACCGCCAACGCCATCATTGGCCAACTCCAGCGGCAGTTCGCCTCCATTCCCGGCATCATGGTCTTTCTGCGTGTTCCACCGCTTTTAACGCTGGGCCAGGGCGAAGGACGCAGCGAATACTCAGTTGCGTTGCAAGGCCCCGATGTCGATGCCCTTTACCAATGGGCACCGAAGCTGGAACAGAAGCTGCATTCGCTTCCCCAACTGCAGGACATCTATAGCGATCTCCGGCTTGCCAGTCCCCGGCTTAGTGTTCACATCGACCGTAACCGGGCCCTGGCATTTGGGGTTACACCTGACGAGATCGCCAACACTCTTTACAGTGCTTATGGCACTCGCAGGGTATCCACCATTGTTGCCGCATCGGATCAATACGATGTGTTGATGGAAGTCCTGCCAGCGTATCAGAAGGACCCCGACGCGCTCTCCAAGTTGTATATTCGTACCTCCGCTGGCAAAATGGTTCCGCTGTCGGCAGTCACGGAGCTAAGCCAAACGGTGGCCCCATTGAGCGTTAATCACATTGGGCAACTACCCGCAGTTAATTTCCAGTTCAACGTTAAACCGGGAGTGTCGCTGGATCAGGCCACCAAAGTCGTGAGCGAAGCGGCCCGCCAGATAGGACTTCCCGAAAATATGACTTTCAGCTATCAGGGAACAGCCGCAGCTTTTCAGAACTCTCTGCGTGGCCTGGCCATTCTGCTGCTGATTGCGCTTTTCGTTATTTACCTTGTGCTCGGAATTCTATATGAGAGCTTCATCCATCCCATCACTATTCTGTCCGGCCTGCCGGCGGCCGGCATGGGCGCGCTGATCACGCTCTGGATGTTTGGCGAGACGCTCAATTTGTATTCATTCGTCGGAATCATACTTTTGATCGGCATCGTAAAGAAGAACGCGATCATGATGATCGATTTTGCCCTCGGTGCTCAGCGTCAGGGCAAGCCGCCGGAAGAAGCGATTTTTGAGGGCTGCCTGCAGCGCTTCCGACCCATCATGATGACCACGATGGCGGCTCTGCTTGGCACGCTTCCCATTGCCATAGGAACCGGTGCGGGCAGCGAAGCACGCCGGCCACTTGGGATGGCCGTGGTAGGCGGCTTGATAGTTTCTCAGCTATTGACTCTCTACATCACTCCAGTGATCTATCTTTACCTGGATCGCTTTACCCACTGGCGTTTACGTAAGCCTAGAACCGAAACGGCAAGTCCCTGGCCGACAGAAGAATCGCTAGTAAAAAGCTAGCAATCTCCATGTAGTAAATTAGGCTCAGCCTGTCTCATATACAGGATTGAGGCTTACAAAACAATGAATTATGGTATGAATATCCGGCAGGAAGGCGCACTCGACTTCCTGTCGCTAGGCGCGCTGGTTCATCGCATCGACTCCGGAGTGATCCCCTTCCGCAAAGCTACCGAATGCGCCATCCATGTCAGCGGCGGAGAATTTAATGTTGCCGCAAACCTATCGGATTGTTTTCAACTAAAAACTGGCGTGACTTCGGCTATGGTGGATTACCCGGTCGGCGATCTGATTGCCGAGCGCGTGAGGGCCATGGGTGTTAAGCCGTTTTACAAGCACTTCAAACACGACGGAGTTACGGGACCCAATATGGCTACCGTTTATAGTGACCGCGGGCAAGGAGTTCGGCCCCCCGTCGTTTTCTACAACCGGTGCAATGAGGCAGGCGCACGGCTGAAACGAGGCGATTTCAATTGGAAGGAGATTTTCTCCGGCGGCGTGCGTTGGTTCCATAGTGGTGGTATCTTTGCCGCACTCTCCGAAACCACGGGCGATCTCGTTATTGAGGGAATGGAAGCGGCCAAGGCCGCTGGTGCAATCACATCGTTCGATCTGAATTATCGGGCAAAGCTCTGGAACATTGCGGGAGGCCATGAGCGAGCGGTCGCCGTAATCGACAAGATCGTTAAAAGCGTAGACGTTTTGGTCGGCAATGAGGAAGACCTGCAGATGGGTCTTGGCATTCCAGGTCCGGAAGTTGCTAGCAAATCGAAGCTCGATCCGAGCGCCTTCATTTCAATGATTGATGAAGTGCGTCGGAAACATCCTCACGTCAAGGTCGTGGCAACCACGTTGCGAGAAGTGCATTCCACAAACCGCCATAGCTGGAGCGCAGTGGCCTGGATCAACGGCAAAACCTACAATGCTCCTACAGCGGAGTTGGATGTCATAGACCGCGTGGGAGGCGGTGATGGCTTTGCCGCAGGACTATTCTACGGTCTCCTGTCAGGCGAGCCGGAGGAAGAGGCCGTAAAGCTCGGCTGGGCTCATGGCGCGTTGCTCACTACGTTCCCAGGCGATACGACCATGGCGACTCTCGACCAGGTACGCGCCTTCGCCAAGGGCGGTTCCGCACGCATCCAGCGGTAACGACGTCGTTGCGGCAGTTAGGGGCCTCTTAGTACGACTAGGGCAGGTCGTCATCTACGATAGGTGTATGGCGACCTTTGCTTTAGAGTACGCACAAGAGCATCTCGTTGAACTATTCCATGCTGCGCGGTTAGGACAAGAGGTCGTGATCGTGCGCGAGGACGGCAAGTCCTGTGAGCTGACGCCGCTGGCGGAGATCCCGATTCGGGAGACATCCTCCACGGTCGTTGAATTTCCCGAAGAGCCCGAAGCAGCGGCCGGCGATTTGGTCCCAGCCTAAGCGCTAGGGTGCCCTTCCTTATCGAAAATCCCCACTCCAAGCCGAAGCCCGGACTTTTCTTTGGTTAGATCGAATAGTGGCTATCCCAATCATGATCGGCGGGACATATACCAACGAATCTCCGCCTCTGGAGACGCGGGACGCAATGGATTCGCACCCCATGAGCAACGCCAGGATCCTTCACCTTTATTCTCGTTCAGCGGATCGAAAGCTGTGGACCGGCATCCGGCCAAAGGCACGATGTCGCGACAAGGTTAGGAAATACTTTACGTGGCCACGGACGAAATAGAATCCATCTCACAGCGCTCTATCGGCCTGCAGCCAAGGGATGCTCGAGCCCGAGTGGAGCACATCCGAAACCAATTACAAAGCCGAGTACCATATCCTGACTAGCCGAGGACGCGTGCAGTTTAAGAACGAAGAACGCTGTTGGAGTCGGCTGGTCGAAGCTCTTGGCAGCGCTGACGCTCAGCCGAGTGAGGTATGACATCTTGCGATCCCGCATGGGCGGTTTGTGCTACGGCGCGAAAAGAAGGCAAAATACCTACGCACTGGCCTGAGGTCGCTAGAGGTAAGGAAGTCCAGTGCTTCGTTTCTGAACTCGGCATCACGATTATGCAAGACGTATTGGCAATGGCAAGGAAGCGGAAAAGCCTCGTGCAGTTGCTGCACGACACAATCGCTGATGGGATGGAGCCTGACATTGAAATGGACGATTCACCGCTTGCCGTGCTCGATTCGAGAAGCAATGCGTCGGACGAAAGGAAAGGGTGGAACCGTGCTGTTGTGGCACTCGCGTTGACAGCTTGCCGAACTAGACGGTTCTGCTAAACGATGCCATTTTGATAACCCATACCCATTTATTTATCCCCAACCCGTACGGAATAAGGTAACGGAAATCACACTTTCTCATTTAATTTGGGAAAGTCATGACTAGCGTAGCCATCGTTCCTCATCGATCGGAATCCCTAGGAGGCGCAGCAGCCCTCCGCAGCA
>Ga0308176_10001111_pt1 | contig 16865 bp, 17 predicted proteins | sample PhyCR2_3_FD_203890 | JGI IMG/M metagenome (GOLD analysis project Ga0308176, IMG submission 203890) | Soil microbial communities from UC Gill Tract Community Farm, Albany, California, United States - DLSLS.C.R2 | ecosystem: Environmental > Terrestrial > Soil > Agricultural land | place: USA...
CGTCCTTCGGGGTCTGGGTGACGAAGAAGACGCCGACCCCTTTCGAGCGAATCAGGCGCACGGTCCGCGTGATCGACTCGAGGAACGCCCGGGAGGCGTCGCTGAACAGCAGATGCGCCTCGTCGAAGAAGAAGACCAGCTTGGGCCTGTCGGCGTCGCCCACCTCGGGCAGGTCGTGGAAGAGGTCGGCCAGCAGCCACATCAGGAAGGTGGAGAAGAGCTGCGGTCTGTCCTGGACGGCGGGGAGTTCGAGGACGGAGACGACGCCCCGCCCGTCCGGCGCCGTCCGCAGCAGCTCGGCCGTGTCGAACTCCGGCTCGCCGAAGAAGTCCGCCATCCCCTGCGCCTCGAAGGCGGTCAGCGAGCGCAGGATCACCCCGGCCGTCGCGGTGGACAGCCCCCCGATGTTCCTCAGCTCGGCCTTGCCCTCGTCCGAGGTCAGGAAGGCGACCACGGCCCTGAGGTCCTTGAGGTCGACCAGCTCCAGGCCCTTGGTGTCGGCGTAGTGGAAGATCAGGCCGAGGGACTGCTCCTGGGTCTGGTTGAGCCGGAGCACCTTGGACAGCAGCACCGGCCCGAAGCTCGTGATGGTGGCCCGCACCGGGATGCCGTGACCGAGCCCGCCGAGCGCGAGGAACTCCGCGGGGAAACCGGCCGGCGTCCAGCTCTGGCCCACCTCGGCCGCGCGCCCCTGGACCCGGCCGTTCGACACGCCCGGCCGCGAGATGCCGGAGAGATCGCCCTTGATGTCCGCGAGGAACACCGGCACGCCCTGCGCGGACAGTTGCTCGGCGATCAGCTGGAGCGTCTTGGTCTTGCCGGTGCCCGTGGCACCCGCGACCAGTCCGTGCCGGTTGAGCATGGGCAGCGGGATGCGCACCGGCACCCGCGCGAGACACCGGGCGTCCCAGAGCAGGGCCCCGAGATCCAGGGCGGGGCCGGTGAAGGCGTATCCGGTCCGGATCCGCTCGGCCTCGGCAGGGAGCGTCTCGCTGTCACTCATCCACGGCCCCTGTCTCCGATAGCACCCGGTATGAGCGCCTTCGCTCCGGCATTTCCAGCGTCGCACTGCGGCGCCATGGCTGCGCCCGGAACGTCTGGACCGGTAGGCTTTCCGTGTGATCTTCAAGCGCATCGGAAACGGCCGGCCGTACCCCGACCACGGCCGGGAAAGCACCCGGCAGTGGGCGGACGTCGCGCCGCGCCCGGTCCGCCTCGATCAGCTCGTGACCACCAAGCAGCAGCTCGATCTGGAGACCCTGCTGGCCGAGGACTCGACGTTCTACGGTGACCTCTTCGCGCATGTCGTGAAGTGGCAGGGCGACCTGTACCTGGAGGACGGCCTCCACCGGGCGGTGCGCGCCGCGCTCCAGCAGCGCCAGGTGCTGCACGCACGCGTGCTCGAACTCGACTGATCCGCACGACACGGCCGTTGCCCCTTTCGGGTTCCGCTGAGCGGCGTCTGCTGATCATCTAATAGGCATCGCCGCTCGGGCGCACTACGCTGCGCTCATGAGCATGCTGACTCCTCCCGGCATGGGCGGCCAGTACCGGGTCACGGGGGACAAATACCCTCGGATGCGCCCTCCCCGGCGGCGCGGCAGGCTTGTGGCCGCCGTCGTGGCCTCCGTCGCCGCGCTCGGCCTGATCGGCTGGGGCACTCTGCAGCTCATCGACGTCTTCACCGGTGGCGGCAAGAAGTCCGCGGCGGCCGGCACCAAGGCCGAGTGCCCCGTCGCGAAGGCTTCCGCCGCGCCCGCCAGGGCCCTGCCGGAGCCCCGCACGATCACCGTGAACGTCTACAACGCCACGACCCGCAGCGGGCTCGCCAAGGCCACCGCGGACGAGCTGAAGAAGCGCGGCTTCAAGATCGGCGACGTGGGCAACGCGCCCAAGGAGTTCGACAAGAAGGTCAAGGGCGCCGGGGTGCTCCTGGGCCCCGCCTCCGCGCTGGACACCTCGCTACCGGTGCTCGCCACCCAGCTGACCGGCGCCGAGCGCCGTACCGAGGCCGGCCGCAAGGGGGCCGGCCTCGACCTGATCATCGGTGACAAGTTCGGCAGCCTGACGCGGCGGGCGGCCGCCGACCAGGCCCTCGCCCGGCTGAGTGAACCGAAGCGGACGACCGCCGCGTCGCAGAAGGGCTGCTGAGCGGGGCCGGTCCTACTCGGCGGCGCCGTACAGCCGGTCCCCCGCGTCCCCGAGGCCGGGAATGATGTAGCCGTGCTCGTTGAGGTGGTCGTCGACGGCCGCCGTGACGACCGTGACCGGGGTGCCCGCGAGCTCCCGCTCCATGATCTCGACGCCCTCGGGCGCGGCGAGCAGGACCACGGCGGTGACGTCGTCGGCGCCGCGCTTGATCAGCTCCTGGATGGCCGCGACCAGCGTGCCGCCGGTCGCCAGCATCGGGTCCAGGACGTACACCTGGCGGCCCGAGAGGTCCTCCGGCATGCGCGAGGCGTACGTGGAGGCCTGCAGCGTCTCCTCGTCGCGGATCATGCCCAGGAAGCCCACCTCGGCGGTCGGCAGCAGCCGGACCATGCCGTCCAGCATGCCGAGGCCGGCCCGCAGGATCGGCACCACCAGCGGGCGCGGCCGGGCGAGCTTGACGCCGGTGGTCCGGGCGACCGGCGTCTGGACGTCGACGGCCTCGGTGCGCACGTCCCGCGTGGCCTCGTAGGCGAGCAGGGTGACCAGTTCGTCGGCGAGCCGGCGGAAGGTCGCGGAGTCGGTGCGCTGGTCGCGCAGCGTGGTGAGCTTGTGAGCGACCAGGGGGTGGTCGACGACGTGGAGACGCATGCCCCCAACAGTAACCGCGCTCAGCCGCGGTCGGCGCTGGCATCAAACCGCCCGTCCGAGGGAAAGTGGGAGGGACGGACCCGGGGTGGTGTGACTGTGCCTGACCTGCCTGATCATGAGACCGACGCCGCCGTGGACGCCAGGAGCGCTACAGGCCACCGGCGGCCCGAGACCGACGCCGAGCGCCGGCGCCGCCGCGCCCAGTTCCTGCGCGACCTCGCCGAGGCCCGGGCACTGCGCGACCGCGTCCAGCCCCGGCGCGCCAAGACGGCCCGGTTGCGCCACGCCATGCGGATGCGAACCTTCCGCTGGTAGGGGGATTCCGTCGTACGGTCGGGTGGGAAGAGACCCGTGGGAAGAAGCCGGTGGGAAAGACCGGTGAACGCACCGGTGTTGCCCGGGTGGACGTGCGTGAGCGCCGGTGGGGCCGCGTACGATCCGCAGGTGGCGGCAACGGACGCACACGTGGGGCCGGTCACGGATCCACGATCAAAACTGCCGGACACAGGGAGCCGAAGACGTCCCCTGAACGTCTTGTTTCTGCCACGATGCCGAGTGGGCGGGGCCCGGAGCCCAGCTCCACCCGCCCAGAACCTCCGCCGGGGGGACCCCCAACCGGCACGCCTATGACCAGTGGGAGAGTCACGGTGTACTTCGCCGCACTGCTCGCGCGCACCGAAGACGGGTGGGAAGCGAGCGACACAGAGCTCGACGATGTGGAGACCCTGTCGGATCTCGCCGACCTGGCCCGGGAAGCCTCTCCCGAAGAGGACACCGTGCTCGTCCTGATCGAGCAGGAGGACTCCTGGTTCGGTGTCGTCCGCGTGGACGGCGAGGAAGACCCTCGCATCTACGTCTCGGACGCGGCCGCCGCCGCCCGCAGCGCCTACGGCGAGCTGCTGCTCACCGACGAGCTGCTGGGCCGGGAGCCGGGTGCCGACGACGGTCCCGACCTGGATTCCCTGGACCTCGACGGCACGGAGGACGGCGAGTCCGACGACGAGGAGGACGACGGAGACGCCGCCGACGACGACGCGGTGCCGCACAGCCCGGTGGGCGACAGCGAGATCCTCGACGACCTGGGCATCAGCGAGAAGGAGCTGCGCACCCTGGAGGCCGAGGACGCGCTGGGCACGATCGCCGAGGCCCTGGGCGCCTCGGAGGTGCTGGAGACCGTCCGCTGAGCACCGAGGACGCCACCGGCGCACCCGACCCGGTGCGCGACCCCTGGCGGGCCGCGATACGGCTCGCCCTGGACGAGGCCCGGCTGGCGGTGAAGGGCGGCGACGTCCCCGTAGGCGCCGTCCTGCTGTCCCCGGACGGCACGACGGTGCTGGCCGCCGGGCACAACGAGCGCGAGGCCACCGGCGACCCGACGGCCCACGCGGAGATCCTCGCGCTCCGGCGGGCCGCCGCGACGCTCGGACAGTGGCGGCTGGCCGGCTGCACGCTGGTCGTCACGCTGGAGCCCTGCACGATGTGCGCGGGCGCGCTGGTCCAGTCCCGGGTGGACCGGGTGGTCTACGGCGCCCGGGACGAGAAGGCGGGAGCGGCCGGCTCGCTGTGGGACGTCGTGCGCGACCGGCGGCTCAACCACCGCCCCGAGGTCGTCGAGGGCGTCCTGGCCGAGGACTGCGCCCGGGTGCTCACGGAGTTCTTCCGGGACCGCTGAATTCTGATTTCAAACCTTGCCCCGGCTTGCTGTAGGGTCTCCCTCGGTAGCGTGTCCGAGCGGCCGAAGGAGCTCGCCTCGAAAGCGAGTGTGGCGCAAGTCACCGAGGGTTCAAATCCCTCCGCTACCGCTCCGAACGAGAGGCCCGGTCCAGTGGACCGGGCCTCTCGCGGTTTCCCCAACTCCCCGCACATTGGACCGCGTTCCGGTCCGCCACGACTCGCACACAATTCCCCGGCCGGAACACACGAGCGGGCGGATAAACTCACCGCCGACAACAGGGCACCGAAGAGTCGCAGCAGGTACAGGGGAGGCCGCGGTGGCGGTGAACGCCAAGAAGATCGCCGTGTACGTGCTCGCGGTCTTCGCGCTATACGTGATCATCACTGACCCGGCCAAGGCGGCCGACTACGTCCAGATAGGCTTCGAGGGCATATCGGACGCGGCCAAGGCCATAGGCGACTTCATGACCTGGGTCGCCGACGGAGCACAGAGCTGAGGTACACCCCATGATCCGTCACCTGGTCCTCTTCAGGCTCAACGAGGGCGTCGAGCGCGACGATCCGCGGGTCGTGGCGGGCGTGGAGGCCTTCAGGGCGCTCGGCGGCCTGATCGAGGAGCTGCGGTTCTGGGAGTGCGCCTGGAACATCAGCGACCGGCCCATCGCCTACGACTTCGCGATCAACTCGGCGGTCGACGACCAGGACGCCCTGCGGCGCTATCTCGAGCACCCGGCACATCAGGCCGGCGTCGCGCTGTGGCGGGAGTTCGCCACGTGGGTGATCGCCGACTACGAGTTCTGACCCGCGCGCGCCGAAAGCCCCCCATGGGAAAGATGGGGGGCTTTTCCGCGTCCCCAGTCCCGAACTGGGCGCCATTTGACCACAACACGACGTTATACGGTGCTTGCACACAGTGCACATGTCTTGTGATGCTATGACCGCTTTTGACGGATGACTGACCGATGAAGAGGTGGCGTTGACCGTGTCGGCCAGTACTGCGCCGCCCCAGGACGAGGTGCCCAGCCCCTCCCCTCCGACTCCCGAGAAGCGCCGCGGCGCCGACACCCGCGCCCTGACCCAGGTGCTCTTCGCCGAGCTGAAGGATCTGACTCCGGGCACGCCGGAGCACGACCGGGTGCGCGGAGCGCTGATCGAGGCCAATCTCCCGCTCGTGCGCTACGCGGCCGCCCGTTTCCGCTCCCGCAACGAGCCGATGGAGGACGTGGTCCAGGTCGGCACCATCGGCCTGATCAACGCCATCGACCGCTTCGACCCCGACCGGGGGGTGCAGTTCCCGACCTTCGCGATGCCGACCGTGGTCGGCGAGATCAAGCGGTACTTCCGGGACAACGTCCGCACGGTCCATGTACCGCGCCGGCTGCACGAGCTGTGGGTGCAGGTCAACGGCGCGACCGAGGACCTCACCACGGCCTTCGGACGCTCCCCGACGACCGCCGAGATCGCCGAGCGGCTCAGGATCAGCGAGGAGGAGGTGCTCTCCTGCATCGAGGCGGGACGCTCGTACCACGCCACCTCCCTGGAGGCCGCGCAGGAGGGCGACGGACTGCCCGGCCTGCTGGACCGCATCGGCTTCGAGGACCCGGCCCTGGACGGCGTGGAGCACCGCGATCTGGTCCGCCATCTCCTGGTCCAACTCCCGGAACGGGAACAGAGAATCCTGCTGCTGCGCTACTACAGCAATCTGACCCAGTCGCAGATCAGCGCGGAACTCGGTGTGTCCCAGATGCACGTATCCCGGCTACTCGCGCGTAGCTTCCAGCGGCTGCGATCCGCGAATCGCATCGAGGCATAACCGGCGCACGGGAGCACACGCCGGAAAACACCAGCCCAGGGCGGATCGAAAGCGGGATCGATCACTCACCGGTAAGAGCGAATCGCCCACCAGGGCGGTTCCCGACGGTTGTGCGCCGAAAGACCGTCAGACCCCTTCTTTCCAGGGCCGATTCACCGCTGGCATGTCGACATGTCACTACAGCGTGTTGCCGACATGTGACATTCTGCGGGAAGCGCGTTTGCCGGAGCTCCGGCGCCGGTATTCAGGTGAAGGCTGCGTTGCTCGAAAGGCAGCGCCGCCGCGACCGTCCCGCGACCCAAAGGGGGTGGCATGTCCGCAGACCAGGGCAGCTCGAAGGTCCTCACGCCCACGAGCGAGGCAGCGCCCAAGGAGCTCCACGCTCTCGACGTCCTCGACGGCATCGAGGGCGTCACGGCCCTCGATGCCGTGCCGGCCCAGGCCGACCCGGCCGCCGCCCCTGCCCCGGCCCCGCCGGTCGCGGCGAACATCGACACCCGGACCCTGTCCCGTTCCCTGTTCCTGCGGCTCGCCGCACTCGACGAGAACAGCCCCGAGCGCGCGTACGTCCGGGACACCCTGATCGAACTCAACCTCCCCCTCGTGCGCTACGCGGCGGCCCGCTTCCGCTCCCGCAACGAGCCGATGGAGGACATCGTCCAGGTCGGCACCATCGGCCTGATCAAGGCGATCGACCGCTTCGACTGCGAACGGGGCGTGGAGTTCCCGACGTTCGCGATGCCGACGGTCGTGGGTGAGATCAAGCGCTTCTTCCGCGACACCTCGTGGTCGGTGCGCGTCCCGCGCCGGCTCCAGGAACTGCGTCTGGCCCTCACCAAGGCCAGCGACGAGCTGTCCCAGAAGCTGGACCGCTCCCCGACGGTCACGGAACTGGCCGCCGTACTCGGCGTCTCCGAGGAGGACGTGGTCGACGGCCTCGCGGTCGGCAACGCCTACACCGCCTCCTCGCTCGACTCCCCGGCCCCCGAGGACGACGGCGGCGAGGGCTCCCTCGCCGACCGCCTCGGCTACGAGGACAGCGCGCTGGAGGGCGTGGAGTACCGGGAGTCCCTGAAGCCGCTGTTGGCGAAGCTGCCGCCCCGGGAGCGCCGGATCATCATGCTGCGCTTCTTCGCCAACATGACCCAGTCGCAGATCGGCGAGGAGGTCGGCATCTCCCAGATGCACGTCTCCCGGCTGCTGACCCGGACCCTGGCCCAGCTGCGGGAGGGCCTCATCTCGGACTGACGGGCACACGGACACAGGGCCGCCGAGGCGCCTTCGCGGCAGCATCGGCGGCCTTCGTGTGTCCGGGCGGCCGGGTGTCCTACTTGAGCGCGAGCCAGGCGACGGCGGCGACGACGACCACGGCCGCCACGATGCCGATGATCAGGCCGACCCGGGATCCGGAGGAGGTCGGCTGCTGCTGCGGCCGCCCCTGGGGGCCCTCGTCGACGAACGCGCGGAACATCTGGGTGCTGCCTGCGGGGTCGTAATTGCCCTGAGGGCCCTGGGTGTTAGCCATGGCCCGAGACACTAGCGAATCCGGTGGTGCGACCCAAGTGGGGGTCCACCGGGACAGACGGGGTGCGGGCGCCCACTCCGAACAGCGTATTTACGATCGCAATACTTGCCTTTGCCAAGTTTTTGCGCCACTCGACCCCTGGTTATTTGCCTGCAGCAACCAACCTCCTCTATGGTTGCCCTAAGCAACGAATACGGGAGGTGTGATGGCCGAACAGGCGCAGTACGAGGAGCTGGTGCGTCAGTTCAGCGCCTTCGGAGCCGTGAAACGGGACCTGGGGCGGATCCTGCCGTCCGAGTGCCCGGCCGGCTCGGCCGCCGTGCTGACCCTGCTCGGCCGTCACGGCGACATGCGCATGAGCAAGCTCGCGGAGCTGCTCTCCGTGGACATGTCGGTCACCAGCCGGCATGTCGCGCACGTCGCCGCGCGTGGCTGGATCGAACGGCACCCGGACCCCGCGGACAAGCGCTCGCGCATCCTGCGCCTGACGCCCGACGGCCTGGAGCAGCTGGACGAGCTCTCCCGGCGGACCACGCATCTGCTGGCGGAGCGGCTCGCCGACTGGACCGACGAGGAGGTCGGCCTGCTCATCGAGCTGATGGCGCGCCTTCGCGCGTCCTTCGGCGACTGCCGCTCGACCCCGGTCCGGATCCCCGCGCCCGTAGTCGAAGAGACCACCCGTACACCCGCAAGCACGTAAGTAAAGGAAGCCCATGGCAACGACCACACCAGCCGGTGTGCGGGCTCACGCCAAGCACGGGGGAGGCACAGGTCACGCCCCGATGACCCACCGGCAGATCATGGAGGCCCTGTCCGGGCTCCTGCTCGGCATGTTCGTGGCGATCCTGTCGTCCACGATCGTCTCCAACGCCCTGCCGGAGATCATCGGCGACCTCGGCGGCGGTCAGTCCGCCTACACCTGGGTGGTCACGGCCGCCCTGCTGTCGATGACCGCGGCCACTCCTCTGTGGGGCAAGCTCGCCGACCTGTACAGCAAGAAGGCGCTCGTCCAGATAGCCCTGATCATCTACGTCGTCGCCTCGATGGCGGCCGGCCTGTCGCAGAACCCCGGCATGCTGATCGTCTGCCGTGTGGTGCAGGGCATCGGCGTCGGCGGTCTGTCGGCCCTGGCCCAGATCGTCATGGCGGCGATGATCTCCCCGCGTGAGCGGGGCCGTTACTCCGGTTACCTCGGTGCCACCTTCGCCGTCGCCACCGTCGGCGGCCCGCTGCTCGGCGGTGTCATCACCGACACCTCCTGGCTGGGCTGGCGCTGGTGCTTCTACGTCGGTGTCCCGTTCGCCGTCATCGCGCTGATCGTGCTGCAGAAGACCCTGCACCTCCCCGTGGTCAAGCGCGAGGTCAAGGTCGACTGGGGCGGCGCGTCCCTCATCTCCGCGGCCGTCTCCCTGCTGCTCATCTGGGTCACCTTCGCCGGTGACAAGTACGACTGGGTGTCCTGGCAGACCTACGCGATGGTCGGCGGTTCGGTCGTGCTCGGCGCGCTCTTCGTCCTCGTCGAGGCGAAGGCGAGCGAGCCGATCATCCCGCTGCGTCTGTTCCGCAACCGCACCATCACGCTGGCGTCGCTCGCCTCGCTGTTCGTCGGTGTCGCGATGTTCACCGGCACCGTGTTCTTCAGCCAGTACTTCCAGCTGGCCCGCGACAAGTCCCCGACGATGTCGGGCGTGCTGACCATCCCGATGATCGGCGGTCTGTTCATCTCCTCGACCGTCTCGGGTCAGTTCATCACCCGCACCGGCCGCTGGAAGGGCTGGCTGGTCAGCGGTGGCCTCCTGGTGACGGCCGGCCTGGCCCTGCTGGGCGGCATCCGGTACGACACCGACTACTGGAAGATGGCCATCTTCATGGCCCTGCTGGGTCTCGGCATCGGCATGATGATGCAGAACCTGGTCCTCGCCACGCAGAACCAGGTGGCGCCCTCGGACCTCGGTTCGGCCAGCTCCACGGTCACCTTCTTCCGCTCCCTCGGCGGTGCGGTCGGCGTCTCCGCCCTCGGCGCGGTGATGTCCCACCGGATCACCCACTACGTCATGGAGGGCATCGGGGCCCTGAGCCCCAAGTACCAGGCCGCCATGGCCGGCTCGGGTTCCACCGACACCATCCCGGACATGGACAAGCTGCCGCTGCCCATCCGGACGCTGCTGGAGAGCGCCTACGGCCACGGCATCGCCGATGTCTTCTACATCGCGGCCGCCCTCGCCGCCGTCGCCTTCCTGATCACGCTGTTCATCAAGGAGGTCCCGCTGAAGACCAAGGGTGCGCTGGCCCAGGCCGCGGACGCCGGGGCGCCCGCCCTGGACCCGGCCGCCGCCCCGGTCGTCGCCGAGGCGCAAGCGATCCCGGCCGCGGTCGCCGCGACCACCGGGACCGGGTCCGAGGGCACCGCTCCGACGGCCGCCGCGCAGCAGGTGACCGCGGTCGCCACGGTCGCGGAGCCGGGCACGGGCGGCGGTACCCCGGTGCACGGATTCGTCCGCGGCGCCGAGAGCGTCCCGGTCCCGCAGGCCGCGGTCACGCTGATCTCGCTGTCCGGCCGCCAGCTGGGCCGCTCGGTCGCCCAGGCCGACGGTGCCTACGCGGTGGACGCGCCGGGCACCGGCTCGTACGTCCTGATCGCCTCCGCCGACGGCTTCCAGCCGCAGGCCTCCACGATCGTGGTGGACGAGGAGCCGCTGTCGTACGACATCCTGCTCAGCGGCACCAGCGGGCTGACCGGTGTGGTCCGCTCGACCGAGGGCGCGCTGCCGGTCAAGGACGCGATGGTGATCGTCACCGATGTGCGCGGGGACCTGCTGGCCACCGCCGCCACCGGTGAGCAGGGCGAGTTCGCCTTCACCGACCTGGTCCCGGGCGCGGTGACCGTCGCGGTCAACGCGAGCGGATTCCGGCCGCGCGCGCTGCCGGTCGAGGTCGCCACGACCGGGGTCACCCGGATCGAGGTCGACCTGGACGCCGGCGCCCGGCTGCAGGGTGTCGTGCGGGCCCCGCACGGTCCGCTGGCCGACGCCCGCGTGACCCTGGTCGACCAGGCGGGCAACGTGGTCGGCACGGCCACCACCGGGACGGACGGGGCGTACGCCTTCACCGACCTGGACGGCGGCGACTACACCGTCATCGCGACGGGTTACCCGCCGGTGGCGACGGCCCTGACGGTGAACGGCACAGGAGTCGACGGCCACGACGTCGAACTCGCCCACCCCGGCGAGTAGTTCGACCCCCGGCCCGTGACGGCGCCCGCCTTGAGCGGAGACGCGCCCGTCACGGGCCGGTTTCATACGACCGATTTATCTGGCTTTTCAGGGAGAAAACGGGATGGGACTGACCGCGAGGATCCGTACCCGGGACGGATGGGCCGTGTCGCACGCGGTCGTCACGATGACCGACATGACCGGAACGCAGGTGCTGCGGGCCGAGGCGGACACCGAGGGTGCCGTACGGGACGTCACCGAGCTGGCGCCGGGCGCGTACACGGTGATCGTGACCGCCGTCGGCTACGCGCCCGCCGCCTCCAGCGCCATCGTCACAGCGAGCGGGCGGGCCGAGGTCGGCACCGTCACGCTGGCCCGGCAGGGCGGCACCGAACTGCCGCCGCCCGGCCCGTGGACCATCGACCCGGCGCACTCCTCCGTCGCCGCCGTCGCCCAGCACCTGGGGATCTCCAGTGTGCACGGCAGGTTCACGGAGTTCGGCGGGACCATCGAGATCGCCCCGGACGACGTCACCAAGTCCCGCGTCGAGGCGGTGATCCGGACCGCGTCCGTCGACACGGGCAACGGTATGCGGGACACGCACCTGCGGTCCGCGGACTTCCTCGACGTCGAGCGGCACCCGGAGATCACCTACCGCTCCACGGGCGTGACGGTGGCCGGCCCGGACCGCTGGACCGTGCACGGCGAGCTGTCGATGCACGGCGTGGTCCGGCCGGCCGACCTGGACCTGGCCTACCTCGGCACCGGCGCCGACCCGTGGGGCGGCACCCGTGCGGCCTTCCGGGCGACCACCGAACTGCACCGCGAGGACTTCGCGATGAACTACAACCAGGTCCTCCAGGCGGGCATCGCCGCCATCGGCACGACCCTCAGGGTCGAGCTGGACATCCAGGCGGTCCAGGGCGAGTCACTGCCCGCCGCCTGACGGGAACGGCCGACGGCCCGCCGCCACTCGAAGTGGCGGCGGGCCGTCGTCGTCGTTCCCGGTGGCTCAGTTGTCGGTGGCGCCCACGATGCGCCGCGCCAGGTCGCGCAGTTTGACGTTCTCCCGCTGGGACGCGCGCACCAGGCTCTCGAAGGCCGCCGTCGCGTCGATGTCGAGACGCTCCATGAGGACGCCGGTGGCCTGGCCGATCAGGTCCCTGGTGTGCATGGCCTCGGTGAGCTGCTCCCGGACGGTCACCGCGTTCAGGGCGAGGCTGACGTGCGCGGTGAAGAGGCGGCCGAGGCGGGCGGTGGTGTCGTCGAAGGCGTGGGGCTTGCCGGAGTAGGCGGTGAGCACGGTGAGCCGGCGCCGGTCGGCGCGCAGCCGCAGCGACAGCACCGAGCGCAGCCCCAGGTCCGGCAGCGGTCCCTGCTCGGTCTCGGCGTCGTCGGGCAGCCGCACCACCGGCGAGGTCCACAGCCGTTCCCAGTGCGGCAGCTCCGGGGCCTCGGCGTCCCGCACGATGTCGTCGGTCCAGGCGACCGTGCGGCGGCCCTCCCCGCGGTCGATCTCCAGGACGCCGGCGTGCTCGGCGCCGGGCAGCAGCTCCACGGCCAGCCGGACGGCGGTGCGCAGCGTGGCCTGCGGGGTGGTGGTCTCGTGCAGTTGCCGAGCCGCCAGCGTGAGCGCCTCCGCCAGCTCCAGGCCGGCCGGAGAGCGGGTCACGTCGAAAAAGTCAGGGGAAACCACCACGAACCTCTCGGATGTCATGGCCATACGGCCATGCTCAGGAGAGCTCCGCAGCACATTCCTGACTGCGAGCACACGACATCTGCACTTTAGCTGCTCCGTTGCGGTGAAGTGACGTCCGGATGATCCTGTGCCCGACAGGGTCAGGCTGACCGGGCCCCGCTCGCCCTAGGCTGCGTCCATGGCACCGAACATCGCGACGAACACCCGTGTATCGCAGGCCGAACTGCTGGACTTCGTACGCCCCAGGCACCGCGCCATCCTGCTCACCCGCCGGGCCGACGGCAGCCCCCAGGGCTCCCCGCTCACCTGCGGGGTGGACGACTCGGGCCGGATCGTGGCCTCCACCTACCCCGAGCGCGCCAAGACCCGCAACGCCAGGCGGGACTCCCAGGTCAGTCTCATCGTCCTCAGCGACGAGTGGAACGGGCCCTGGGTCCAGATCGACGGCACGGCCGAGGTCATCGACACTCCCGACTCGGTCGAGCCCCTGGTCGAGTACTACCGCAACATCGCCGGTGAGCACCCGGACTGGGACGAGTACCGCGAGGCGATGCGCAAGCAGGGCAAGTCGATCATCCGGGTGACACCGGAACGCTGGGGTCCGGTGGCGACCGGCGGGTTCCCGGCACGGCTGGCGGAGGGCGACTAGCCAGGGGCTGCGCCACGGCACGTCGGCGGCGGCAGCCGGTCGATGGCCCGGCGCGGCTCCCGGACGGCGGCCGGGCGGTCGGTCAGCCCCTGGCGACCATCGCCTCGATGCCGGCGATCAGCAGGTCGAGGGCGAAGCCGAAGTCCCGGTCCATCATCTCGTCGACCGTGTCGCCGCCCCGGGCCGCCATCAGCTCCCGGGACTCCCGGAACATCTCGGCGGTCCCCGGGTCCTCGGCGACCAGGCTCATGGCCTGCCGGTAGTACTCGTCCGCGGTCAGCCCCTTGTCCGCCGTCCGGGCGAGGAAGTGGGCCTCGACCGTGCCGTAGCCGTACACGAACTGGAACACGGCCGAGATGGCGCCGGTGACGCCGTGCGCGGGCAGCCCGGCGCGGCGGACGACCCGCTGGACCACGCGGGAGAACGCCAGCGAGTTGGGGCCGATGTTGAGGTAGCGCCCGGCCAGTGGCGACAGCCAGGCGTGGCGCACCAGCAGCGCCCGGTACTCGCCGGCCAGTTCCCGCAGTTGCTCCCGCCAGTCGGCGCCGTCGTCCTGCGGATCCGGCAGCCCGAGTTCGCCGTAGGCGGCGTCGAGGGCGAGTTCGAGGAGGTCGTCCTTGGTGTCGACGTACCAGTACAGGGACATCGCGGTGACGTTCAGCTCGGCGGCCAGCCGCCGCATGGAGAACTTCGCCATGCCCTCGGCGTCCAGCAGCCGCACGCTGACCTCGGTGATCCGCTCCCGGTCCAGGCCCGAGGGCTGGCCACCTCGTCCGCCGCGCCGTGTCCTCGCCTCCAGCCAGACACTGCCCCGCGCCGACCCGTCACCGGTCCTGGCCACCGACGCACCTCTCTCGAACTCCGGCCACCGCCCCGGATGTGGGGCGCGCGGCCGTGTCGGTACGGGGCTCCGCCGCCTGGGCGCGGCCGACCGCACACCGCCCGCAGCGGCACGCATACCCAGGGCCGCGAGCTCTTAGGCGGTCCGTGCGGGAGCCGACCCGACCGGGGGGCAGACGCGCCGTACACCGCACGGCCGGGGCCCTGCGGTGTACGGCGGGTAGTCATCGGCTGTTCTTCGTCAGCCGCTCCTGGTCAGGTCGTAGAAGGTGGCCGAACCCACCGTCACCTTCTTGAAGTTGCTCTGCACCCACGAGCTGATCTTCGATGCCGAACCGCTGCCGCTGCCGCCCATGCGGCCGCCCATGCGGCCGCCGGCGATGAAGTAGTGGATCTTCCCTTCGGTCACGTACTTCTTGAACTGGGCCAGGGTCGGGGACGGGTCGGTGCCGTTGAAGCCGCCGATCGCCATCACCGGGTCGCCGGTGGCGAGCTGGTAGCTCGCGGAGTTCTGGGAGCCGATGGAGGCGGCGACCCAGGTGTACTCGCCCGCGTCCGTCTCCAGCAGCTTCTTGGCCGCCGAGCCGACCTGCGCGCCGTCCAGCAGACCGCCGGCGCCACCGGCGCCCGCACGGCCGCCCTCGCCCATGGCACCGCCGCCCGGGAAGCCGTTCCCGTTCTGCGGCGCCTGGCCCTGGGTGTTGCCGTTCTGGCCCGGCATGCCCCCGCCGGGGAAGCCCTGGCCCTGACTCGGCAGGTTCCCGTTCCCGTTCGGCCGGCCCTGCCGGCCTTGTTGCCCCTGCTGGTTCTGCTGGCCCTGGCCCGGCAGCCCGCCGCCGAAGCCGCCCGGCATGCCGCCGCCGTCGCCGCCGCCCGGGCGGCCGCCGCCGAAGCCCATCATGCTCGCGCCCGCCGGACCGGCCGTCGGGATGGAACCGGTGTGCGCCGAGTTCACCGTGCTGAGGGTGTACGCGGCCGGGCCGGCCAGCGCGGCCACCAGGCCCAGCACCGCCGCGCCGAGGGCAGGTCGCCGGGAGATCCGCCCGGCGAAGACCAGCCCGAACGCGGCCGCGAGGCCGCCGATCAGCACCAGCCACCTCAGCCAGGGCAGGTAGTCGGAGGTGCGGTTGAGCAGGACGTAGCCCCAGGCGGCCGCGGCCACCACGGCGGCGGCGAGCGTGATCGACGCCCAGGTCTCCCGGCGCCGCTCCCACAGCAGCCCGGCGCCCATGCCGGTGACGGCCGCGACGTAGGGGGCGAGGGCCACCGTGTAGTACTGGTGGAAGATGCCCGCCATGTAGCTGAAGACCACCATGGTCATGAGCAGCGAGCCTCCCCAGACCAGGAACGAGGCGCGCGTCACCGACGTACGCCGGGCCTTCCTCGCCGCCCACAGGCCGGCGGCCAGCAGGATCAGCGCGGCCGGGATCAGCCAGGAGATCTGGCTGCCGATCTCGGAGTCGAGCATCCGGTCCCAGCCGGTCTCGCCCCACTGGCCGGAGCCGCCCGCGCCGCCACCGCCGCCGACGCTGCCGGTCTCGTCGCCGCTGATCCGGCCGAGGCCGTTGTAGCCGAAGGTCAGCTCGAGGAAGCTGTTGTTCTGCGAACCGCCGATGTAGGGGCGGGAGGAGGCCGGCCAGAGCTCGACGATCGCGACCCACCAGCCGCCCGCCACCACGAGCGCGACGGTCGCCAGAGCCAGTTGCACCAGCCGCTTCCGCAGCCGGACCGGACCGCAGACGGCGTAGACGATCGCCAGCGGCGGCAGGATCAGGAACGCCTGCAGGGTCTTGGCGAGGAACGCGAAGCCGATCGCGGCACCCGCCCACACCAGCCACCGGGTCCGCCCGTCCTCCACCGCGCGGACGACGAAGTAGCAGGCCAGCGACATCAGCAGGGCCAGCAGCGCGTCCGGGTTGTTGAACCGGAACATCAGCGCGGCGACCGGGGTGAGCGCGAGCACCGCGCCCGCGATCAGACCGGCGGCGGGGCTGGACCGGCGCCGTACCCCGGCGTACACGACCGCCACCGTGCCGACGCCCATGAGCACCTGCGGCATCAGGATCGCCCACGAGTTCAGGCCGAAGATCCGCACCGACAGCTCCATCGGCCACATGAAGGCCGAGGGCTTGTCGACGGTGATGGCGTTGCCCGCGTCCAGCGAGCCGAAGAAGAACGCCTTCCAGGACCTGCTGCCCGCCTGGACGGCCGCCGAGTAGAAGGAGTTGGCGTAGCCGGAGGCGCTCAGGTCGTACAGGTAGGTGACGAGGGTGAGGGCCAGCAGGCCGAGGAGGGCCGGCCGCGCCCAGCGCGGGTCCTCGGGGCGGCCGCGCCACACCCGGGACCCGAGGGGCCGGCGGGGCTCGCCCGCCTCCGGGACAGCCGGGGAAGCCGCGGGGGGCTCCCAGACGGCGGGGGCGCCCTGCTGGGCGGGCTGGTCGAAGTGCGTGGTCATCGGGGGTCCCCCGGGTCGGTGTCGTGAGGGCGCACCGGCCGCGGCGGCATGGTGCCGTCCCTCCAGGTGCCGTCCGCGGCTTCACCGGCGCGGACCTGGGCGGTGGTCTGGAACGGGCCGTACGCCGGGTGCGGCAGCGGGCGGCGCGGGAGCGGCCCGTCCGGCCGGTACGGCGCGGGCGGGGCGTAGGCCGGCGCGA
>Ga0308176_10001112_pt1 | contig 16845 bp, 14 predicted proteins | sample PhyCR2_3_FD_203890 | JGI IMG/M metagenome (GOLD analysis project Ga0308176, IMG submission 203890) | Soil microbial communities from UC Gill Tract Community Farm, Albany, California, United States - DLSLS.C.R2 | ecosystem: Environmental > Terrestrial > Soil > Agricultural land | place: USA...
GGCTTCGAGTGCGGGGACGTGGGCGAGCCGGTGGTGGCCGTCGACGGTCAGAGCCGACCCCGACGACGTGAGCACGAGCTCCGCCTCTTCACCGACCAAGCCGGGCTCGGACACGACGGTGATGCGCCGGCCGGCGACGCCCCAGAGCGACGCGTCACGGCGGACGGCTTCCGCGCGATAGGGCGGCGCGAGACGGGTCTCGACGGCGTCAGCCAGCGGCGCCAGCGCGCCATCCGGCTGGTCCTCCTCGACGACGAGGGTCCCGTCGTCGAGCGTGACGAAGTGCACGGTGTCGCCGTGGAGACCCGGAGCGTCGGCCGTTACGACCGCATCCCACCGGCGCGGGCGCGGGACGCCGTGGATCCCCGGCTCGCCGCGCTGCTCGCCGTCCCAGCCGGGCGGGGACGCCGACGGCCCGGGGGCCCGCACCGACCCGTCGCTGAGCGACAGGCCGGCCGCGTCGGCCAGTGCCCGGTGCAGCGGCCGCCGCCGGCCGAAGACCCTCATCGACGCCGCGTCAGGACGGGGGGATCTCGCCGTTGTGCTCGGTGTGCCTCCGCGGCTCCACACGCCGGCGCTCGCGGTACTTCTTCACCTGGCGCTCGAGCTTCTCGACGAGCTGGTCGATCGACGCCTTCATGTCGGTGGACGCCTCGCGTGCACGCAGCGTTGGCCCCTTCGTGAAGATCGTCGCCTCTGCGACATGACTCTCGGCGATCGAGGGGTTTCGCTGCTCGGAAAGCTCCACTTCGACCTGCGTCTGCTCGGCGAGCTGCTTCTCGAGCTTGCCCAGCTTTCGCTCGGCATACGCACGGATCGACGGCGTGATCTCCACGTTCTTCCCCTTCACCTGAAGCCTCATCGCGACCTCCCCGGTGGTGGATCGTCCGAGCTCTGAGCGTAACCGAGAACCACCGGCTGCGGGCGGGTCGACCTAGACGCGCACCGTTCGCGCGAACGTGACCACATCGATGTCACGCCCACCCGCTCGGCGGAGCGCCGTTGCCGCAGCCGAGACCGTGGCGCCCGTCGTGTACACGTCGTCGACGAGGACCACGCGCGGCGGCGTCCTTGTGACCGCGACGAAGGCGCCGCGCGCGTTCTTGAGACGATCCGCTCGGGCGAGGCTCGTCTGCCGCGCGGACGGCCTGCTGCCGGCCCTCACGAGGAGCGCCGCGTGCGGGAGCCGCCAGCGGCTCGCGAGCTCCCGGGCGAGTCGCTCGGCCGGATGGTGGCCGCGCACGAGCAGTCGGCTCGGGTCGGGCGGGATATAGGTGATGACGTCTACCGCCGGAGCTTCAACGCACTCGACGACGAGCTCAGCGGCCAGGTTGGCCGCGCGGCGGAGCCCGTGCTCTTTCCACGCGGCGACGAGATCGCGCGCGGCACCGGAGTAGGCAACCGCCGCCCGGGCGCGGCGAAAGCCGAGCCGACGTCCTGCACACTCCCTGCACCGTTCGACAGGCCAGAGCGTCGGGGCGCCGCAGCGCCCGCAGATCACCGGGCCGGGCCGCCGGATCGACTGTCGGCACGAACGGCAGAGCACGTTCGCCGACGAGCCGCAGGACACGCAACGCGATGGGAAGACGAGGTCGACGAGCCACGCACTCGACGGTACGTGCGAGCTCGCCGCATGTCTGTCACGACTTCGTGCCGAATGTGTGACTTCTCGTCAGGAGGGCTCGTACGCGGCACGCGTGGGCAGGCCCGCCGCGGCGCGCAGGCGGTTGTCTGCCTCGAGCAGCTGCTCCTCGTCACCGATGTCGTACCAGGGCTCGGTGAACACCCAGCCGTAGACGGGCTCCCGCCGGTGGAGCCAGGCGACGAGGCGGCCGGGTTGATCCGCGTTCGCCTCACTCTCCACGTAGGTGTGGATCAGCCGAACGTGGTCGCGGTGGTAGAGGTACGTGGCGGTAGCGGCGAGGGTCGATGTCGGCTCCGGCGGCTTCTCGACGAACGAGCGGATGCGACCGTCGCCGTCGAGGTCGACGATCCCGTACTGCCGAGCCAGCTCCAGGGAGCCGACGTCGCGCACCGCAACGGCGCTCGCAACGCCCTTCGTCTGCCAGTACGCGACGAGGTCGCTCAGGCGAAAGTCGAACAGGTTGTCTCCGGCGATCACCAGAAGGTCGTCGTCGGCACCGACCCGGTCGACGACGAACAGCATGTCGCCGATCGCACCGAGGCGGTCGTCGTTAGACGTCGTACCGTCGTCGTGGATCGTCACGTCACGCCCTCGCGCCCACTCGTGGAACCAGGACGCCTTACGTGCATTGGTGACGAGATGCACCTCGTCGACCTCCGCGACTTCCGCGAGGTTGTCGACGATCCGGTCGATGATCGGACGCCCACCGACCGGCAACAGCTCTTTCGCCCACGAATCGGTCAGCGGGCGGAGGCGGGTCGCGTAGCCGGCCGCGAGGATCAGCGCCTTCAAGCGGCGACCACCTCGCGCAGCGACTCGGCGTACGGCGCACGATGGACGCCGCGCTCGGTCACGATCGCCGAGATCAGCGCCGCCGGTGTCACGTCGAACGCCGGGTTGCGCGCGGCGAACCGTGCCGTCACCTCTGTGGGATCACGCTCCTCGATCGGGATCGACCCGCCGCTCGGTGTTCCGAGGTCGAGCGTCGTGCTCGGTGCGACCACGTACAACGGCAGATCGTGGTGGCGGGCGAGCACGGCGAGCGAATACGTCCCGATCTTGTTGGCGGCGTCGCCGTTCGCGGCGATGCGATCGGCCCCCGTGATCACGCAGTCGACCTCTCCCGCGGCCATCAGCGATCCCGCGGCCGAATCGGCGATCACTGCGTGCGGGATCGCGGCCGTCTCGAGCTCCCACGCGGTCAATCGGGCGCCCTGCAGGAGCGGTCGCGTCTCGTCAACCCAGACGTGGGCCAGCAGACCACGCTCGAACGCGGTGAGGAGCGCTCCGACCGCCGACCCGTAGCCCCCTGTCGCGAGGCCGCCCGCGTTGCAATGCGTGAGCGCCCGCGTCCCGGGCGAGAGCAAGTCCGCCGTGTGAGCCGCCATCTGCCGGCAGCGCTCGACCTCCGCCGCATGGATCGCGCGCGCATGCTCCGGCGATGGGTCGCTCGCCATCTCGTCGAGTGCCCAGGCGAGGTTGACCGCGGTCGGCCGCGACCCGCGCAGGACCGCGTCGGCCGCTCCCAAGTCCTCGCCGCGCACTGCAGCGAGCGCGAGGCCGTACGCGGCGGCAACCCCGATCGCCGGTGCGCCGCGGACGACCATCGTCCGGATCGCGGCTGCGACCTCGACAGGCGTACCGCAACGCACTTCGACAACCTCTCCGGGGAGGAGGCGCTGGTCGAGCAGGACGACGGCGTCCTGCTCGAGGCGCACGATCTGTTCAGGCTCGAGCATCGATGCGACGCGCGTCGCTCAGGTGCCCTCGTCCCACGACGCGAGGTATTTCGCCTGCTCCTCGGTCAGCTGGTCGATGTTCACGCCCATCGTCTCGAGCTTGAGGCGAGCGATCTCCTCGTCGATCTCGGTCGGTACGGGATAGACCTTGTTCTCGAGCGACGACGCGTTCTTGACCGCGTGCTCGGTCGCGAGCGCCTGGTTCGCGAAGCTCATGTCCATCACCGTCGCCGGGTGCCCCTCGGCGGCCGAGATGTTGACGAGGCGGCCGTCGGCGAGCAGGAACACGCGCCTGCCGTCCTCGAGCTTGAACTCCTCGACGAAGTTGCGCGCTTCGCGCGTCTCGACGGCGAGCTCGCGCAGCGCCGGGATGTCGATCTCGACGTTGAAGTGACCGGTGTTGCAGATGATCGCGCCGTCCTTCAGCGATGCGAGATGCTCGTGCGCCAGGACATGCTTGTCACCGGTGGCGGTGCAGAAGATGTCGCCGATCTTCGCGGCGTCCTTCATCGGCATCACCTCGAAGCCGTCCATCAGCGCCTCGAGTGCGCGCATAGGGTCGACCTCGGTGACGATCACGTGCGAGCCGAGGCCGCGGGCGCGCATCGCCACGCCGCGCCCGACCCAGCCGTAGCCGGCGACCACGAACCGCTTGCCGGCAAGGAGGACGTTCGTCGCGCGGATGATGCCGTCGATCGTCGACTGGCCGGTGCCGTAGCGATTGTCGAAGAAGTGCTTCGTGCGCGCCTCGTTGACCGCGATCACGGGGAACTGGAGCGCACCCTCGGCTTCCATCGCCTTCAGCCGGATGACGCCGGTGGTCGTCTCCTCCATACCGGCGATGATGTCGCCGAGCTGCTCGCGCCGCGTCGAGTGGAGGACGCTGATCACATCCGCGCCGTCGTCCATCGTCAGCTGCGGCTTGTGATCGACCGCGGCCATGATGTGCGAGTAGTAGGTGTCGTTGTCCTCGCCCTTGATCGCGAAGACGGGGATGCCGTACTCCTCGACGAGCGCCGCGGCGACGTCGTCCTGCGTCGAGAGCGGATTCGACGCGCACAGCACGACGTCCGCGCCGCCGGCCTTGAGCGTGCGCATGAGGTTCGCGGTCTCCGTCGTGACATGGAGGCACGCGGAGACGCGATAGCCGGCGAGCGGCTGCTCACGCTCGAAGCGCTCGCGGATCTGCGTCAGCACCGGCATCTGCCGGTCCGCCCACATGATGCGGCGCACGCCTTCCGGCGCGAGAGAGAGATCCTTGACGTCGTGCTTTGCAGTCGTTGCCATGGGTTCCTTTCTGCTTGAAAAATCCGGGGCAGTGTAGTTAGGCCGCGAGCAGCCGCTCGTGCTTGCGCTGCTCCCACTCGACCCACGATCCGGCGTCGTCGGCACTCGCCAGCCAGCCGTCGACCGCACGTTTGAGCTCGGGCTCGCGACGGAGGCGGCCGGCGAACGCAAGATCGGTGAGATCGAGCGCGAACGTGCGGCGCAGGTCGCGGAGCGAGCGAAGGCGGTTGAGCTCCGGCAGCCCGTAGACCCGGTAGCCGGACGGTGTGCGCGTCGGGACGACGAGCCCCTGCGCCTCGAGGTAGCGGAGCATCCGCGCCGACCAGCCGGTCTCGGCGGCGGCGGCTCCGACGGTCAGTGGTCCGGCCACCGGCCAACCTTATCACAACCGTGTGAAGGTGTTAGGGAGCCGACGTGCCCTCGCGCCCGTACGCGTCCTCGAGCCGCACCACGTCGTCGAGGTGCGGGGTCGATACTTCGAGGATCGTCGTGTCCTCGAGCGCGGTCACGCGGTGGACTGTGCCGGGGGTGTAGTGGAAGGCGTGGCCGGCACCGATCACCTCTTCGACGAGCGCTCCCTGGCCCGCGTCGCCGAGCTCGAGCTTCGCCCGGCCGGTCTGCACGAGCCAGGACTCGTCCTTCTCGCGGTGGAACTGCAGCGAGAGCGCGTGGCCTGCCTTCACGAAGAGCACCTTGCCGCAGTACGTGTCCGTCAGTGCCCAGATCAGCTCGTAGCCCCACGGCTTCTCGATGCGCCGGACGTCGAAGCCCCAGCGATCGAGCGAAACGAGGTTGGGAGAGTCCATCTCCGGCGATCCTCTCACGTCGCGAGCCACTCCGGATGGGACTCGACGTGGTCCTGCGCGGCACGCAACTCCTTCGGCGTGTTCACCGTCAGCCACAGCCCCTCGTGGCGGTAGGCGCGCAGCTGCCCGGTGGCGGCGAGCTCTGGGAATGTCGACGACTCGTGGTCACCCTTGTCCGGGAAGCGCGCGATCGCGTCCTCACTCAGGACGTAGTTGCCGCAGTTCACCCAGTACGGCACCCGACCCGCCTCCTCGAAGCCACGGACGACATCCTCGTCGTCGACCTGCACGAGTCCGAATTGCGACTTCGGCTGCGCGACGGCGATCGTCGCGAGCGCGCCGCCGGTGCGATGCGCAGCGAGCAGCGCACCGAAGTCGACGTCCACGAGCTCGTCGCCGTTCAGCGCGAGCACCTCCCCACCCTCCTGACGCAACCGAGCGGCGAACTTGATGCCGCCGCCGCGACCAAGCCGCTCCGGCTCCTCGGCGGTGACGATCTCCGGACCGACGCCGGAAAGGAGATCGACGAACTTCGAGCCCTCGCCGGCGGCGCACGCGAAAATCACGCGCGTCACGCCCGCGCGCGCGAGCCGTCCGACCTGGTAGGCCGCCAGCGGCTTGCCCGCGACGTCGACGAGCGACTTCGGCCGCCCACCCGCAGCGTCGCCGAGCCGTTCGGCTTTACCGCCGGCGAGAATGATCGCTTCCACCCCGTCCTACGTCCTGGCGGCGGGACGCTCGGGCTGCGGAACCGTGTCCGGTGGAGCTGCGGTCCGGCCGATGCCCTCGTACGTGAAGCCGGCCTGACGCGCCTTGTCGGGGTCGAGCAGGTTGCGGCCGTCGACGATGAGCGGCGCCTTCATCGCCGCGTGCACCTCCGGCGACGCGAGCTCTTTCAGTTCGGGCCATTCGGTCACGATCACGGCCGCGTCCGCGTCCTGGACCGCCTCGAGGATCGACCCGACGATCTGGACTCCGTTCGGGAGCTTGTCGTCGCCACGCACGACCGGGTCCCACGCGCGCACGTCGGCCCCTTCTGCGAGCAGCCGCGACGCGAGGACGATCGACGGCGCCTCGCGCATGTCGTCGGTGTTGGCCTTGAACGCGAGCCCGAGCAGCGCGACCGTCTTGCCGCGGAGTGAGCCGACGTGCCGTTTCAACTTTCCGATCACTCGTCGCTTCTGTAGCTCGTTGACCTCGATCACCGCGGAGAGCAACTGGAAGTGGTAGCCCGAGTTCGACGCAAGCTGCTTGAGCGCCAGCGAGTCCTTCGGGAAACAGGAACCGCCGTATCCGATGCCGGCGCGCAGGAAATGCGGCCCGAGCCGCCGGTCGAGCCCGACGCCCTCCGCCACCGCGACGACGTCGGCGCCCGTCGCCTCACAGACGTTCGCGATCTCGTTGATGAACGAGATGCGCGTCATCAGGAACGCGTTGGCAGCAAGCTTGATCATCTCCGCCGAGTTCACGTCGGTGCGCACGATCGGCGCGTCGATGGCGTCGTAGAGGCCCGCGACGGCATCGGCGTCGTCTGCGGCGAACGCACCCACCACGATCCGGTCCGGCCCCATGAAGTCTTCGATCGCGCGACCTTCGGCGAGGAATTCGGGGTTCGATGCGTAGCCGACGTGCTCGAGCCCCCGCTGGTCGAGCCCGACGCGCACCTTCTCACCGGTGCCGACCGGCACCGTCGACTTCATGACGAGGACGGGATGGCCGTCGAGCTCAGGCAGCTCGTCGACCACAGTCCAGACGCGAGACAGATCGGCATCGCCGGAATACGTCGGTGGCGTGTCCACGCAGACGAACAGGAACTCGCAGCCGGCAATGTCGTCGGCTTCGAGCGTGTAGGTGATGCGTTCGGCGTTCGACGCGAGCAGCTCAGGGAGCTTGTCCTCGTGGAACGGCACCGCGCCACGCTGGAGAGCGTCGATCTTCGCAGGGACGACGTCGCGGATCACGATCTCGTGGCCGAGCTCCGCGAAGCACGCGCCGGTGACGAGGCCGACCCAGCCGGCGCCGAAGATGCCTACCTTGCTCATTCCGCGCGGAAACCTACTTGACGGATGTAAGGGGCTTGAGGCCTTTTGCGATGGAAATCATTGTCTCGTTCGACAACGAGTCGAGGAGAGTGTTCACGACCCAGTATGAGGCACCGTGCGCACGCAGCACGACCATGTGAAGGTGCGAGCCGGAGTAGTAGAACTCCATCTCGCGCCCGCCGACCGAATGGCGGAAGCTGCGGTCGGACAGCACCGGCGCGTCGTTCCAGTCGGTTTCCTGGATCCCCCAGTACTCGTTCCCGCCGGTGTGGAACACGAGCCGGACTGCCTTGTGCTTGCCGCGGCCGTCGATCCAGTAGCGGCGAATCGCCTTGTCGCCGGACTGCGTGTCCGGGTACGAGTTCCGCTCGAGCACGGTCGGGGTGTAGAGCGGAAAGTCGACCTTGCCGTGCAGTGCCCGCAATAGCTGCGTCCCCGAGTACGCGTCGTAGCGCACGTAGGCGCTCTGATGCTTCGGCACCACGTGGGTCGGAAGCGGCGCGATGTCACCGTGGAAGGTCTGGCCCAGGACGACGAGGAGCATCGAGCCGGGGTCGAGCCGCAGCAGCTTTGGACGGCGCGGCAGCTTCTCGACGTCCGCCGGCTGCATCAGGTTCTGCAGCGCGCTTGCGGCGAGCTTCGATCCCTTCTGCGCCGGGTCGTAATAGATCTTCGAATGGAAGACGTGCGGCGAAATGTTCGGCTCGAACCCGTTCGGCGCCTCGAGCACCTGGTACCCACGGCCCTGCGGGCCGAGCTTGTATGCCGCATCCGCGGCCGCGCCGGCGACGCCGTTGCCGTTGATCACGGTCACCGTCACCTTCGACGGGGACGGCGTCTTCTGCTTGATCTTGATCCCGAGCGCCGCCGCGTTCGCGCTCTTCGACGACGTCACATCGGGATTCTGGAACGAGTCGACCGCCGCCTGCACGTCGCTCGACGACGCCTGGCACCCGAGCGAGCACTGGACGTTGTCGATGTGGTTCTGGAAGACGTGCCCCGCGGGGAGCGCCTTCGCGAAGAACGCGTACGAGAGAACCTGTTCTCCCGACAGCGCGTGACCGCCTTCGCCGACCTCGATGTTCTTCGTGATCGAGTCGATCAGGCTCGGAATGCTGGTGTAGGAGAAGTTCTGTGAGACCTGGGCGCGCAGTGCCTGCACGAACTCCTGCTGGCGCGCGTTGCGGTGCAGGTCGTCGTCGGTATGCCGGAAGCGGACGAAGTCGAGCGCCTGCTGGCCGGAGAGCAACTGGTAGCCGGGCTGCAGGTTGATGTTCGCGTAGTCGTTGTAGTACGCGCCGGTGTTCTTGTTGTAGTAGCGCCGGTCGACGTCCATCCACACGCCGCCGAGCTTGTCGACGACTTCCTTGAAGCCGTGGAAGTTCACGGTGATCAGGTAGTTGATCGGCAGGCCCGTCAGGTGCTTCACGGTCAGGACAGTCCCGGTCTCCCCGCAGCGTGAGTACGCGGAATTGATGCGGTCGTTGCTCGACGCGACGTAGCCCTCGTTGTCCGTCTTCGAGCGCGGGCAGTAGATCGGCACGTCGAGGTCGCGCGGGAACGAGAGCAGCGAGATCGTCTTCGTCGACGGGTCGGCCCGGACGAGCATGATCGTGTCCGAGAGCGACGGCCGGTTCGACTCGACTCCCGCGCGGTGGTCGTAGCCGACGACGAGCGCGATCGCCGCCTGATGGGCAAGCGGAATGTCGAGCGTCTTCGACGCGCGCACCACCGACGGGGTGTGCGCGCGCACGGTGGCCACCGACTGATGGAAGTAGAGGTAGGCGCCGCCGGCGACGGCCAGCACCAATGAGGAGATGACGACGAGGATCCCGATCACGATCCGCCAGAAGAGCCCGAGGGGTGTCTTCGACGGAGGCGGGGGCTGCCGGTAGCGCGTGACCGTGCTGAGGGTCCCGGGCGGGAAGACGGCCTTGCCGTTTCCGTTGTGGGCCGCGCGCCCGACGCCTCGCTTCAGTGTGGTCCGCATACAAACGTTTGCGGCGCCACGAATGGCGCCCGCAGAAGCCAGGATACCCGACCTCCCGGACCGACTTCCCGGCTACGAAAGGCTCTGTCCGAGCCAGCGTTCGACGTCTGCGGCGGGTTCCCCTTTGCGGTCCGCGTAGTCGTCCAACTGGTCGCGGCCGATCCGGCCGACCGCGAAGTACTTCGCCTGCGGGCTGTGCAGGTACACACCCGACACGGCCGCCGGCGGCGTCATCGCATAGCTCTCGGTGAGCCCGACGCCGATCGAGTCGATGCCGAGCAGCTCCTTGAGCTTCGCCTTCTCGCTGTGGTCGGGACAGGCTGGATACCCGAACGCCGGACGGATCCCTCGGAAGTTCTCCTTGACGAGGTCTTCCGGGCTCAGGTGCTCGTCGGGCGCGTACCACTCGTGTCGCACGCGCGCGTGGAGCCATTCGGCAAACGCCTCCGCGAGCCGGTCGGCGATCGCCTTCACCGCGATCGCCGAATAGTCGTCGTGTGCCGTCTCGTACCGTGCGGCGAGCTCGTCGGCTCCGTGGATCGCGACCGCGAACGCTCCGATCGTGTCGTCCGCGGGCGCGACGTAGTCGGCGAGACAGCGGTTCGGGCGGCCGTCGCCGTGGTCGGCCTGCTGCCGGAGGAAGCAGAACCGCGTCCCGTCGACGACGACGTCGTCGCCGTCGGCGTGCGCGGGCCAGAAGCCGTAGATGCCGCGCGGCCGGAGCGACGCTCCCTGCAGGATGACGCGCAGGAGTGCCTGCGCATCGTCGTAGAGCTCGCGCGCAGCGGGGTTGTCGAGGATCGCCGGGAACTTGCCCTTCAGGTCCCAGGCGTGGAAGAAGAACTGCCAGTCGATGTACGGAACGAGGTCGGCGAGCGCCGGGCTCACCTGCCGGACGCCTGCGAACGGCGCCCGCGGCAAGTCGTCGTAGCGCACCGCCGCGCGATTCGCGCGCGCAGCGTCGAGCGGCAGCAGCGGCCGCTTCAGCTTCTCCGCATGCTGGTCGCGCAGGCGCACTTGAAGCGCGCGGTTCTCCTCGTCGAGCTCGCGCCGCCGCTTCGGGTCGAGCAGGCGCGAGACGACCTCGACGACGCGGCTCGCGTCGAGCACGTGCACGGTCTCGTTGCCGTACTCGGGCGCGATCTTCACCGCCGTGTGTTGCCGCGACGTGGTCGCGCCGCCGATCAGCAGCGGAAGCTCGAGCCGCCGCCGTTCCATCTCGCGCGCGACGTCGACCATCATGTCGAGGGACGGCGTGATCAGCCCTGAGAGGCCGACCAGCACGGCACCTTCCGACTCGGCCGTGTCGAGGATGCGCTCGGGCGGGACCATCACGCCGAGGTCGATCACCTCGTAGTCGTTGCAGCCGAGAACGACGCCGACGATGTTCTTGCCGATGTCGTGCACGTCGCCCTTCACCGTCGCCAGCACGACCCGCGCCTGCGGCTCGCGTTGCCCGTCCTGCTCGTCCTCCATGAACGGTTGCAGGTACGCGACGGCGCGCTTCATGACGCGCGCGGACTTCACGACCTGCGGCAGGAACATCCGCCCCGAGCCGAACAGGTCGCCGACGACGCGCATGCCGTCCATCAGCGGCCCCTCGATCACGTCGAGCGGTCGCGGGACGCGCGTGCGCGCCTCCTCGGTGTCCGCCTCGACGTAGTCGACGATGCCGTGCACGAGCGCGTGCTCGAGCCGCTTCTCGACGGTCGCCTCCCGCCATGTGAGATCGAGCTCGCGCTTCGTCCCTTCGCCGCGAGCGCGTTCTGCGATCTCGACCAGCCGCTCGGTCGCGTCGGGGCGGCGGTTGAAGATCACGTCCTCGACACGCTCGAGCAGCTCGGGCTCGACGTCCTCGTAGACGGCAAGCTGGCCCGCGTTCACGATCCCCATGTCGAGCCCGGCGCGGATCGCGTGGTAGAGGAACACGGCATGCATCGCCTCGCGGACGGCGTCGTTGCCGCGGAACGAGAAGCTGAGGTTCGAGATGCCGCCGGACGTGCGCACGCCGGGGCACCGCTCCTTGATGAGCGGCAGGCATTCGATGAACGCCCGTGCATAGTCGTCGTGCTCCTCGATCCCCGTCGCGACGGCGAGGACGTTCGGGTCGAAGACGATGTCCTCGGGCTCGAAGCCGACCTCGTCGACGAGCAGCCGATACGCGCGCTCGCAGATCTCGAGGCGGCGCTCGACGGTCGTCGCTTGTCCTTCCTCGTCGAACGCCATCACGACGACGCCCGCGCCGTAGTCACGGACGCGCCGCGCGTGCGCGAGGAACTCCTCCTCCCCTTCCTTGAGCGAGATCGAGTTGACGATTCCCTTCCCCTGGATCGATTGGAGGCCAGCCTCGAGCACGCTCCACTTCGAGCTGTCGACCATCACCGGCAGCCGCGCGACCTCCGGCTCGGTCGCGATCACGTTCAGAAACGTCCGCATCGCGTCTTCGCCTTCGAGGAGGTCGGCGTCCATGTTCACGTCGATCAGGTTGGCGCCCCCGCGGACCTGCTCGAGCGCGACGTCGACCGCGGCCGAGTAGTCGCCGGCCTCGACCAGCCTGCGGAAGCGCGCCGATCCGGTCACGTTCGTGCGCTCGCCGACGAGGACGAAGCCGGTGTCTGGCGTGATCGCGAACGGCTCCAGGCCGCTGAAGCGCGGGCCGCGTCGTCTCGGCGGGATCTCGCGTGGAGGCAATCCCCGAATTGACGTCGCGATCGCGCGCGTGTGCTCGGGCGTCGAGCCGCAGCACGACCCGACGACGTTCAGCAGACCGTCGCGCGAAAACTCGTGCAGCAGGGCCGACGTGACGTCCGGCGTCTCGTCGTAGCCCCCGAAGGCGTTCGGCAGGCCCGCGTTCGGATGGGCGGAAGTCAGGCAGCTCGCGATCTGCGACAGCTCCGCGACGTACGGACGCATCTCGCGCGCACCGAGCGAGCAGTTGACGCCGACGATCAGCGGGTCCGCGTGCTCGATCGACGTCCAAAAGCCCTCGATCGTCTGCCCCGAGAGCGTGCGACCCGACAGGTCGACGATCGTGACGCTGATCCACAGCGGTATGTCCGGTGCCTCGTCGCGCGCGGCGACGATCGCCGCCTTCGCGTTCAGCGTGTCGAAGATCGTCTCGATCAACAGCAGGTCGACGCCGCCGTCGCGCAGGCCACGGATCTGCTCCGCGTAGCTCTCGACGATCTGGTCGAAGGTGTGCGTGCGGTACGACGGGTCGTCGACGCGCGGGCTGAGCGACAACGTGACATTGAGCGGGCCGACGGAGCCGGCAACGAACCGGTCCGGGCCCGCTGCCTCGCGCGCGATGCGTGCGCCTTCGACGTTCATGTCGTAGACGGCGTCCTCGAGCCCGTAGTCCGCCTGGCCGATCGACGTCGCGGTGAACGTGTTCGTCGTCGTGATGTCGGCCCCCGCCGCGAAGTACGCGTCGTGGACCTCGCGCACGATGTCCGGCCGCGTCAGGTTCAGCAGGTCGGGATCGTTCTTCACGTCGCGCGCGTGCGACGTGAACCGCTCGCCGCGGAAGTCGGACTCGGAGAGACCGCGGCTCTGCAGGAGGACGCCCCACGACCCGTCGAGCACGAGGATCCGCTCGGCTGCCAGGCTGCGTATGTCGTCGGCGACGTTGCGCATAGCTCTTTAGGCGTTTGGTGACCCGGTCGCCAAGCTGCTCATCAAAGCTTTCCGGGGTGAGGACCGAATCTTAGCGCCGAAGCGCATAGAGGCGCCATTCCCCCGGAATCCCCTTGAGCTCGTGCGAGCCACGGTCCTCGAACGCGAGCCCCGACCCGGTGACGAGGTCGCGCACGGTCTGCGACACGAGGATCTCGCGCGCCTCCGCCTGCGAGGCGACCCGGGCGCCGATCGAGACCGCGATGCCCGCCACCTTCCCGTCGAGCAGCTCGCATTCGCCCGTGTGGATCCCCGCGCGGACCTCGAGGCCGAGATCCTGCATGTCCTCTCCGATCGCGACCGCGCACCGGATCGCACGGGCCGGCCCGTCGAAGCTCGCGAAGAACCCGTCGCCCGCAGTGTCGAGCTCACGGCCGTGAAACCGCGCGAGCCGCGCGCGGATCCGGCGATGGTGCTCGCCGACGAGCTCGGCCCAGGCACGGTCGCCGAGCTCGGCCGCCCGCGCGGTCGATCCGACCAGGTCGGTGAAGAGGATCGTCGTCAGGACGCGCTCGTGCTCCGGCTCTTCCCACTCCCCGCGCTCCTGGACGTGTGCGAGGAACTTCTCGACCTCGTCCGCGACCGCGCGCCAGTCGCCCCGGGGGATCATGTGTGCGGTTCCCTCGAGCTCGACGAACTGCGCGCCCGGAATCTGAGCCGCCGTCCAGCGCGCGCCCTCGATCGGGAGGTGATCGCCGGTGCGATGGAGGACGAGTGTCGGAACGGCGATCGCTGTCAGGACGTCGCGCACGTCGATCGACATGTTCATCTCGTCGATGCGCCGGTAGGCGTTCGGAGATGCGCCGAGCCGTTCATCTCGCGCACGCTGCTCGGCCTCTTCGTCGGACGCGTCTGGCCACCACTCGCGAACTCCTTCGACGGTCCCCCACGTGCGCACGTCGTGCTCGAGCTCCCGCCGCCACTCGTCGAGCGGCCGTCCCCACGGAAAGTCCGGCGCCCACGTGAACCGCGGCAGCGAGCCGTAGACGACGAGGGCTGCGACGCGTGTGGGGTGCGTCGCCGCAAAGAGGAGTGACATCGGGCCGCCTTCCGACGCTCCCATCACCGCGGCGCGCGCGGACCCGACTGCATCCATCACCGCCCGCACGTCGTCGATTCGCGTCTCGAGATCTCCGACCTGACCAGGATCGGAGGCTCCGGTCCCGCGCTTGTCGAGGACGATGAGCCGGCAGAAGGAGGCGAGCCGGCCGAAGAACCCGGCGCGGTCCGGGTCGTCCCAGATCAGGTCGACGTGCGAAACCGCACCCGGCACGAAGACGAGGTCGAACGGCCCGTCGCCCACCACCTGGTAGGCGATGTTCACGTCGCCGCTCCGTGCGTAGCGGGTTGTGGGCCTGGCGCTCACGACGCTTCCGAGACCTTGCGACTCCGAAAGCGGTTCAGGCCAGGGCCCGTTCGAGCGCCGCGCGGTCTGCGGGTTCGCCGTGCGTCGGCAGCACGACCTCCACGGGCTTGTCGAGCAGCGGCCGGAGCCCGGCCGCGACCTGCTCGACCGTCACGCCTTCCGGCAGCCAGCTCGCCGGGATCTCGAGACCCTTACCGAGGTCGATCAGCGTGTCACCCGCGATCACTGCGCCGATCCGCGCGTTCCAGAGCACGAGGTCGAGCTGTCCCTCCCGTCCGGGATAGGCCTCCATCCCGAACAGCGAGTCGCCGATCGCGTAGCGCGTCGCCGGCACGAGCTGATCCTCGGGGCGGTCGGGCGCCGGCGCCCACACGGGGAAGCCGAGCGCTGCGGCGTCGCGTTCATGCCACGTGTTCGTGAGCACCGTGACCACCTCGCGCGACCCGAACAGCGCCTGCACGCCGTCCGGAACGGCGATCGGGTCGATGAGGATCAGCCGCGCGCCGTCGTCGATCCCGTAGGCCGAGACCGGCCCTTCCCACTCGGGATGCGTCGCGGTCCAGTGGTAGACGCCTTCAGGAAGCACCGGGCCTGATGGTAAGGGCTGGCCACTCCGCGGGCGGCAGACCCTCGGCTGTGCCGGCGTCCCGGAATGCACCCTGAGCGACCTGTGACCCAAAGAGGTGTCTGACACCATTGATGTCAGACACCAGAGATCCCTCCGGCCGCGACGCCCACACTTCCGGCGAGAATCCGTGAAACGATCGGCTTCGGCATCGGAGCCTTCCCGCGCGTGATCGGTCTCCGCCACGGCACCTGAGGCTCGGCTGCGCCAGTGCCCTTCCGTCTGATTCAACCGCGAACCGAAAGGTGTCTGACACCGGTGGTGTCAGACACCGGTTCACCGTCTGACCGTTAGCCGCGGCCGCCGACCGAGAGCTGGTTCTCGGCGTGCTTCACGCGCTGCTCGACCTGCCAGCGGTCGGCCGTCGAATCGCCGCGGTCGATCGCCTCGAGCTCGGCCTGCGCGGCCTCGAGCTGCTCCCGCGCACGGGCATCGTCGATCTTCGACGCCTCGACGGCGTCGTCGACGAGGGCGATCGCGCGGTCCTGCAGCACCTGAAAGAAGCCCGGTCCGGTCGCGAACTCGAGTACCTCGCCGTCGGGCGGGTGGACGCGCGTCGAGCCGGCCTTCAGGGTCGCGATCAGCGGTGCGTGTCGCGCGAGCACGCCGATCTCGCCGGCAGCGCCGGGCACGATGAGCATCTCGGCGTCGCCTTCGTACGCCGGGCCGTCGGGTGTGACGACCGAGACCGAGAACGGCTTCCTATCTGCCATCAGGCGTTGGACATCTGCTTCGCCCGCTCGACCGCGCCTTCGATCGGCCCGACCATGTAGAACGCCTGCTCAGGCAAGTCGTCGTGCTGGCCGTCGATGATCTCGGCGAAGCCGCGGATCGTGTCCTCGAGCTTCACGTACTGGCCCGGCGTGCCGGTGAACTGCTCGGCAACGAAGTTCGGCTGCGAGAGGAAGCGCTGGATCTTCCGGGCGCGCGACACCGTGAGGCGGTCTTCGTCCGAGAGCTCCTCGATGCCGAGGATGGCGATGATGTCCTGCAGGTCCTTGTAGCGCTGGAGGATCTCCTGGACGCGTGTCGCAACCGCGTAGTGATCCTCGGAGACGATGCCCGGCTGCAGCGCGCGCGAGAACGAGTCGAGCGGATTCATCGCCGGATAGATCCCCTGCTCCACGATCGCGCGGTCGAGCACGACCGACGAGTCGAGGTGCGCGAACGTCGTCGCCGGTGCCGGATCGGTGTAGTCGTCGGCCGGGACGTAGATCGCCTGGATCGAGGTGACCGAGCCCTTGTTCGTCGTGGTGATCCGCTCCTGCAGCTGGCCCATCTCGGTGGCCAGCGTGGGCTGATACCCGACGGCGCTCGGCATCCGGCCGAGCAGCGCCGACACCTCCGAGCCGGCCTGCGTGAACCGGAAGATGTTGTCGATGAAGAGCAGCACGTCCTGGCCGGCGTCGCGGAAGTACTCAGCCATCGTCAGGCCGGACAGCCCGACGCGGAGGCGCGCTCCCGGCGGCTCGTTCATCTGGCCGTAGACGAGCGCGACCTTGTCGAGCACGCCCGACTCCTCCATCTCGAGGAGCAGGTCGTTACCCTCGCGCGTGCGCTCACCCACGCCCGAGAAGACCGACACCCCGCCGTGCTCCTGCGCGACGTTGTGGATCAGCTCCTGGATCAGCACCGTCTTCCCCACGCCGGCGCCGCCGAACAGGCCGATC
>Ga0308176_10001113_pt1 | contig 16840 bp, 17 predicted proteins | sample PhyCR2_3_FD_203890 | JGI IMG/M metagenome (GOLD analysis project Ga0308176, IMG submission 203890) | Soil microbial communities from UC Gill Tract Community Farm, Albany, California, United States - DLSLS.C.R2 | ecosystem: Environmental > Terrestrial > Soil > Agricultural land | place: USA...
GACCTGGTCGTCGAGCTTCTCGTCGACCATCGCGCCGAAGATGATGTTCGCGTCGGGGTGCGCGGCCTCCGCGACGGCCTTCGCCGCCTCGTTGACCTCCCACAGCGACAGGTCCTCGCCCGAGGTGATCGAAAGCAGGATCTTGCGCGCGCCCTCCATGCTCGTCTCGAGCAGCGGCGACGACACGGCCTGCTCGGCCGCGTCGATCGCCCGGCGCTCGCCCACGCCCATGCCGATGCCCAGCAGGGCGTTGCCGGCGTCGGACATGATCGTGCGCACGTCGGCGAAGTCGAGGTTGATCAGGCCGGGCAGCGTGACCAGGTCGGAGATGCCCTGGACGCCCTGGCGCAGCACGTCGTCGGCGACGCGGAACGCCTCGACCATCGACGTGCCCTTCTCCAGGATCGTCAGCAGCCGGTTGTTCGGCACCACGATCAGCGTGTCGACCTCGTCGGCCAGCGCCTGGATGCCCACCTCGGCGGACTCCAGCCGGCGGGTGCCCTCGAAGCCGAACGGCTTGGTCACCACGCCCACGGTCAGCGCGCCGATCTCGCGCGCGATCCGCGCCACGATCGGAGCCGCGCCCGTGCCGGTGCCTCCGCCGGCGCCCGCGGTGATGAAGATCATGTCGCTGCCCTTCAGCAGCGCCTTGACCTTGTCGTACTCCTCCATCGCCGCCGCGCGCCCGAGGTCCGGGTTGGAGCCCGAGCCCAGCCCGCGGGTGATCCCCTGGCCGATGTGCAGCGTGATGTCGGCGGTCGACTGCTGCAGCGACTGCAGGTCCGTGTTGATCGCGACGAACTCGACGCCCTCGACCTCGGCCTCGACCATCCGGTTGACCGCGTTGACGCCGGCCCCGCCGACGCCGACGACGCGCAGGACGGGCGAGCCGGCGACGCTGGGCGTCGCGGCCTCGTAGCGGGCGAAGGGGTCGTGCTCCGGGGTGGCGCGCCGGATCGACGGCGCGTCCATGACGTTCTCGGGGATGTCGGCGGAGAACGCGTGGCGCAGGCGCTCCTGCGGCGTGGGCACGCGCGGCTCCTCGACCTCGGGGGCCGGCTGCGGGCGCAGCGCGGGGTGCGGGACCTCGCGGCGCTCACGCGCGACGGGCTCGGGCTCGCGAACAGGCTCAGGGGCAGGCTTCGCCGCCGCCTCCTCCGGGCGCTCGTCGTCCGTCTTGCGGAACAGGGCCGCCAGTGGGCCCTCGCGCATGCTGGCTCGCTTGCTAGGACCGGGTGCCATCGAGGACCTCCTTGGCCAGATCGCGGTAGGACTGCGCTGCCATCCCGTCCGGGTCGTACTTGAGCACTGACATTCCCTTCACCGGTGCCTCAGCGAACCGGATCGTCTTCTTGATGCGGGAGGCGAAGACGCGATCGCCGAAGTTCTCCTCGAGGATCTCGATGGCTTCCTTGGCGTGCACGGTCCGCGTGTCCATCAGCGTCGGCAGGATCCCCTCGATCTGGACGTCGGGGTTCAGGTTCTCCTGGATCATCTGCATCGTGTTCTGCAGCTGGATCAGCCCGCGCATGGAGAGATACTCGCACTGCACGGGGACGATTACTTTGTCTGCGGCCGTGAGGGCGTTGATCGTGAGCAGCCCGAGGCTCGGCGGCGTGTCGATGCAGATGAAGTCGTAGTCGGATTCGATCGCCCTGAAGGCCTTCTGCAGCGAGCGCTCGCGGCCGATCTTCGTCGACATCGCGATCTCCGCGCCGGCCAGGTCGATCGAGGCGCAGGCGATGTCGATCTCCCGCTTGCGGACGACCTCGCGGATCGGCGTGTCGTAGACGAGCACGTCGTACATCGACTTCTCGAGCGAGTCGGGATCGATGCCCTGCGACATCGTGAGGTTGCCCTGCGGATCCATGTCCACGCACAGCACGCGATGCCCGCGCTCGGCGAACGCAACCGCAAGGTTGAGGGTGGTGGTCGTCTTGGCGACACCGCCCTTCTGGTTGGCGAAGACGATGACCTTCGCCTTGTTCTGCTGCACGCTCTCCACTTGGGTGCTCCGATTGATCGCGGGGAAACCCGTACGCGAGGTCATTCGCCGCGGTGAGTGCCCTTCCTTCCCATAATGTCCGGACTCCAATGGACGCGGTGACCCACTGGGACGACGTCGAGTCTCAGCATCACGAGCTCGGGCCGATGAGCGCGCGCTGGCGCACCTTCGGCGGGGTGAGACTCGGCATGAGCCGCATCGAGGTGCTCCCCGGCGCCCAGTCGACGCCCGCACACGAGCACACCGCCGAGGAGGAGCTCTTCCACGTGCTCGGCGGCCACGGCCTGTGGTGGCACGACGGCGCGACGACCGCGATCGGCGAGGGCGACGTGATGTTCGCCGAGCCGGGGACCGGCGCGCACACGGTGATCGCCGGCGACGAGGGGATCGACGTGCTCGCATTCGGCCCGCGGCGCGGGATCGAGGTGACGCATCTCCCCCGCCCCGGCGTGCTGCGGATCGGCGGCGTCGCGACCGTGAGGGCGGAGGCGAAGCACCAGTGGTTCTTCGAGGCCGAGGCCGGCCCTGTCGAGCGCGCCGAGCCCAGCGAGCGGCCGGCGAACGTCATGCAGATCACCGACGTGCCGGCCACGACCGAGGACCGGCCGGGCTTCGAGCACGTCGGCCGCAAGATCGGCGCCCACCTCGGCGCTGTCACGACCGGCATGCGGCTGCTCGAGGTGAAGCCCGGCGCGCGCTCGTACCCGTTTCACTGCCACTCCGCCGAGGAGGAGCTGTTCGTCGTGCTCGGCGGCGAGGGCCGCCTGCGCCTCGGCGACGGCGAACACCCGCTGCGACCGGGGCACGTCGTCTCGCGCCCGGCGGGAACGGGCGTCGCGCACCAGTTCATCGCGGGCGACGGCGGGCTGAAGGTCCTTTGCTACAGCGACATCGACAGCCGCGACCAGACGTTCTTTCCCGACTCCAACAAGGTGAACCTGCGCTACCTCGGCGTGATGCTGCGCGTCGAGCCCGTGGACTACTGGGACGGCGAGGACTGAGCGAGCTCGCCAAGGAGCTGCTCGTCGTCACGGGCAAGGGCGGCGTGGGGAAGTCGACGGTCGCGGCCGCCGTCGGGCTGGTCGCGGCTCGGCGCGGGCTGCGCACCATCGTCGCCGAGGTGGCTGCGCGCGACGACGTCACGCGCGCGCTGGAGGCGCAGGAACCAGGGCGATACGACGAGCGCGAGATCGCCCCCGGCCTGCACCACATCTCGATCGACCCGGAGGGGGCGCTGGAGGAGTACCTGCGCGACCAGCTGCCGGCGCCGCTCGCCGAGATGCTCGCCCAGTCGCGGATGTTCACGGTGTTCGCGGCCGCCACGCCCGGCATGCGCGAGCTGCTGAGCATCGGCAAGGTGTGGGAGCTCGCCCAGGCTGCGCGCCGCACGCCGGGGGCCGAGCCCTACGACCTGGTCGTGCTCGACGCGCCCGCGACGGGGCACGGCGTCGCGATCCTCGAGGCCCCGCGCACGTTCGCCGGCGCGGCGCGGGTGGGCTCTGTCGCGCGCCAGGGACATACGATCCACGCGATGCTCGCCGATCCCGCGCGTACCGGCGTCATCGCCGTGGCAAGCCCCGAGGAGATGCCCGTCAACGAGACACTCGCGCTGCGAGGGGCATTGCGCGACCGGATGGGGCTCGATTTCGCGCGGGTCGTCGTCAACGGCATCGAGCACTCGCGCTTCAGCGCGGCCGAGGCGGGCGCGCTTCACGGCGACAGCGAGCCGGTCCGCGCGGCGCGCTGGCATCACGCGCGCGCGGGGGCGCACCACAACCAGCTCAACCGGCTGCGCCGCGGGCTGAACGGCGTGCCGTGCACGACGCTGCCGCGCCTGCACGTGGCCGAGGTCGACGCGGGAGGACTCGACGAGCTGGCGGGCCGGCTGGAGCGCGTGCTGTGATCGCGCAGCGCCTGGAGGGCAAGCGCGTCGTGATCTGCGCCGGCAGCGGCGGCGTCGGCAAGACGACGACGTCCGCGGCGCTCGCGATGGGCCTGGCCGCGCAGGGCCGCAAGGTCGCGGTCGTGACCATCGACCCGGCCAAGCGGCTCGCCGACTCGCTCGGCCTGGAGGATCTCGGCAACGAGCCGCGGCTCGTCGACCCCGAGCGCTTCGCCGGGCACGGCATCGAGATGCAGGGCGAGCTGTGGGCGATGATGCTCGACGCCAAGCGCACGTTCGATGAGCTGATCGGCCGGCTGGCGCCCGACGAGGGCTCACGCGACGAGGTGCTCGCCAACCGCATCTACCAGGAGCTCTCCAGCGCGGTCGCCGGCTCGCAGGAGTTCACCGCGATCGCCAAGCTCTACGAGCTCGACCGCGAGGGTGGCTTCGACGCGATCGTGCTCGACACGCCGCCGTCGCGCAACGCCCTGGACTTCCTCGACGCGCCCGACCGGCTGACCGGGTTCTTCGAAGGGCGCGCGCTGCGCGTGCTGCTCGCGCCGACGGGGCTCGCCGCGCGCGTCGTCGGGCGCGGGACGGGCGTGGTGTTCAGCGTGCTCAAGCGCGTCACCGGCGTCGACCTCCTGCAGGACCTGAGCGTGTTCTTCCGCTCGCTCGGCGGCCTGATCGACGGCTTCAAGGAGCGCACGAAGGGCGTCAAGAAGCTCCTTGCCGACCCCGCGACGACGTTCCTCGTGATCACGTCGCCCGAGCGCGAGCCGGTCGAGGAGGCGATCTTCTTCCGCAACAAGCTGCGCGAGGCCGGCATGCCGTTCGGCGGCCTGATCGTCAACCGGGTGCAGCCGTTCGGCACGGAGCCCGCCGACGAAGGAGCGCTGGCACGCGAGCTCGGGGACACGAAGCTCGCGGCGAAGGTCGTCAAGACGTGGGACGAGGCGCGCGTGCTGGCGGGCCGCGATCAGGCGTCGCTGAAGCGGCTGAAGGCCGAGACCGGCGACTCGAAGCCCGTGCTCATCCCGCTGCTCGAGGGCGACGTCCACGACGTCGACGGGCTCGTGGCCGTCCACGCGCACCTGTTCGGCTGACCGTTTCGTTCAAGACGCGCGCCCCGCGAGATGCGACGCTGGTGCCATGAAGATCCAGTTCGTATCCGGTGTCGCGGTGATCGCCGCGGACCCACCTGAGAGCAGGAAGCTGTACGTCGACGCCCTCGGGCTGCCGCTCGAGCAGATGGACGGCGGCGAGTACTACGCCAGCGAGAAGATCGAGGGGTCCAAGCACTTCGGCGTCTGGCCGCTGTCCCAGGTGGCCGAGGCGTGCTTCGGCACGCCGGAATGGCCGGCCGACCGGACGGTGCCGCAGGCCAGCATCGAGTTCGAGGTCTCCGACCACGCCGCCGTGGGCGCGGCCGCCGACGAGCTCGCGGCGCAGGGCTTCGAGCTCGTCCACGGCGCGCGCATGGAGCCGTGGGGCCAGACGGTCGCGCGCCTGATCTCAGCCGAGGGCCTGGTCGTGGGTGTGTCCCACGCTCCCTGGCACCACGTCTGAGGAGCGCAACAGGTGGTCGGCGACCTCCCTGAGGTCCGTGTCGAGATGGCCGCAGAGGACGTCGCGCAGCAGCGCGCGCAGGTGGCCGCCCAGCTCGCCGCAGAGCGCGTCGACGTCGTCGCCGTCCGGTGCGAGGCCCACGACGACCGCGCGCTCCAGCGACACCGCGTGCGCAGCGCGCTCGGCCAGCGCGGCGCGCTCCTCGGGCACGGCGCACAGCGCCGCGAGCCGGCCCGGCAGGCGCCCGCTCGTCGGGCCCTCGGGTTCGATGAGCGCGCGCAGCGCCAGCAGGTGGTCGGTCAGCGCCTCGCGCGGCGAGGGGCGCTCGAGGCCCAGCTCGAAGCGCCGCAGCGCCCACGCCAGCTCGCCGGACTTCGGCGTGCGCCGCCCGATCAGGCTGCAGAACGCGCGCAGCTCGTCCTCCTGGGTGGCCGGGATCGAGAGCAGGCCGTGCGCGGCGCCGGTGGTCCCCAGCACGACCATCTGCCACGGGCCGCCCGCTGTCCGCGCCCAGGCGGCGGCGCCGAGCGCCGGCACGCCGGTGCCGTACAGGCGCAGCGCGGTGAGCAGCCGCTTGAGCCGCACGCGCGCGTGCTCGATCGGCGCCGCGTCGCCGGGCGCCGCCTCCCAGGACAGCACCGCGAAGACGTCGGCATCGACCGGTGCGTCGGGCAGCGCGTCGCCCCGCACGAGCACGAGTCCCTCGCCCAGGTCCAGCTCGTCGGAGCCGAGGTCGACGCCGAGCAGCGGCGCAACGACGACGGATTCGGTGCGGCCCTCGCACACGACGGACTCGAGCTCGGTGTAGGCGGCCTCGAAGCGCTGGTCGGTCAGGACGAAGTCGGTGGAGTCCTCGAAGACGCGCGCGAGGAAGAGGCGCAGCGCGTCCTCGGAGCGCTCGCGCGGGTCGCGCGGGACCGATTCGCCGCGCGACTCCAGATACGCGGGCAGGCCGGTCGTGGCGCCGAGCGCGTGAACGGCCGGGACATACGTCTCCAGGCCGCCGAGCAGCGACAGGCGCTCGTCGATGAACGCGCCCGTGAGCGGGCGGTAGCAGTAGAGGCTCGCGCGCCGGGCACGGCGCTGTTCGACGACCTCGAAGGGGACCTCGGCTCCTTCCGCCGCATCGGCGGCGAGCCGCTGGGCGGCGTCGTCGGCGAAGGCGTGGAGCGCATCATGGAGTCTCGCGTTGCGCACGAGTGCTGCGGTTCGCCGGGCCCACGCACGACCCCTGCACGCTGCAAGAACCTGCCCAAAGCAGCCAAAGGTGCAGCTTTGCCCCCGCGGGCTGCGCGCTCGGGGCTCGCAAGCTGCGCAACGGATGGCGATTCGGCGGGCGCGCGACGGCGCGGGCCGACCGTGCTCATATGCGCCGGTCCCTCCTCATGTGTGCCCTGGTCGTGCTCGGCGTCACCGGCGCTGCGCACGCCGCCACTCCCTCCACGGGTGGCGTGGCGTACGGGTCGAGCACGGCACGACACCTCGGGGACCGGATCCCGCTCAAGCGCGGGATGAGCGGCCACGACGTGAAGATCCTGCAGGACGCCCTGACGCGTCTCGGCCGGCCGGTGCCGCTGACCGGGACGTTCGGCCCGCAGACCCAGCGCGCGCTGCGCTCGTGGGAGCACTTGGCCAAGCGGCGCGTCAACGGGCGCGTCGACCGCGGCGACCTGGTGGCGCTGCGGAGGGCGTTCGACCCCACCGTGATCACGCCGCCGGTGCTCGGCGCGACGGCGACGATCAACGCCGATGGCACGGCGACACCGCCCGCGGGCGCGCCGCAGGTCATCGCCGACCTCTTCACGGCCGCCAACCGGATCGCGACGCTGCCCTACCGCTACGGCGGCGGCCACAAGTCCTTCGACGACACCGCCTACGACTGCTCCGGCTCGGTCGGCTACGCGCTGCACGGCGCCGGCCTGCTCGACCACACGGTCGACTCGACCATGCTCGAGAGCTTCGGCGAAGACGGGCCGGGCGCCTGGATCACGATCTACGCGAACGCCGACCACACGTTCATGACGGTCGCCGGGGTGCGGTTCGACACCAGCGGCCAGAGCGCGGCCGGCACGCGCTGGCAGCCGGCCGAGCGCGCGACGAAGGGCTTCGTCGTGCGCCACCCCGCCGGGTTGTAGCTACGCCGCCGTGCCGCCGGTCGCGCCGCGAACGGCTCGGACGTAGATCTGTGGTGCCCGGGTCTTCCCGGTCCACGGCGTCAGGCGGTAGAGGCCCGCGGACCTCAGGCGCGGGCTCACGCGAAAGCGCCCGCGACGGACACGCGCGCGAACCGTCCCGACGCGGCGCCAGCGCCCGCGCCGGTCCTTGCGCTCGACGAGGACGAACACCGACTGGGACGGCTGGACGCTGCCGCTCAGCGCGACGGCGCCGCCGGCCCGCACGTGCCTGGCGCGCGGCGAGGCCCGCAGGAGCGGGATCACCGGCACGACCGTGGAAGGTGAGACGGCGGTGTCGACGCGCGCGCGGACGCGGCCGGTGCGGATCCAGCGATACGTGGCGCTCCAGCTGCCGTCGCGCTGCGTGGTCGTGCGCGCGACCGTCACCCACGTGCCGCTCCTGCCGATCTTCTGCAACGCCAGCCTGACGCCCGCCATCGGCGTGCCGTCGGGGTTCGTCGCGGCGCCGGTGAAGACGGCCTCGTCGCCGTAGGGCACGGCGGTCTCCTGCGGCACGCATGTGATGTGCGGGACGGCGGCGGGAATGACGCCGGCGTGGGCGCTCGACTTCGTGCGGATGTCGGGCAGCTGGGCGTAGAGCGCGCCGCCGGGACAGTCGGTCTTGCAGCCGTCGCGATGCCCGCTGATGCGCTGCATCGTGACCTGCGCGCCGTAGGCGTAGCGGTTCGTCGAGCCGCCGCCGGAGGTCAGCAGGACGGTGCCCTCGCACGGGATGCCGTGCAGCGTCATCTTCCAGCCCAGCAGGCGGGCGATCGCGTCGATCGCCTCCGGGGTCTGCGTGACGCTCGAGAACGTGCCGATGTTCGCGACGCCGGTCGAGACCCGGTTCCAGCCCTCGGCCTGCGCGCCGATCACCGGCTGGTCGATGCCCCCGCCACGGCCTTCGAAGATCTGGCCGTACCTGTCGACGAGGAAGTTGTAGCCGATGTCGTTCCAGCCGTTGTGGTCGCGGTGGTACTTCGCGATGCCCAGGACGATGCCGGCGGAGTCCTCGGGCGCGTACTCATTCGCGTTGACCGTGTGGTGCACGAACGCCATCTGCACCTCGCCGTAGGCCGGCGCCACGCGAGCCTCGAAGCCGGGGCCCCACTGGTCTCTGGTGATCATGGCGGGGGCGCCGGCGACCTGGGCGGCGCGGGCGCCGACGTGGCGGCGGCGGGCCGACTTCGGCACGGCGACGAACTGGAGCCGCAGGCGCCGGGGACGGCCGCGCAACTGCAGCTCGTCGGCGTCGCCGACCCAGACGGGATCGCTGGCGTTGCGGTGCCTCGGGTGGTCGGGGCCGTGCGCACCGGCGGCGCGAAGCGGCGCCCAGTCGCTCCAGCGCCCGCGGCGGGTGCGGGTGCGGACCTCGACGTGGCTCGTGTGCGCGCCGATCAGCTGGAAGCGGCGCGGGGCCTGGATGGTGCGACCGAAGTCGCTGCGGCCGACATCGAGGGAGAAGCCTCGCGGGGCGCGCGCCTGGGCGCTGGGGAGCCGCGGGCGCAGCAGGAGGCCGGTCCCGGCGGCGGCGCTGAGAGCCAGCGCGCGGCGACGCGTCAGTGCAGGCGGGGGCACTCGGCTCAGGGTAGCTGCGGGCGCCATCCCCACTCGCAACAGCGGTTGCGCGGGGGAGTTTCGGTCGCTGCGCTCAGGCGACGGCGGCGACGGCGGGCTCGGCCTGCGCTGCGCAATCCGCGGCGGCGCCGAGCCAATGGCTGCCGTACTCGCGCATCGAGTCGATGATCGGCAGCAGCGCGTCGCCCTTCGGGGTCAGCGCGTACTCGACGCGCGGCGGGACCTCGGGGTACGTGTGGCGCTCGACGATGCCCTCCTCTTCCAGCGCGCGCAGGCGCAGGCTCAACGTGCGCGGGCTGATGCCGCTGAGCGAGCGCTCGAGCTCGCAGAAGCGGGAGCGGCCCTCGGACAGATCGCGGACCAACAGGAGGGTCCACTTGCCGCACACGATCTCGGCGGTGGCGCAGACGGGGCAGGACTCGTCCATACGCCCATAACTTTACCGAATGAAGCGGCCGGCCACCAGGTTCAGCCGTTGAGCAGGTTGCCGAGCACACCGCCGCCGCTGCTGTTGCCGCCGCTGCCGCCGGCGGCCTCGACGCGGCCCTCGCTCGGCTGCACGAGCACCCAGCCGCTGCCGCTGAAGGCCATCTGGATCGACTCGCCGGAGCCGCGGCCCGTGAGGTTCTTCAGCATCTTGAAGTCGGTGCGGATCGAGGTCGACACACCCTCGGACCACGTGATCGCGGCCTGCGCGTCGGCGAAGGTGGGCGCGCTCGCGACGTCGAGCATCACAGGCGGGCCGTCGGAGATGATCGCGACGTACCCGGTGCCCTTGAGCGTGGTGTTGAACAGGCCACCGCCCATCATCGCCCCGGCGCCCTGAACGCGCTCGATGTCCCAGTCGATGTCGGCGTCGAAGGCGAGCAGGTTCGTCGAGTTGACGGTGATCTTCTCGTTCTCGAGCTGGAGTAGGTGCACGTCCTGCGCGAGGTCGGCCAGGAACACCTCGCCGGTGCCGGTCATCTTCATCATCCGGGCGCCCTCGCCCGTCACCGCCTTCTTGAGCAGGCGGCCCATCCCGCCGCTGCCCGCGTGCTCGAAGCTCACCTCACCCTGGTAGGCGACCATCGAGCCGAGCTTCGCCTGGATCGTGCCCTGGTCGAGCCGCACCTTCAGCAGCTTGGAGTTCTGCAGCGCGAAGGCTTCGGTGGACTGGGTCTCTGAGAACTGCTCGAGCGACGTCTGCATGCGCCGACTATCTCATGCCGGACGTCGGGGTCTGTCCCCTGAGTCCGGTTCAGCGCAGCGCCGAGCCGACCGGCGCGCCGGCGGACCGCTCGTCCTCGGCCTGCTGCAGGTCGTCCATCGTCGTGCCGCGGCGGCCGTCGGAGGCGACGAGGAGCTTGAAGTCGTGCGGGCTGGTGGAGGCCCCGATCGCGTCCTCCATCTCGATCCGGCCGGCCTTCAGGTGGTCGAAGAGGGCCTGGTCGAACGTCTGCATGCCGTAGTAGCCGCCCTCGGCGATGACCTCGTGGAGCTTCCCGGTCTGCAGCGGGTCGAGGACCATGTCCTTGACGCGGCCCGTCGAGCGCAGGACCTCACAGGTCGCCACGCGGCCCTTGCCGCCGGCGCCGCGCACGAGGCGCTGCGAGATCGCGCCCTTCAGCGTCCCGGCGATCATCGCGCGCACCTGCTGGTGCATGTGCGGCGGGAAGAACTCGATCAGGCGGTTGACGGTCTCCGTCGCGTCCAGGGTGTGCACGGTGGACAGCACGAGGTGGCCGGTCTCCGCGGCGCTCAGCGCCGTCTGCACCGTCTCCTCGTCACGAAGCTCGCCGATCAGGATCACGTCCGGGTCCTGTCGCAGCACGCGGCGCATCGCGCGCTTGAACGACGTCGTGTCGAACCCGACCTCGCGCTGGTTGATCAGCGAGCGCTTGTCGGGGTGCAGGAACTCGATCGGGTCCTCGATCGTGACGATGTGCTTGGACTTCGTCGAGTTGATGTGGTCGATCATCGCCGCCAGCGTCGTCGACTTGCCCGAGCCGGTCGTCCCGGTGAGCAGCACGATCCCGCGCTCCTCGTCGGCCAGGTCGCGGATGACGGGCGGCAGGTTGAGGTCCTCGATCGTGCGGATGTTGATCGGGATCGCGCGGATGACGAGCGATACCGAGCCGCGCTGGTAGAAGGCGTTGACGCGAAAGCGGGCCACGCCCGGGATCGCGTAGGCGAAGTCGACCTCGCGCTCGCCGGCGAACTCCTCGAGCTTGGCCTCGTCGTCGAGCATGTGCTTGACGCAGGCCATCGTGACCTCGCCGTTGAGCTCCTCGCTATCGGGGATCGCGTAGAGCTCGCCGTCGATGCGGGTCAGCGGCTTGCTGGGGACCTTGAGGTGGAGGTCGGAGCCGCCGGCTTCGACCAGGTAGCGCAGTGCAGCATCGAGATCGAACATCAATCGGTCCATCGGCCGGTCCCGCGCGCACCTTGAGAGGAGCCGCTGGCGCTGGACGTACCCTTGCATCCGATGAAGCACGTCCTGCGCCCGCTCTTCGACCGGATCGTCATCAAGGAGCTCGAGCCCGACCGCATGCGCCAGTCCGGGCTGGTGGTTCCCGCCGGGTCCAACGAGCCCCCTCCGCAACAGGGGATCGTCCTCTCCGTCGGGCAGGGCGTGGACTGGTGGGAGCATGCCGGCGTGTCGATGCCGGTCAAGCCCGGCGACCACGTCGTGTTCCCCGCCAGCGCGGGCGTCTGGGTCGAGGTCGACGAGGAGCGGCTGCTGGTCTGCCGCGTCGGCGAGATCCTCGGGGTGCTCGACGAGGTGCGCGACGCCTCGGACGCGATCCCCGCGCCGTGAGCGAGGCCGCCGGCCCCAGGCTGGCCGCGGTCCTGCGCGGCGACGACGAGCGCGTCACGCCGCTCGAGCTCTTCTTCGACCTGGTGTTCGTCCTGGCGATCACGCAGTGCACGGCGCTGATGGCGCACGAGCACAGCTGGGAGGGGATCGCGAAGGGCATGCTCGTGCTCGGCGTGCTGTGGTGGGCATGGGTCGGCTACGCGTGGCTGACGAGCGTCGTCGACCCCGAGGAGGGAATCGTCCGGCTCGTGGTGTTCGCGGCGACCGCGGCGCTGCTCGTGGCGGCGCTCTGCGTCCCGACCGCCTTCGACGACTCCGCCGGCATCTTCGCCGGCGCCTACGCGATCGTCCGCTTCGCGCAGATCTGGCTCTTCATCCTGGCCAGCCGCGACGACCCCGGGCTGCGCCACTCGGTGCTCGGGCTGGCGATCAGCACCGCGATCGGCTGCGGGCTGATCGCCGCCGCCGCGTTCGCGGACGGGACGCTGCAGGGCGTGCTCTGGGGGCTGGCGCTGCTGCTCGACATGGGCGGCCCGCTGTTCATCGACACCGAGGGCTGGCGACTGGTGCCGCACCACTTCGCCGAACGCCACGGCCTGATCGTGCTCATCGCGCTCGGCGAGTCTGTCGTGGCGATCGGGGCGGGCGCCGAGCGCGGCGTGGATGGCGGCGTGGTCGGCGCAGCCGTTGTCGGCATGGTGGTCGCGGCGGCCCTCTGGTGGCTGTACTTCGACGTCGTCGCCCTGGTGGCGGCGCGGCGGCTCGTCAATGCCGAGCCCGGCAGCGAGCGCAACGCGGTCGCGCGCGACTCGTTCTCCTATCTGCACCTGCCGATGGTCGCGGGGATCGTGCTGATCGCGCTGGGCGTCAAGAAGACGCTCGCCCACACCGGTCACGAGCTCACCACGGTCGCGGCGAGCGCTCTGCTGGGCGGCGCTGCGATCTACCTGCTCGCACATGTTGCGTTCCGCTGGCGCAACGTGCACCGCTTCAGCAGCCAGCGCCTGATCGCGGCCGCGGCGTGCGGCGCGCTGCTGCCGCTGGCGGTCGCGGTGCCGGCGCTCGCGGCGATGGGCATGCTCGCCGCGGTGCTCGCCGTGCTCGTCTTCTACGAGCACGTCCGCTTCGCGGAGCTGCGCACGAGGCTGCGCGCCCAGCTGCACTAGCGTGTGGCCGATGGAGCTCGGCGTCTACACGTTCGGCGACGTCGGCCCGGGTATCACCGCGCAGCACCGGCTGGCGCAGCTCATCGAGGAGATCGAGCTGGCCGACCGGGTCGGCCTGGACGTCTTCGGCGTCGGCGAGCACCACCGCGACGACTACGCGGTCTCCGCCCCCGCGGTCGTGCTCGCGGCCGGCGCCGCGCGCACCGAGCGCATCCGGCTGACCAGCGCCGTCACGGTGCTCAGCTCCGACGACCCGATCCGCGTCTATCAGCAGTTCGCGACCCTGGACCTGCTGTCGGGTGGGCGAGCGGAGATCATGGCGGGGCGCGGATCGTTCATCGAGTCGTTCCCGCTGTTCGGCTACGACCTCGACGACTACGAGGAGCTGTTCGCCTCCAAGCTCGAGCAGCTGCTGGCGCTGCGCGCCACCGGCCGGGCGGGCGACCAGCCCGTGTATCCGCGGCCCGTCCAGGTGCCCCTGCCGGTGTGGATCGCGGTCGGCGGCACGCCGCAGTCCGTGGCCCGCGCGGGGTACCTCGGCCTCCCGCTCGCGCTGGCGATCATCGGCGGGCAGCCGGAGCGGTTCGCCCCGATGGTCGAGCTGTACCGCGAGGCCGCGCGGAGCGGCGGGCACGACGCCGACGCGCTGCCGGTGAGCATCAACTCGCACACGTTCGTCGCGGACACGGCGAAGGCGGCGGCCGACACGTTCTTCGGTCCGTACTCGGCGGTGATGACGCGGATCGGGCGCGAGCGCGGCTGGTCGCCGATGACGCGTGGCCAGTTCGACGCGGCGCTCGGCCTGCACGAGCACCTCGTCGTCGGCGACGTCGACGCGGTCGTCGAGAAGATCGTCTTCCAGCACGCGATCTTCGGGCACTCGCGCTTCCTCGCGCAGATGAGCCTGGGCGCGATGCCGCACGAGGCGGTGCTGCGGTCGATCGAGCTGTTCGGCACGGAGGTCGCGCCGCGCGTGCGCGCGGAGATCGGCGCGACCCAGAAGTCCGTCCCCTGAGTCCGCTACGGCGACATCTGCATCGAGTCCATCGCCTTCGTCGCGGCGTCGCTGCCGGGGACCGTGAGGCCGGGGACGTCGTGCGGGAAGGCGACGACGCTGATCGCGAGGACGACGAGGAAGGCCGTGACGCCCCAGACGGCGGCGCGGCGGTAGGGCAGCGTCTTCTCCAGCGCGATGACGCCGGCGACCACGGCCGTCCAGGCGATGCTCATCACGCCCAGCGCGAAGAGCGCCGCCATCAGCGCCCAGCAGCAGCCCAAGCACCACGCGCCGTGGCCCGCGCCCATGCGCAGGGCGCCGGCGCGCCCGTCGCGCCACGAGCCCATCAGGTAGCCGAGCGGGCTGCGGCACTTCGACAGGCACGCGTTCTTCGCGGGCGTCAGCTCGTACAACGCCGCCACCATGAGGATCGCGCCCGCCAGCCACCGGCCGCCCGAGTCCCAGGCGAGCTGGTCGCCGAGCACCGCGCGGCCTGCGCGGAACAAGCCGTACGCCGCCACGCCGGCCGCAGACCACACCGCCAGGTAGCCGCCCGCGAACAGCAGCGGCGCGACCGCGTCGCGCCCGCGCCGCATGCGCGCGTACAGCGCCACCGTCGGCGACACCGACGGGAACATCATCGCGGCCATCATCACGACCCAGATCCCGACGAACCAGCCGAGCGTGCCCAGGTCGGTGCCCGGCCCGGCGTCCATGTCGGCCATGCGGCCGGCCGTCGACCACCATGCGATCGCAGCCAACCCGAACAGCAGCGCGACCACGCCGATCCGGGCGCGCATCGCGACCCAGAGCCCGCCCTGCGGCGCGGCCGGCACCGCACCCACTGCTGCCACCGTCACGCCGCCCAGGAGAACTGCGACCGCGAGAACGCGGACTTGCCCTCGTACGAGATCCCGAAGGCGTCGACGTTGGACCGTGTCGTGTGCGCGACCGTCAGCTCGGAGCCGGCCGGGTGGAAGATGCCGGTCAGCACCGCGGGCTTGCCGGTCTCGACACCGAACGGCACGACGTCCTCGACTTCGACATCGACCTCGTCGCCGACCTTGATCGAGTGCGTCAGCCCGTCCTCGCGGACCTCGATCGGCGCGCGCTTGGCCCCGAGGTTCTCGCCGATCAGCGGGCCCAGCGCCTCCATCGGGCCGCCGAGCGCACCCGAGAACACGCCGCCGAGCTTCTCCGCCTGCTCGTCGCTGGCCTTGTCGTCGATGAACACGCCGAGCCGCCAGTTGCCGTCGGTCATCACCTTCGGCGTGTCGGCCACGGCAGCCACGACCAGGCCGCTCACGTCCGTGCCCTCGACGTTCCCCTGCTTGACGTTGAAGACGAGCACGACGCGGCAGTAGTCCTGCGTGGCGCCGAGTGACATCGACGCCGTGCACGGGCACACGACGTCACACGAGCAGGACTCGAAGTAGGACCCTTCAATGTTCCAGGACATGGAGCGATTGTGCTCCTGTCCGCACACCTGGGTCAAGCCTTCAATCAGGAAGTCCGATGCGCCGGTCGAATCCCGCGGGCGCGTGGATGTTGAGCATCCGGACCGGCACGTCGCCGTCGTTGCGAAACCCGTGCTCGACGCCGGACGGCGCGAGCACGAACGTCCCCGGCGGCGCGGCCACCAGGCGCTCGCCGAACTCGAACGTCATCTCGCCGGAGAGGATGTAGAACGCGTCGTCCTCCCCGTCGTGGACGTGCTGCTCGAGCACGCGCCCGGCCGCGATCTCGATGATCCCGAACGTGAACCGCGGCGTGTCCACGGTCCGCGCGAGGAACTCGACGTTGCCGACCCGATGCCCCTCCCCGGGCGGGACGACGACCGGCTCGCTGGACGCCTCTGACTCGGTCACTGGACCCGACCCTACCGCGGGAGTAACGTCGCGCCATGAGAGCGCGCGCCACAGCGATGGCGCTCGTGGCAGCCGGCCTGGTGTCCGCCGCACCGGCCCACGGCAAGCTGCTGGCGCGCGCGAATTTCCCCGCCGCGATGGCGCCCGTGCGCGGCGGCGGGCTCGTCTACGGCGAGCTGACCACCGGGAAGATCTGGCGCCTGTCGAAGACGGGCCACCGCTCCAGGCACCCGATCGCGCGCGTGCGCCACCTGTCCACCGAGGGCCTCCGCGGCCTGCTCGGGCTCGCGGTCGACAAGCGCGGCCGCGTGTTCGCCGACTGGACGGGGTCCGACGGGATGATCCACGTCGCGAAGGTCGCGCCGGGCCGGCGCCGCGCCGTCTGGAATCCCGGCGCCGATGGCGAGGAGGCCAACGGCGGCCGGCTGGCGTTCGGCACGGACGGGCGCCTGATCGTCACGCTCGGCGATCGCGACCACTCGATCCAGCCGGGCCCGGACGGGCCGATCGGCCCCGCGTTCCCCGGCTTCAGCGGCGGGATCTACTCGGTGAGCCCCAACGGCCCCGCGAGCCAGATCCCCCGCACGCTCGCGCCGGGCTTCTTCAACCCGTTCGGGGTGGCGGTGACGCCGTCGGGCGACGTCTGGGCGACCGACAACGCGATCACGCCCGACACCGACCTGATCGCCCGCGTCCACGACGGCACCGCGGAGCCGTTCGCGTACATGGCGCACACCGCGCCCTCGGGCCTCGCCGCGATCGACGACCACACGTTCGCGGTGTGCGGCTTCGTGTCCC
>Ga0308176_10001116_pt1 | contig 16810 bp, 17 predicted proteins | sample PhyCR2_3_FD_203890 | JGI IMG/M metagenome (GOLD analysis project Ga0308176, IMG submission 203890) | Soil microbial communities from UC Gill Tract Community Farm, Albany, California, United States - DLSLS.C.R2 | ecosystem: Environmental > Terrestrial > Soil > Agricultural land | place: USA...
TTTCCTGGCCTTTCCCTTCCTGGCCTTTCCCTTTCTGGCTTTTCCCTTCTTCGCCTTTCCGGGCGCCTTCTTGTTTCCCAGGGCCGCCGCGAGATCGAGTAGTCCGGCGCCGTATTCCTGCGTAAACTTTTTCTTCTTCATGGCGGGCAGCTTGCGCGCGGTCGATGTCAGGCGCTTGACGACCGCATCGGCCGCAGCCTTCGACTTCGGGGTATTGCCGTAAACCAGCACGGCGCAACCCGCCACATGCGGGGTCGCCATCGAGGTGCCGGGCCAGGAATCGTAATCGATGTTGTCCGCGAAGCTCGCCTTGACGTGCGGTACCGTCGACAGAATATTGACGCCCGGAGCAACCAGGCCGATGTGCGCCCCTGTGCAGGAGAATGACGCGCGCCTGTCGGTCTCGTCGATCGCGCCTACGGCCAGCGGACCGGTATAGCCGGCGGGATATTCCTTCGGATTGCCCTCCTCGAATTCATTGCCCATCGCAGCCGCCACCACGACGCCGGCGTCCGCCAGTTCCTGAAACACGGCGGCTTCGGCCCTGGAATGCTCGGTGCCGCCGATGCTGAGATTGATGACCTTGATTTCCGAGTCGAGCGCGGATGCCAGCGCGCGGCTGTAGAATTCGAAATTGAAGTTCTGGTCGGTGCTTCCTGCCTCGGGGTCGTCGAAAATCTTCCAGCAATGCAGCCGGCAGTTGGCGACACCGGTGATTCCGATCGAGTTGTTGATGAGTGCAGCAATGGTCCCGGAAACATGCGTGCCGTGGCCGAGGAAATCACGCGCCGTGTTGCCGTCGTGATGATATTCCTCGATCGATCTCTTCAGATCGGGGTGCCCCTGATCGATTCCGCTGTCGAGCACCGCCACATGAAGTTTCGCAGCGTCGGGATGCTTGCCGTCGAACCAGCGGATGGCGCGCAGTCCCCACTGGCGGTTGACCATCGGGTCCGCGGCGCTCAACCATCGGTTCGGCACCGGCTCGACCAGGTCCACGGCCTTCGATGCACGGAGCCGTTTCAGCATCGCCGATGTCACGTTTTTGTCCTTGACGTCGACGAGCTGAAAACCCGTGAGCGATTTCCTGGGCGGGCGGGTCGATGATTTCGCGAGCGCACCGTGGATGGCGGCAAGTGCCATCACACCTGGCTGTGGCGCTTGCGGCCGCGTCTCGGTGACGAATAGCGGCTTGACAGCGGAAAGCCCGGCTTCGTTGCGCAACAGCTCTAGCGGCCCCGCCACCTCGTCAGGCATGGCCTGCGCAGCCATGCGTGCACTTGCGGTGGGAGCCAGGTGGCTTGCCGCCACCTGTCTGACCGCGGACGTCTTGAACCGAATGATCAATTGGCCCGAGACATGTTTGTCCTGCCGTGACTGACGCAGTTCGGCGTGCCGAGGCGACCCGCCGGCCGATGCGACCTGCTGCATGTGTTTTGTAGCCATCACCAGATCCTTGCTGAAAACATTTTTATGAAAAGCGCGCGCGAGGCGCGAAATAACCTCACCCTCTACCTGAGATACGTCAAGCGAACTACCTCACATATCTCGCGATCAGGCGATTTGCCGCATTCACGCAGGCTACGGGCGAGCCGATACCGCCGCGCTATCCACGCAAAGCCGCCATGACTTTCGCATCGCATCAATTGGCGACGCCGGATCGAGCGCTGACCTTTTGAACGTGCATCGGCTGACGTGCTTCGATTTGAAACGCGCCATACGACTTGTGAAGACTTGGCGGGGCTGCGACGATAAAGCAACGCTGCGGAGGATCGGATGCGGAAGTTTGCGTCATTCATTTTGCCGGCATGTCTGTGCATGCTGAGCGGTGCGGCGCGCGATGTCGACTAGTCGTTTTCGCCGCGCAGCACTCGCGCTGCCCGACGCGGTCGAGGGCGCGCATCAAGGCAAGGCCGATTTCCGCGTGGGAAAACGAATCTTCGCCACCCTCGGCTATCCCGATGAAGCCTGGGGCACGCTGAAACTCTCTCCCGAACAGCAAACGATGCTGGTCGACGCCGAGCCGGAAATGTTTAGCCCCGTTCCGGGCGGTTGGGGCAAGCAGGGGTACACCCATGTGCGGCTGGCAAAGGCCGACGCAAAGACGCTGAAGAGCGCGCTTGGCATGGCGCATCAAAATCTCGTACCGAAAGTCACGGCGAAATCGGCCAGGAAGAAATCCGTCAGGAAGAAGTCCGCCAGGAAAACGTCGCGCTGATTTCGCAGCGCATCAATTCGCGGCCTCCTCATCGCTCATTATTTGAGCGTGCATCCGCGCGGCGCCTCCGCTTGAATTGTCCTGAGATTTGCGAATCGCGGGCGGCATGCCCCGCGAGAGCAAGACAACGCAGCGGAGAAGCGGATGCGAAGGCTTGCGTCATTCATCCTGCTCGCCTGCCTTTCGGCGCCTGCCGGCACGGCGCTCGCCGTCGACCGCGGCCAGTTCGATCATGTGCCGCCGGATATCCGCGCCTGGTTCAAGCGCGTGATCGCGCCGAACGGCGCGCCCTGCTGTGATGTTTCGGATGGTCATCGCACCAGCTACGACGTGCGCGCCGGCGCCTACTGGGTCCCGATCGAGGGCCAGTGGATGCAGGTGCCCGAGCGCGCGGTGATCCGCGATCAGGGCAACCCGATCGGCGAAGCCGTGGTGTGGTACGTGCACCACTGCGGCAGTATCATCATCAGTTAATTCGTGCCGACGGATGCGGTGTAGCCGACGTGGTGCATTGGCGCGGCGCGTGCTATTGCGCCGCAGATGATCTCTGAAACGCAAAATGACGGGCGCCGCGCCGCGATGCGCTGGATCCTCGCCGCATTCTATGCGGCAGCAGGCATCGCGCATCTCGTGGTACCGAACAAGCTTCTGGCGATCACGCCGTCCTGGGTGCCGTTTCCATCGCAGGTGATTTTGATCACCGGTGTCTGCGAAATTCTCGGCGCCGTAGCGCTGGTCACGAGACCGCTGCGCCGCTGGGCGGGCATCGCGCTCGCCGCCTATGCGATCTGCGTCTGGCCGGCGAACTTCAAGCACGCAATTGACGGCATCGACCTGCCCTACATTGCCAGTAGCTGGTTCTATCACGGGCCGCGGCTGGCGTTTCAGCCGGTCCTGATCTGGTGGGCTTTGTACTGTTCTAACGTGATCGACTGGCCGTGGCGGCGTTCCTGAGTGGCCGCCGAACGGCGACAATGATATTCTCGGCGCCAAAGTGCCGGATTCCTGTTTCGATCGGAGGTCCTCTTGACCGATTTCAGCGCGAGCGACCTTGCCACGATCTATCCTGCTCCGACGCCCCGCGTGATCGCCAAGGCGCGGCCGGCGATTGATGACCACGCGAAGAAGTTCATCGGCATGTCGCCGTTCTGCGTGCTCGCCACCTCGGGCAAGGATGGCAGCGTCGATGCCTCGCCGCGCGGCGGCAATCCCGGCTTCATCCATGTGGCGGGGCCGAACCTGCTGCTGATGCCGGATCGCGCGGGCAACAACCGCATCGACAGCTTTCGCAACATCGTCGAGGGATCAGGCTTCGTGCAGTTGATCTTCTTCGTGCCCGGCATCGACGAGACGCTGCGCGTCGGCGGCACCGGCAAGGTGTCTGTCGATCCGGAACTGATGGCGTCGATGATCGAGTTCGGCAAGCCGCCGCGCGCGGTGCTGCACGTCGATGTCAACGAAGCCTATTTCCACTGCGGCAAGGCGCTGATGCGCTCGAAATTATGGGCGGGTGAGCGGGTCGAGCGCTCGGTGATGCCGAGCATCGGCGAGATGATCCACGACCAGACCGGCCTCGGCGAGCGGGAAAGCCAGGCGGCAGTTTACGAGCGGTACAAGACGCAGTTGTAGATCGCTCTCTCGCCGTCATGCCCGGGCTCGACCGGCTCGACCCGGGCATCCACGACTCACTTACCTTGGAGTACCCAAGAACGTGGATGGCCGGGACGAGCCCGGCCATGACGAAGTGGATAGAGTCGCGCCCGGAAGCGGAAGAGTTCAGTCCCCGCTCTCCAACCCGCCCACGTGCTTCTGGGTGTAGAGCTCAAGCCCGATGCGCTTGATCAGGTCGAGTTGGGTTTCGAGGAAGTCGATGTGGTGTTCCTCGTCCTTCATCAGCCGCTCGAACAGGTCGCGCGAGACGTAGTCCTTGACGCTGTGGCAGTGGGTGGCGGCTTCCTGGTAGAGCGTGCGCGCGGCGATTTCGGAGGCGAGATCGCACTCGATGATTTCCTTGACGTTCTGGCCGATGCGCAGGGGATCGAGCACCTGCATGTTGGGGAAGCCGTCGAGGAACAGGATCCGGTCGGTAAACTTGTCAGCGTGCTCCATCTCCTCGATGGATTCCTTGCGCCAGACCTTGGCCATTTCCAGCAGGCCCCAATTGTTCAGGAGCCGGTAATGCAGCCAGTACTGGTTGATCGCGGTAAGCTCGCTGCGCAGGCCTTTGTTGAGATAATCGATGACTTTTGGGTCGCCCTGCATGGTGCACTCCGCCTTTTTGAGGCCAAGACGGCCTCATTCCTGAATTTAGAACGTTTCTAAATCAGTTTGGAGCCAAGGGCAACCGTTCCGCAAAAAAAGCGGTGGGAGCAGCGGATGTCAGCGGAGTTTAGCCTGAGATCAGCAGGCTGCGAGCGCGAAGGCCGGGGCAGCTTGCTGCGCCGGCTCGTCGTTGGCGGCCTGGCGGTTGTGCGGGCAACCGGAACAGCATTCCTTGGCGCAGGCGCCGAGGGCTTCGTCGATGATGGTCTTGATGGTGCGCGCGCAGCGGCCACATTCGGCGCTGCAGCCGAGGCAACCGTAAATCTGCTTGGGATTCCGCGGCAGGTCCGAGGCTGCGCTTACGGCATTCCGGACGTCGTGGTCGCTCAGCACGTTGCAGGAACAGACAATCATGAAACCGCTAGAACCCTAGGTGATGCCACGTCATCGATATTCAAGAGTGCGACCAGATGCAAAAGGAAAAGCCGCATTTTCAAGCAATTCCAAACTGCTACCGGGGAAATACTGGAATGAATCTAAACAGGCGTCATTGAGCTGGATCACGCCGGCGCGCCGATATTCCCGGGCTCCTTCTGGTATTTCGAAACCGTGGTCGACCGGCCGCCTTAACGTTTGGGCGCCCCGGAACGGATCGCCGTTCATTGATCATTCAAGCGAAATATGGAACTTTCACCGCGATAAAATCTAAAGCCCTTTGCTACTCACGAGAAAGATGAGGCCATGAAGAAGACATTGATGGCGCTCGGCGCCGCTGCCGCATTGACCATTTCCGCCATTGCCGTTCCCGCCCCTGCGCAAGCCCAGCGCGGCGTTGCCGCGGGCGTCGCGGCCGGCCTGCTCGGCGGTGCCATCGTCGGCGGCGCAATTGCGTCCCAGAACGGTTATTACGGACCGGGGTATTATGCGCCCGGCTACTATGGCGGCGGCCCGGCCTATGTGGTCGATCCCGGCTACGGCGAATCCTGCATCTGGCAGCGCCAGCGATTCTGGGATGGCTACGGCTGGCGCGTTCGCAACGTCAGGGTTTGCGATTAGCGCACGCGCCGCGGGCAAAGCTGCGCGCGTTCATCTTCATTAAATCTGCAATCCAACACCCCGGAAAAGCACTGCTTTTCCGGGCAAATGGCTGTACCGGCCCGAAAAAACCGTTTTCTTCGATCACGGTTTCGAGACGTTTACTTTCGATTGACCTAGGTACGCTTCTGTAGCGAAACGGCAGTTCGAAACAGCGTATGAGTCACCCGTAAACCCGGCGCCCGAAGGCGTCACTCCAGGAGAATCCAGGACATGAAGAAGACATTTGCTGCCTTCGTCGCAGTCGCAACGGTTGCCGGAGCGCTCGCCTCGACGCCCGCAAACGCCCAGCGCGGCGTTGCCGCAGGCGTGGCGGCCGGCCTGCTCGGCGGCGCGATCATCGGCGGCGCGATCGCTTCCAGCCGCCCGGCCTATGGTGGCCCGGTATACGTGGAAGAAGCGCCCTACCCGGCGTGCCGCATGGTTCGCGAGCGCTTCTGGGACGGCTATGACTGGCGCTATCGCCGCGTCGAGGTCTGCAACTGATCTGAGTGGTTGGCGCGCCAGCCGCGCGCGCCCCAATCCAGGCCCGGCCGAACTCTCGGCCGGGCTTTTTGTTTGCCGCAAGAAATGTCCTGTAGCCCGGGTGAGCGAAGCGACCCCGGGGACAGTGGTGACGACACCGACGGATATTTCGTTTGGCTGGCATTGTTCCCGGGGTCGCTTCGCTCGCCCGGGCTACGAAGCGGTACTCAGCGCCCACCGCTCATCGAGCGCAGCACGGCTTCGCTGGGCCAGCAATCCACCTTCAACCCCGCAGACTTCTGATACGCGCCGAGCGCTGCACGCGTCTGCATGCCCGCTTTGCCGTCGAGCTTGTCCTTGTAGAGGCCGATGCGCGTCAAATGCCGCTGCATGGCCTCGACATCCACAGAACGTAATTGCGTCGAGGCCGACCATGGCGTGGCGAACGGCTGCGGGCTCACCATGCGGTCGGCGAGATGGCCGACGAACAGGACATACAAATCGGAGAAATTATATTCCTTGATGACGAAGTAGTTCTTCGTGGTCAGGAACGCCGGACCGTAAATGCCTTCCACCTGCAGCAGCGAGGCCGGCTGCGCCTGCTCCGCGGCGCTGAGCTTCTGCCCGCGTACCGGCACGAAGCCTGCGCGCAGCCACTCAGTGATCGGCTTCGTCACCTCGGGCACGCCCATGGTGCAGTCAACATTGGCGGGCGCCTTCACCTCATAGGCCCAGCGCACGCCGGCCTGCCAGCCCTTGTTGACGAGTTGCTGCGCGGCGGACGCCAGTGCATCCGGCACCGAATGCCAGATGTCGACCCGGCCGTCGCCGTCGAGATCAACACCGTGCTTGTAATATTCGGACGGCAGGAATTGCGTGTAGCCGGTGGCGCCGGCCCAGGACGAACGGAATTCGTTGCGCGCCACTGCGCCCTCGCCAAGGATCTTCAGCGCGAGAATGAATTCGCCGCGGTACTGATCCTTGCGCCGGCCGACATAGGCCTGCGTCGCCACCACCCGCAGCGTGTCGTAGGGCAGACGGTAGCGGCCATAATCCGTCTCGCGCCCCCAGATCGCCAGCACGACGCTGGATGGGACGCCGAAGCGTTTTTCGATCTCGGTGAGCGCGGCGCGATGCTTCTGCATCAGCTTCTGCCCTTCGGCCGCGAGCCGCGCGATCGAGGCTTCCTTGACGTAATCCGCCGGCACCTGCACGAACTCGGCCTGCGACGGCGCGCCGGTGGCGGGCCGGCCGGGCAGGATCAGGTCCGGCAATTTGTAATCGGGCTCGAGCCCCTTCGTCTCGGCATCGAACGTCGCGCGCGACACGCCGGCGGCCTGCGCCTCCGGCCACAGCGAGGCGATGAACTGGGTAAAGGCGGCATCGGCGGCATAGGCCGGGCGCACGATACCCGGCGTCATCGCCGCCAGTATCAGAAACGCGGCTATCAGCCTCTTTGGCAAACCGGAATCCTGTCGGTCGGTACGCCGCCCGTCAATGCGGGACGGCGTGTTTGGCCTGTTCGGTGGAATCATTCGACAGCTTGTCGACATAGGCAATGCCGATCGCCGACAGAATGAAAACCGTGTGGATGATGGTCTGCCACATCACGCCGGTTTCGGTGTAACTGCTCTTGCCCGAGGCCAGGCCGCCGGCCTCGATGAAGGTGCGCAGCAGGTGGATCGAAGAGATGCCGATGATCGCCATTGCCAGCTTGATCTTGAGCACGCTGGCGTTGACGTGGCTGAGCCATTCCGGCTGATCGGGATGCCCTTCCAGATTGAGACGGGAGACGAACGTCTCGTAACCGCCGACGATGACCATCACCAGCAGGTTGGAAATCATCACCACGTCGATCAGGCCCAGCACCAGCAGCATGATCTGCTGCTCGCTGAAATCAAAGGCGTGGGCGAACAGGTGCCACAGTTCCTTCAGGAACAGTACGACATAGACGCCCTGCGCCACGATCAGGCCGATGTAGAGCGGCAGTTGCAGCCAGCGGGAGCTGAAGATCAGCAACGGGATCGGCCGCAGCGCCTTCCGCTGGGATTCGGGCGGCAAGGGCGTTTCGGGCGTGAGAGACATTCAGGAGAGCTCGCTGGGAAGGGTTCAAACTGAGGAAGGAGGCCTATATCTACGTAATCTGACGGCGCTGTGAAGCGACAACTGGCCGCAATGCTTATTACGGGATCGTCACGTTAGCCGCAGCTCAAGGCAAGTGGCGGTCTGCACGACGGCCTAAAATCGTAGCCGAAGCTATGGCCGCAATTCACCTGCAAGGCAGGGCCATCTTTACGCGTCGGTCAGATCGAGACGCCGCTCGATACGCTCAATGCGGACGTCCATCCGATCAAGCCGATTTGACATATTGGCATACTGGTTCTCGAGATTGCCGACGCGCTGCTTTATCTCGCGAATATCATCCCGCACATCGTCGATCGCGCCGCGGATATGACGAAGATGTTCAAGAACGATGTTGTCCGTGTCGGTCATCTGATACCATTATCACCATATCGAGTCATTGTGAACTGTGGCCGCGATGTTCTTTCCGAAGATCAACGTGAAGAGCGATCAGGTGCGGCGCTGGCACCGGCCCGACCGGCACTTCTTTGCCAACGGCGCCTGTCAGGTGCTGGCCTTCGTATTCCTGGAACGCTATCCCGATCTCGAATTTCGTGCCCGGTGGATCAAGCCTGCGGATGGATTTAGCGGCAACCACATTTACGTCACGGACGGGATCAACGCCTTCGACTATCAAGGCATCACAACCGAGGAGCGCCTGCTCGGACTTGCATTCAGGCGCGGCCCGCGGTTCTTTCCGGGCTGGGACGCAACCCTCGTGGACTTGCCTGCGGACGTTCTGGTTTCAGAACATCGCTCGCGGCAGATCGAGGGCCTTTGGCTGCGCGAGCCGGAGCAATTCCTTCATGACGCGATGCCCCGAGCCCGAGAATTTCTCAATGGGTTCGGTGACATCAGGCGAAAACTCACCGCGTCAGCTTCTTGTACTTCACGCGGTGCGGGATGATGCTGTCCTGGCCAAGCCGGCGCATCTTGTCCTTTTCATAGTCCTGGAAGTTGCCTTCGAACCATTCGACATGGCTGTCGCCTTCGAAGGCCAGGATGTGGGTGGCGATGCGGTCGAGGAACCAGCGGTCATGGCTGATGATGACGGCGCAGCCGGCAAAGTCCTCCAGCGCCTCTTCCAGCGCGCGCAGCGTATCGACGTCGAGGTCGTTGGTCGGTTCGTCGAGCAGCAGCACGTTGGCGCCGGACTTCAGCATCTTGGCGAGATGCACGCGGTTGCGTTCACCGCCTGACAGCGCGCCGACCTTCTTCTGCTGGTCGGCGCCCTTGAAGTTGAACGAGGAGCAATAGCCGCGCGAATTGACCTCGCGCTTGCCGAGCAGGATCAGTTCGTTGCCGCCGGAAATCTCTTCCCACACCGTTTTCTTGCCGTCGAGATTGTCGCGCGACTGGTCGACATAGCCGAGATGCACGCTCTCGCCGACCGTAATCGTGCCCTGGTCCGGCTTCTCCTGCCCGGTAATCATCCGGAACAGCGTGGTCTTGCCGGCGCCGTTGGGACCGATCACACCGACGATGCCGCCCGGCGGCAGCTTGAAGGTGAGATTGTCGATCAGCATGCGGTCGCCGAACGCCTTGTTGAGCCCTTCGAAATCGACGACGTTCTGGCCGAGCCGCTCGGCCACCGGAATCGTGATCTGCGCGGTCTGGGTCTGCTTCTCGCTCGCCTGCTTCAGCAGATCTTCATAGCGCTGGTAACGCGCCTTCGACTTGGCCTGACGCGCCTTGGGTGAAGACGCGATCCACTCCTGCTCGCGGGCCAGCGTCTTCTGGTGCGCGACATCCTCGCGGCCTTCCTGCTCGAGGCGCTTCTGCTTCTGCACCAGCCAGGACGAGTAATTGCCCTCGTAGGGAATGCCCTTGCCGCGGTCGAGCTCGAGGATCCAGCTCGTCACATTGTCGAGGAAGTAGCGGTCATGGGTCACGATCAGGATCGCGCCCGGGTAGTTGCGCAGATGGCCTTCCAGCCAGGAAACGGATTCGGCGTCGAGATGGTTGGTCGGTTCGTCGAGCAGCAACAGCTCCGGCTGGTCGAGCAGCAGCTTGCAAAGCGCAACGCGGCGACGCTCGCCGCCGGACAGCTTGGTGACATCGGCATCGTCGGGCGGGCAGCGGAGCGCGTCCATCGCCTGGTCGACCTTGCTGTCGAGATCCCAGAGGCCGGCGGCCTCGATCTCGTCCTGCAATTTGGTCATCTCGTCGGCGGTCTCTTCCGAGTAGTTCATCGCCAGTTCGTTGTAGCGATCGAGGATCGCCTTCTGCTTGGCGACGCCCTCCATGACGTTCTCGCGCACAGACTTGGAGGCATCGAGCTGCGGCTCCTGCTCGAGGTAGCCGACACGGGCTCCCTCGGCGACCCAGGCCTCGCCATTATACTCCTTGTCGAGGCCGGCCATGATCTTGAGCAGGGTCGACTTGCCGGAGCCGTTGACGCCGAGCACACCGATCTTGGCGTCCGGGTAGAACGACAGATGGACGTTATCGAGCACCTTCCGGGTCGGGTAAGCCTTGGTCAAACCCTGCATGAAATAGACGAACTGGCGCGCCATCGAGAGCCCTTGGAATCAGTGGATTTTACGGAAATTTGCTGCCGCTGATGTAGCGGCGCGGCCGCCAAAGGGCAACCGCAGGAACCCGTTTTCCATCCGTTCACCACGGATGAATACGGGCTCGAAACCATGTCCGCCGAGATCCGTACAATTGAAACCATCTTTTAATAGATCGGGCGAAAACTCGGCTCCAGCGCCAAAAAAGGCGACTCACGCGGCCTCGACGCCGCGATTTGAAAACAATGGGCCCGCGTCATGGCTACAATCGGTTCGGCATCCCTTTCCGCCCCGGCTCACCCGCATGCCGGACTGGCAAAATCGCTGGCAGGCCTCCGCGCCTTCTGCCGCCGCTTCATCGCCATCGCATTCCACCCGTACCGCCCGGAACTGCACTACATGCGCGGCCCGGGTCCGGCCTGGCGCGCCAAGCATCCCGACGATCAGGCCTGAGCCACCCCATATTTATGTGAGCCTGCCACGCGGCTCCATTTTTTGACGCGTTTTCTTCACGCGAGCCGGTACCCACTTCGCTCGAAAACGCTATTTGTCCGCTTGCGCCGCTCCTGATTGCGCGCAACCATGGCGATCTTCCCCGACGGCATACTTGACCGTCACCCTCGCCAACAACGGACTTCCCCCATGACGCGGCTGCGCTGTGCAATCCTCGACGACTATCTCAACGTGGCGCGCTCGGTCGCCGACTGGCCCAAGGTGGAGGACCGCGTCGATATCACCGTGTTCAACCAGCCGTTCGCCACGGCGGAAGCCGCGGCCAGCGCGCTGAAGGACTTCGAGATCATCTGCGCAATGCGCGAACGCACGCCGTTCCCGCGCACGATGTTCGCAAGCCTGCCCAAACTGAAGCTGATGATCACGTCCGGCATGCGCAATGCCGCAATCGATTTTGAAGCCGCCAAGGACCACAAGGTGACGCTGTGCGGCACGCAATGGGGCCGCGACCCGACCGCACCGCTGGCCATGGGCCTGATCCTGGAGCTGACCCGCAATATCGGCCGCGAGAACGCCCGCATGCATGCCGGCGAACCGCTGCAGGCCCATGTCGGCATGGAGATCGAGGGCCGCACGCTCGGCGTCCTCGGCCTCGGCAAGCTCGGCACCAAGGTATCGAAACTGGCGCAGGCGTTCGGCATGAATGTGATCGCCTGGAGCCCGAACCTGACGCCGGAAAAGTGCCAGGAAGCCGGCGTCACCTACGCCAGCAAGGAAGAGCTGTTCTCGACCGCCGACATCATCACCATCCACGTGGTGCTGAGCCAGCGCTCGCGCGGGCTGGTCGGGCGCGAAGAACTCGCGCGGATGAAGCCGACCGCCTATCTCGTCAACACCGCCCGCGGGCCGATCGTCGACGAGGACGCGCTGCTGGAGGCGCTGACGCAGAAGAAGATTGCCGGCGCCGGCGTCGACGTGTTCTCGGTCGAGCCGTTGCCGGTCGATCATCCGTTCCGCAAGCTCGACAACATGGTGCTGACCCCGCACCTCGGCTACGTCACCGGAGACAGTTTCCGGGGCCACTATCAGCAGATGGTCGAGGGCATCGACGCCTGGTTCAAGGGCGAACCGAAGCTGCGGCTGGCGTAAGCAAACTCAGGCCGCATGTTGCGCCGTGGCCCCGTTCGCGAGTTCCGCAAAGCCCTGGCGCCATGACGGATGCGCCGGCCGCCAGCCCAGTTCCTGCTTCGCCTTGGCGTTGGAACCTCCCCGCACCTCGGTCATCATCGAAACCAGGTGCTCGCCGGCAAACAACCGGCCAAGCCAGGCTGGCACGCGAATCGGCGACCTGGCTCCGACCAGGGTGGCAAGAGCGGGCAGCCATTCGCTGACTTCCGCCGGTTCATCGTCGACGATGTTGTAGATGTTGCCGGGCTTGCCGCGCTCGACGGCAGCAACGGTAGCGGCAGCCGCATCCTCGACGTGGATGAACGACCACTGTCCGCCGCCGCCGCCGATCAGCGGCACGCGGCGGCCGCGCAATTGGTCGATCATCGCGCGCGAGAGCATTCCGGTGTCCGGGCCGTAGAATGATCCATATCGCAAGACAATCCCTTCAGGGTCTGCCGAGCCGGTGACGGCGTCTTCCAGATGCTGGATCGCTTGCAGGGTGCGGCGCAGCTCCTCCGGCGGATCGGGATCCAGCGCATCGGTCTCCGTCTTGATCTCTTCGCCACCGCGGCCGTAGGTCCAGCCGCAGAAGCTCTGGGCGATGAAGCGCCCTACGCCGGCCTCGCGTGCGGCGGCCAACAGGAAATCGATGCCTTGCGTGCGCAACCGGTTGGTGGCGGTGAAGGCGCGGTCGAAATGCCTGATATCCGTGACATCAGCGAGATCGGTCATCTGATCGATGATGGTATCGGGCTCCGCCGCGATCACAGCGGCACGAATGGCCGGCGCGTCGAGCCCATCGGCGATCACAGGTTCCGCGCCCATCCGTTTGATAAGCTCGGCCTTTGCCGCCGTTCGCGTCGTGCCGACGACCGAATGACCGGCTGCAATGAGCTGCGGAACAAGCTGAAGGCCGATGGCGCCGGTGGCGCCCGCAACAAGAATTCGCATGGCGTGATCCTCACATTCGTCGCGCCCGAGCGGCAGGTAGTCGGAGCGAATGTGAAATCAAGCGGCGAATGTGGCGGCAGCGGAAAACTGTGCGGGGTGGAACTCAGGTCGTGGCCGAGCCGGATGATCACCGGACGGTTCGGTGATCGAGATCTCATGGGCCGCCCAACAAAAAAGGCGCGCCATCGGCGCGCCTCAGATATCCCACAACGAGCGGCTCAGCGCACGGTGACCGGGGCGGGCAGCGGCGGCACGACCGCCGGCTGCGCGCCGGGCGTCAGTTGGGCCTGGGCCGGACCGGGAGCCGGGGCTGCAGCGGGCGGCAAGCCCTGCGCAGGAGCAGCCGGGGCAGCATTGGCGACATTGGCGGGCGGCGGGCCGCCGGGCATCACCACCACGCGGGTGCCGACCTTGGCGCGGTCGAACAGGTCCGAGACGTCCTCGTTCAGCATGCCGATGCAGCCCGAGGAGACGAACTTGCCGATCGTCGACGGCTGGTTGGTGCCGTGGATGCGGTACACCGTTGAACCCAGATACATCGCGCGCGCGCCGAGCGGGTTGCCCGGGCCGCCGGCCATGAAGCGCGGCAGATAGGGCTGACGCTCGATCATCTCGGTCGGCGGATGCCAATCCGGCCACTCGGCCTTGCGGGTGATCTTCTGCACGCCGTTCCAGGTAAAGCCGTCACGGCCGACACGAACGCCATAGCGAATCGCACGGCCGCCGCCGAGCACGTAGTAAAGGTGGGTATTGGCGGTATCGACCACGATGGTGCCGGCAGGCTCCTTGGTCGGGAAGTTCACTTCCTGACGGCGCAGATTCGGCGGGAGCTGCGCCGGGCCGACTTCCGGCTGTTCTTCCGGCGGCAGCGCGGCCAGTTGCACCGGCCTGCCATCAGGGCCGGCGGCCGGCTGCTGCGGCTGGGCGGCGGCCGGCGAGGCATCGCCGATTCCCCCGGGCGGGCGCAAGCCGGAGCGATCTTCGTTCGGATAGACGATGCCGGCGCCGGGAACGCGGCTGTCGCCACGATCCGAATAGACCGGCTGCTGGGCGCCGGCCGGGCGGTCAGCGTAGATCACCGCCGGCGGACCGGCCGGACGGCCATAACGCGGATCGTCGGGCGAGAGCACCGGACCCGTCGGCGCCGCAGCGCTGCGATCGGAGTAAACCGGGGCTGGCGCGGCGCGGCCATAGCGCGGATCGTCGGGCGAAAGAATCGGACCCGTGGGCGCCGGAGCGCCGCGGTCGGAATAAACCGGAGCAGGCGCGGTGCGGCCATAGCGGGGGTCGCTGGGCGACAGCACCGGGCCGGGCGGCGGCAAGGCGGCTGCGTTCTGCCCGTTGGGCGCGTCGTCGTCGTCGAGGGCGTCGAAGTCGGGTTCACCGGGGCGGCGTTCATCCGTCGCATAGCCACCGCGAACATACGGTCCCGGTGCGGTCGAATAGACCTGCCCCTGGTAGCCTTGATTCTGGGCCGGATAACCCTGCTGCGCATGGGCCAGCGAAGTCCCCGCCATGCCAGCGGCAATAGCGGCACAAATCGTCAGAATGCGGTTATTCATCATCGCCTTTGTATAGACCCCAAGCCCCACCGGACGGTTAACGGCAGATGCCGGAAGATAGCGGCACATTCAAGACAAGTCCGTGAAATTCGGCGCGAACCAGCCATTTGTGATCACGGCTCGGCTGCGGCAAAGATGCCTCAGAGCGCCGAAAATCGGCACCGTTTGGGCGCAAAGCGGCATCAGCGACCCGATTTAGTAATAAATGGGGACAGACATTGAGATACTCTCAAATCGGCCTGATTCGCCGCGCGCCGCTTTCCGCGAATCACCCGCCGCACAGTGGTCACCGCGTTCCCCTGACACCAATATAACCCTCCAGACATAAGGAGGGTGGAACTCGAGTCCATGCTCCCCGGCTTTCGCTTCCTGTTCTCCGCGATCATCCTCTCGATGTCGGTCCTGATTTTTGGACTTGGCGCCGCTGCCCTGCTGCGCTCCGCGCATGAGGAATTTGCCAACCTGCCCTCGCGACGGTCGACGCCCGAGCCGATGTTTGCCCGCCTGAGCGACGATCAGCCGCCGACGCTGGCACTGCTGCGGGTCGAACCGCCGGTCGCGGACAAGCAGGTGGAGAATGTCCCCGCCGACGTCCCGGCAACAGCTCCGGATACAACCGCACCTACCGGACAGGCTCCGGACGCCGTTCAGGCCGAGCCGGAAAAACTGGCGGCACTGACATCGGCAGAGCCGACGCAGGCCGAAGCGGCAAAACCGGAAGCCCCGGCCGAGGCCAGCGCGGAGGCATCGGTCATCGCCGCCAAAATCGAAGCGCCGCCGGTCGAGGCGGAGGTAAAGATCGCCGCGATCGCGGCAACGCTGGAGCCGGCCCCGGCGCCTGCAACCGCGCCCGAGCCGACATCGGATATCCCGCCGTTCGAACCCAGTATCGCCACGACCCTGATAGCGACGCTCGGCGGTCCTGCCGTCTTCGTCGAAGAGAAGATATCGAAGACTGACGCAAAGCCGGACCACAGCATCGTCAGGAAGAGAGCCGCAGAACGGGCGCGAGAACGGCGTCGGGCTGCGGCACGGCGCGCACGCATCGCACGTGAGGCAACACTGACCCTGCAGCAGCAACAACCCAATCCGTTCGCGTTCCCGCTGATGCCCGTGACGAGGTAGCGGGTTGGATCAGGCCGGGCCGGTCGCGATCGGCGGGCCGTCGGCGGCGCCCCACTCCGTCCACGAGCCATCATACAGCGCCGGGTTCTCGACGCCGAGGCGATAGAGCGCGAGCGTCAGCACGGCAGCGCTGACGCCGGAGCCACAGCTCGTCACGATCGGCGCATCGAGCTTGACGCCCGCGCCTGAGAACGCTGCCTTGAGATCATCGAGCGATTTCATCGTGAAAGTCTTGGCATCGAACAAATTGTTATACGGAAGGCTGAGGCTGCCGGGGATGTGTCCGGAACGCAGGCCGGCCCGCGGCTCGGCGACCTTGCCCTGATAGCGCTCGTTGGCGCGCGCATCGATCACCTGCTCGGCGCGGCTGGAGAGATTGGCGACGAGTTGCTGCACGCTGCGAACCCGCCGCGCATCGAACGCCGCCTTGAACGTCGCAGGCTTCGGCGCCTTCACCTCGCCCTTCTCGACCTTGCGGCCTTCGGCGACCCACTTCTTCAGGCCGCCATTGAGGATGCGCACCTCCTTGCCGAACGACAGGAACATCCACCACACCCGCGGTGCTGCGACCCAGCCGCCGGAATCATAGACGACGACAATGTCGTCAGTGCCGATGCCGAGCGCGCCGACGTCGCGGCCGAACTGGTCGGCTGTGGGAAACATGTGCGGCAGCGGGTTGGAATGATCCGACACCGCATCGACGTCGAAGAACACCGCGCCAGGAATATGCGCGGCGAGATAGTCGTCCTTCGGCAGCGGCAAGATGCCGGGCATCTTGAACGTGGCGTCGACGACGCGGACGTTGGGATCGTCGAGGTGTTCGGCGAGCCATTCGGTGGAGACGAGCGGGTCGGTGGTGGGCATTTTTCCATAAT
>Ga0308176_10001118_pt1 | contig 16798 bp, 6 predicted proteins | sample PhyCR2_3_FD_203890 | JGI IMG/M metagenome (GOLD analysis project Ga0308176, IMG submission 203890) | Soil microbial communities from UC Gill Tract Community Farm, Albany, California, United States - DLSLS.C.R2 | ecosystem: Environmental > Terrestrial > Soil > Agricultural land | place: USA...
GTCGCTGTCCACGCTGAGCCTGCGGGTGGCCAACTCCGGGGACACCCCGCTCACCCCGCACTACATGCTCACCACCAGCCATGGGATGAGCAGATACTGGTCCCTGACGCGCGGTCCGGCCACGATCCCCGCGCACACCACGGTGTCCGTCGAACTGCGCGCGCCGTCCGGCAGGTTCGCGCTGCCGGCCACGGCGGGCGCGAAGCTCCGCCTGCGCGCCTTCACGGGGGACCCGCAGACGCTCTCCACCCGGGACCTGCGGCCGGCCGAACTGGGCCGGTGGGAGCCACCCGAACGGTAGGAAACCGGGCGGCCGGGTCCTGGGGAGGTGCAGGTCACAGCCGCAGAGAGGGAAACGTCACAGCCCTCGCTCTGCTGTCACATGAGCACCCTGCCCTAGCATCCGAGCATGACGGTCCTGCCTGACGACGGGCTCTCACTGGCCGCCGAGTTCCCTGACGCGACACACGAGCAGTGGCACCGCCTGGTCGAGGGTGTGCTGCGCAAGTCGGGCAAGGAAGTCTCGGGCGCGGCAGTTGAGGACGCCCTGTCCACAACACTCGAGGACGGGCTGCGCACCCGGCCCCTGTACACCGCGCGCGACGGCGCGCCCGACCCCGGCCTGCCCGGCTTCGCCCCGTATGTGCGCGGCGGCCGCCCCGAGGGCAACACGGCCGGCGGCTGGGACGTACGGCAGCGGCACACGGCGCTCGGCGGCGGCGCCGACGGCGCGGTGATGGCCGACCTCGAGAACGGCGTCACCTCGCTGTGGCTGGTGCTCGGCGAGGGCGGCATCCCGGTCCCCGAGCTGGGCCGGGCGCTCGACGGGGTCTTCCTCGACCTGGCGCCGGTCGTCCTGGACGCCGGCCGCGACACCGAGGCGGCCGCCGAGGCGCTGCTGCGGCTGTACGAGGAGAAGGGCGTCGACCCCGGGACGGTGCGCGGCAGCCTGGGCGGTGACCCGCTCGGCCACGAGGCCCGCACCGGCACCCCGCTGGACATGGCCCCCTTCGCCGCCCTCGCCGAGCGCTGCGCGGGCACGTACCCCGGCCTGCGCGCGCTGACCGTGGACGCCCTGCCGTACCACGAGGCGGGCGGCTCGGCCGCGCAGGAGCTGGGCGCCTCCCTCGCCACCGGCGTGGCCTACCTGCGGGCGCTGACCGAGGCCGGGCTGCCGGTCGAGGCGGCCTGCGGTCAGGTGGAGTTCCGCTACGCGGCCACCGCCGACCAGTTCCTGACCATCGCCAAGCTGCGCGCGGCGCGCCGGCTGTGGGCGCGGGTCGCCGAGGTGGCCGGGGCGCCGGGCGCGGGCGCGCAGGTCCAGCACGCGGTGACCTCGCCGGTGATGCTGACCCGCCGCGACCCGTGGGTGAACATGCTGCGCGCCACGGTGGCCACGCTGGCCGCCGGGGTCGGCGGCGCCGACTCGGTGACCGTGCTGCCGTTCGACCACGCGCTGGGCCTGCCGGACGCGTTCGCCCGCCGTATCGCGCGCAACACCTCCACGATCCTGCTGGAGGAGTCCCACCTGGCCCGGGTCATCGACCCGGCGGGCGGCTCCTGGTACGTGGAGCGGCTGACCGAGGAACTCGCCCAGGCCGCCTGGGCGTACTTCCGGTCGATCGAGCGGGACGGCGGCCAGGCCGCGTGCCTGCGCTCGGGCCGGATCCGCACGGACCTGGCGACGACCTGGGCGGAGCGCTCCAAGAAGCTCGCCAAGCGACGCGAACCCATCACCGGCGTCAGCGAGTTCCCGCTGCTCGGCGAGAAGCCGGTGAAGCGCGAACCGGCGCCCGAGCCGCCGTCCGGCGGACTGCCCCGGGTGCGCCGCGACGAGGCGTTCGAGGCCCTGCGGGCCCGCTCCGACGCCCATCTGGCGGCGACCGGCTCCCGGCCCAGGATCTTCCTGGCCGCCCTCGGCTCGGCCGCCGAGTACACCGCGCGCTCGACGTTCGCCGCGAACCTGTTCCAGGCGGGCGGCATCGAGCCGGTCACCGAGGGTGCCTTCGAGGACAGCGGCGCCACCGAGGCCGTGCTGTGCTCCAGCGACGCGCTCTACGCCGAACAGGCCGGGCAGGCCGCCGAGTCGCTGCGCGCGGCCGGCGCCCGGCACGTGTTCCTGGCGGGCCGCCCGGCCGAGCACCCGGGCGTCGACTCGTACGTCTTCGCGGGCTGCGACGCCATCGACGTGCTGTCCGCGACCCTCGACCGCATGGGAGTGTCCTGATGGGAATCCCCGACTTCTCCGGCATCGAGCTGGGGACGCCGGCCGTCGACGGCAGCGCCGAGGAGTGGCGTACGGCCGTCAAGCGGGCGACCGGGAGCGAGGAGCCGCTGTGGGAGACCCCGGAGGGCATCGGGGTCAAGCCGCTGTACACCGGCCGTGACCTGGAGGGCCTGGACTTCCTCGGCACGTTCCCGGGCATCGCGCCGTATCTGCGCGGCCCGTACCCGACGATGTACGTCAACCAGCCCTGGACGATCCGCCAGTACGCGGGCTTCTCCACCGCCGCGGAGTCCAACGCGTTCTACCGGCGCAACCTGGCGGCCGGCCAGAAGGGCCTTTCGGTCGCCTTCGACCTGCCCACGCACCGGGGTTACGACAGCGACCACCCGCGGGTGACCGGTGACGTCGGCATGGCCGGCGTGGCCATCGACTCCATCTACGACATGCGGCAGCTCTTCGACGGGATTCCGCTGGACCGGATGACCGTGTCGATGACGATGAACGGCGCGGTGCTGCCGATCCTGGCGCTGTACATCGTGGCGGCGGAGGAGCAGGGCGTACCGCCCGAGAAGCTGGCCGGGACCATTCAGAACGACATTCTGAAGGAGTTCATGGTCCGCAACACCTACATCTATCCGCCGAAGCCGTCGATGCGGATCATCTCCGACATCTTCGCGTACACCTCGCGGCGGATGCCCCGCTACAACTCCATCTCCATCTCCGGGTACCACATCCAGGAGGCCGGTGCGACGGCCGACCTGGAGCTGGCGTACACCCTCGCGGACGGTGTGGAGTACATCCGCGCGGGCCGGGAGGCCGGTCTGGACGTGGACGCGTTCGCGCCCCGGCTGTCGTTCTTCTGGGCGATCGGCATGAACTTCTTCATGGAGGTCGCGAAGCTCAGGGCGGCCCGGCTGCTGTGGGCCAGGCTGGTCTCGCAGTTCGAGCCGAAGAACAGCAAGTCCCTGTCGCTGCGCACCCATTCGCAGACCTCGGGCTGGTCGCTGACCGCGCAGGACGTGTTCAACAACGTCACGCGTACGTGCGTGGAGGCGATGGCGGCGACCCAGGGCCACACCCAGTCGCTGCACACCAACGCCCTCGACGAGGCGCTGGCGCTGCCCACCGACTTCTCGGCGCGCATCGCCCGCAACACCCAGCTCCTCATCCAGCAGGAGTCGGGCACCACCCGGGTCATCGACCCGTGGGGCGGCAGCGCGTACGTGGAGCGGCTGACGTACGACCTCGCCCGCAAGGCCTGGGCGCACATCCAGGAGGTGGAGCAGGCGGGCGGCATGGCGCAGGCCATCGACGCCGGCATCCCCAAGCTGCGCGTGGAGGAGGCGGCGGCCCGCACGCAGGCCCGCATCGACTCCGGCCGCCAGCCGGTGATCGGCGTCAACAAGTACCGGGTGGACAGCGACGAGCAGATCGAGGTTCTGAAGGTCGACAACTCCTCGGTGCGCGCCCAGCAGATCGAGAAGCTGCGGCGGCTGCGCGCGGAGCGGGACGAGCAGGCCTGCCGGGACGCGCTGGACGCGCTCACCCGGGCCGCCGACGGCAACGACAACCTGCTGGAGCTGGCCGTGCGCGCGGCCCGCGCCAAGGCGACCGTCGGTGAGATCTCCGACGCCCTGGAGAAGGTGTACGGCCGGCACGCGAGCCAGATCCGTACCATCTCCGGGGTGTACCGCAACGAAGCCGGCGAGTCCCCGTCCGTGGACCGCACCCGTGCCCTGGTGGACGCCTTCGACGAGGCCGAGGGGCGCCGGCCGCGCATCCTGGTCGCCAAGATGGGCCAGGACGGCCACGACCGCGGCCAGAAGGTGATCGCGACCGCCTTCGCCGACCTCGGCTTCGACGTCGACGTCGGCCCGCTGTTCCAGACGCCGGAGGAGGTCGCCCGGCAGGCGGTCGAGGCGGACGTGCACGTGGTCGGGGTGTCCTCGCTGGCCGCCGGTCACCTCACGCTCGTACCGGCGCTGAAGGAGAAGCTCGCCGAGGAGGGCCGCGAGGACATCATGATCGTGGTCGGCGGGGTGATCCCGCCGCAGGACGTGCCGACGCTGCTGGAGATGGGCGCCACGGCCGTGTTCCCGCCCGGGACGGTGATCCCGGACGCGGCCTACGACCTGGTGAAGCGGCTGTCGGCCGACCTCGGCCACGAGCAGTAGCCGCGTATGGCAGCGATCGATCTCGACACGTATGTGAAGGGTGTGCTCGACGGCAGGCGGGCCCTGGTGGCCCGCGCCATCACGCTGGTCGAGTCCACCCGCCCGCAGCACCGGGCGCTGGCGCAGGAGTTGCTCACCGAGCTGCTTCCGCACAGCGGCCGGGCGCGGCGGATCGGCATCAGCGGCGTGCCGGGCGTCGGCAAGTCGACGTTCATCGACGCGTTCGGCACGCTGCTGACCTCGCTGGGACACCGGGTGGCCGTGCTCGCCGTGGACCCCTCCTCCACCCGCACCGGAGGCTCGATCCTGGGTGACAAGACCCGGATGGAGCGCCTCGCGGTCGACCCGGACGCCTTCGTGCGGCCCTCCCCCAGCGCGGGCACGCTGGGCGGGGTCGCGAAGGCCACCCGGGAGTCGATGGTGGTGATGGAGGCCGCCGGGTACGACGTGATCCTGGTGGAGACCGTCGGCGTCGGTCAGTCCGAGACGGCGGTCGCCGACATGGTCGACTCCTTCCTGCTGCTCACCCTGGCCCGCACCGGCGACCAGCTCCAGGGCATCAAGAAGGGCGTCCTGGAACTGGCCGACGTGATCGCCGTCAACAAGGCCGACGGCCCGCACGAGCGGGACGCGCGGGCGGCGGCACGCGAACTGGCCGGTGCGCTGCGGCTGATGCACGGCAAGGACGCGTTCTGGACGCCGCCGGTGCTGAGTTGCAGCGCCCGTGAGTCGACCGGCCTGGACGTGGTCTGGGAGCGGCTGGAGCAGCACCGTACGCTGCTGGACTCCACCGGCCGGCTCGCCGCCAAGCGGCGGGACCAGCAGGTCGACTGGACCTGGTCGATGGTCCGGGACGAGCTGCTGGGCCGGCTGCACGCGGATCCGGCCGTGCGCGAGGCCGCCCCCGCCCTCGAACAGCAGGTCAGGGAAGGCACGTTGACGGCGACCCTGGCGGCGGAGGGCATCCTGCGGGCGTTCGGGGGACGGCGGGACCCGGCGCCGGGGCAGTGACTCACGGCGGCGGAACCGTGGGCTCCACCACCGCGCTCGGGGGCTCCGTACTGATCGACTCTCCCCGTGCGAAGAGCCACCCCCTGGTCCTCGTCCTCGCCGTGTGCGGGGCGTCGACCGCTGCCTGCGAGGCCCCGCCCGGCGGCCACGGCGGCTCTGGCGGCTCCGGCGCGGAGAGCGGCCCGGACAGCTTCACGGCGCTGCCGATGGCCCGTTTCCCCGGACCACGGCGAGGAACGGCTCCGGAACCGGGCGCGGTGGTCCCTCGCCAAGGAGCGCGTCACCGGTGAGAGCCAGGCACTGGTCCAGCGGCACCGCTGACGCCGGTGCCCGTCATCCCGGGTCGCCGGCTCGGTCCGATGTTGTCCGCGGCCGCCCACAGCGCCCCGTACGGCGGCTGCTCGACGGGAACGCCGACACGGCCGGTACCCGCCCGGTCGTCCCACGCCCGCGCCCGCGCCGTGATCGCCACGGCGACGGCGCTGACGACGGCCGCGTGAGGCCCCCCGGTGACGGCGGGTGCGATTCGCGGCTGAGACGGGGCGGCACGGGTACCCGGGCCCCGGACACACAGGTCGCCTATGTGTGGAGGTGTCGACAGTGCGCACCGGACTACTGCGGATCATCGGGGCGGCGACCCTCGCCTACGGGGCCGCGACGGCGTACCGGCCGGGCCTGCTCGCCAGGCCCTGCGGGCTGGTCGACCCGCACGGGGACGTGGACCCGCACACCGCCACGGTGCTGCGCCCCCTGGCGGTGCGGGACGCCGTGAGCGGTGCGGCGATGGTCATCGCTCCCCGAGGTCCGGCGCTGGTCACGGCCTCCGCCGTGCGCATCGCCTCGGACATCGGGGACGCCGTCCTCTTCGGCACCGCGCTGCCGGGCCGGTTCCGCCGGGCGGGCGCGGTCGTCACCGCCCTGGGCTGGGCCGCCCTGACGACCAGCGCCCTGATCGCTCCACCGGGGCTCGGGCACCGGGCCCTGCGCATGGCAGCGGGGGGCGTCGTGCCCGATGCGCCCGGGACCGTCATGGAGTGCGGAAGCCGCGGAAGGTCACGTGCCCGCGGGACGTGAACCCCAGTCGCTCGTAGAGCGCGATCGCGCCGGTGTTCGCCTCGGCCACGTGCAGGAAGGGACGTTCGCCGCGTTCCACGATGCGGGCGAGGAGCGCGCCGATCAGCCGGACGGCGTGGCCCCGCCCGCGTGCCTCGGGAGCGGTGCAGACGGCGCTGATCTCGGTCCAGCCCGGGGGCCGCAGCCGTTCCCCGGCCATCGCCACCAGCCTGCCGTTGTCGCGGATACCTAGGTAGGTGCCCAGTTCGGGCGTGCGCGGCCGGAACGGTCCCGGGCGGGTCCGCTCGACGAGGCCGAGCATCTCGGGCACGCTGCCCGGGCCCAGTTCGAGCACCTTCGCGTCGGCCTCCGGGCGAGGGGGCGCGGACCGGCCGGTGCCGGACCAGATCATCTGGCGGCCCTCGAGGGTGAAGACCGGCTCCCAGTCCGGCGGCGGAGTGGCCGGGCCGCTGAACATGTCGGCGAGTTCACCGGAACCGAGCAGCCGGGCCAGGTCGGCCCATTCGGCCGGGTCCGGGTCGGCGGACACCGAGCAGAAGGTCGCCACTTCCGGCACATAAGTGGTGGCCCGGCCGAGCCGGCGGGCGAGATGGGCGTGGTGGCCGCGGAGCGACTCGCCCACCGGGTCGTCGAGTGCCACGGCGTCGCGGTTCACCATCGTGCTGTCCCTCTCGTCCGGCGCGCGCGGGTCGGTCGCCCCGGGCAGCGATCATAGGCACGCGCCGTCCCGGTGGGCGAAGCCTCCGAACGCCCCGGGCGGGCCGGGCGGGGTGCGTGGTCCCCGCCCGGCCCGCCCCGGTGTCAGCCGGCCCGGTGGAAGGCGCTCAGCCGGGCGGTGAGGTGGGCGGCCGCGCCCTCCATCAGGGTGTCGGCGATCGCCTCCACCGTGCGGGCGGACCACGGCTGCAGACCGGTGCCCTCGACCACCTGGTTGAAGGCGCCCATGGCCGGTCCGCAGTGCACCAGGTAGTCCACCCGGTGCCGGTCGTCGCCGGTCACCGCGAGCCGGAAGCCACGGGTGAAGTAGGCCCGGAAGAACTCCGCCAGCTCCTGCTTCGGGTCCGCGCCGGGCGCCGCGGGCGCCGGGTGCGCGCCGCCCAGGTAGCGGTCGAGGATCTGGGTCATGGTCTCGTCGTCCAGCTCGGCCGCCGAGGTGTGCCGGCGCCACAGCTCGTGCAGCCGGGACGCCCGCGCCGGGAAGAACAGGCCCCGCTTGAGATAGCGGGCCCGCGTACCGAACTCGAACAGCTCGCCCCACGGCGCCGTGTCCACGTCGTACTCCCGCGCCGCCTGCAGGACGTCCTTCACCTCGGCGCTGGTGGCGGCCTCGGCGGAGCACTGGTTGACGGAGCCCGTCAGCACGAACTCCGCGCCGAGCAGGAACGCCGCCGCCACCGCCTCCGGGGTGCCGAGGCCGCCCGCGCAGCCCACGTGGACCCGGTGCCCGGACGCGGTGGTGGCCGCGTCGCGCAGCCGCAGCACGGCGGGGAGCAGGGTCAGCAGGTCGGCGGTGCTGGTCAGCCAGCCGCCGTCGGCCTCCACGCACAGGTCGTCCGCCATTGGCCGGCCGGCCGCCGCGCGCGCCTCCTCGGCGGTGACCTCGCCGGTCTCCACCAGCCGGGCGACCAGCCGCTCGGGCGGCGGGGCCAGGAACTCCGCGGCCACGTCGGTGCGGCTGACCTTGGCGATGATCCGGCCGCCCTTGAGCCGGAACCGCACCAGGGCCGGGGTGATCAGCGGGAAGCCGGAGGCCTCCACCAGGTCGATGCCGTGCCGCAGCAGCAGGTCCACCAGCGCCGACTCCTCCTGCGGGGCGCCGTGCCGGTAGAGCAGGTTGACGCCGAAGGCACCGCCGAGCCCCAGGTCGCCGGCCAGTTCCCGGAGCCTGCCGTCGACCTCCTCCAGGGTCAGTCCGCCGGTGCCGAGGAAGCCGAGCAGGCCCGCCTTCGAGGCCGCGCCCAGCATCTGGCGGCCCGAGATCCCGCCGTACAGCGAGCCCAGCAGGTAGGCACGGCGCAGGCCGTAGCGCTCCCGGAAGGTGGCGGCGCCCAGGGTGTCGGCGGTCACGGCGGCGGTGACCGGCGCGGTGAGCGGTGCCTCGGCGGCGGCCGCCGGGGGCGCGGCCGGGGTGCGCCGTTCGGGCACGGACGGGACGGGGCGCGGGGTGGGGGCGGGCAGCGGCTCCGCGGTGTTCCTGATCTTCGCGACCAGGTTGGTCAGCACCCGGCCGGGTCCGATCTCCACGAAGTCGAAGTCGCCGTGGCCCATCAGCCGGCGCACCGTGTCGGTCCAGCGGACCGGCGAGACGATCTGCGCCGTCAGGGTCTCCTTGATCGCGTCGGGGTCGTACGGCTGCCCGTCCACGTTGGCCAGCACCGGCACCCCCGGCGCCCGCAGGGTGAACCCGTCGAGGAAGCGGGCGAACGCCTCGGCCGTACCGCGCATGTAGCGGGAGTGGAAGGGGGCGCTGACGTTGAGCCGCACCGCGCGGGCGCCCGCGGCCTCCACGGCGGCGCAGGCCGTCTCGACGGACTCGCGCGGGCCGGAGAGCACGAGCTGGTCGGGGGCGTTGTGGTTGGCGATGTCGACGTCCTCGATGCCCGCCTCGGCCAGGACCCGCGGCAGACCCGCCTCGTCCAGGCCGACCACGGCCGCCATGCCGCCGCCACCGGCCTCGGCCATCAGCGCGCCGCGCCGCTGCACCAGGCGCAGCCCGGTCTCGAAGTCGAAGACACCGGCGGCGAACAGGGCCACGTACTCGCCGAGGCTGTGGCCGATCAGGTAGTCGGCCGGCGCGGGGTCCTCGGCCTGCCGCTCCAGATGGCCGAGTGCGCTCACGGCGTAGAGCGCGGGCTGCGTGAACTGCGTCTGTCCCAGGCGCCGTTCGGGGTCGTCGACGCACAACTCGGCGAGGGAGTAGCCGAGCACACGGTCGGCGGTCGCGGTGTGCTCGGGGTACTTCTCGAACAGCTGCCGGCCCATGCCCCGCGCCTGAGACCCCTGGCCGGGGAAACCGTAGACCTTCATGCGATGTGCCTTCCTTGGTGTCTTCGGTCGGTTCCGTGTCGCCGGGGCGGCCAGTTCGCGGGCCTTGTCCAGCAGGCCCGGGTCGTGGCCGAACGGGCTGAGAAGGGCGAGCGACTTCGATCGCGTGCCCGCCGGGAGGTTGCCTCGGACGAAGTTGTGCAGGGTGCCCGAGGGGCCGAGGTCCAGGTAGAGGAAGTCGCCGCGGGCGCGCATCCGGTCCATGCTCCGCTGGAACTCGATGGGTCTGCGGGCCACCTGCCAGAAGTGCTCGGCGCTCGGCCGCTCGACCAACTCCCCGTCCACGCAGGACACCCAGGGCAGCTTGGGCGGGGCGAACTCGACCTCGTCCAGCGAGGCACGGCACTCGCCGAGCACCTCGTCCATCAGGCGGGAGTGGTAGGCGTACTCGACGGGGACACGCTGGTGCAGCACGTCGGCGCGGCGCAGTGCGGCCTCGGCCCGGTCGAGGTCGTCGTCCGTGCCGGCGACCACGAAGTGGCCCGGATAGTTGCGGGCGGCGATCTCGCAGGCCCGCAGCGCGGGCACCCGGTCCAGCACCCCGGGCCCGGCGAGCACGGCGAGCATGCCGCCGCGCGGGCCGGCCCCGAGTCCCTCGGCCTGGCGGACCAGCAGCCGCAGGCAGGTGTCGGGCGCGATGCTGCCGGAGACGGCGGCCGCGGCGTACTCGCCCAGGCTGGAGCCCAGCAGGTGGTCGGGCTCCACCCCGGCCGAGCGCAGGGTCTCGGCGAGGGCGAGCTCGATCATGACGATCGCCGGGTGGGTGAGCCGGGTGTCGGTGAAGGGGTCGTTGCGGCGCCGGCCCGGGTCGAACAGCCGGGCGAGCACGGACTCGCCCAGCTCCTCGGCCACGACGGCGTCGTGGCGGCGCAGGGCCGCGCGGAACACCTCGTTCTCGGCGAAGAGTTCCCGGCCCATCCCGTAGTACTGCGAGCCCTGCCCGGAGAACATGAAGACCACGGGCAGCGGTCCCGGGGCGGTGCCGCTCATCGGTACGTGTCCCAGAACAGGCCCGCCGTCGCGGACTCGGCGGCTGGAGCGGGCTCGGTGGGTGCCGCGGGCTCGATGGAGACCTCGGACCGGCCGCCGGCGCCCCGTACGACGACCCTGCGGTCGAGCGGGGGCTCGGGCAGCGGGGCGCGGGTGGCGCGGTGGTCCGCCGGGGCGGGCGAGAGCAGCAGGTGCGCGTTGGTGCCGCCGTCCGCGAAGCAGTTGAGCGCGGCGGCTTCGGCGGTGGCGGGCCAGGGGGCCGCCGCGCGCGGGAAGTACAGCGCGGAGGCGTCCAGGTCGAAGTGCGGCAGCGGCTCCTGTCCGGAGCGGAACGGGACCTGGGTGCGGTGGTGGAGCATCAGCACCACCTTGATGAACGCGGCGATGCCCTCGGCGGCCAGCGGGTGGCCGATGTTCGGCTTGACGGAGCCGAGGGCGACCGGGGCCGAGCGGGCCGCGGTGGTGCCGTAGACGCTGTCGATCGCCTTCAGTTCGAGCAGGTCGGTGACGGCGGCCCCGGTGGCGTTGGTCTCCACCCAGCCGACGTCCCCCGGGGCGTGGCCGCTGCGGGCGAGCGCCTCGGTCATCACGGCCTTCTGCGCCTGGAGGTTGGGGGTGGCCGGTCCCGCCGTACGGCCGTCGTTGTTGACGGCGATGCCGCGCAGCACCGCGAGCACCCGGTCGCCGGCGGCGCGGGCGGCGGCCAGTGGCTTGAGGACCACGACGCCGACGCCCTCGCCGAGGACGAGTCCGGCGGCCCTGCGGTCGAAGACGTGGAACTCCGGGCCCGGGTTGAGCAGTCCGCGCCGGCCGAAGACCTGGTGCGCCCGGTCGTCGGCGAGCAGGCTCACCCCGGCGACGACCGCAGCCTCCACCGAGCCGGACCGCAGCGCCTGCACGGCGGTGTCCATCGCGACCAGGGCGGAGGAACAGGCGGTGTCCACGACCAGGCTGGGGCCCTGGAAGTCGAAGAACTGCGAGACGTTCGCCGCCAGGTAGTTCTGCCCGGTCACCACGACCGGGTTCCTGGACCGCTCCAGCGCACCCGGGTCGGGGGTGTGGGTGGCGCGGCCGCCGACGTACACGCCGATCCTGCGGCCCTTGAGGTCGGCGGGCCGGTAACCGGCGTGGTGCACGGCGCTGTTGACCTCCTCGAGCAGCAGCAGCGCCTGCGGGTCCATGGCCGCCACGTCCGCCTCGGACAGCAGGAACGCCTCCGGGTCGAACCGCAGGACGCCGGGCAGCAGGCCGGCGTGGTGGCCGAGCGGGCGGCCGAAACGCTCCTCGGGGACCGGCCGCAGCGCCGAGCGGCCCTCGCGCAGCAGTTCCCAGTAGGCGTCGGCGGAACCGGCGTCGGGGAAGCGGCAGGACAGGCCGACGACCGCGATGTCCGACGCCGTCGGCGCGGGGGACGCCGGGATAGGCGCCGGGGCGGTGTCCCGGTCGTGCGGGGAGCCGTTCGCGTGGGTGCCGGCCGGGGGCCCGGCCGGGGCGGGGCCCGGTGCGGGGACGGATGCGGGCGTGGGCGTGGGTGCGGGCGTGCTCTCCTGCGCCGGAGTACCGAAGACGGTCAGGAGTTCCGTGCGGTGCGCCTCGGCCAGGTGCCCGGCGAAGGCGTCGACGGTCGGGTGTTCGAGCAGCGCCGACGGGTCCACGGAGACGTCCAGGCGCTTGGCGACGGACTGGACGAGCTGGGAGACCATGATCGAGTCCATGCCGTAGTCCTGGACCGGTACGTCACCGGAGAGCCGGGCGCGGTCGAAGCGCAGTTCCTCGGCGAGCCGGTCGAGCAGCCAGGAGGCGGCCGCGTCGACCGCCGCACGCACCTGGCCGTCCCCGTCCGGCCCCTGGGCGGGCGCGGCGGGGGCCGTGGGCGCGGCCGGTGACGTGAGGGCGGCCGATGCGGGGTCGAGGCGGCGGGCGGTCAGGCGTCCGGGGTCGAAGCCGGCGTCCGGGCGCGGCACGACCGGCATGACCACCCTGGCGCCGCTGCCCAGCGCCCGCTCCAGCAGGGCGAGTCCCTGTTCGTCGGAGAGCGTCGCCAGCCCGGAGGCCCGGTAGGCGGCGCTGCGGGCCTCGCCCATGCCGGTGTCCTTCCAGCTCGGCCACTGCACGCTGACCAGCGGGAGCCCGTACGGGCGGTGCAGGGCGACCGCGTCCAGGTAGGCGTTGGCCATGGCGTAGTCGCTCTGGCCGACCGCGAGGGCCGGTACGGCGGCGGCGACGGAGGAGTACACGACGAACAGGCTCAGCGGCTCGTCCCGGAACACCTCCAGCAGGGCGTCGAGCCCGAACACCTTCGGGCCGAGGACACGGGCGACGCCGGAGTGCGGCTTGCGCACGAACGCCGGGTTCTCGAAGTCGGTGACGCCCGCGCTGTGCACCACGCCGCCGACCGGGCCGAGCCGCCCGCGGACGTCGGCGAGGGCCTTGGCGAGCGCCTCCCGCTCCTCCAGCGGCACCGCGAGGACCTCCAGTTCCACGCCCTGGCCCGCCAGTTCGGCCAGCGGGCGGAGCTTGCGGCCCAGGGGGCCGTCCTGGGCGATGTGCGTGGCCCACTCGGCACGCGGCGGCAGTTCCTCACGTCCGGTGAGGACCAGCTTGCGCACCCCGTGCGCGGCGACGAAGTGACGTGCGGTCAGCAGTCCGATGCCGCGCGTGCCGCCGGTGACCCAGAGCACGTGGCCGGCCGGGAAGCGCGGCGCGGCGCCCGCCCCGCCGGGCTCCTCGGTGAGCCGGGCCAGGTGCCGGGTGCCGTCGCGGTAGGCGACCTCGGCGGGCTCGTCGTCGTGGCACAGCTCGTCGGCCACCCAGCGGCAGAGCCGCTCGTCGCCGGCCGCGCCGTCGATCTCCAGGTGGCGGGACCGGACGTGGCGGTACTCGCTCTGCAGCATCCGGTACAGGCCGATGCGGGCCGCGCCGCCGAGGCCGGGTGCGCCCTCGGGGGTGACGCGGGTGACCAGCAGGGCGCGCAGGTCGCGGCGGCCGCGGTCGACGAGGTGCTGCAGCCAGCGCAGCCAGGTGGGCAGCGTGGTGTGGTCGGGCGCCGGACCGGTGCCGGCGCAGCCCGCCAGGTCGACGACGGCGTCGAAGCGGTCCCAGCGGGTGCCGTCCGCGCCGAGTTCGGCGTCCAGCAGGTCGGTGGTGAGCACCTCGGCGGCCGGCAGGAGGGCGGCGAGCCGGGCGGCCAGTGCCTCGGTGCCGGGTGCGGCCAGGACGGCGGTCAGGCCCGGCTGTGCCGTGCGGGCGACGGGCGGGGCGGGCGTCCACCGCCGGGTGAGGAGCATGCCCCCGTCCGCCGGCGCGCCGGCGAGGGCGGCCAGTTCGGCGTCGGCGGCGGCCAGCCAGACCCGGTCCCCGTCGAAGGGGTAGCCGGGCAGTGCCACCCGGCCCGGGTTCCCTCCGTGGTGCAGGTCCGTCCACTCGACGGTCTGTCCCCGGGTCCAGGCGGCGGCCAGGGCGACGGGGTCGGCGGGCAGCGGTGTGCCGGGGGCGGGGCGGCGCGGGTCGACCACGCCGGCCCAGCTGCCGGCGGGACTGCCACCCGCCGCGAACTCCTCCAGTCGTGCGACGAGTTCGGGCAGTTCCTCGAAGAGGACGGCGAGCCGGTGGGCCATGGCCTCGCGCCCGGTCTGCAGGGTCCAGGCGACCTGCTGGGCCGTCGCCCCGCCGGCCTCCGCGCGCAGGTGGGCGGCCAGGCGCCGGGCCTGCGCGAGCAGCCGGTCGGCGTCCCGGGCGGAGAGGACCGCCAGGTGCGGCCCGGCCGGGGCCGTCGGGGCGGGCGCGTCCGGGCCGAGGTGTTCCTGAAGGATGATGTGGGCGTTGGTGCCGCCCGCGCCGAAGGAGCTGACGCCCGCGGTCCGCGGCCGGACGGTGCCGTCCGCCGGCACCCGGCGCGGCCAGGGCGCCCGCTCGCGCTGGACCTCGAACGGGGTCGACGTGAAGTCGATGTTCGGGTTGAGGCGGTCGGCGTGCAGGGACGGGGCCAGCTCGCCGTGCCGCATCTGCAGCAGCACCTTGGTGATCGCGGCGATGCCGGCGGCCGACTCGGCGTGCCCGATGTTGGACTTGACCGAGCCGATGGGCAGCCGCTCGGGCAGGTCGCCCTCGAAGGCCCGCAGCATGCCGTTGACCTCGACCGGGTCGCCGAGCGCGGTTCCGGTGCCGTGCGCCTCGAGGTAGTCGAGGTCGGCGGGGCGCAGTCCGCCACGCTCCAGCGCGGCCCGCACCAGGTCGCCCTGGGCCCGGGGGTTGGGGACGCTGTAACCGGCGCCCGCGCCGCCGTGGTTGACGGCGGACGCCTTGACCACGGCGAGTACGCGGTCGCCGTCGGCGACGGCCGCGTCCAGGCGCTTGAGCAGTACGGCGCCGGAGCCCTCGGCCGGGACGTAGCCGGTGCCGCCCTCGCCGAAGCTGCGGCAGCGGCCGTCCTCCGCGAGGAACCCGCGCTGGGCGAGCTGGAGGAACTTCACCGGGTGGCTGGAGATGTTGACACCGCCCGCCACCGCGACGTCGCAGTCGCCGTTGCGGATGGCCAGGCACGCCTGGTGGATGGTGACCAGCGACGAGGAGCACATGGTGTCCAGGGCGACGCTGGGGCCGGTGAAGTCGAAGAAGTACGAGACCCGGTTCGCGACGGAGGCGTACGACGAGGAGGTCGCGAAGCCCTCGCCGCGCAGCGCGTCCCGCACGCCGTAGAGCTGGTAGTGGCCGTACATCATGCCGACGAACACGCCGGTGCGCCCCCCGCGCAGTTGCTCGCGGGTGTAGCCGGCGTCCTCCAGCAGGTGCCAGACCGTCTCCAGGAACACCCTCTCCTGCGGGTCGGTGTGCTCGGCCTCGATCTGCGACATCCGGAAGAACAGCGGGTCGAAGCGGTCGGCGCCGCGTACGAAGCCGCCCCACTTGCCGTAGGTCCTGCCGGTGGCCGACTTGTCCGGGTCGTAGAAGACTCCGTGGTCCCAGCGGTCGCCCGGGATCTCCTCGACGCTGTCGCGGCCGTCGCGCAGGTTCTGCCAGAACTCGGTGACGTCGCCGGCCTGGGGGTAGCGGCCGGCGACGCCGATGATGGCGATGTCGTCCGCGCCGCCGGTGGGCACTGCGGAGGCCGTCACCGCGGCCGGGGCGGGCTGCGCGGTACCGGCGGCCGGCGGCTCGGTCCCGGGGACCGCCGGTACGTTCCCGGCGATCGCCGGTGCGGCGGTGGTGAAGGCGCCGGGGTGGGCGGTGGCGAGGTGGGCGGCCAGGTCGCGGACGGTGACGTGCTCGAAGAGCAGGGTCTTCGACAGCGGTCCGACCTGCTGTTCCAGGCCGCGGATGAGGCTCATGGTGATCAGGGAGTCCACTCCGTACCGGTCGAAGGGCTCGGTGACGGTGATGTCCGCCTCCGGCGTCTTCAGCTCCTGTGCCAGCAGCCGCAGGACCAGCCGTTCGGCCTCCTCGCGCGATCCGGCGTCGGCGGCGGAACCCGATTCGGCGTCGGCACCGGGCCGGGGTGCGGCCGGCGGGGCGGGCGGCGCGGCCGTGGGGCCGGACAGGGCGGTGAGGATGCGGGCCGGGTCGCCGGGGGCGAGCAGCAGGGCCGGCGCGGTGCCGGCGAGTGCCCGCTCCAGCGCGTCGAGGGCGGGACGGGTGGCCAGCGGGCGCATGCCGAGCACGCGGTCCATGTACTCCTCGGCCTTGGCGTCGATGCGCATACCGCCCTCGGACCACACCGGCCAGGCGGCGGAGAGGGTGCGGCCCCGGCGGGCGCCCGCCCGGCGCCGCTCCTCGCGGCGCTCGGCGAAGCGGTCGAGGAAGCCGCCCGCGAAGGCGTAGTCGGTCTGGCCGGCGTTGCCGAACGCGGCCGCGGCGGAGGAGTAGACGACGAAGTAGTCCAGCGGTTCCCCGGCGGTGGCCTCGTCCAGCAGGGTGGTCCCGCGCACCTTGGCGGCCAGCACGGCGTCCGCGTCGGCGCGTTCCTTGCCGCGCAGGAGCCCGTCGCGCAGCACACCGGCGGCGTGCAGGACACCGCTGACGTGACCGTACGCGCCGCGGGCTTCGGCGATCAGCGCGCGCACGTCCCGCGGGTCGGCGATGTCGGCGAGCACGACGCGGGCGCCGAGGGCGCCGACGCGGGCCCGGGTGGCGGCGCCGGGGGCGGTGCGGGCGGCGAGGACGATACCGCCGCCGGTCACCCCGGCCGCGCGGCGGGCGGCGGCGATGTGCTCGGCGGCGAGCAGGCCGAGCGCGCCGGTGCCGCCGGTGACGATGTGCGCGCCGGCCCCGGTGAACGCCG
>Ga0308176_10001119_pt1 | contig 16794 bp, 16 predicted proteins | sample PhyCR2_3_FD_203890 | JGI IMG/M metagenome (GOLD analysis project Ga0308176, IMG submission 203890) | Soil microbial communities from UC Gill Tract Community Farm, Albany, California, United States - DLSLS.C.R2 | ecosystem: Environmental > Terrestrial > Soil > Agricultural land | place: USA...
GGCCGATGGGCCGGTCGTCTGGCTCGCGCCCGGGCTGGAGCTTCCAGCCGCGTCGGGGTGGGCAGCGGATCCGCGTTCGGGAACGGCGCCGGCGGCGCCGGTGTCGCACCCTTCCGGCACACCCCGTGATCGGCCCCTGATCTCCGTCCTCATGCCGGTCCACGACCCGCCACCGCCGAACCTAGAAGAGGCGATCGACTCAGTTCGTGGACAGGGTTTCGCGGGCTGGGAGCTCTGCATGGTCGACGACGGCTCGCGGGATCCACGCGTCGACGAGATCCTCCGTGACGCGGCAGCCGCCGACGAGCGGGTGCGGTTGGTCAGGCGGGAGGAGGCCGGCGGCATCTCGGCGGCTACCAACAGCGCCCTCGAGATCGCTCGCGGGGAGTACGTCGCGCTGCTCGATCACGACGACACGCTCCTCCCGGACGCTCTGGAGACGGTGTCGGCGGCGATCGAGCGCCAACCGGATCTCGATTGGGTGTACTCCGACGAGGAGGTCGTCGAGGATGGAGTCAGCATCCACGCCTTCCGCAAGCCTGCATGGTCGCCGGACCTCCTGCGCACCCAGATGTACGTTTGCCATCTCGGCGTCTACCGGCGCTCTCTCGCCCTGGAGGTCGGGGGCTTCCGCTCTGATTTCGACGGCTCCCAGGATTACGACTTCGCCCTGCGCTTCTCCGAGCGGACCGATCGGGTCGCCCACATCCCCCGCATCCTTTACCGCTGGCGCGCCCACTCGGGCTCGGTTGCTGGCAACCCCCACTCCAAGCCCGGCGCCTACCCGGCTGCCAGAAGGGCGATCGCAGAGCATCTCGTCCGGACGGGTGGGAAAGGAGACACGCACTTCGGCCCGTGGCCCGGGGTGTACCGGGTCGTCCACCACCTCGATTCCGGGCTCCGCGTTGGCGTCTGCGTCAGCGCTCGCCGCGACGAGCCCGAGCTGGAGCGGTTACTGGCAAACCTCGAAGATCCAGGAGCTGCTGGCCTGGTGGCCGCGCGCGTCGAGGTGGTGACGCCGGGATGCTGGGAATGTGCTGCTGCAGAGGGGCTCGACATGGTGGTCTTCGTGGACGGTGTCGCGATTCCGGTGACGCATGGTTGGCTGGCGCGGCTGGCGGGCTTCGCCGGCCAGCCGGGGGTCGGAGCCGCCGGCGCCAAGCTGGTCTCCGCGACCGGTCTCGTCGAGCATGCCGGCTTTGCCTTCGCCGGTGGCGTCCCGGTTCCCTTGATGACGGGTTCGGCTGCCGGCGAGAGCGGCCCGCTGGGGATGTCCATCCTCCCCAGCAACGTCAGCGCAGTAGGGGGGGTGCTCGCGGCGCCGGCTCAGCTCCTCCACGACCTCGGCGGGCTCGACCGCCACCTTGGACCACTGGCACTGCCCGACTTCTGCCTCAGGGCGCGGGAGCAGGGCCTGCGGTCGGTGTTGGTCGGGGACTCGGTGCTTCGCCGGCCTCATGGCACCGTGGCCGAGAACGATCTTCCCCACCTTGCGGCGTTTCAGGCACGATGGGCCGGCATCGCGAACGATCCCTACTTCGACCTCAGTCGCGGCTGGCCCGGGGCCGAAGTCGGTTAGCCCACTGCCTGCGGCTGCACGACCAGAGTTCGCGCCTGTCCGAGCAGGGCTGCGGCGCCGATCGACATAGGCAGCAGCCGCTCGATGAACAAGCGCGCCTCCGCCGCCACCTCCCGCAACCGGGTCGGCTCCTCGAGCAGCGCCTCAGCTACCGCCGTCGCCGACTCCGGTGCGGCGACAAACAGGTGTCGGCCGGGGGCCAGCGGCGCCATCCCGCGCCCCCGCTCGTGCAAGACCACCGCGCCGGCATGGATCGCGCGCAGCGCCAGGGGCCAATCGAAACACGGCTGCTCCCGCCCCGCGCTCACGACCGCCAACTTCGCTTCCTCGAGCCTGGATCCGGGCTCGTCACGAACCAGGTCGACGGGTCGATCGGCCGCTGGATCACAGGAAGCCCACTCCCTGTGGAAGCCCAGCTGCAGGTGGCCGATCCGGACCCCTTTGGCGTGCAGATCCAGCGCCACCGCGAAGTTTGCGTGAAGCGTCATGCCCACCTGGGTCGACAGTGCCACCTCAGCTTCGAACTCTGCGGTGCCCGGATGGGAGAGGGAGATCAGGATCGTGTGGGCCCGCACTGGCTCAGGCGCATCCGAGAGCCCTCCTGGCACACCAACAGCGACGAAGACGCGATCGGGGCGGAGCTCCGGCAGCGGCCCCTTGATCAGCGTCGCCGAGGCGTCTTGCTGCGCCACCTCGTCGCTCAGGGCGGCCGCCGCGAACGCGTGCTGAGGAGCAGCGCTCTCGGCTACCGTGAATATCAACTCAGGCATCGCGCGATCATACGAGCCGCCAGAGGCACAGCGGGATGGGTGGGTAATCTGGCGGCGGTGGAGCTGGGGGCCCGACTCATCGAAGCAGAACAGCGCTTGGCGGATCTGCCGGAGCTCGAAGCCCAGCTGCGCGCCGCGATCGAGGAGACCGAGAAGCTGCGGCGCGAAGTCGACTACCTGCAGACCACCCTGCAGGAGGTGGTTGCGTCGCCCAGTTGGCGCCTGACGGCGCCGTTGCGCAGCCTCAGGAGGATGCTTGCGCGGGACCGAAGAGGTTGACCGAGACGATGCGCCGCATCGTGTACTGGTCGTAGGGAAGATCGCCGCGCCAGCGGTTGTGCGCCTCGGCGGATACGAAGTACGTCTCCGGGTCCTCCGCCAGCTGCTTCAACGCCTCGTGGAGCTCGCCGCTGCCGATGCCCATGCCGTCGGCGATCCGGCGCAGTTTCTCCAGGTGCTCCTCGGCCCCCCAGCCGGCCAGGACGTGGTCGACGGCGTGGATCGAGGCTCCGCCAGAGCCCAGCAGCTCCCGACCGCCCGCCATCACCGCGTCGATCGCCTCCAGCGGCACGTGCTCCAGCACCGAGATCGAGTAGACGGCACCGAAGCCGCCGCCAACCTCGGCGCGCGGCGGGAACTGCTCGCGCACGAAGCGGACGTCGGGATAGGCAGTACGGAAGGTCTCGAATTCGCGGGGGCCGTTGCCGCTGCCGTCGTAGGGATCGACGACCGTGACCTCGTAGCCGAGCCGCGACAGGGCCCCGGCGACGAGCGGCTCGCCGGCACCGATCTCGAGGATCCGCGAGCCCGGCGCGACGTTGCCGAGGATCGCCTTCAGCGTCCAGCACCTCTGCAGGTCCTTCATGTCGAAGTTGGCGCCGGCCAGGCCAGGCATGTGGTCGGCGCTGTCGGCGAAGTCGCGGACGGTGCCATAGGAGACCGGCGGCAGCGGGAACTCGCCGCGGTAGCGCCGCTCGACCTCGCGCAGGGCGCCGTCGCGGATCGCCCAGAAGGAGGCGTTGGCGCCGGTCGCCCCTGGAGGCGCGACCCGCCCCAGGACCTTGGCGGCGGCCTTGCGCACCACCGGCGAGCTCGCCGCCGCCGATCGCGCCCGGCGGTAGTTGCTGCGCAGGCTCATGGCCCTCCGACCTCCGCCTGCGCGCCGAGCAGCTCGCTGTAGAAGTCACCGACGGCGGCGGCGTTGTCGCGCCAGCTGAGGTGCTCGAGGGCGAATCGCCGGGCGCCGTCGCCGAGGCGCCGCGCCAGCTCCCGGTCGCCCAGCAGGTCCTCGACCCGCGCCATGATCTCCACTGCGTTACCCCTCTCCAGCAGGAGCGCGTTCTCTCCGTGCGTCAGGTCGTGGCCGATGTTGCAGTGGGGCAAGATAACCGGGCGTCCCATCGCCAGGAACTCCGGCAGCTTCGAGGGCAGGCGGTAGCGATTGAAGTCGTCGGGCGCTCCTGGTTGGACGAACGCGTCGGCAAGCGCCAGGTAGTCGGGCATCTCCCGCCAGCTGACGGGCCCCAGCTCCAGCACCCCGTCGCTCATCGCCCGGAAGGCGCGCGGGTCGACGCCGCCGAACTCGCTGTGGCCGAGCCGAACCAGTCGGACCGGGTGACCGCGGCGCCGCAGCAGCTGCACGGCCACGTAGAGGCTCATCATCTCGTGCTGGTTGGCGTAGTGGATGGTGCCGTGGTAGACGATCACGAACTCCTCCGGCCGCAGCCCCAGCTGCTCGCGGGCTTTCGCGGTCGGGCGCGCCGGGTCGAAGCGGCCGGTGTCGATCCCCGGCCGCATCAGGCCGTGGGGCCGGTGGCCGAGGTTGAAGTCGTTCAGCTCCTCGGTGATGTAGGTGATCCCCGCCGCCCCGCGGAGGAACTCGGCGTGGTGGGTGGGATGGATCAGCTCGGGCGGCGCCAGCCGGTCCTGGGCGCGCAGCGGCAGGCGCTGCAGCTCCGCCAGCGACATCCCGGCCGCCGACTCCACCAGGTACTCCTCGTTGTCCTCGAGGTGGATCACGTAGGGCACCCGCAGCGTCGAGACGAGCCGCATCGTGTGCCGCCGCACGCGCTCCCGGGGCGTCCAACCGCAGACGATCGTCCCCTCGCGAGGGATCCGGCCCGCCCGCTCGTCCAGCTCCTCGTGGCTGATGCACTCGAAGAGCGGGGTGCCGACGGCCTCTATCCGTCGCGGGTCGCCCAAGCCGGCAAGGGTCACCTCCCACCCCAGCTCGGTCAGCTCGTTGCCGAAGTGAAACGCCTGGATCGCGCTGTTCACGTCCAGCGGCCCGAAGTAGACGTAGACGACCCTCATCGGATTCCCAGTGTCGCGCTGGCGCGGTAGACGGGCTCGCGCCAGCCGGCCGGCACGTAATCGGCCCGCTGGCGGGCGAAGCCGGGATTGAAGTACGGGTCGCCGCGCCGCAGCTCGTCGTACCAGTTGTCGACGAAGAGAGCGCGGTCGACGACGTCGGCCTCGGCCCGCGTGGCGGCCTCATCGCGGTGGACGAGCAGCTTCGAAGGGGCCGCGTACACGCACCGGCCGCCCTGGGCGCGGAGGCGCTGGCAGAGGTCGTAGTCCTCGTAGCGGAGTGAGTAGAGCTCGCTGAACCCGCCTTCCCGCTCGAAGGCCCCGCGCTCCACCAGCAGGCACTCGGCGCCCAGCGCGGCTACGTCCCTGGAGCAGGGAAGGGAGCCGTAGTAGCCGTCTCCCTCGGCCTCGAATCCCCGCAGCATCGGCGCCGCGGGGTCGCGCAGCCCGATCGCCACCCCGGCCTGGTCGACGCGCCCGTCCGGGCCGACCAACCGCGGCCCCACCGCCTCGACCCGCGGCAACGCCGCGTGCAGCACCAGCTGGGCGAGCCAGTCCGCCTCGACGGCCTCGGCCTCCGGCGAGACGAAGAGGAGGTAATCGCCCTGGGCGCGCTCGGCTCCCAAATTGTTGGCGGCGGGCCGCCCGAGCCGCTCCGGCGCCTCGACCACCGTGACCTCCCGCACTCCGTCGGGGGCGCCGCCAGGCGCGACGACGACGATCGTCTCCAGGTCGGCGTACTCCGTCGCCTTCGCGAGCGAGGCCAGCAGCCGCCGCGGCGCTGCCGCCGTCCTCGTCGCCGCGACCACCACGCTGACCTTCGGCTGCGGGCTTCCCGTCGACGCCGGCCGCAGCACCGCCCGGTGCGGGATCGTGGCGTGCGGCACCGCGCGGGCCGGCACCCCGAGCCGTTCGAGGTGCTCGGAGACGGCCCGCGCCTGCAGCTCGGGAACCCCGTCCTTCTGGTCGGTGCCGGCGGCGATGCTGCCTGGGATCGCGCGCCAGTGATAGAGGATCTGCGGGATGTGGTGGATCCGCTCGGTTCGCTCGCAAACCCGCAGCATGAACTCGAAGTCCTGGATGGTGTCGAACGCGGAGTCGAAGCCGCCGGCGGCCTCCGCGACCGATTGCCGGACGACGAACAGGTGGCCGATGTACATCGCTCCCAGGGCATAGACCGGCGACCAGTCGGGCTTCAGGAAGGGGTCGGCGCGGATCCCTTTTAGGGTGAGCTTGTCGCTGTCGCTGTAGACCACGTCGAGCTCGGTGTCGACGGCGAGCACCTGCGCCACCCGTAGGAGCGCGTCGGGGGTGAGGGTGTCGTCGTGGTCGAGGAAGCCGACGAACTCCCCTTCGCACATCGCCAGCCCCTCGTTGGTTGCCGCCGAGATGCCGCCGTTGCGCTCCATCGCCCTGAACTTGATCCGTGGGTCGGCGGCCGCGTAGGCGGCGATCGCTCGCTCCAGCCCTGCGTCCCCGGAACCGTCGTCGACGATGCACAGCTCCCAGTCCGGATAGTGCTGCGCGCGCACCGACTCGACGGCCTCGCGCAGGTAGCGCAGCTCGGTCCTGTAGGTGGGCATCACCAGTGAGATCAGCGGCCGCGCCGGCAGCGCCTGCACTTCCTGCGCCGCGGTCTCCCGCCGCGCCGCCGGCGTCTGCAGGTGGAGCCGGCGCAGCGAGCGGAGCAGCTCCCGGATCCGGCGCAGGATCGCGATCGCCCAGGGGGGCAGGATCGATTTCAGCACCCGCAGGTCGCGTCGCATCCGGCTAGCCCAGCAGCTTCTTCAGCGTCGGTTTGAGCGAGCGAATCGGCGCCGTCAGGCGCCAACTGAGGCTCTCCTCGTAGGTCCGTGCCAGCTCTGTCAACTCCTGTTCGAGCTCACCGATCCGGAAGGTCTTGCGGACCAGCTCCCGGTGCATCTCCTCGCGCTGCGCCCGCAGTGCCGCTGCCTCGCTTGCTTCCTCGCCGGACCGGACGCCCATCTCGGCCTATCCTAGGGCGCATCCATGGCCGGTAGGGTTGCGACGCGCATGGCCTCGGATCCGGAATCCTCTGAGCAGGAGCTGGCTCGGCGCCTGGCAACGGCCGAGGAGCAGATCGCGAGCCTGCGCGAGTTGGTCATCCGCGCCTACGAGGACACCCACCGCGCCACTCGCGAAGTCCTTCGCGCCCGCTGCGACCCTTCATATCGCTCGGCGTTCGCACCCGAGCCGCTCGTCAGCGTGCGCATCGGCGCCTACCAAGGCGGAGATCTGCTCTTCGACCGGGCCCTCGCGTCGGTGCTCGCGCAGAGCTATCGCAACTGGGAGGCGATCGTCGTGTTCGACGGCCGCGACGAGCAGAACATGCGTCGAATCCAAACGCTTGGAGATGAACGGATCCGTTGCATCCAGCGGCCCCGCAACGGCCCCTACCCGCGTGATCGCGTGGCTCGCTGGCGGGTCGCCGGCAGCCATCCGTTCAACCAGGCGGTCGCGATGGCCCGTGGAGCGTGGATCGCGCCGCTGGACCAGGACGACGAATGGAGCGAGGACCACCTCGAAGCACTCCTGTCGGCGGCGCTCGCGACCGAAGCTGAGGTGGCCTACGGGGTCAGCCGGGTAGTCCTCGGCGACGGTACGGAGACCTACTTCGGCAGCTGGCCGCCTCAGCTCGGAGACTTCGGGTTCCAGACGGCGATCTACCACGCCGGGCTGGCGACATTCCTCTACGACGCCAACAGCCATCTCGTCGGGGAGCCCGCGGACTGGAATCTTGCCCGGAGGATGCTTGAGGCGGGGGTCGTGTTTGAGTTCGTGGAGCGGGTCGTGACCGCCTATTACGTCTCCCAGGACGAAGAGAGCTTCGGCGGCTGGAAGGCCAGGGAGCAGATTCACGGCGCCTTCGTCCCTCCGGACCGGGAGGCCTAGCTGTGCGGGTCGCCCTCTACGGCTCGAGGTCGGACGGGCACGCGCGCGTCGTCCTGGAACTCTTCGGCCGGGACCCGCGCTTCGAGGTAGTCGGGTTGCTGGACGACCTGCCTCAAAACGCCAACCGGCGGATCGGGGACCTGGTTGTTCTCGGCGGCGCTGGCGAGCTGCCGGGGCTGACCGAGGAGCTTGGACTCGAGGGCGTTCTGCTCGGGTTCGGGGCCGCTCACGGCCGCGAGCGGGTGCTTGCCGCCGTGGAGGCGGCGGGCCTGACTTTGCCCATCCTGGTCCATGAGAGCGCCTGGGTCTCCTCCAGCTCCAGATTGTCGCCCGGTGTCCAGCTGTTGCCCGGCGCCCGCGTCAACCCAGGGTCCAGTCTCGGCCGCGGGGTCCTCGTCAACACCGGTGCGATCGTCGAGCACGACGTCAAAGTCGGCGACTTCTCGGTGATCGACCCGGGTGCCGTGCTGACCGGGAGGGTGCGGGTCGGGCCTTCGGTCGAGATCGGCTCTGGCGCCGTGCTGATCCCCGACGTCGAAGTCGGTGGCGAGGCCACGATCGGAGCGGGTGCCGTTGTTACCAAGAACGTGCCGGCTGGCGAGACAGTGGTTGGCGTCCCCGCGCGGCCGCAGCGGTCCGGCTAGGCGAGTACCGCCGAGATCGCCTCGAGCTCGGAGTCGTCCAGGTCGTTTGCCATGGGCAGGCAGAGGATCCTCTCGTGGAGCTCCGCGGTTCTCGTCAGCGGCTGGCCTGCCGCCGCAGCGACGGAGGAGACCGGAAGCAGCTCGTGCACCGGCTCGTAGTAGAGACGAGTCTCGACTGCCCCCTCGGCAGCCGCCGCCGCGCGTCGTCGTGCCTCGCCGTCGGGCAGTGCGGCGGGCACGAACTGCCACGTCGAGCGATCGCAGCCCGCCTGCCAGGAGACCGTCGATCCGGCCCGCTGTCGGATCCGGGCGGCGGCGGCGCGGCGCGAAGCGAGGATCTGATCGAGGCGATCCAGAACTGCGAGCGCAGCGGCGGCGTGCAGCTCGCTCATCTTGGCGTTCAGGCCCCAGGCGGTCGAGACGGAGCGGTCGGGTCGAAGGCCGAAGTTGACCACCCGTTCGATCCGCTCGTGCAGCTCCCGGTCACGGGTGAAGATGGCGCCCCCCTCGCCCACAGCAAACGGCTTCGTCGCGTGGAAGGAGACGACCTCGACGTCCCCCTGGGCCCCAACCGGGACGCCGTCTTCGGCGATCGAGCCGAACCCCGCGGCGGAATCGACCACCATTGGTACCCCCGCTGCGCTACACGCCGCTTCCCAGCGGGCTCTGGTCTCCGCGGGCGGCGGCGTGCCGAAGGCGGAGACCGGGATCGCGACGCTGGCCGGGCCTTCCCGCAGGGTCTGTTCGAGGACGGCAGGGTCGAGGTGCCAATGGTCGGAGGCGACGTCACATAGCCGTGGTTCCAAACCCGCCCAGATAGCCGCCTGCGGAGTGGCGACGAAGGTGAACGACGGCATCAGCGCCGACCCGCCGCGGTTCCCGCCCCGCGCTTCCACCACCGCGCTGAGCGCCACCATGAGCCCGAGGGTGCCGCTCGACACCGGGACGCAGTATGCGCCCGCCCGCTCCGCAAGTCGATCGCGAAGGAGCCGCCAGCACGGTCCGCGGTTGCTGAACCAGTGATCCGCGCGGGAAAGATCCAAGTAGCGGTCTATCTCGTCGGTGGAGGGCAGCGAGGGCCGCTGGAACCGCAGCACGTGGCCAGCTTATCTGTGGCCTCGTTTGGCGGGCCAGTGATGACGGGCGGCATCGGCACGCCACCGGCAGCGCTACTCGGCACCTTGAACAGCAGCGGGCGGGTGGTTCGCGAGAGCTAGCAGCTGAGCTAGCCGAGGCTCAGTAGGGTTCCAGCCGATGACGTCCTTGAAGGGGCTGATCCTCTCCGGCGGCGCCGGCACCCGCCTTCGGCCGATCACCCACACCTCCGCCAAGCAGCTGGTGCCGGTCGCCAACAAACCCGTGCTCTTCTACGGAATTGAGGCGCTCGTCGATGCCGGCGTGAGGGAGATCGGCATCATCATCGCCCCCGAGACCGGGGAGGAGATCCGCGCCGCCGCCGGGGACGGGTCCCGCTTCGGCGCCGAGATCACCTACATCGTCCAGGACGCCCCCTCCGGCCTCGCCCACGCGGTTCTCACCGCCGAGGATTTCATCGGCGGCTCGCCGTTCGTGATGTACCTCGGCGACAACCTCCTCCGCGACGGCCTGCGCGGTCTCGTCACGGCCTTTACCGAGCACGAGCCCGACGCTCTGATCCTGCTCACCCCCGTCGCCGACCCGGAGTCCTACGGCGTCGCCGAGCTCGACGGGGAACGGATCGTGCGTCTGATCGAGAAGCCGAAGGACCCGCCCTCGAACCTCGCCCTCGTCGGCGTCTACCTGTTCAGCAACGTGATCTTCGACGCCGCGCGGGCGCTCGAGCCTTCCTGGCGCGGCGAGCTCGAGATCACCGAGGCGATCCAGGGCCTGATCGACGACGGGCGCGCCGTCCGCTCCGAGGTGGTCCGCGGCTGGTGGAAGGACACCGGCCAGCTCGGCGACATGCTGGAGGCGAACCGCCTCGTGCTGGAGGAGCTGGTCACGTCGCTCGAGGGTGAGGTCGACGAGGTTTCCAAGGTGGAGGGCCGGCTCGTGCTCGGCCCCGGCGCCCGGCTGGAGCGGTCGGTCGTCCGCGGCCCCGCCGTGATCGGCGCCGGCGCGCACGTCGAGGATGCCTACATCGGCCCTTACACCTCGATCGGCGACGGCGTCCACGTCCGGCGCTCGGAAGTCGAGAACTCGATCGTCCTCTCGGGGTCGGTCGTCGAGGACCTCGGGACCAGGATGGAGGCGAGCCTGCTCGGCAAGGAAGTGAAGCTGACCCGTAGCCAGGGCATGCCGAAGACCCTGCGGCTGCTGGTCGGCGACAAATCCGAGATCGAACTCGTCTAGTGGGCGCGGCGCGGTGAAGCTCCTGGTGACCGGCGCCGCCGGCATGCTGGGCCGCGACGTGATGCTCGCGGCGGGCAACGCCGGCCACGACGTGGTCGGATTCGGCCGCGCCGAGCTCGACGTCACGAGTCCGCAGGCGCTGGAGCGCAAGTTCGACCTCGAGCGGCCCGACTTCGTCATCAACTGCGCTGCCTGGACCGACGTCGACGGCGCCGAGGAGGCCGAGGAGGCCGCCTTCTCGGTCAACGGCGCCGGCGCCGGCAGCGTCGCCGGCGCGGCCGCCGCGCAGGGAGCCGGCGTCCTCCACGTCTCCACCGACTACGTCTTCGACGGGTCGAAGGGCTCGCCGTACGTCGAGAGCGACCAGCCGGCGCCGCTATCGGCATACGCCCGCACCAAGCTGGCGGGCGAGGAGGCGGTGGCGGCGGCCAACAAGCGCCACTTCATCGTCCGCTCGGCGGGCCTCTTCGGGATCGGCGGGCGAAACTTCGTCGACACGATGCTGCGGCTGGCGGAGGTCCAGCGCGAGGTGCTTGTGGTGCGCGACCAGGTCGGCTCCCCGACCTACACCTGGCACCTCGCCTACGGGATCGTGCGGCTGATCGAGGGGATGGAGTACGGGATCCACCACATGGCGGCGGCAGGCCAGTGCTCCTGGTATGAGTTCGCGCGCGAGATCTTCGAGCAGGCGAAGGTCGAGTGCAAAGTCCTCTCGGCGACGACCGAGATGCTGGGCCGGCCGGCGGCACGGCCCGCGTTCTCGGCGCTGGCCAGCCAGCGCCGACATGCGATCCGGCTTCCCAGCTGGCAGGATGGGCTGGCCGGCTATCTCGCACAACGACAGGCGGAGGCAGGCACGGAATGAGACTTCTGGTCACCGGCGCGGCGGGATTCATCGGCTCCACCTACGTGCGGCTGGTCGGCGACGAGCACGACGTCGTCGTCCTCGACAAGCTCACCTACGCCGGCCGGCGAGAGAACCTGCCGGAGGGGACCGAGCTGGTGGAGGGCGCGATCGAGGACCCGTCTGTCGTGCGCGAAGCGATGCAGGGTGCCGACGCCGTCGTCAATTTCGCCGCCGAGTCGCACGTCGACCGCTCCATCGACGACCAGGACGCCTTCGCCCGCACCCACGTGATCGGGACCGGGACGCTGCTCGATGCCGCCCGCGAGCTGGGCGTGCAGCGCTATCTGCAGGTCTCCACCGACGAGGTCTACGGCTCGATCGAGTCGGGCTCCTTCACCGAGACCTCGCCGCTCGACCCCTCCTCGCCCTATTCGGCGACCAAGGCGGCCGGGGACCTGCTCGTCTCCGCCCACGTCCACACCTACGGGGTCGACGCCTCGATCGTGCGCGGCTCGAACAACTACGGGCCCCGCCAGTACCCGGAGAAGCTGATCCCCCTGATGGTCCTGAACGCCCTGCACGGCGACCCGCTGCCGGTCTACGGCGACGGCCGCCAGGTTCGCAACTGGCTCTACGTCGAGGACTTCTGTCGCGGCATCCACGCGGTGCTGGCGCGGGGCAAGTCGGGCGAGGCCTATAACGTGGGCGGCCCCGAGGAGTGCGAGAACATCGAGGTGGTCAAGCGGGTGATCGAGCTGACCGGCGCCGAGGAGTCGCTGATCGAATACGTCAAGGACCGCCCTGGCCACGACCGCCGCTACTCCCTCGCCTCCGAGAAGCTGAAGGACGAGCTTGGCTGGGAGGCGCAGGTGCACTTCGACGAGGGCCTCGAGCGCACGGTCCAGTGGTACCGCGACAACGAGGCCTGGTGGGGCCCGATCCGCTCCGGCGAGTACCGCGAGTACTACGAAAAGCAGTACGGCAGGGCTCTGGGCTGATGGCGGCGCGGCTGCCGACGCAGCTCGAGGGGCTGGCGCTGATCGAGCCGGTGGTGCACGGCGACGAGCGGGGCTTCATGGTCGAGACCTTCAGCCGCGACGCCTGGCGCGAGCTCGGTGTGGACGTCGAGTTCGTCCAGCAGAACCACTCCCGCTCCTCACGGGGGACGCTGCGCGGCATCCACTTCCAGACCGAGCCGGGCCAAGCGAAGCTCGTGCGCTGCGCCCGCGGCGAGATCCTCGACGTCGCCGTCGACCTCCGCCGCGATTCGCCCACCTTCGGCCGCTGGGAGGGCCACCTGCTCGACGACGTCAAGCACCGCCAGCTCTTCGTTCCCGTCGGCTTCGGCCACGGCTTCGCCGTCCTCAGCGAAGAAGCCGACGTCACCTACCAGCTCTCTAGCTACTACGACCCCGCGACCGAGAAGGGGATCGCCTGGAACGATCCGGACGTGGGGGTCGAGTGGGGGGTCGAGGAGCCGCTGCTCTCGGCGCGGGACAAGGCGGCGCCGGGCCTCACGGAGATCCGCGGCACACTTCCCTTCTAGGCGCGCCCTAGCGCCCGCGTACGGCAGTGATCGCGAGGCTGGTCGCCAGCTTTGCTCCGATTCCGGCGTAGACGGCCACGTTCAAAAGCGGATTCCTGCGGGGCGCCTCGAAGCGCCGGTAGAAGCGGCCCATCCCGCGGTGGAAGGCGATCTCCTGGCGCGGGGCACGGCGGCGGCCGCTGGAGGCGCCCTTGACGTGCAGCGCCACGCCCGCCGGCTCGTAGAAGACCTGCCAGCCGGCGTCCCAGAAGCGGTGGCACCAGTCGAGGTCCTCCATATAGAGCCAGTAGCCCTCGTCGAGCAGCCCGACCGTTCGCACGGCTTCGGTCTTGCAGAGCATGAAGGCGCCGTTGACCGCGTCTACCTCACCGGCCTCGTCCTCGCCGAGGTGGGTGGCGCGGTACTGGCTGAGGGCGCCGCTGGCGCCGTCGCCGCGGCCGATGCCCGTAAAGTGGGCGAGGGCACTGAGGGGAGTGGGGAAAGACCGCTTGCAGGCATGGTCCAGCTCGCCGCTCTCGGTCACGAGCTTCACCCCGACCATGCCTATCCGCGCATCCGAGCGCAGCCGCGCCAGAGCCGCGTCCAGGGTTCCCGCCCTTACCTCGGTGTCGGGGTTCAGCAGCAGGACGGTCGCTGCCTGCGTCTCGCGCAGCACCAGGTTGTTCGCCGCCGAGAAGCCGATGTTTCCCCGGCGGATCAGCCGCACCTCGGGGAACTCGCGCTCGACCATTTCCGGGGTGGCGTCGGGGCTGCCGCTGTCGACCACCGTGACCCGCATCTCATCGGTGGCGGGAGGATGCTCGCGCAGGGAGAGCAGGCAATCGCGCAGCAGCGCCGCGGCCCCATGGCTCACGATCACGACCTCGAGGTCCGGCACCCCCGTCACACGCCCCGCCTCAGTAGGCGCCTTCGCCGCGGATCATCGCCCTCGGCGTGCGCATCAGGATCGCCAGGTCGGTCAGCAGGGAGAGGTTGTCGAGGTAGTCGCGCTCCATCGCCAGGCGCTCCTCGAAGGTGAGGTCGCTGCGGCCGTAGACCTGCATCGGCCCGGTCAGGCCGGGCTTCACCGCCAGTCGCCGCCGCTGGCGCTCGTCGTAGAGGGCGACGACGCTCTCCTCCTCGGGGCGGGGACCGACCAGGGACATCTCGCCGCGCAGGACGTTGATGAGCTGCGGCAGCTCGTCCACGCTGGTGCGCCGCAGCCAGCGGCCGCTGCGGGTGACGCGGGGGTCGTCGCGGATCTTGAACGCCGGCTGCTGCAGGGTGTCGAGGTCGACCAGCTCGGGGAGCATCTGCTCGGCGTCGCGGACCATGGTCCGGAACTTGACCATCGTGAAGGGGACGCCGTCCTTGCCGGCGCGTCGCTGGCGGAAGAAGACCGGGCGACCCGTGTCGAGCAGGATCGCCAGGGCGGCGGCGGCCAGCAGCGGCGAGAGCACCGCCAGCAGCAGGACCGAGATGCCGACGTCCATCAGCCGCTTCATCGCCACGGTGGAGCGGGGCGGGTCGCTGAAGCGGAAGTCGAGCACCGGCAGCTCCGCCAGCCGGTTCAGCTCGATGCCCGGGCCGAGCAGGCCGTAGTGCTGGGGCAGGAAGGTCAGCGCCAGCCCCTCTGCCTTGCACTCCTCGATCAGCCGCTCCGCCGCGGGCTCGCTCATCTCCAGTTCGGTCACCACTACGCGCTCGATCGCATGCTCGCGGGCGACCTTGGAGATGTCGGCCACCGAGCCCAGCCGCGGCAGCTCGGTGGCGGTCTGCTCGTCGCTGGTGGAGAGGTAGCCGACGAGGACCAGGCGCGCCTCCGGATGCGTGGAGATGCGACGGGCGATGAGGTCGGCGGCGCGGCCGGGGCCGAGCACCACGCCGGTGGCGACGGCGGTCAGCCGGTGCCAGAGGAAGCGGATCGTGCCGCGCAGGACGAAGCTGCCGCCGAGCGTCCCCAGGCCGACCGCGACGGCGCTGCCCGGCGAGAGCGGGCCGACCGGAGAGAGCGCCAGCAGCCCGTCGAGCAGGAGGGTGCCGAGCATGCTCGCGGAGACCAGCGCCGGCAGCTCGTCCAGCGTGCTGTGGCGGATCCGGCGGTGGTCGTTGTCGTAGAGGCCATTGATCTTGACCACGAGGATCCAGCTGGGGCTGAAGAGCACGGCCCAGAAGAGGGTCGCGACGTCGGTGGCCGAGGTGGCTGCGGTGACGATGCAAAGCGTCGCCGACAGCGCCAGCCAGTCGCTGCCGGCGAGCAGGCGCCGCAGCACGGCGCCGCGGCGCCGCCAGCCGGCGGGGCCGGTGGGCCCGCCCAGGGGCCCGCCCTCTGCCGGGATCGGCGTCGGCGGCTCGGCGGCCTGGCCGGCGGCAGGCCGCTTCGTCCCCTGCTCCGGCCGCTGCTGCTCGGAGGCCCGGGTCATCCGCACCCTTCCCATCCTTCTCCCAGGCACTTTTCGAGCGGGTTCAGCTCGCGGGCCCGGCTCAGGTCCGCGGCGGCCGCGGCGCCGTTGCCCGCCTCGTGCTCGATCCGCCCCCGCAGGTAGTGCAGCTGCCAATTGTCGCTCTCGCGGTCGATCGCCTCGCCCAAACGCCGGATCGCCACGGGGTATTCCCCCTGCAGCTCCGCCAGCAGGCCCAGCTGCACGTATGGACTCGCCGCCCAAGGCTCGATCGAGCGGGCGGTGTCGGCGTGTTCGACTGCGCTGCCGAGGTTGCCGTCGGCCGCCGCGGACTGGCTGGCGTCCACCTCGCGATCGACGAGCAGAGGCCCGATCAGCGCCAGCGCGGTCAGCCAGGCAAGGCCGAGGCCGGCGATTGACAGCCCGAATCGGCGGGTTTCCCCGGCGACAGGCGGGGCCTCCGGGGCGGGCGCGCTCGACAGCTGTGCGCAGCGGCCGGCGACCAGGGCGCCGGTGGCGAGGAAGAAGACCGCGCCGAGTGCGGCGATCTGCCAGAACCAGTCGATCGCCGCTCCCACCGCGAAGGCCAGCGCCGTCGCCAGCAGGGCTGCGTAGAGCTCGCGCCTGGCGCCCGTTGCGTGGCGCCAAGCGGCGAAGCCGCTCCAGAGCAGGTAGAGGACGACGCCCAGCGTCAGCAGCCCGCCGACCACGCCCAGCTCGGCAAAGGCCTGCAGGTAGAGCGAATGGGCTTTGGTGACGGGAATCGGGACCGAGCGCAGCTCGGTCCACGAGAAGGGATAGGTCCCGGCGCCGTGGCCGACCAACGGGTCTTCGCCGAAGGCGTCCACGGCCACGCGCCAAAATTCGTGGCGCCCGGCGCCGGAGAAGGTGCTGAAGTGGTGCGCGGGGTCGGTCGGGAACTGAATGTCGGAGCGGGAGAACTGGTCCCAGGCCCGGCCGCCGACGGCGATCGCGGCGCCGATCGCGACCACCGCCGCGATCAGCGCCACTCCGCGCAGCACACGCGGGTTGCGCGAGATCGCGACCGCCCTGCCGGTCAGCCGGCCCTGGCGCCGCTCGAGCATCCGCAGGGCGGCGTAGAGCCCGAGCGCCAGCGCCGTACCCGCGACCAGGATCAGGAGGACCGTCACTCCCTGGTCGACGGCCGCCTGGTCCGGCAGGTTGTCGGCGAGGCTGGTGCGAGCCTGGACGGCGAGGATAGCCGGCAGCGCCCCGATCGCCCCGGTGGCCAGCGTCCCCAGCAGCCAGAGCCGATCGTGGGAGAGGACGATCAGACAGCCGGCGGCGACCAGCAGCGCCAGCAGGCCTCCGCGGGAGTAGGTGAAGTAGAGCGTGAGCAGGACGGCCGGCAGGCAGCCCACCGCGAGCCAGCGCAGCGCCGGCAGTGGTGAGCGCCTGGCGAGCCAGGGGATCAGCGCGGCGGCGATGCCGCAGGCAACCCCGTTGGCATTC
>Ga0308176_10001120_pt1 | contig 16791 bp, 16 predicted proteins | sample PhyCR2_3_FD_203890 | JGI IMG/M metagenome (GOLD analysis project Ga0308176, IMG submission 203890) | Soil microbial communities from UC Gill Tract Community Farm, Albany, California, United States - DLSLS.C.R2 | ecosystem: Environmental > Terrestrial > Soil > Agricultural land | place: USA...
TGGCGGTCGACCTGCGCGTGACCCAGGTCGTGAATCAGGTGAAGGGCGTCCACGCGGTCCTGCGAGACGACGCGATCCGCTAGAACTGCCCTCCGTGGCCTACGAGTTCAAGCTGCCCGACCTCGGCGAAGGCCTGACCGAAGGCGAGATCGCCCGTTGGCTCGTCGAGGAAGGCCAGGACATCGCCGAGGACGCGCCGCTCGTCGAGATCGCGACGGACAAGACGACGGTCGAGATCCCGTCGCCCGCGGGCGGCAAGGTCTCGCGCATCCTCGTCGCGGAGGGCGAGGTCGTCCCGGTCGGCACCATCCTCGTCGTGATCGGCGGCGACGGTTCTGGACACGTCCCGGTGCCCGGCACGGAGCCACCCCCCGAAAGGTCGGCAGCGCCGGCGCGCCCGCGCGACGAGGCGAAGGTGCGCGCGACGCCGCTTGTGCGCAAGGTTGCCCAGGAGCTCGGCGTCGACCTGGCGACCGTGACGAGCACCGGCCCGCAGGGTCGGATCACCGAAGAGGACGTCAGAGCCGCCTCTTCTGGACGTGTCCAGGTGTCAGACACCCAGACAGGTCCGGAAGGGACGCGTGTCCCGCTGCGCGGGGTACGCCGCCAGATGTTCGAGCACCTCACGCGCGCGCACCACGAGATCCCGGCCGTGACGTGGGTCGAGGAGTGCGACTTCTCGGACGTCGACCTGAAGCGCCTCGTCCCGCTGGTGCTCCACGCAGTCACCGAGTCGCTGCGTGAGTTCCCAGAGCTGAACGCGCGCGTCGAGGACGGGGAGCTCGTGCTGCTCGACCGCTACGACATCGGCATCGCGGTTCAGACCGAGCAGGGGCTCGTCGTCCCGGTCGTCCACGGTGCCGACAAGCTCTCCCTCGACGAGCTCGACGCCGAGGTGAAGCGTCTCGCGGAGGCCGCCAACGCAGCAGAGCTGAAGCCGGAGGAGCTGCGCGGCGGCACCTTCACCGTCACCAGCGCGGGCAAGGCCGCGGGGCTGTTCGTGACCCCGCTGATCAACCATCCCGAGGTGGCGATCCTCGGCATCCACAGGATCGAGGAGCGGCCGGTCGTGCGGGACGGCGAGGTGGTGGTCCGGCGGATGGGGAACCTCTCGGTCACGTTCGACCACCGGGTGATCGACGGCAAGCGCGCCGCCGACTTCGGGCTCGCGGTGATCGGGCGACTACAGCAGGGCGACTAGGCGACGGCTTCTGCCGGCTCGACCTCGGGGAGGTAGGGCTCGAGCATCGACTCGATCCGCGGCGCAGTTGCGCGTCCCTCCAGCCGCGACACCACGCGCCGCCCCACCACGAGGGCGAGCGACGGCACCTGATCCACGCGAAAGCGCTCGGCGAGGTCGGGACGGTCGTCCACGTCGACCTTGCTCACGCGCAGACGGCCCCGTTCCTTGCGGGCGATGTGGGCGAGCAGGCTCTCCATCCTCCGGGCGGGACCGGAGCGGTGAGAGGTGAAGAACACGAGTTGCGGACGCGGATCGGGGGTCACTGGGCCTCCTGGCAGGGATCTGCGCGAACAACGGAAGAAGGGCGCTCGCGGTTACGGTTCCCCCATGGGTTCGTGGTACTGGATCGGAGTGAGCGCCGGGCTCGGCACCGCGGTCGGCGTGCTCCTCGCAGGTTCCTTCGGCTCGGGACGCGCGCAGAGAATCGCAGTCATCCTGCTCGCCGGAGCCGCGGGTGCCGGCATCGGCTTCGCGATCGGGAACTGGCAGTCGGGCGGCTGGGGTGACCGCGCCGCCGGAATCGCGGGCGGCCTCGCAGGCGCGCTGGGCGCGACGCAGACGGTGAGCGGCGCCCTCAGACGCGGCGGTACGCGAGCCGGCACGGCAGCCCTCGTCGGCGGCGGCGCGCTCATTCTCGCAGCGCTCGCCTGGATCCCGGTCGCCGGCTACGTCATCGCGCTTGCGCTACTGGCTCTCGTGCCGCTGATGAGGCGGGCGCGTCCCGAGCGGTACGCCGGTTTGCGAACACTCGCCCGGGACGAGTAAGCCCGGCACATGCCTCAGAAGCTCGTGCTCGTCGTCGTCGACGGGATGACCCCGGCGGCATTCGAGCGGGCCGTCGAAAGCGGCCGCGCGCCGGCTCTAAGCTTCCTCGCCGAGCACGGCGACTACCGGAAGGCGACGTCGGTCTTCCCGTCGCTCACGCCGGTCTGTCTCACCTCGATCGCGACCGGAGCGGGACCGGGGGTGCATCACATCCCCTCACTCGTCTGGTGGGACCGGCAAGAACGCCGGCTCGTCGAGTACGGCTCCTCGTTCGCCGCCCTGCGCGCGGCCGGGCTTTCGCAGTCGCTGTTCGATCCGATCTTCAACATGAACGCGCGCCATCTCGCGCCCGACGCGGTCACGGTCTACGAGGCGCTCGAGGATGCGGGCAACGTCGCGGCCGCCGTGAACATCACGTGCTATCGCGGGCGCCAGCGCCACCTGACGACCCTCCCCGGAGTGGGCCGTGCCGCCTACGGGCCGCGCCGCTTCTTCTTCTACGGCCTGTTCGAGTCGGACCGGACGGGGGCGCCGTTCGCGGTGCGCAGCCGCCGTGCCGGCTCGGTCGACGCGTACGCAACCGCGGTCGGGCGGTGGCTCGTCACGCGCGACGGCTTCGACTTCCTCGCCTACTACCTTTCGGGCTACGACTTCGCCTCGCACGCGGCCGGCCCGGACGGCGCGGCCGCCGACCAGGCGCTCGAGCAGGCCGACGCGGGGATCCGCGCGCTGCTCGACGCCGCCGGTGGACCGAACGAGTTCCTCGAGCGCTACGCAGTCGTGCTCCTCTCCGATCACGGCCAGACATCCGTCGGGCAGGCAGCGCGCCTGGAGGAGCCGTTCGCGGATCTCGCGGGCCAGGTCGTCGTGACGGCCTCGAACCGCGCCGGGCAGGTCTACCTCCTACCCGGCGCGCGCGTCGATGCCGCCGAGCTGGCGCAGCGGCTGGACGGGTTCTCGGCGGTGGACGTCACCGTCCGCCTCGAGGGCGGCGACGCCGTGGCCCGCAGGGACGGCGCGGACGGCCCGATCGAGAAGCTGGAGCATCCGGACGCCGCCTGGCGCGTACGCTCGGCGCTCGCGAACCCGAACGCCGGCGAGCTGCTCGTGTCGGCGGCCGAAGGCTGGGAGCTCGCCGACCTCGGCGGCCGCCATCACGCGGGCGGGGGAAGCCACGGCTCGCTCGTCGCCGGCGACTCGTTCGTGCCGGTCGTGACCGTCGGCCTCGAGGCCGAGATCCGCCGGATCACGGACGTCGCTCCCGCGGTGCTCACCCACTTCGGCGTGGCAGTGCCCGAATCGATGGAGGCGCTCGCTGGTGTCGGCTGACGAGCGGGCGCAGATGGTCGAGTGGCAGCTCCAGCGGCGCGGTATCGAGGACCAACGGGTGCTCGCGGCGATGGGACGCGTGCCGCGCGAGCTCTTCGTCCCACCGCACCTGCGGGACGGCGCGTACGCCGACGCCGCGCTTCCCATCGGCGGAGACCAGACGATCTCGCAGCCGTACATGGTCGCGCTCATCTGCGAGCAGCTCACACTGCATGGCAGCGAGCGCGTGCTCGACGTCGGCACCGGCTCCGGCTACCAGGCGGCCGTGCTCGCCGAGATCGCCGGCGAGGTACACACGATCGAGCGGATCCCGGAGCTCGCAGAGCGCGCGCGCGCGAATCTCAGCGCGGCCGGCTACGCGGACCGCGTCCACCTCCACGTCGGCGACGGCACGCGCGGCCTCCCCGAGTGCGCGCCGTTCGCCGCGATCGCCGTCGCCGCCGCCGCGCTCGAAGCGCCGCCCGCGCTCTACGAGCAGCTCGAGCCGCGCGGCCGGCTCGTCGTCCCGGTGGGCGGCTCGGACGGGCAATGGCTCGAGGTCGTGGTGCGCACTCCGGAAGGCCCGGCCGTGCTGCGCACCGTTCCCTGCCGCTTCGTGCCGCTCGTGGCCGAGTTTTCTGCGCCGGCCGACGGGTGAGGAACGATGAGCGCATGGGGTCGAGATCAGCCATCGAGCTGCTGCAACTTCCGGTGCGGCTCCACGGGATCCGTCTCGGCCGGCCGGTCGACCTCCTGCTCGATCCTGCGGAGTGGCGCGCCCTCGGCATCGTCGTCCTCTGCGGCGACGGGAGCAGCCGCTTCCTCGTGTTCGCCGCAGCCGACCTGCTCGAGGCCGCGATCGACGTCTCGTCCGCTCTCCTGCTCCTCGAGGACGTCGAGTTCTATCGGGACCGCTCCCGGTCCCTGCGCGGCCTCCTCGGCGACGAGTTGCGCGACCTCCTCGTCAGGCCCGACGGCAGCGTCGAGGCACTCGTCGTGGAGCGGGACGGAGCCGTGCTACAGATAGAGCCGACCCGAGCGGCGGTCGAGCCCGAGCGTGTTTCCACGGCCTGACGCGGACGAGGCGCTACCCTCGCGGGCGACCGTGGCACGCCCGGCCGCTCCTCGCCAGCCCGCGCGGCCGCGCCTGGTCGCTTCGCTCCTCTCTGTCCGCAACTGGCAGCAGCTCGGCAAGTTCTGCGTCGTCGGCGCGGTCGGCTATCTCATCAACCTCGCGGTCTACGACGTGCTGCTGCACGCGGGGCTCCACTATCTCGTGGCCGCGACCTGCTCGTTCCTCGTCGCCGTGACGAGCAACTACACGTGGAACCGGCTCTGGACGTTCCGCGAGCTTCGCGGCCATTTCGGGATCCAGGGGATGCGCTTCTTCGTGGTCTCGCTCGTCGCGCTCGGGGCGAACCTCCTCGTGCTTCATCTGCTGATCGCCGAAGGGGGGCTCGGCAAGCTCTCCGCGCAGGCCGTCGCGATCGTGCTGGTGACGCCGCTCAACTTCGTCGGGAACAAGCTCTGGTCGTTCCGGCGGCGTACGCACTGAGCAGCCCGAGTAGCCTTCACGCGGTGAGGGGTCTCCTCGCCGCTGCCCTCGCCGCCCTCGCCGTCGCCGTGCTCGCTCCCTCGGCGTTCGCCGCGACCGGAACCACCTCGACCGGAACCACGTCGACCGGGCCCGTGTTCGACGGGAAGGGCCATCTGATCGAGACGCCGCTCGTCCCGCCGCAGCCGCACGCGTCGCTCACGAAGAAGCAGGCGTTCGAGGACTTCGAGCGCTATCCGAAGGTCGCGTCGTGGCTCTCGCGCTATCCGCACTCCGGCCGCAGCCACGAGGCGACGTACGACCCGAAGACCAAGGATTGGACGGTCAAGATCTTCTGGGGGGACGCCGGCGAGATCGCCCAGGGCACGGTGGTGGACGCGAGCGGCGACGTGACGGAGGCGTGGACAGGCCCGCAGGTGGCGTGGGGGATGGCGCGCGGCTCGCCGGGCGCGTTCGGCGGTACCGCCATCAACAACCCGTGGGTGTGGGGAGCGTTCTGCCTCGTCTTCCTCGTCGGGCTCGGTGACTGGCGGCGGCCGTTCTCGCTCCGCAACCTCGACCTGCTCTTCCTCCTCTCGCCGACCGCCTCGCTCTGGTACTTCAACCACGGCGACGTGTTCACGGCGGTGCCGCTCTTCTATCCGCTGCTCATCTGGGTTGTGCTGCGCGGGACGTGGATCGGCGTCCGCAACCGCGGTACCCCGGGCGCGCCTCGTTGGCCGGTCTGGGCGCTCCTCGGCGCCACGATCTTCCTGGCCGGCTTCAAGGTCGGCCTCAACGTCGAGCGCTCGAACGTGATCGACGTCGGCTACTCGGGCGTGATCGGTGCCGAGCGGATCGTCCACGGGACGGCGCCGTGGGGCAACTTCCCCGTCGAGCACACGAAGAAATCCTGCGGCCCAGCGGACGCCGCCGGCGAAATCCGCGACTGGATCCAGACGAACGGCCGCTGCGAGAGCGCGAACCCGGAAGGGGACACGTACGGGCCGGTCGCCTACGAGTCGTACATCCCCGGCTACGCGATCCTGGGCTGGACCGGGAAGTGGGACGACTTGCCGGCGGCGCACTTCACCGCGATCGCGTTCGATCTGCTCACGCTGCTCGGCCTCTTCCTCGTCGGGTTGCGCTTCGGCGGCCAACGACTCGGCGCCGTGCTCGCGTTCGCCTGGGCGGCGTATCCGTTCACCCAGTACGTCTCGAACTCGAACACGAACGACGCGCTCATGCCGTGCTTCCTCGTCTGGGGCTTCTGGCTCGTCTCGAGACCCGCGGCCCGCGGCGTCCTCGCGGCGCTCTCGGGCTGGACGAAGTTCGCATCCCTCCTTGTCGTGCCGCTCTGGCTCACGTACCCGGGCCGGAGGCCCAGCCGGCGCTTCGCGTTGGGCTTCGCAGCCGCCACGCTCGCGGTCTTCTCCATCCTGCTGCTCGCGTCCGATCCGTTCCACGAGGCGCACGTCTTCTGGACGCGCACGGTCGGCTTCCAGATCGGGCGCGCTGCGCCGTGGTCGCTCTGGGACTGGGGCCAGTACCACGCGCGTGGGCTCCCCGATCTCCACATCGTGCAGCACCTGCTGCAGGGGATGCTCCTCGCGGGAGCGGTTGCCCTGGCCTTCTTCCCCCGCCACAAGTCGCCACTGCAGCTCGCCGCGTTCACCGGAGTGCTCCTCGCCGGCTTCGAGCTCGTGGTCACGTACTGGCTCTACACCTACATCCCGTGGTTCTATCCCTTCGCCGTGATCGCCCTTCTCGCGCCGGCGGTGCCGCTCCGCCGGCTCGTCACACAGTCAGGCAGGGACGCGGACGAGCTCGATCGCCTCGGCCCGCCCCTCCTCGGTGCACGTGACGAGGACGCCCTCCAGCCGCACGTCGCCCTCGGCCGGCTCGAACCGGACGGGTAGGCGGGTTCGCATCCTGGCGATCGCGAGCTCCGAGCGGACGCCGATCACCGAGTCGTGCGGGCCCGTCATCCCCGCGTCGCTGAGGGCCGCCGTGCCGCCGGGGAGGATGCGGGCGTCGTTCGTCTGGATGTGCGTGTGCGTGCCGATGACGGCGGTGACGCGTCCGTCGAGCCAGGTCGCCAGGGCAACCTTCTCGCTCGTCGCCTCCGCATGGAAGTCGAGGAAGACGACCGGCGCCGCTGCCCGGGCCTCCTCCACCAGCGTATCGACCATCTCCCACGGGGACACCGGTGTCGGCAGGAAGAGCTGGCCGAGCAGGTTGAGGACCGCGACGGCGACGCCGTTTCGCGCCTCGACCACTGTGAGGCCGTGGCCCGGCGCCTCCGAGCCGGAGTTCGCAGGCCGGATCACGCGCTCGCTCGTGGCGAGGTAGGAGGCGATCCCGCCGCGGCGGTAGGTGTGGTTGCCGAGCGTGACCACGTCCGCTCCAGCAGCGAGCAGCTTGTCGGCCAGCTTCGCGGTGATGCCGGCCCCGTCCGCCGCGTTCTCGCCGTTGACGATCGCGAGGTCGGCGTCGTAGCGCTCGCGCAGCGCGGGCAGGTGCTGCTCGACGGCGCGGCGCCCCGGGACGCCGAAGACGTCCGCGAGGAAGAGGATCTTCAACGGTGCAGGGTCCTCTAGCCGGTCGCGAGGACCGGGGCTGCGCGCAGCTCGACGGTCACGTGGTTCCCGGCGTCGTTCGTGTACCGCGCGAGCGCCTGCCGCTCGACGACGGCGAGATCGGCCACCCGTCCGAGCTTCGTCGCGCCGCTGACGACCGGGGTGCCGACCGCGAGCGCCGGGTCGGCGACGAGCTGCGTCACTCCGACGACGACCGACGGAGCATTCTGGGGCTGGATGTCGATCTCGGACCCGTACGCCTTCCCTTCCAGGACGAACGGCCGGATAGCGACGACCGTTCCGTCGACCGGGGAGTAGACGTCGCTGCCGATCGGCGCGCCGACGTCGAGCGCCGACGTGCCGCCGCCCGCCAGCTGGTACCACTTGGGCGAGCCGCCGCCGCCGCCGAAGATGCCGTGCACGACTCGCTGCACGAGGCCCTCGTTCGCCTGATGTCCGACCGGTTGGAGCGAGAGCGCGCCGGCGCCGGCGGAGTGGTAGCCGATCGCCGTCAGGCGGCTCTGCGAGATCGGGAGCTGGAGCCGCACCTGTCCGCGCTGGGCGACGATCTCCGTGGACGGCCGCGTCTGCGCGACGGTGGCCTGGCTCTGGCGGGGGACGATGGCCGCCGTCGGGGTCGTCGTCCCGCCGAATGCGGTGAGGGCGATGGCCACGAAGAAGACCGCGGAGAGGACGACGAGGAGGCCGACCAAACGCGCCCGGCGCGCAACGCGCGCCTGCCGGCGTTCGACCCGCCGCCTCCGAGTGGGGCGCGAGGACGGCATGTCGGGCGCCACCCTATCGAACCGCCGCTCCTCTTCCCACGAGTTCAGTGCCAGATTTCCCTGGATACCGCCTCCGACGCCCTCTCTACCATCGCTCCAATGCCGCCGCCCGCGCCGGTAACGATCCAGGTCCCGCGCTGGGCGCAGCTCGTGCTGCTGCCGATAGTGCTGCTGCTCGTCTGGGCGGTGGCGGGCGCGGTGCGTCACGTCCTCTTCCTCTTCCTGGTGGCGTTGCTCATCGCGCTGCTCCTCAACCCGCTGGTCCGAGGGCTGAGCCGGGCCCGGATCCCACGTGGTGGGGCCGTAGCGCTCGTCTATCTCGCCTTCGCAGCAGTCGTCGCATTGGCGATCCTCGCTCTCGCGACGGTGGTCGTGCAGCAGACGCGCACCGCTTCCCACCGGGTCGACAACTACTTTACGACCGATTCCGGACACCCGCCGCAGACCGGCGCCGAGCAGGACCTCGGGCGACTCCAGGGCTGGCTCGACCAGCATCACCTGGGCGGAGTCCACGTCGAGCGGGAAGGCCGGAAGTTCCTCGATCAGGTCGGGACGAAGGACGTCCAGAAGTACACGACCAAGGCCCTTCACTGGGCGGAGGGCGCCGGGCTCACGGTCGTCACCCTTCTCTTCGAGGCGATCCTGCTCGTCGTCGTCTCGATCTACATGCTGCTCGACATGCAGCGGCTCACAGAGGCCGTCGACCGGCGCTTCCCGCCACACGGCCGCGGCGGGCTGATCGTGCGGATGGAGCAGGCGGTCGCGAGCTACGTCAAGGGCCAGTTCCTGCTCTCGCTGATCATCGGCCTGAGCGTCGGGGTCGGATTGTGGATCCTCGGCATGGTGGGCCTCGTGCCGAACGGCGGGAAGTACGCGGCGGCCTTCGGCGCGTGGGCGGCCTTCACCGAGCTCATTCCGTACATCGGGCCGTGGCTCGGCGCGATCCCGCCGGTGCTGTACGCGCTCGTCCAGCACCCGCTCTCGGCGCTCTGGGTTGCGCTCCTCTTCCTCGGCATCCAGCAGCTCGAGGGCCACATCATCGTGCCGAAGGTGATGGGCCGCACGTTGCGTCTCCATCCGCTGCTCGTGATCTTCGGCCTGCTCGCGGGCGGCGAGATCTACGGCTTCGCCGGGATCCTCGTCGCCTTGCCGCTGCTCGCCGCCGGGCGCGCCGCGTGGGAGTTCTTCTCCGAGCGGATCAGGCTGCAGAGGTGGCCCGTCGACGCGCCGCTCGTCGAGATCGGCCTCGAGCCTTCGGGCGGAGGCAAGCCGCCACCCGCGGCACCACCCGCGCCTGCCGCCTGATCGACCGGCGGCGTACTCTTCGGTCGTGAGCCCGTTTCCGGTCACCCGGCTGCGCCGCTTCCGCCGCACGGCTCCGCTGCGCGGGCTCGTGCGCGAGACCAGGCTCTCGCTCGACCAGTTCGTCATGCCGCTCTTCGTCGCGCCCGAGCCGCTCGCGAACGAGGAGCTGCCCGGGATGGCGCGGTTCGACCTCCAGGGGCTGCCGCACGAAGTGGAGCGGCTCGCTTCCTCCGGTGTGAGGGCCGTGATGCTCTTCGGTATCCCGTGGGAGAAGGACGAGGAGGCGACCGGCGCGTGGGACGACGGTGGGATCGTCCAGAACGCGCTCCGCGAGCTGCGGCGGTTTTTCCCGGAGCTCGTCCTCCTCACCGACGTCTGTCTCTGCGAGTACACCTCGCACGGCCATTGCGGCGTGGTGGTCGACGGCGACGTCGACAACGACCGGAGCCTCGAGCTGCTCGCGCGCACGGCCGTCAGCCACGCCGAGGCCGGGGCCGACATCGTGGCGCCGAGCGACATGATGGACGGCCGCGTCGGCGCGATCCGCGAGGCGCTCGACGACCACGGCTTCGAGACGACGCCGATCCTCGCCTACTCGGCGAAGTACGCCTCCGCGTTCTACGGCCCCTTTCGCGAAGCGGCGGACAGCGCGCCCGCGTTCGGCGACCGGCGCGGCTACCAGATGGATCCGGCCAACGTCCGCGAGGCCATCCGGGAGTGCAAGATCGACCTCGCCGAGGGAGCCGACGCGATCATGATCAAGCCTGCGCTGCCATACCTCGACGTGATCCGCGCGGCGCGTGAGGCGTTCCAGGTGCCCCTGGCGGCGTACAACGTCTCGGGCGAGTACGCAATGGTCAAGGCGGCCGCGCGCGCCGGCTGGCTCGACGAGCGAGCGGCGGCGCTCGAGTCGCTGACCGCGATCAAGCGCGCCGGCGCCGACCTGATCGTCAGCTACTGGACGCGAGACCTCCCCGCGTGGCTCTGACGCAGCGCTCGGACCTCTATCGCCGCGCGCTCGAGCTGATCCCCGGCGGCGTGAACTCGCCCGTGCGGGCGATGCGCGCCGTCGGCCTCGACGAGCCACTGTTCGTCAAGAGCGGCGAGGGCGCGTACGTCGAGACCGAGGACGGGCGCCGGCTGCTCGACTGGGTCATGTCGTGGGGACCTATCCTGTTCGGCCACGCTGATCCGGAGACGCTCGAGGCGGTGCGCGAGGCGGCACTCCGTGGCACGAGCTTCGGCGCGGCGACCGAGGCAGAGGTCGAGCTGGCGGCGGAGATCGTCGACGCGGTGCCCTCGGTGGAGAAGGTGCGGCTCGTCTCGTCCGGGACCGAGGCGGGGATGAGCGCGCTCCGGCTCGCGCGCGCGTTCACGAAGCGCGACCGGATCCTCAAGACGGCCGGCGGCTACCACGGCCACGCCGACGCGCTACTCGCGAGCGGCGGCTCTGGGCTGGCGACGCTCGGAATCCCGGCTTCGCCCGGCGTTCCGACCGGCGCCGCCGCGGACACGATCGTCGTGCCGTACAACGACCTCGACGCGGCCGCGGACGCAGTGATGCACTACGGCGAAGGGCTCGCGGCGATCATCGTCGAGCCGGTTGCCGCGAACATGGGCGTCGTCCCGCCCGAGCCCGGCTACCTCGAGACGCTGCGCCGGCTCTGCGACGTCTCGGGCGCCCTTTTGATCTTCGACGAGGTGATCAGCGGCTTCCGGGTCGCGCGCGGCGGCGCACAGGAGCGCTACGGCGTTCTCCCGGACCTGACGGTGCTCGGCAAGATCGTCGGCGGCGGACTGCCGCTCGCGGCCTTCGGCGGTCGCGCGGAGGTCATGGATCTGCTCGCACCGGCCGGCCCCGTCTACCAGGCCGGGACCCTGGCCGGGAACCCGCTCGCGACGGCTTCGGGCCTCTCGGTGCTGCGCCGGCTGCGCGATCGCGCCGTCTACGGCGAGCTCGAGGCGCGTGCTGCGTCGCTCGAGGAGGGTCTTGCGCCATTCGGCCGCGTCCAGCGCGTCGGCGCGCTCCTCACGCTCTTCATGACCGACGGCCCGGTGCGCAACTTCGAGGACGCCCAGGCCGGCGACACGGAGCGCTACGCAGCCCTCTTCCGGCACCTGCTCGAGCAGGGCGTCTACTTCCCGCCGTCCCAGTTCGAGGCGCTCTTCCCCTCGACCTCGCACGGCGACGAGGAGATCGAGCGGACGATCGCGGCGGTCGCCGGCTGGGACCTTGCTCGCTGACGTCTGGGAGACGATGGCCGTCGAGGCGGCCGCCGAGAGCTCCCTCTGGGCCGAGTGCCTGCTCGCGGAGGCCGAGCGTGACTCCAGCCCCGTCTTCTCGCCACTCGGCGAGCCGCGCTACGCATTGGGCCTCGAGACCATCTACGAGGGCTATCTCGTCCACTACGGCCGGCCGCGCCTGTTCGCGCCGCCGGACGACGACACGGCCCTGCTGCTCGGGGACTACCTGTACGCGCACGGTGTCGCGCGCATCTCGGCCCTCCACGACGTCGCGGCCGTCGCCGACCTCTCGGAGCTGATCTCGCTCTGCAGCCAGGTGCGGGCGGAGGCGAGCGACGGGGACGGGACGCTCTGGGCGGCCACCGCGGCGTTGCTCGGCCGTCGTGCGCTCGACGACGCGCGAACCGCGCTCCGGCTCCATGCCGACCCGCAGCCGCTCGAGGCTGCGGCGCGCTCGGCGGCCGGCGACGAGGCGGTCGACTCGGCGCTCGCGGCTCACGCGATGCGCCGCGCGGCTTGATCCGCGCCCGCCGGTTCGCTTACCTCCCGGTATGACCACCGCCGTGAGGGAGGAGCGGAAGGTCCTGACGGCTGTCTTCGCCGACGTCGTCGGCTCGACTGCGCTCGCGGAGCGGCTCGATCCCGAGGACGTGAAGCTCGTCGTCGGCGAGGCGGTGGCGCGGATCGTGGGCGAGGTCGAATCCCTCGCGGGACACGTCAAGGATCTCGCGGGCGACGGCGTCCTTGCCTTCTTCGGCGCGCCAACCACGCGGGAGGACGACGCCGAGCGAGCGGTTCTCTGCGCGCTGCGCATCGTCGCCGAGATGGAGGAGTATGCGCGCGAGGTGCGCCGCGGCTGGGGTGCCGAGGGCTTCGGCGTTCGGGTCGGAGCGGCGACAGGCGCGGTCGTCGTGGGGGAGGTCGGCGCCGGCTCTCGGGTCGAGTACGCCGCGTTCGGTGACACGGTGAACGTCGCGGCGCGGCTGCAGTCCGCGGCCGAGCCCGGATCGGTGCTCGTCGACGAAGCAACCCACCGCGCGGTCGAAAGGCTCTTCGAGTGGGGCGACGCGCGCGAGCTCGAGGTGAAGGGGAAGAGCGAGCCCCTCGCGGCGTGGCCCGTCGCAGGTGTCGCGGCTGCGAGCCGGACGCAGCGCGGCCTACCGGGCGTGGAGACGCGGCTCGTCGGTCGCTCGCGCGAGCTCGGCCTGGGCCGCGAGGCGCTCGAAGCGCTGCGCGCCGGCCGCGGCGGTGTCCTCGTCGTGGCCGGCGACGCCGGAATCGGCAAGACCCGCCTCCTCAACGAGCTGCGGGCGCTCGCTGAACGGGAGGGGAGCAGCTGGCTCGAGGGCCGCTGCGTCTCGTACGGCGAGTCGCTTCCCTACTGGCCGTTCCGCGACCTCCTGCGCGGCGAGTGGATCGGGGCTGGAGCCGAGGAGCCGGAGCTCCGCGTTCGCGTCGGCCTCCGCCGTCGTCTCGAGCAGCTCTTCGCCGACCAAGCGGACGAGCTCTACCCGTACCTCGGCGGCCTGCTCGAGGTCGCGCTCGAGCACGAGGCGGAGGCGCGCACGTCGCAGCTCTCCCCCGAGGCGCTGCAGTGGCGCACGTTCGAGGTGGTCGGCCAGCTCTTCGCGCGGCTCGCCGAGTCGGCGCCGCTCGTGCTTGCGCTCGAGGATCTCCACTGGGCCGACCCGACTTCGGTGCTGCTCCTCGAGCAGCTCCTCTCGCTCGCCGAGGAGGCGCCGGTGCTGCTCGTCCTGTCGCTGCGGCCCGAGCGGGACCACCCCGCCTGGAGCCTGCGCGAGCACGCGGCTCGCGAGTTTCCGCACCTGCTGCGCGAGATCGACCTCGGGCCGCTGGGGGACGCGGACGGCGAGCTGCTCGCCGCCCTCGTCGCGCCCGCGACGCTGCCGGCCGAGCTCGAGCGGCGCGTCCTCGAGGCCGCGGACGGGAACCCCTTCTTCCTCGAAGAGCTCGTCCGCTCGCTCGCCGACGTCGGCGCCCTCGTCCGCTCGGACGATGGCTGGCGCTTCGACCACGCCGTCGAGGTCGAGGTGCCCCCAACGGTCGAGAAGGCGATCCTCGCGCGCCTCGACCGACTCTCGGCGCCCGCCCGCGACCTCGTCACCGCCGCCTCCGCGCTCGGGCGCACCTTCGCGCTGGCGCTGCTCGAGGGCGTGCTGGGAGACGTGCCGCCCGATTCTCTCCACGAGCTGCAGCGACTCGGCCTGTTGCGTCAGAGTCGGCGCTGGCCGCAGCCGGAGTACCGCTTCCGCCACGCGCTCATCCAGGAGACGGCGTACCGGACGCTCCTCTCCGCGCAGCGAATGCAGCTGCACCGGCGCGCCGCCGAGTGGCTCGAGGACCGGTACTCGGAGCGCGACGCCGAGGTGCTCGGCCTGCTCGCGTATCACTGGCTGCGGGCCGAGGACGAGGAGAAGGCCGCCGGTTACCTGCTGCGCGCCGGTGACAAGGCGCGGCTCGAGTACGCGCTCGACGAGGCGATCGAGCACTACCGAGACCTGCTGCCGCTGCTCGAGCGGCGCGGCGAGCGGCAGGAGATTGCGCTCGTCCTCTTCAAGCTCGCCCTCGTCCTCCACACCTCGTTGCGCTTTGCCGAGGCGAACGAGGCCTACCAGCGCGCGTTCGCGCACTGGACGCCTCCCGAGCCGCGCGCCGCCACCGAGCGGCTGCGCGTCGCGACGAGCTTTCTCCCGAACGACCTCGATCCGAAGAGCGCGATCGCATGGCCGAACATCCAGGCCTGCATGCAGCTCTTCGACCGCCTCGTCGAGGCCTGGCCCGAGCGGACGATCGTCCCGTCGCTCGCCGAGCGCTGGGAGATCTCCGACGACGGCCTCCGCTACGTCTTCCACCTGCGCGAGGGGTTGACCTGGTCCGACGGGACGCCGCTCACCGCCCACGACGTGGAATTCGGGATCAAGCGCGTGCTGGATCCGGAGAGCCCCGGCTCCTCGGTCGCCATCTACTTCGCGCTGGAGAACGGAGAGGACACCTACCTCGGCCGCAACACCGACTGGGAGGCGGTCGGAGTACGAGCGCTCGACGACCGCACGGTCGAGTTCAAGCTCAGCGCGCCTGCGCCGTACTTCATGAGCGTGATGAACCGCCCCGACGGCGGCCCGCAGCCCCGCCACGCGGTGGCGGAAATCGCGGAAGCGTGCGTCGTGAGCGGAGCCTTCGAGGTGGCCGAGCGCACGGACGAGCGGCTCGTGCTGCGGCGGCGGTCCGAGAGGCCGGGCAACGTCGCGGAGCTCGAGCTCTACCGGACGGCGATCGCGGACGCCCTCCCGGAGTACGAGCAAGGGGAGACCGACCTGATCCTCGTTCGCTACACGCCGCGCCTCGCCGACCTGATGCCCGGCGCGGTGCACGCTGACGCCGTCCTCGGCTCACCCGCGTGGTCGGCGTACATCCGCTTCGACCACACGCATCCTGTGGCGGGCAATCACGAGCTCAGGCGCGCGCTCGCCCATGCGATCGACCGGGACGCCCTCGCAGCGGTCTGTCCTGCCAACCTCGTCGTCGCGACCGGCGGAGTCGTCCCGCCGGCGCTCCAGGGCCACACGCCGGACATCGCGCTTCGCTACGACCCCGACCTCGCGCGTGGGTGTCTGGCGAGGTCGGGCTTCGACGGACCGATCGAGCTCGCGGGAATGATGGTCTGGGAAGAGATCCTCGACGTGATCGCCGGCGGCTGGCACGAGGTCTTCGGGGACCGCGTCTCGGTCTCCTCGTGGTCGTGGCTGCAGGAGGAGGCGATGGAGGCCGGAGAACGGATCCAGCTGGCGCCGATTCGGATCACGGGTTGGCTCCCCGGCTATCCCGACCCGGAGTACTACCTCCGCCTCCTCTTCCAGTCGACGAGCCGGACCAACGAGGGCGGCTTCGCGGATCCGGTGTTCGACGAGTTGATCGAGGCCGCGCGGCAGGAGCGCAGTGACCGCGGTCGCCTCGAGCGCTTCCACGAGGCCGACCGCTACGCGGTCGCCGAGCGCGTCGCCGTGATCCCGCTCGTCTACGGCCGGAGCACGGCCTTCGTGCGGCCGCACGTGCACGGCTGGTGGGAGTTCGGGAAGAGCTCGGCGAACTTCGCGGACCTCGCCCTCGAGCACGTGGACTAGGTAGATTCTCGCCGTGCCTGCCGCGCTGTTCCACTTGCTGTTCGCCGAGGAGACGGCAGCGGAGGAAGGCAGCAAGGTCGTCCTGCTGATGCTCGGCACGGGCGCCGTATTCCTCCTCGTGATCGTGCTCGGCGAACTCGCCCACGTGAGGGCGAAGCGCCGCCGTGAGCCCGAGGCCTAGCGCGACGGCCAGATACCGCACTCAGGAGCACCGAGCCGTGACGCTGCACGTCGCCTGACGACCCTCCGTCCGTAGACTCGCGCCGTGCCTGCTAAGGATCTCCGCGACTGGATCGCGCTGCTCGAGCGCGAGGGCGAGCTCGTCCGCATCTCCGCCGAGGTCGATCCCGACCTCGAGATCACCGAGATCGTCGACCGCACCGTCAAGGCCGGCGGTCCGGCGCTCCTGTTCGAGAAGCCGAAGGGCTCCGAGCACCCGCTCCTGATCAACCAGTTCGGCACCGAGCGTCGGATGTGCCTCGCGTTCGGGGTCGAGCGCCTCGACGACGTGGCGCAGAGGGTCGCCGACGTCCTCGAGATGCAGCCGCCCGAGGGGCTGCTCGAGAAGGTGCGGGGACTGCGAAAGCTCAAGTCCGTCGCTGACTCTCGCCCCAAGACGGTCGGCAAGGGCGCGTGCCAGGAGATCGTGCTGCGCGGCGACGACGTCGATCTCGGGCTCCTCCCGATTCAGCGTTGCTGGCCGGGCGACCCGGCGCCGTTCATCACGCTCCCGGCCGTGATCACCCACGACCCGCAGACCGGCGGCCGCAACGTCGGCATGTACCGGATGCAGGTCGTCGACCGGAACACGACCTTCATGCACTGGCAGATCCACAAGGACGGCCGCGCCGACTACCTCGCGACCGACGGCCGGATCGAGGTCGCC
>Ga0308176_10001121_pt1 | contig 16789 bp, 16 predicted proteins | sample PhyCR2_3_FD_203890 | JGI IMG/M metagenome (GOLD analysis project Ga0308176, IMG submission 203890) | Soil microbial communities from UC Gill Tract Community Farm, Albany, California, United States - DLSLS.C.R2 | ecosystem: Environmental > Terrestrial > Soil > Agricultural land | place: USA...
ACGTGATGAACCCGATCCTCCACGAGAAGGGGATCAAATCGATGCTCGGCGTACCGCTGCTCATCGAAGGCCACCCGATCGGCGTGCTGCACGTCGGCTCGCTGACCTATCGCACCTTCGTCGCCGACGACGTCGACCTTTTGCAGTTCGTCGCCGACCGCGCTGCGCTCGCGATCGAGCATGCGCGCGCCTTCGACGCGGAGCGGCGCGCACGCAGGCATCTCGAGTACGTCCAGGCGGTGACGGACGCGGCGCTCACGCACCTCGAGCTGGACGATCTGCTCGACGAGCTGCTCCTGCGCATTCGCTCGATCCTCGGCGCGAACACCGCGGCGATCCTGCTGCGCGACGAGCAGACCGACGAGCTCGTCGCCCGCGCGGCGCGCGGCCTCGAAGAGGAGGTCGAGGCGGGCGTGCGCATTCCGGTCGGCGGCGGCTTCGCCGGCCGCGTCGCCGCCGAGCGGCGTCCCGTGATCCTGCCCGACGTCGACCACGCGCACGTGCTCAACCCGATCCTCCGAGAGAAGGGGATCAAGACGCTCCTCGGCGTGCCGCTGATCGTGCGCGAGGAGGTGATCGGCGTCCTGCACGTCGGCACGCTCGTGCACCATGTGTTCACGGACGACGACGTGCAGTTGCTGCAGCTCGTCGCGGAACGGGCCGCGCTGGCCATCGAGCGGTCTCGTCTCCACCAGGCCGCGGTTCAGTTCGACGAGCTCCAGCGAAACTTCGTCGCGATCGCATCGCACGAGCTGCGGACGCCGGCGACCTCGGTCTACGGAGCGCTCACGACACTCCGTGGACGCAGCGAGGAGCTCTCCGACGAGTTGCGGGTACAGCTCTTCGATGTCGCATGGCACGAGGCGGACCGCATGCGGCGCCTGATCGAGAACCTGCTCGACCTCTCGCGTGTCGACTCGGGCCGGATGCAGAAGACGACGCAGCAGGTCGATGTGCTCAACCTGCTCGAGCACGCCGCCGGATCGCGCAACGACGACGTCATGCTCGAGAGCGAGGAGGGACTCGTCGCGTACGTCGACCCGCTGATGCTCGAGCGCGTGCTCTCGAACCTCGTGCGGAACGCGCGCGCGTACGGCCGGCCGCCGATCCGCCTCTCGGCCACGGCCCGCGAGTCGACCTTGACGATCGTCGTCGAGGACGAAGGCACCGGCGTGCCGATGGAGCTCGTCCCGCGCCTGTTCGACCGATTCGTGCGCGGGAGCGAGGGGCACGGCACCGGTCTCGGGCTGGCCATCGCGCACGCGTACACTCGCTCGCACGGCGGCGACCTGCGCTACGCGCGCGGCAAGCGCGGCGCGCGGTTCGAGATCGTGCTGCCGGATTCGGTCTAGCGCCCCGTCATGGAATCGGTTCGTATCGACAAGTGGGTGTGGGCGGCGCGGTTCTTCAAGACGCGCAGCCTCGCCACGGAGGCGGTTCTCGGCGGCCATGTGCACGTCGGCGGAGCGCGTGTGAAGCCGTCGCGGGAGCTGCGCGTCGGCGAGACGGTCGAGGTCGTCCTGGGACGCGTCCGCCGGACCGTCGTCGTGACCGGGCTGGGCGACCGCCGCGGCTCGGCTGCGGTCGCCGCGACGCTCTACGAGGAGACGGCGGAGTCGCTCGAAGCGGCCGAGCAGCTCCGCCTCGAGCGGAAGCTGACGCAGCCGGTGTTCGGCGCGCGGCCGACGAAGCTCGAGCGGCGGCGGCTCGAGGCACTGCGGAAGGCCGCGCAACGTCAGCGCTGAAGCGGTGGCTGCGCCGCCTCGGCGTCGCGGTGCTTGCCCTGCTCGTCGCGACCACCGTCGCCTCTCTCGTCTACAACGTCGCAACCAGACACCGCGACCGCTTCCGGTACCGCGGCCCGGCGGTGACCGTCGACGGCACGCGGCTCGCCTACGAGCGCTGGGGAACGCACGGCAGCCCGATCGTCCTGCTCGGCGGCTTCGTCGAACCGACCTGGGTGTGGCACGCGGCGGCGCCGCTGCTCGCACGGGATCATCGCGTCTTCGCGGTCGACCTGCCGCCATTCGGCTTCTCGCAGCGGCGCGGGCCGTACACGCTCGAGCACTGGACGCAACTCGTCCGAGGCTTCGACGTGCGGCTGCACCTGCGGCGGCCGGTCGTCGTCGGGCACTCGCTCGGCGCGGCAGTCGCCGTCTCCGTCGCCGGCGCCAGCTCCGGGATCGTCCTGCTCGACGGCGACGCCCTCCCCGGCGGCGGCCCGGGCTGGCTCTCGAACCTCCTGCTGCCGCCGTGGTCGACGACCGCGTACCGGATCGCCACCGGCTCGGACTGGCTCTTCCGCCGCGTGCTGCGGAACGCGTGGGGCAACGATCCTCCCAGCATCGGCGACGCGACCCTCGATGCCTGGCAAGAGCCGTTTCGCATGCCGGGGACGGCGGCGGCGTTCAAGGCGATGCTCGGCCACGGCATCCAGGGCGTCTCGACGCGAGCGCTGCGGCGTGTGCGCGTGCCGCGGCTCGTGGTCTGGGGCGCCGACGACTCGGTCGACTCGCCGTCCGCGGGGCGGGCGACGGCGCGCGCCATGCACGCGCGGTTCGTGTCGATACCCCGCGCAGGGCACCTTTCGATGCTCGCGGCGCCGGCCGCCGTCGCGCGGGCGATCGATGAGTTCGCCGCCCGCGCGCGGTCCTGAGGGATGTGGACTTGCGGTCGATCGATCTGCTTGCGCGCCTGCGCCTCGCGACGGGAGCACGGGTCGTGGTCGCGCCACACGAACTCTGGGAGCTGATCGACCTGTGCGGGCTACGCGATGCGCTCGGGCAATCCGAACAACGGGAAGAGCGTCTTCGTGTCGAGGAAGAACGTCAGCTCCGCGATCCGCCCGTCTGAGATCTCCACCACCTGGAGCGCCCACGGCTCGTAGCCGCCGTCCGGCGACGGCTTGTACTGCCCCCATGCCGGCAGGCCGTTCGCGCTCTTCTGCGCCGGCAGCATCTTCGAGCCCTTGCAGCCGATGCCCGGGCCGAACCACCACGTGAAGATGTCGTCGCGGCCGCGCAGCCAGAGCGAGTACGGCGGCATCGACTGGATCGCGTCCTCGTGCAGCAGCTCGGTGAGACGGTCGATGTCGTAGGACTCGAAGGCGGCGACGTAGCGCTCGAGCAGCGCGCGCGCGTCTGCGTCGAGCTCTGCCGGCGCCCCGACGTCCGCGGTGGCGAGCGTCGCCCGTGCGCGCTGCAGCGCGCTGTTGACCGACGCGACGCTCGTCTCGAGCAGCTCGGCAGCCTCCGTCGCCTGCCACCGCAGCACCTCGCAGAGGATGAGCGCGGCACGTTGCTTCGGCGGCAGATGCTGGAGCGCGGCGACGAAGGCGAGCCGCAGGCTCTCGCGCTGTTCGGCCGCTTCCTCCGGCGTCGGCAGCGGTGTGATCCACGTCACCTCGGGCAGCTCGGCGAGGTTCTCGAGGATCGGCTCCTGCGGGCCGCCGAGATCCATCGGCCGCGCGCGCTTCTCGCGTCCGTTCAGCGAGTCGAAGCAGACGTTCGTCGCGATCCGGTAGAGCCAGGACTTCAGCGCGGAGCGGCCCTCGAAGCGGTCGAGCGACCGCCAGGCGCGGAGCATCGTCTCTTGCACGGCGTCCTCCGCATCGACGGCGGAGCCGAGCATGCGGTAGCAGTAGCCGGTCAACTCACGGCGGTACTGCTCGAGATCGCTGGCGGCGACGGCGGCGGTGGCCACGGCATTCATCCTTACCACAGACTCCGAGACGCCGAGAAACTCATCTCCGCAAACAAGGAGCCAAGCCGAAGGCTTAGCGAGCGGTCCCGAGAGCACGGGCGCGGCCCCCCGCCGCCTGCGCGACATTGGCCACTACCTCGACAACAAGCCTGTCGGCACGAAGCGGGCGGGAGACCGCGCTCTCCCGCCCGCGGAGTTCCATCTCCCAGCGAGCGCGCCTGCGCGCGAGCTACTTCGCAGTTCCGGCGGGCTGGGGCACAATCCGGATGTACGGCTTGGGCTCCTGCCACTCGCCGAACAGCTCCTTGGCCTCGTCGTTGGAGACGGAGCCGGCGATGATCACATCTTCGCCCTGGCGCCAGTTGACGGGCGTGGAGACCTTGTGGCTGGCGGTCAGCTGCAGCGAGTCGATCACCCGCAGCACCTCGTCGAAGTTGCGGCCGGTCGTCATCGGATAGACGAGGACGAGCTTGATCTTCTTGTCCGGGCCGATCACGAACACGTTGCGGACCGTCTGGTTGAGCGCGGCGGTCCGATCGGCCGGATCCCCCGAGACGTCGGCGCCGAGCATCCCGTACGCCTTCGAGACCTCGAAGTCGCCGTCACCGATGATCGGGTAGTTCGGCCGCGTCCCCTGCGTCTCCTCGATGTCGTCGGCCCACTTCTCGTGCTGGGCGGCCGGATCGACCGAGAGCCCGATGATCTTCACGTTCCGCTTGTCGAACTCCGGCTTGATCGCCGCCATGTAGCCGAGCTCCGTCGTGCACACCGGCGTGAAGTCCTTCGGATGGGAAAAGAGAACCGCCCACGAGTCGCCGATCCAGTCGTGGAAGCTGATCGGGCCGTCCGTCGTCTCTGCCTGGAAGTCGGGCGCCTCGTCGCCGATCGTCAGTGCCATCTCGTCCTCCTACTCGCTTTACCTTTTGAAGTGACCAGTGTACTCCGTTGCCGATGAGTTTCGCTGCCGGATACGGTCTGAACAAGCGACACCGAGCTCGGAGGAGACACACATGCCGAAGACCGTCCTGCTGGTCGGCACCCGTAAAGGCCTGTTCCTGCTGGAGAGCGACGACCGCCGCGACTGGAATCTGCGCGGGCCGCTGTGCGAGAGCTGGCCGATCTACAACGCGATCATCGACGAATCGGGGACGATCTACGCCGCCGCGGCGTCCGAGTGGCTGGGCTCGTCCGTCTGGCGGAGCAGCGACCTCGGCGAGACATGGACGCAGTCGAGCGAGGGGCTGAACTACGAGGGGGTCGACGGGCTCAAGCTGAACAAGATCTCGTCGCTCGCCACCGGTCACGGGAAGCTGTACGTCGGCGCGGAGTCCGTCGGCCTGTTCGAGAGCACCGATGAGGGCAAGACGTTCTCGCTCGTCTCGACGCTCGACGGCGCCCCCGGCCGCGAGGTCTGGAACGACCCGGCGATGCAGCCGCCCGGTCACCTCGGCCTGTCGGCGATCCTCCCCTACCCGGACAGCCCCGACCACATCCGCGTGATCGTCCAGGGCAACAGCACCTTCGACACGAACGACGGCGGGAAGACGTGGGAGCCGCGCAACAAGGGGCTGCGCCGCGACTGGCCGCCGCCGCCGAACGAGGAGGTCGGCTTCTGCGTGCACAAGCTCGCGCCGTCGCCCGACCCGGAGCGCTGGTACCAGCAGAACCACGTCGGCATGTGGCGGAGCGACGACGGCGGTACAAGCTGGACGGAGATCACCGAGGGGCTGCCGAGCGAGTTCGGCTTCGCCGCCGCGGCGCATCCCCAGGATCGCGACACGTTCTACTGCATCCCGCTCGACCCGGGCCACGGGCGGACGATGCCCGACGGGCAGGCGGCGGTCTGGCGCACCCGTGACGCCGGCTCGTCGTGGCAGAAGCTGACGAACGGCTTGCCCGACCGCGATGCGTATGTCGGCGTGCTGCGCGACGGCATGGTGCGCGACGACCAGGACGACTTCGGCCTCTACTTCGGCACGTCGACGGGGCAGATCTTCGCCTCGCTCGACGAGGGCGACTCGTGGACGGAGCTCTCCGACTACCTGCCGCCGATCCAGTCGGTGCGGGTGGCGACGGTCGCGTAATGGCCGACGTGCACCTCCCGTCGACGCTGCGGCCGCTGTTCGCCGATCTGCCGCGGCACGTGGACGTCGACGCGCCGACGGTGCTCGACGCGATCGCGGAGCTCGACCGGCGGTGGCCCGGGCTCCGCGATCGCCTCTGCCAGGAGGGGCCGTCGCTGCGCCGGCACATCCACGTCTACGTCGACGGGGAGCGCGGCGACCTCGCGACCGAGGTGCCGCCGAACGCGCGGCTCGAGGTGATCGCCGCGATCAGCGGCGGCTGATCGGCCGGTCGAGCAGCGTCCGGTCGAAGAAGCCGACGACCTTCCGCGTGTACTCGCGCGGGTGGTCGCGGAGACCGGCGGTGTGCCCTGCGTCGACGCGCCAGAGCTCGCCGTCTGCGGCGCGCGCGTAGAGCGGCGCGGCATCGCGCTCGACCTTCCAGGTCGACGCAATGAACAGCATCGGCGTGCGGCGGGCCTCGGCGGCCAGCTGCACGAGCGGCGGCATCTGGTGCGCGTCGCCGAGCACCTCTGCGGCCGCGTACTGCACGGCGAAAAACGGCACATTGAGGAGGTCGCCGCCGTGCGAGATGCGCCGCACGTCCGACAGCGACTCCGTCGTCGTGCCGTCCGCGACGACGGCACCGAGGTCGTGGCGGTGCGCCGCGGTCTCGAGGAGGACGTCGGCGCCGGTCGAGAGCCCGAGGGCTCCGACGTGCCGCACACCGCGCTGCCGCTCGACGAACGAGATCGCGGCGTCGACATCAGGGCCCCACGTCCAGCCGTACGCGTTGGGTGAGCCCTGGCTGCGGCCGCGCCCGCGGGCGTCGTACAACAGGACGCCGTAGCCCGCCCGCGCGAGCATCGCTGCGTGACGCCGCGCACCGTCACGGTCGCCGCCGCCACCGTGGACGATGACGATTGCAGCGCCGTTGTGCGACGGCACGTACCAACCGGAGAGCCGCAGCTCGTCGGAGGTCGTAAAGGTCACGTCGCGATGCGGGACGGCGAAGGTGCCGATGTGCGCACGCGGCTTGCCGGTCGTCCAGAGCGCAGCGCCGACCGGCAGAACGCCGAAGATGGCGACGACGATGGCCGCAACCGCCGCGACGAGGCGGTTGCGCCACCGACCGGTGCCGCGCAGCCGCAACGGGATCCATGCGGCCAGCCCGACGAGCGCAACCCCGACCGGGATGAGCCACGGAGCGGACATCACGCCCGCCGCAACGGTGAGCGCACCGAACAGGAGCGCCGCGCCGGAGCGGAGGCCGGGCCGCAGCCTGGGGTACGCCCAGGCCGCAGCGCCGGCGACGGCGATGGGAACGAGCGCGGCGGCGAGGTGGTCACTCGCCGACGTCCCCGCCGCGGGCCGGAGCAGCTCTACATCGACGATGTGGAGCGCGATCAGCGCTGCGGCGATCCGGAAGAGACGGGACTCGTTCATCGCCGCGTACGCTCGCAGCCGGAGCGCGCCCCGCCCATGCGGCGGACGCGAGACCGTTGGTGCGGCTAACCGAACTTCGACGCGCCGAGAACGCTCAGAGCGGCGTCCGCGATCTCGGCCTCGGAGACGAGGACGAGATTCGCCGCATCTCCGAGCGGCACGAACGAGTCCTCGCTCGCGACGCGCTCGATCGATCCGTCGAAGCCGGCGTCCACGAGTGCGGTCACGACGCCCTCGGACACGCCGCCCGAGCGACGCGTCTCGTCGACGATCAGCACGCGCCCGGTCGCGTTCGCCTCGCGAACGATGTCGTCGACCGGAAGCGGTGACAGCCAGCGCAGATCGACGACCCGGGCGTCCAGTCCGCGCTCACGGACGACGCGCAGCGACATCCGCAGCCCGTTCGCCCACGTGAAGATCGTGAGGTCGTCGCCGTCGCCGTAGACCCGCGCTCCGCCGAGCGGCGCATCACCCGACGCGGGTGCGAGCCAACCGTCGTCGCCGTCTTCGTACAGGTCGCGCGTGTGGTACAGCGCGATCGGCTCGATGAGCACACACACGCTCCCGTCGACGCGCGCCGCCTCGACGCACGTGCGGAGCATCGCCGCCGCGTCGTCGGGACGCCCGGGCGACGCGACGACGAGCCCCGGGATGTCGCGCAGCACGCCGACCGCGTTGTCGTTGTGGAAGTGACCGCCGAAGCCCTTCTGATACGCGAGGCCCGCGATGCGCACGACCATGCCGTTGCGGTACTGCCCCTGCGAGAAGAACTGCAGCGTCGCCGCCTCTCCGCGCAGCTGGTCCTCGGCGTTGTGCAGGTACGCGAGGTACTGGATCTCGGGAATCGGCACGAGGCCGCTCGTCGCGGAGCCGAGTGCGAGCCCGAGGATCGACGTCTCGTCGAGCAGCGTGTCGAACACGCGGGCGGAGCCGAACCGCCTCTGCAAGCCGCGGGTGACGCCGTACACACCACCCTTTGCCCCGACGTCCTCCCCGAAGACGAGCGCGCGCGGCTCGCGCTCCAGCACGTCGGCGAGCGCGGTGTTGATCGCGAGCGCGAGGGTCGTCGGCTCGCCGTCGGGAGACTCGACCGCGCGCAGCCGGTGCGTCCGCGCCGCAAGCGGGCGCATCACGTCCTCGGCAGTCTCGAGCTGCGGCAGCGTGGCCGCCTCGTCGGCGGCGGCGAAGACGCGGCGCCGCTGCTCGAGGTAGTCGTCTGCGAGCTCGTTGCCGCTCCACCCGCCCGACGCCGCCAGCCATTCACCCGTGGCGAGGATCGGGTCGAGATCCCAGTCGGCGCGGATCTCCTGCGGCGTGCGGTACGCCGTCTCGACGTCCGCGCCGGCATGACTCAAATAGCGCACCGTCTTCAGGTGCAACACGGCAGGCTTGCGCTCCTCACGCACCCAGTCCGCGAGATCCTGCGCGACCTCGAGCACGAGCTCAGGGTCGTCGCCCGGCGCGAGCTCGTAGCGCAGCTGCGGCCGGGCCCGAAGCGCGGACTCGACCCAGCCTCGCGGCGAGCGGACGCTGATGCCGATGCCGTTGTCCTCGCAGACCCAGAGCAGCGGCAGCGGCAGCCCCTGATGCGCGAAGTACGCCGAGCTGTTCAACCCGCTCTGCGCGGTTGCGTGATTGACGGAGGCGTCGCCGAAGCTGCACACGACGATCGCGTCGTCCGGCCACTCCGCTTGCACGCCGATCCGCTTGGCGCGCTCGACCGCAAAGGCGACGCCGACCGCGCGCGGCAGGTGCGACGCGATGGTCGAGGTCTGCGGGACGATCGCGAGCTCGTGGTTACCGAAGACCTTGTGTCGCCCGCCGGCAATCGGCTCGACCGACGCAGCGGTCACGCCGTGCAGGATGTCCGGCACGCCGTCGCGTCCCACCTGCGCGGCCCGCGCGAGGTAGAAGGCGCCCGAGCGGTAATGCAGCAGCGCGGGGTCGGTCGGCTCGAGCGCGAGCGCGACCGCCGCGTTCGACTCGTGACCGGCCGACGCGATCGAGTAGAAGCTCCGCCCCGTTCCCTGGAGGTGGCGCGCCGCGAAGTCGCAGAGCCGGCTCCGCACTTGCGCCCGCCAGACCGCCTCCGCCTCTCCCACGTCGCCGCGACCCGAGCCGGCGGGCAGCCCGCGCAGGCGATCGAGGAGATGGGTCTCGAGCGGGTCCATGTGCCTCCAACCTAATGTGTCCGGGATGGATCTTGACCCCGTGGAGGTGCGGGTGCTCGGCTGCCTGCTGGAGAAGCAGCGGACGACGCCCGACCAGTATCCGCTCTCGCTGAACGGGCTCCGCCTGGCCGCGAACCAGTCGACGAGCCGCGACCCGGTCGTCGACTACGACGAGGGGATGATCCGCCAGGCGCTCGACCGGCTCGGCCACCGCAATTGGACGCGGCTCGCGAGCGGCCCCGGGTCGCGCGTGGCGAAGTTCCGGCACCTGCTCGACGAGGCGCTCCAGCTCACGCCGTCGCAGCTCGCGCTCCTCGCCGTCCTCATGCTGCGCGGCCCGCAGACGGTGGCCGAGCTTCGCGTGCGCAGCGAGCGGCTCTACCCGTTTGCGTCGACGGAGGACGTCGAGGCGACGCTGCGCGAGCTCGCCGGCCGCGAGCTCGTTGCGGAGGGTGGGCGCCATCGCTGGCGACAGCTCCTGGGAGCAGGAGCCGACGAGTCGGCGGCGCCGGCCGCGCCGGCACCGCCGTCAGCGGACCTCGAAGAACGCGTCGCCGAGCTCGAGCGCACCGTCGCCGAGCTGCAGGAACGCCTCGCCTAGCGGAACATCCCGTGCAGCGTCGGCACGCCGTGGCCGCTCGAGGTCACGACGAGCACGACGCCGTCCTCGACCCGCCACTGCGCCCAGAGGCAGCAGTCGGTCTCGACCGCGACGAGCGCGCGCAGCTCGTCCTCCACGCCGGGCTCACGCGCGAACGACACGCGCAACCCGTCGTCCGTCTGCTCGCGCTGCACGAGCGGAAGCGCCCGCCAGCGCCTCGCCTGCTCCGCGAGGTCGCCGGTGTCGAGTGTGCATCCGATTTCCGTCATGGAACCGATGGTGCTGGTTAAAGTCGACTTGATGTCAAGTCTCTCGATCGGCGAGGTCGCGCGACGGTCGGGCAAGGCTGCGTCGGCGATCCGGTACTACGAGTCGATCGGCCTGCTGCCGCCCGCACAACGCGCGAGCGGCCGCCGTCTCTTCCCGGCGGAGACCGTGCGCACGCTCCACGTGATCGACATCGCCCGGAGCGCGGGGCTCACGCTCGAGGAGATCAAGTCGCTCCTCGCGGGCGGCGAGCCGCTGCGCGCGATCGCGGCGCGTCGACTCGCGGAGCTCGACGCACAGCGAATGTGGCTCGTGCACGCCGCCGACTGCACGTGCGTCGAGCTCGACGACTGCGCGCTCTTCGCGTAATGGCGTACGACGAGGCTCTCGCGCAGCAGATCCGCGCGCTCGTCTCCGACGCGACCGAGAAGAAGATGTTCGGCGGGCTCGCGTTCCTGATCAACGGGAACATGGCGATCGCTGCGAGCGGTCAGGGCGGGATGCTCGTGCGTGTCGACCCGGAGGAGTCGGACGAGCTCGTGCGCACGACGCGCGCGGAGACGATGGTGATGCGCGGACGCGAGATGCCGGGCTGGCTACGCGTCAGCGCCGGCGACGACGTCGCGGACTGGGTTGCGCGCGGCATCGGCTACGCGCGCACGCTCCCGCACAAGTAGCGCCGCGATGAATGCCGCGTCACGCCCGACACGGCCGATGAAGTGCGAGGAGCGCCGCGACTGGAAGTTTCGCCCGAGGACGTAGAGCCCCGGGACGCCTGTGATCCCGTCGCGCTGCTCGATCTCGCCGTTCGCATCGAGCACATCGACGTCGAGCCACGGATACGACCGGCGGTAGCCCGTCGCCCAGATGACATTCGCGACGTCCTCGTGCACGAGATCGACGGCTGACGGCGCCTCCGAAAGCGAGATGCGCTCCGGGCGGTCCGGCTCGTTCGGCCAGTCGGGGAATCGCTCGTCGATGCGGTCGAGCACGCGACTCATCCGGCGCTCGGCGTCGGCGACGTTCGCGCCCAGGTCGCCGGCGAAGCGCGCCATTCCGCCGTCGAAGCGCTCGAGCCGACCGGTCAGCGTCACCCCGAGGCCGTCGAGCAGCGCGAGGTCGAGCTGCTCCCCGCCGTTCGCACCCGTCACGGTGAGGCTGCGCGGCCGCGCCGCCTCGTCCGGACGATCCTCCCGCCGCTGGTCGAGGTCGCCGAGCGCGTCGAGCCAGCACCAGATGTCCCGTCCGCGGTAGCGGCGGACCATCCGCCCGTGCGCACCGACGGCGAGCACGACTCGCCGCCCCGCCCGTCGGAGCTCCGCCGCGAGCTGCTGCCCCGTCGGGCCGGCGCCGACGATCAGCACACCGCCGGGCGGGAGCGACTGGGGATTGCGATAGCCGACCGAGTGGATCTGTCGGGGCCCCTCGAGCGTCACCGCGAGCGTCGGAACCCGGGGATCGGCGGAGTCGCCGGTCGCGACGACGACGTTCCGCGTCTGCCACGTTCCGGCATCGGTGACGACGCGGAAGCCGTCGTCGCGCGTCCGCTCGACTTTGCGCACTTCGACGTTCTCGCGGACCGGTGCGGATGCCGCGTACCGCTCGAGGTAGCGCACCAGGGCGTCGCGACCGAGGAAGCCGTGCTCGTCGTCGTGCGGAGGCGCCCCGTCCAGGCGGTTGAGCCAGTTCGGCGTCAGCAGCGTGAGCGAGTCCCAGCGCTCCGAGCGCCAGCGCTCGCCGATCCTGCCACGGTCGAGGACGACGTGCGGCCGCCGCGCTGCGGCGAGATAGCGGCTGAGCGAGAGCCCGGCCTGCCCGGCGCCGATGATCACGGTCTCGGTGCGCATCAGTGGAGCTCCAACTCGCGTCCAAGCGCGAACCGTGCGAGGAAGCCGTTCGCCCGCCCGGCGGCGAGTGGATGCATGAACGGCGCCGCGCGAACGTCGCGATAGGCGCGGGCCAACGGGCTGCCGTTCGTGTATCCCTGTCCGCCGCTCAGGGCGAGCGCGCGATCGACGATGCGGATCGCGGCGTCGCACACGACGGCCTTCGCCGCCTGCGCCTCGGCGAACAGCGTCGCCGTGTCGGCCGCGCGTTCGTCGAGCAACGTCGCCGCACGCGTCAGGACGCCGGCACACGCCGCCAGGTCGGCGACCTGCTGCCCGACGAGCGTCTCGGCATGCGCGTCGAGCCGTGCGCGCGAGAGCGCGACGGTGTGCGCGTGCTCGGCGATGCCGAATGCGGTGGCCGCATGGAAGAGGCCCGGCGTGAGGTTCCGCTCCATATAGGCGACGGCATCGCCGACCGGGAAGCCGCCGCGCAGCGCCGAGGGCGGCACGGCAACGGCGTCGAGGGTGACCGAGTGGCTGCCCGACGCGCGCATCCCGAGCGCGTCCCAGTCGCCGTGGACGACGAGCCCCTCCGCGTCGGTCGGCACGGTCGCGTAGCCGTAGAGCTCGCGGCCGGCGCCGTCCACGTACGTCGTCGCGACGTAGAGCACGTCGGCCCCAGGCGACATCGTGCAGAAGATCTTGCGGCCGCTGAGCTTCCAGCCGTCGCCGTTGCGGATCGCCGTCGTCGCGGGGCGCGTCAAGTCCTGACCCGGCTCGCTGATCGCGGCGGCGAAGACGATGCCGCGTTCCGCGATCTCGCGCAGCGACGCACCGAATGCCTCCGCGCGGCGCGCGTCTCCCGATACGACGGCCGCGTCGCGCCGGTGCACGACGTTCAGGAGATAGGCGAAATGCATGTTCGCGCCGATCGCCAGCGACGCGTCTCCGCGCGCGAGTCGATTCGACGCGACGAGGACGTCGCGCACGGAGCTGACGCCGAGGCCGCCGAGCTCCGCCGGCAGCGGCGCGGCGAAGTAGCCGCGCGTGCGCAGGAGCTGGAAGCTCGCGAACGGGAACGACGCGTCGCGATCGTGGATCGCCGCCGCTGGCTCGAGGGTCGCTGCGAGCTCCTCCGCGAGCGTTGCGAACCGCGCGCCGGCGGGTGTGACCGGGGTCAGCTCGAAGGCCATGTGTACCTCCGGCGGTGATGCAGCAGCGGCCGGCCGTGACCGGCGGTCGCCGCACGCACCTCTCCGTAGAAGATCGTGGTCTCGCCGACGACGGCGGTCGCAACGACCTCGCAGGCGAAGCGGGCGAGTGCACCGCGTAAACGTCGTTCGTCGACGAACTTCGCCGCGCCGGGCAAGGCAGCCGAGCGCGCGAGCGCCAGCTGGTGCTCGGCCAGCAATGCGACGCCGTACCGGCCGTCGGCGGCGATCGCGCGCGCAGCCCGGCTCTCCGACCGCAGCGCGACGAGCACCGTCGGCGGCTCGACCGAGACGGACGTGAAGGACGTGACCGTCGTCCCCCACGTCCGCCCGTCGACCGAGCAGGTCACGAGCGCGACGCCGCGCGCGAGCTCCGCCATCGCGTCGAGGAACCCGCGCTGCGTTGCTTCGGCGGTCGGTGTCGGCTGCAGGATCACGGCGTCAGTCGGTCACGACGTCGATCGAGACCGGCACGCCGTTCGTGACCATGTCGAAGACGGCCGACCGTGCTTGCGCACGCGCGACGACCTCGCGGAGCTTCTCCGGCGGCGCGTCGCCTTCGACGTGGAAGGAGATGCGAATCCGCTCGAAGCCGTTGCGGATGTCGTCGTCGAGCCCGAGCGTGCCCTGAACGTCCATGTCGCCCTCGAGCGTCGACTCCACGGTCGTCAGATGGACGCCGCGCGCTGCGGCGACGTAGACGATCGCGGTCGTGAGGCAGGCCGCGAGTGCGTGCAGCAGGTACTCGGCCGGATTCGCGCCGGTGTCGGTGCCGACGAGGATCGCCGGCTCGCCCGCGTCGATCACGAATGCCTCGGCACGCGATGTGTCCTCCTGCTTCGCCGCGTAGAAGTCGCGGATCGTCGTGCGGTTGTGGGCGCCGTCGATCCAGCGGTTCCGGGCCCGGAACTGGAACCGGGCAAGCTCCGGATCGGCCTTGACCGCGTCGAGCGTCCCGAAGAGCTGGGCGGTGTCGATGCCGTTCCGGATGCGTTCGGTTGTGGTGCTCACGGATGCGTCCTCCCGTGTCGATTGAGTGAACGCATCGACCGTACGAGGACGCGCATTGCGCCGGCATCGGCGGCGGCTACCCAAGTTGCCCGGCGCCGCTACCTATCTCGTGCGCGGGAGTCTTAAGCTCCTGTTCGTGGAGCTGCTGGAGCGGGAGGCGGCGCTTGCCGTGCTCGCTGACGCATACGCCGCGGCCGGCCGGGCCGGTCGCATCGTCATCATCACCGGGGAGCCCGGGATCGGGAAGACAGCGCTCGTTCGCGAGTTCGTGCGTCGTGTCGGCTCCGGCCCCCGCGTGCTCGTCGGCGCCTGCGACAACCTCTCGATCAAGCGGCCGCTCGGCCCGCTCCGCGACGTCGTGGCAGGGGTCTCCCCCCGGCTCGCAGAGGCGCTCCTCGCCGACACGCCCGCTCCGGAGATCCACTCGCTGCTGGTGGACGAGCTGGCCCGCTCGGAGCGGACGACCGTGCTCGTCATCGAGGACGTCCACTGGGCGGACGACGCGACGCTCGACGCCCTGGTTGTCGTCGGCCGCCGGATCGCTTCACTTCGCGCACTCATCGTCGTGACCTGCCGCGACGGCGAGGTTCCCGAAGGCATCCACGGCGCGGTGGACGTCGTCGAGAGCGGGAGCCTGACGTTCGTCGAGCTCGAGCCGCTCTCCCCGCGAGCAGTTGCGACGCTCGCGGGCGACGATGCCGGCGACGTCTACGCGGCGACCGGCGGCAACCCGTTCTTCGTCACCGAGCTGCTCGCGTCACGGACGAGCGCGGCGCTGCCGCCGTCCGTCGCGAGTGCCGTGCTGGCCCGCGCGTCGCGGCTCGACGCGACCGAGCGGCGCGTCGTCGAGCTCGTCTCGCTCGTCCCGTCGCGCATGCCGGCCGCGATGCTCGATGCCCTCGTCTCCAACTGGCCGCAGGCGGCCGAGGAGGCCGAACGCGGCCGGCTGCTCGAGATCGCCCCGACCCACGTCGGCTTCCGCCACGAGCTGGCCCGGAGCGCGATCGCGCAGAGCATCCCCGCCGCCCGGCGGCGCGGCATGCACGCGGAGATCCTCGACGTGCTGCTCACGACGGACGGCGATCCCGCCGACGTCGTGCACCACGCCGAGGCGGCCGGGGCGACGGCGGTCGTCGCCGAGAACGCCCTGCACGCCGCGCGTCGCGCGGCCGCCGTGACGTCGAACCGCGAGGCCTTCTCGCACTACCGCCGTGCCTCCGACTTCCTCGATCGGCTGCCGCGGCGCGAGCAGGCCGCAGTGCTCGAGGAGCTCGCGAACTTCGCCTACCTCGTCGGCGACGTCGAGCAGGCGTTCAGCGCGATCGGGCGTGCGCGGGCGATCCACGAGGCCGAGGGCGACCACGAAGCCGTCGGCCGGTGTGCACGCGTGCTCTCTCGCCTGCACTGGTTCGCCGGCGACGGCGCCGCTGCGCGCGACAACGCGCGCGAGGCGGTGGCGATCCTCGAGCCACTCGGCGAGTCGTCCGAGCTCGCGCGCGCCTACAGCGGGCTGTCGCAGCTCGCGATGCTCGACGAGGACGCCCCCGCTGCGCTGGACTGGGCGGAGCGGTCGCTCGCGCTCGCCGAGCGGCTCGGCGACGTTGCGACGCGGATCCACGCACTCGTCAACGTCGGAGCGACGAAGCTCGCGCTCGACCCTCACGATGTCGAGCCGTTGCACGCCGTGCACACCGAGGCCGCTGCGGCCGGGGACACGCACGAAGCGGTGCGTGCTCTGCTCAACGCCGCGTACTTCGAGCTGTTCTGGTTACGGCCGGAGATTGCGGTCGGGCTGGCGGACGAGGCACGGGCCTACGCGCGCGAGAACGACCTCGACTGGTTCATCTCGTATGCCGAGATGACGCGTGCCTGGCTCGCAATCCGAGCGGGCGACTGGGAGGCGGCGGAGCGGGCGATTCGTCGGAAGCCCGTCGCGCAGCAGGCGGTGTGGAACATCCTCGGCGACACGGTGGCCGCCGAGCTCGCCGTGCGCCGCGGCGACGAGGACGCCCCCGAGCTGCTCGGCCGGGTCGCCGCGCTCGCGTACCGAACCGGCGAGCTGCAGCGGATCGGGCCGATTCTCGAGCTCGAGACGGTGGAGGCGATCTGCGGCAGCGGGCTCCCGCCGGTCGAGCGCTTCGAGGCGCTCGTCGGTGCGATCGAATACCGCGGCGAGGCGGCCGGGCCGTGTGCGGCGCGCATCGCGGCGTGGGCGTCGGTCGTCGGCGTGCACATCCCGCTTCCACGCGAGCTGCCGGCGCCGTATGCGGCGATGCTCGACGGCGCCTGGGCACGCGCTGCCGACGAGTTCGGCGCGATCGGCTGGACGTTCGACCGGGCGTTCTTCCTGTCGTTCCTCGACCACGAGGACGCGCTCGTCGAGGCGATCGGCATCGCCCGCGGGCTCGGCGCCGCACCGCTGACGCGGCACGTTGCGCGGCGGATGCGCACCCTCGGCCTCAAGGTCCCGCGGGGGCCGCGCGAGGCG
>Ga0308176_10001122_pt1 | contig 16787 bp, 18 predicted proteins | sample PhyCR2_3_FD_203890 | JGI IMG/M metagenome (GOLD analysis project Ga0308176, IMG submission 203890) | Soil microbial communities from UC Gill Tract Community Farm, Albany, California, United States - DLSLS.C.R2 | ecosystem: Environmental > Terrestrial > Soil > Agricultural land | place: USA...
TGGGGGAGGATGGCGATCTTCTTGACCTGCTCGACGCGGGCGAAGTCCTGGTTGATCTTGTCGACGTGGGCTTCGATCGCCGCCTTGACGTCGGGGTTGCGGGCTAGCTCGACCGGGTCCTCGGCCAGCCCGTGCTCCTTGGCGTAGGCCGCTGCCTCTTCGGGGTCGAGCGTCACCAGGGCGACCAGGTAGGGCCGGCGGTCGCCGACGACGACGCACTGGGAGACAAGCGGGTGCTGCTTGATTTCGGCCTCGAGGTTGGCAGGGGTGATGTTCTTGCCGCCCGCGGTGATGATGATGTCCTTCTTGCGGCCGGTGATCGTGATGTACCCCTCCTCGTCGATCTCGCCGATGTCGCCGGTGTGGAGCCAGCCGTCGACGATCGTCTCCCGGGTGGCCTCGGGGTTCTTGTGGTACCCCTGGAAGACGTTCGGGCCCTTGACCAGGATCTCGCCGTCCTCGGCGATTCGCACCTGGCAGCCCGGGAATGGCTTGCCGATCGTGCCGATCTTGAAGTCCTCCGGCAGCGAGATCGTCGCCGCGGTGGAGGTCTCCGTCATTCCCCAGCCCTCGACCACGAGAACGCCGGCCGCGTCGAAGAAGCGGAGGATCTCCGGGTTGATCGGGGCGGCGCCGGAGACGGCCAGGCGCACCCTGCCGCCGAAGAGGTTGCGGATCTTCGAGAGCACCTGCTTGTCGGCGAAGGCGTACTGCCGCGCGAGCAGGAACCCCGGCTGGCGGCCGCTGCGTTCGGCCTCCCGCATCTTCGCGCCGACCTTCAGCGCCCAGTTGAAGACCGCCTTTTTCAGGCCCCCCTCTTTCTCGATGCCGCTGCTTGCCGCGGTGTAGATCTTCTCGAAGATCCGCGGCACCGAGGGGAAGTAGGTGGGGTGCAGCTCGGCGAGGTTGGGAAGGATCTTCAGCGGGTCGCGCTCCCAGTAGGCGAGCGTGGTGCCGAGGTCGAAGGTCCCGAACTGGATCAGCAGCGCGAAGGAGTGGGCCAGCGGCAGGTACAGGTAGGTGAGGTCTTCGTCCTCGATCACGCTGGTCTCGTTGACCATGTCGAGCATCGCCCGGTAGTTGCCGTGGCTGATGATGCAGCCCTTCGGCGGACCCGTGGTGCCGGAGGTGTAGATGAAGGTGCAGACGTCCTCCGGGGTGACCGCCCCGTAGAGGGCACGCCAGGCCTCTTCGTCGCCGTCGGCGCCCCGGGCGGCCAGATCCTCCATCGAGATCGCGTCGTCGGCCTGGCCGGTCATGAGCACGATCTGCTCTAGCTTCGGCAGCTGCTCGCGCACCTCACGCACCTTCGCCAGCTGCTCGGCGTCCTCGACGACCACGACCTTGGCGTCGGAGTTGTCGAGCACGTAGCGGCACTCCTCCGGCGAGTTCGTCTGGTAGATCGGCACGACGGTGGCGCCGATCGAGAGGGCGGCGAAGTCGAAGTAGGTCCACTCCGGGCGGGTGTTGCCGAGAATCGAGACGCGGTCGCCCTTCTCGACTCCGAGCCCGGCGAGGCCGAAGGCGAGCGGGCGGACGAGGTCGCGAACCTCGTTGAAGCTGAGGGTGACCCAGTCCCCGCCCTCCTTGTAGCGGACTGCTGGACGAGGTCCGTAGAGCTCGGCGGAGCACGGCAGCAAGTCCGCGAGAGTCCTCGATTTGGTTCCCCTCCCCGCCATCTGGCGGGGAGTGTAGATCAGTGCCCTGCAGGGGGCGGGGCTCCGGCGCGCCGGGTTGCGGGGAGGGTGCGGAGGGATGCCTCGAAGAGGGACTTGTCGATGCGACCGTGGAAGATCGGGATTCCCAGCTGAACGCATTTGCCGATCACCTCCTGCCGATCCATGTGCAGCCGGTTGGCGAGCTCGGCGGGCGTCAGGTGATTGGCCATCGATGACCTCCCAGGTCGTTGATATTGGGTATTCGCAATGTTCACCCTTGGCCGCGGGCGTGTCAACGGACGCTTCTGTGCACGTAGCGGGATCGTCGCCGGCGAACCGGCCCGCGATAATGGCCTGGATGTCTGAAGCGGCCGTCAAAGCGATGCCCAGGCGTGGCAGAGGATGGGTGATCGCGATCCTCGCCCTCGCCCTGATCCTCCTCTCCTACGCGATCGTCAGCATCGCCACCCAAGAGGCGGGGAGCCGTCTGATCAAGGTCGCGGGCATCTCCGAAGCGCAGGAGACCTTCGGCGGGATCCCCCAGGAAGGGGACCGGCTGGGCTCCGCTGACGCCCCCGTGACGATTCAGGTCTTCAACGACCTGCAGTGCTCCGGCTGCCGCGACGATTTTCTCCACACGATCCCGGCCCTGGCGGAACGGGAGGCGCGGCCCGGGGACGTGAAGCTCCTCTACCGCCATTACTCGAACGCCGAGAACACCGAGGAGCTCGGTTTCTACGGGGCGGAGGCCGCTGCGGACCAGGGCTACGGATGGCAGTACGTCTACCTCTTCTTCCGCAACCAGGACGAAGCCAAGCGGGTCGGCGTCAGCCAGGACTTCCTCGCCTCGGTCGCGGGTGGGGTCGAGGAACTCGACCTCGGCGAATGGGAAGCCGACCTGGAAGAAAACGGCGGCTCCGACGGGACGATCTCGAAGCGGCTGGAAGGCTACGAGGAACTCGCCCGCGGGCTCGGGATTCGCTTCGGGCAGGCGATGATCGTCAGCGGGCCCGGCGGCAGCCGCACCCTGCAGGAAGGCCCCTCGCTGGCCGAAGCCGAAACCGCGATCGCCGAAGTCGAATGAGCGCTAGATGATCTAGGCGACCCGCCGCAGGCGCCGTGCCCGCTGGGCGATCACGTCACGCCACTCCGAGTCGACGATGTGCGCGGGGGAGGTGGTGGCGAGGAAGTCGGCCAGCACCGCCGCGAGGCCCTCGGGGTCTTCCAGGTTCGGGAAGTGCGCCGCGCGCGGGAGGGTCTCGAAGCGGCAGTTCGGCACCGAGCGCTCGGCCTGCAGCCCGTGCTCGAGCGGGATCGTCCGGTCGCGCTCGCCCCAGACGATCAGGGTCGGCATCTCCCCGAGCAGGTAAAGGCGATCGCGGGCGCTGACCCGCTGCCCCTGGACGTCGATCACCGACCGCAGCGTCTCCAGGAAAGCGCGGCGCGAGCCCTCCTCCTGCAGGGGGGCGAGGGCCCGGGCGACCGACTGCAGGTAGACCCCGGTCGAGTTTCCGCGCCGCCGAAGCTGGGCACCGGTCCCGTCCAGGGCCCGGACCAGCCGCGGCCGCGTCGCCAGCCGCAGCAGCGCTGCGGAGCCGGGCAGCGCCGCCCCGCGCAGCAGGGGCGAGACCTCGTGTCCGAGGCCGCCGCTGGAGATCAACACCAGGCGCTCGGTCCGCTGGGGGAACTGGTAGAAGAACTGCATGGCGACGCCGCCGCCGAGGGAGTGGCCGACGATGGTCGCCCGCTCCACTCCGATCGTCGTCAGCAGGTCGCGGATCCCGGCTGCGTGGGCGCCGAGCGAGTAGTCCCCGCGCGGCGTCCCCGCGTCGCCGTGGCCGATCAGGTCCGGGGCGATCACCCGGTAGGAGGGAGCGAGCCGTTCGGCCACGCCCTGCCAGTGGCGGGAGGAGTTGATCATGCCGTGGATCAGGACCACGTTGGGTCCCTCCCCTGCGGTCCGGTACACGGCGCGGCGACCATGCAGGTCGACCTCGTGCGCCTCGAAGGCGAAGGCGGGGGTTTGCGGCATCCCAAGACCCTAACGCGGGTATCTGAGCGGACGTGAAAGAAGCGCCCGACACCCCGACGATCAGGGGGGACGCGGCGCGCTCCCGCTATGAGCTGTGGCTGCAAGGACGGCTGGTCGGGGTCGCCGACTACCGCCGGGAGGGCGAAGTCGTCTCCTTCACCCACACCGAAGTCGAGCAGGAGCTGCGAGGTCGCGGCCTGGCCGCTCAGCTGGTCGAGTTCGCCCTCTCCTCCGTCCGCGCCGAGGGCCTGAAGGCGCTGCCGCAGTGCTGGTACGTGCGTGACCACATCGCCGCCCACCCCGAGCACCTGGACCTCGTGCCGCAGGAGAGGCGGGCGGAATTCGGGCTCGCGGCGGCGGCGGAGCGCTAGGCGGACCCTCGGCTCTCGCCCCAGAGGGTGGCGAGCAGCGAGCGCGAGCCGCCGCGGTCGCGGTGCTCGCAGAGGTAGATCCCCTGCCAGGTGCCCAGTCCGAGGCGCCCGTCGCCGACCGGCAACGTCAGCGAGGGGCCGAGCAGGGCAGCCTTGACGTGCGCCGGCATGTCGTCGTCCCCCTCCAGCGTGTGCGTCCAGTAGGGAGCGCCTTCCGGGACCGCTCGGTCGAACCACGCCTCGAAGTCGTGGCGCACCTCAGGCGAGGCGTTCTCGTTCAGGGCGAGGGAGGCGGAGGTGTGCTGGATGAGCAGGTGCGCAAGCCCGACCGAGACCTCGGCCAGCTCCGGCAGCGCTTCGAGGACCTCTTCGGTGACGAGGTGGAAGCCCCGAGACCTCTCCCGAAGCCGGATCGCCCGCTGAAGCCACATTCGTCCAAGGATCGCACGAGAGTGATCCGAACTGGTGGTGATCTCGCCCCGGTCGCGCGGGCCGGGGCGAGACGCTCAGCGCTTGACGAGGTTGTGGATCTCCAGGAACTCTGGCTCGCCGGGCTCGATTCCAACTTCGGCGAGGAGGGGCATCAGCCGCGCGCCGAATGCCTCGAACTGCTCTCGGGAATCCCAGATCTCGCTCACGCGAAGATTCCCCTCGGTGCCGAAGCAGACGTGGTAATCCAAGCCGTCGGGCGGAAAATCGCCCGCCTCCTGGAGCCTGCGGACACTCTCCTCGTACTCCGCTGCCGTCAGTGACGCTGGGGCAAATCGGACAAGGACGCTCATCGCGATCCTCCTCGATCGGGTACAGCTTCGACCTTAGCCCCTGCGACCGTGTCGGGGGCGACGATTTGCGTAGCGGCCCTGCGGGCGGCGACCCAAATCGCTAGTTGACCTGAGCCAACGATTCGCCCGCGACCGGGGCGGCCACGCTCACGTTGACCCGGTCCCGGCCGGCGTCCTTCGCCCGGTAGAGCGCCTGGTCGGCACGGCGGTAAAGCCGTTCGAAGTCGATCTCCTCGCCTTCGGCCCCGCTGACGCCGAAGGAGGCGGTGACCGTGGCGCCGGTTTGCGGCTCCATCCGGTCGATCGCCAGGCGCAGCTGGTTGGCGACGCTCTCGGCCTCCCACGCCGCCATCCCCGGCAGCAGGATCAGGAACTCCTCGCCGCCGAGCCGGTAGACCAGCTCGAACCGGCGCAGTGTTTGGCGGACCGTATCGGCGACCTCGCGCAGAAGGCGGTCGCCGACGGCGTGGCCGTGGACGTCGTTGACGCGCTTGAAGTGGTCGAGGTCGAACAGGACGACGGCGATCGGCGCCTCGGTGACGAGCGCCTGCTGGCGCAGCTCCTCGAAGCGGTCGCGGAGGCCGTGGCGGTTCAGCAGGCCGGTCAGCGGGTCGATGATCGAGGCGCGGCGGTGGCTGATCTCCGCTCCGGCGAGGACGACCGAGGCGAAGGTCACGCCCAGCTGCATCGCCAGCACGGCCAGCAGCGGCAGCGGTTCGGCGCGGATGGCGCCGGCGTCGGCCACCAGCGAGGCAGCGAGGAAGACGACGGCGGTGACCGCGGAGCAGAGCGCGATTGACGCCGGCCCGGCGCGCAGGGCGTTCATCACCACGCCGATCGGGAGCAGGAAGACGAGCGGGCTCGCGGTGCCGCCGGAGGCGCCCGCGGCGATCGCCATCGCGATCGTCACACCGAGGCTGGTGATCAGCTCGGCGCGTTCCGGGTTGGCCCCGGTCCGGACCGCGAGCGGCCCGAGGACCATCGCGCCAGCCAGGGTGACCAGCGGGAGGAGCGCCCAGGCGTCGCGAAAGACCGCCGTCCCCGCGAGGATCGCCGCGACCAGGCCGGAGGCCAGCAGCAAAGTGCGGTCGAGGGTCCCGGCGCGCTCGACCACGCGCTGCCGCGAGACCGCCCGCGGCGCCTGCCCGCGCGGCGCCGGCGTCCCCTGGACCACTGGATCGATCGGCGCCATCGCCCTACTTATCGGCCTCTTCGCGACTACCTTGACCTCATTCCGGGGCCGGCCCGGCGCTCGTCGCGATCACGTGTGCTCGCCCGCGGCCGGACGCTGGGGCAGAGGTTGAGGCTCATCGGGGCGCCCGGATTTGAACCGGGGACCTCACCGACCCGAACGGTGCGCGCTACCAGGCTGCGCCACGCCCCGAGAGAGGTGATTATCCCAGAGCGGGGGACGGGGCGCGCCGCGAGAGCCGCGGTGCCGCTACTTTGGTCCGGGGATGGGTTCCCATTCGAGGAGATGACTCGCCGGACGATCCAGCTGCTCGCCCTGGCGCTTGCGCTGGCACTGCCCAGCGGCGCGCAGGGGTACTTGCCGCCGGGGTTCATCGGGATCTCGCCCCAGAACCCCGCCAACGCGAAGGACTTCCGGTTGATGCGGGAAGCCGGCATCAGCAGCGTGCGGCTGCCGTTCAACTGGATCACGGTGGAGCCGGAGAGCCCGACGGTCGCCGAACGGCACTGGGACGGCTTCGACCACGAAGTGAGGCTGGCGGCCGAAGCGGGGCTGCGGATCATGCCTTTCGTCGCCAGCTCGCCTAAATGGGTGGCGCCCGAGGGGATCGACCTGCCGGTCACCCATGGCTGGCAGCGGCGGGCCTGGGCCTCCTTCTTGCGCGCGGCGGTGCGCCGCTACGGCGACGGGGGCACCTTCTGGCGCGAAAACCTCGACCTCCCCTACCTGCCGATGCGGCGCTGGGAGATCTGGAACGAGGAGAACATCGTCACCTTCAACGGCGATCCCGAACCGAAGCGCTTCGCGACCTTGATCCGGATCGCCGGCCGGGTGCTCCACCGCGAAGAGCCGCTCTCTACCGTGATCCTCGGCGGCCTCTTCGGCCGTCCGCTGCAGATTCCGCCGAACATCGGCTCCGGCGACTTCCTCGCCCGCTTCTACCAAGCCGGACACGTGAAGCCGTTCTTCGACGGAGTCGGCCTGCACCCCTACGTCGCCGACGCCAAGGCGATGGGCGGGCAGCTGCGGAATCTGCGGCGGATCATGCGCCGCTACGGCGACTCCCGCACCCCGCTCTTCGTCACCGAGCTCGGCTGGGGCTCCCAAAGCGGCCCCACCCGCTGGCAGCGCGGCACTTTCGGCCAGGCCCACCAGCTGACGAAGGCGTTCTCGATGCTTTCCGCCCACCGTCGGGAATGGAACGTCGGCGGCGCCTGGTGGTTCACCTGGAGCGACGACGGCGGCAACTGCGTCTTCTGCCAGTCGGCGGGCCTGCTGACCGGCGCCCGCCAGCCGAAGCCCTCCTGGTACCGCTTCGTCGAATGGACCGGCGGCAACCCGAACGCGGTTGGCACCGCGCGCGGTCCCGAAGCCGCAGAACCGGCGGCCAGCCCCGAATAGCTAGGCTCCGCTCGGACTCCCAACCGAGCAAAGGAGCACTGCGATGGCTTTCTCCGTACCTGACCTGCCGTACCCCTACGACGCCCTGGAGCCGCACATCGACGAGGAAACGATGCGGATCCACCACGACAAGCACCACCAGGCCTACGTCGACAAAGCCAACGCTGCCCTGGAGGGCACCGAGTGGGCCGACCGCGACGTCGAGGACGTCCTGCGCAACCTCTCGAGCCTGCCCGGCGACAAGCAGGGTGCGGTCCGCAACAACGCCGGCGGTCACTACAACCACACCCTCTTCTGGCAGATGATGAGCCCCGACGGCGGCGGCGCCCCCAGCGGCGAGCTGGCCGCGGCGATCGAGGAGACCTTCGGCTCCTTCGACTCCTTCAAGGAGGAGATGAAAGCGGCCGGCGCCGCCCGCTTCGGCTCCGGCTGGGCCTGGCTGGTCAAGGACAGCTCCGGGCTGGCGGTCATCTCGACCCCGAACCAGGACTCGCCGATCTCCGACGGCACGGTGCCGCTGCTGGGCGTCGACGTCTGGGAGCACGCCTACTACCTGAAGTACCAGAACCGACGCCCCGAGTACCTCGACGCCTTCTGGAACGTCGTCAACTGGGACTACGTCGCGGAGAGGTTCGGCTCGGCCTCATAGCCGGGCTCCCGCCCGGCCGCGGGCGGGACGCGGCTCATTGCGCGCTCGGCGAGTGCGGTGATCGTCAGGCTGGGGTTGACGCCGACGTTCGCCGGCACCGCCGAGCCGTCGCAGACCAGCAGGTTCTCGTAGCCGAAGACGCGCTGGTCACGGTCCACGACCCCGTCCTCGGGGCCGTGCCCGATCACCGCCCCGCCGAGGATGTGGGCGGTGCTGGGAACGTTCCACAGCGCCTCGCTGGTGGCGCTCTGGGCGATGCCGCCGGTGCGCTGAGCCAGCCATTCCGCCGCCTCGTTGGCGACCGGGATGAAGGTCGGGTTGGGCTTCTCAGGGTCCTGCTCGGTCTGCAGGCGCACCTCGCCGGAGCGCTTGCGCTTCGGCCGCAGGGCGATCGCGTTGTCGAGCGTCTGCATCACCAGCAGGATGATCGTGCGCCGCGACCAGTCGCGCGGCCAAAGGGTCTTGGCGAACCTGCCCGGGTGGCGGGCGATCTGGGCGAGCAGCTTCAGGGGCCGGGTGACGCGGGTGCCGTCGCCGACCAGGAGGGTGTAGAGGAGGCTGATCGCGTCCCCCTCCTTGCCGTAGCTGACGGTCTCGATGTGGGTGTGCGGGTCCGGGTAGATGCTGCCGCTGATCGCCACCCGCTTGGTGAGGTCGTCCGCGTAGTCCTCGGGCACCGTGACCGCCAGGATCATCTCGCTGTTGGTCCGCACCAGCTCGCCCAGACGCGGCGAGATGCGGGGCAGGGTGCCGTTGAGGCGGCAACGCTGCAGCAGCTTGTTCGTCCCCAGGGGCCCTGCCGCGACGACGACGCCGCGGGCAGTGAGGGTGCGGCGGTTGCGGCCGCGGATCAGGCCGGGACGTTCGCTCGTCACCGCATAGCCGTCGCTGCCGTCCTCGGCGCCCAGCGGGCGGATCTCGGTGACGGTGCTGTCCGGCATCACCTCGACGCCTCGCTTCTCGGCCATCCAGAGGTAGTTCTTGACCAACGTGTTCTTGGCGCCGTGGGGGCAGCCGACCATGCAGCGGGCGCAGTTCGTGCAGCCGGTGCGGGCGGGGCCCTCGCCGCCGAAATAGGGGTCGGGGACCGTCTTGCCCGGCTCCTCCCCGAAGAAGATCCCGACCGGAGTCTTCTGGTAGGTGTCGCCGACGCCGAGATGCTCGCCGAACTCGCGCAGCAGCTCGTCGGCAGGGTCGTCGGTGGCGACCTGGGTGACGCCGAGCATCCGCTGCGCCTCGGCGTAATGCGGCTCCAGCTCGGACTGCCAATCGGCCAGGTCGGCCCACTGCCGGTCCCGGAAGAAGTCCTCGGGCGGCACGTAGAGGGTGTTGGCGTAGCCGAGGCTGCCGCCGCCGACGCCGGAGCCGCTGACGACCGTGACGTCCTTGAAGGTGGTGAGGCGGAAGATCCCCCGCATGCCGAGCTTGGGCGCCCAGAAGTAGCGCCGCAGATCCCAGGTCGACTTCGGAAAGTCCTCGTCTCGGAAGCGCTTGCCGCACTCCAGGACGCCGACCTCGTAGCCCTTCTCGGCCAGGCGCAGGGCCGAGACCGAGCCACCGAAGCCGGAGCCGATCACCAGCCAGTCGTAGTCGAAGTCCCCCGGCACGGGGCGGCCCGCCTAAGCCTCGCCTGGCTCGAGCGGCCGGAAGTCGCTCGTCCGGGCGCCGCAGACGGGGCAGAACCAATCCTTGGGGATGTCCTCGAAGGGGGTGCCCGGAGGGATGCCGCCGTCGGGATCGCCCACAGCCGGGTCGTAGATGAACCCGCAGCTGTCGCAGATCCAGAGGGTTGCTTCTTTGGTCTCCGTAGTCATGACATAAATGTTAGGGCGGCCGGCTATTTGCCGAAGCTGACCTGCGGCGTCGCGCGGTCGGCCTCGTCGATCTCGAAGAACTCGCGCGGGGCGAAGCCGCCCTGGTTGGCGATGATCGAGCCGGGGAACTGCTGGATGTCGGTGTTGTAGGCCTGCACGTTGGAGTTGTAGATGCGGCGCGAGGCCTGGATTTCGTCCTCCAGCTCGGAGAGGTTGCGGCTCAGCTGCTGGAAGTTCTCGGTCGCCCGCAGGGTCGGGTAGTTCTCGGCGACCGCGCGCAGCTCGGTCAGGGCGCCGGTGAGTTTCGACTCGGCCTGCGCGGTCTCCTGCACGCCCCCGGCCTGCATCGCCTCGGCTCGCGCTTTGGTCGCTTTCTCGAAGACCGCGCTCTCGTGCTCGGCATAGCCTTTGACCGTCTCCACCAGATTCGGGACGAGGTCGTGGCGCCGCTTGAGCTGCACGTCGATCCCGCTCCAGGACTCGTCGACCCGGTTGCGGGAGGCGATGATCGAGTTGCGCTTCCCGATGAAGTAGAGGACCGCGATGACGATGATCGCGATGACGACGATGATGACGATGGTCATGAAGGCTCCTTGGCTGGACCTGGTTGGCGAATCCTAACGCCGCGCCCCGCCGGCGGACCGGGCTCTGCGAGCCAGACACGGCGGCGGCGGTCATAGGATCGTCCGATGGGAGCCAAGCAGGAAGCGCTCGACTGGGCCGAGACGGTGCGCCGCTACGGCGAGTCCCGCGGGCTGACCTATGAGCCGGTCGGGGGGATCAACCCCAAGGATGGGCCGGTGGCGCTCTGCGTCGGCGGCTCCAACCGCCTCACCGGGGAGCTGGCGGAAGGATTCTGGGGCGCCTCCTGCGACGCCGACGAAAAGGAGCTGGGCCGCTTCCTCGACAAGGCGGTGCTGCCGACGGCGGTGCTGGCCAAGGCGCACATGCCCGACCTCGCCCAGGTCGTGCCGGCCTTCAACGTCGAGTCGATCGAGGGGCGTGAGGCGGTCGCCCAGCGCTTCTCGCGCAAGGTCGAGTTCGAGTCGATCGACTTCAACCGCCGCTTCTGGGCGACCGTGCCGAGCGAATACGACCCGGTGGCCCTGCGCGAGCTGTTCAGCCCGGGCTTTCTCGGCTGGGTGACGACGATCACCGGCGAGATCGACTTCGGCGTCAACGACCGCCAGCTCTGGTTCCTCTGGCGGCTGCGCGAGCGCAGCGAAGGCGAGCTGAAGGAGGCGCTGCGCAACGCCGGCCAGCTGTTCAGGCGGCTGCAGGCGGAGATGGACGAGAGCGGCATCCACACCTACGCGCCCGGCCCCTGGCACGCGGGCCTGGCGCCGTTTCCCACTGCCGCCGGCTAGCTCGGGTAGTCGGGCTCGCCCGGCAGGACGACGCGCGGCTCGGGGCCGTCGGCGATCACTTTGGGGAGGATCGGCTCCAAAGGCCGCTCCCGGTAGTGGGCAAGGGCCTCCTGAGAGGTGGGGAACCGGTCCAGCCAGCCCAGCTGCATTCGGGTCGGGAAGGACAGGATCAGCTCGCCGGCGTCCTGTGCCGCCAGGGCCTCGCCGGGACGGAACCAGCGGGCCTCGGTGGTCTCTACCCCGTCGGGGCGGGGCGGCGTGTGGGCGGGGGCGAGGGCGAGGAAGAACCAGGCGTCGAAGCGGGTGCTGATCACCTCCGGCGTGATCCAGCGGCTGAAGGGGACCAGCTCCTCCTCGGCGGGCAGCTCGATGCCGGCCTCCTCGGCCAGCTCGCGCAGGGCGCAGGCGCGGTAGCCGCCCTCCCCGTCTCCGTCAGCCGGGTCGAGCGAGCCCCCTGGGAAGACCCAGACCCCCGGCATGAACCTGGCCTCCTCGCTGCGCCGCAGGAGCAGCACCTCCAGCGCCCGCTCGGCGTGCCTGCCGCCGCGCCGCAGCAGCACCACCGAGGCAGCCGGCCGCGGCGTCGTCGGCTCGCCGAGGTTCGGTCGCTCCGCCGGCCCGCGCCTTCGCTCCTCCATCGGCCCACCCTAACGGGGCGAAACCGCGACCCGGACGGGGGTGGCAGAGCTTTTCATCCCCATGGGGCGAAAAGGTCTGCCACAGGAGTCGAGCCGATTGGCGAGTGGGGCGCTGGGCGCCCCTAACTCGCCAACGCCGAACCTCTCCGGGCTAGGCGGCGTGGGGAACCTTCGTGGGCGCGGGGTGGGCGGCGAGGACCGCCGCCTCGATCGACTCGGCGGTGATCGCGACCAGCTCGTGCAGCTCGGCGGGGGAGATCGAGAGGGGAGGCATCAGCACGACGGTGTCGCCGAGAGGGCGGACGATGGCGCCGCGCCGGCGAGCCTCGACCGTCACCCGGTGGCCCATGCGCAGCGCCGGGTCGTGCTCGCCGAGGTCGATGCCGACCATCACGCCCCTGCGCCGCACCTCGGCGACCTCGCGCATCGATTCGACGTCGGCCAGCAGCTCGGCGAGCAGGGTGATCTTCGGCTGCAGCCGCTCGATCGTGCGCTCGCTCTCGAAGACGTCGAGGTTGGCGATCGCGGCGGCGCAGGCGAGGGGGTTGCCGGTGTAGGTGTGGCCGTGGAAGAAGGTCCGGTACTCCTCGTGGCTGCCGAGGAAGCCCTCGTAGATCTCCTCGCTGGCGAGGGTGGCCGCGAGCGGGAGGTAGCCGCCGGTGATCCCCTTCGCCAGGCACATCAGGTCCGGGGAGACGCCCTCCTGCTCGCAGGCGAACATCGTTCCCGTGCGGCCGAAACCGGTGGCGACCTCGTCGCAGATCAAAAGCACGCCGTGGCGGTCGCAGAGCTCGCGGACCGCGCGCAGGTAGCCCGGCGGCTGCACCAGGATCCCGGCCGCACCCTGGACCAGCGGCTCGACGATCACCCCCGCCACCTCGTCGCCGTGGGCCTCGAGAAGCCGTTCGAGATCGGCGGCGTCGCCGGGCTCGGCGGCGTGGGTCTCGAAGAGGAGAGGACGGTAAGTGGAGTGGAAGAGGTCGATGCCGCCGACCGAGACCGAGCCGATCGTGTCGCCGTGGTAGGCCTCGCGCAGGCGGATGAACGAGGTGCGGCGGGCGTGGCGGCCGCCGCGCTGCTGCTGGTACTGGAAGGCGATCTTCAACGCGATCTCGGCGGCCGTTGACCCGGAGTCCGAGTAGAAGACGCGGCTCAGGCCCGGCGGCGCGATCCCGACCAGTCGCGCCGCGAGCTCCGTCGCGCCGGGGTGCGTGAGGCCGAGCATGGTCGTGTGGGCGATCCGGTCGAGCTGCTCGCGCACGGCCCGGTCGATGACCGGGTGGCGGTGGCCGTGGACGTTGCACCACAGTGCCGCCGTCCCGTCCAGATAGCGGCGCCCGTCGACGTCGATCAGGTAGCAGCCCTCGCCGCGCTCGACCACCACCGGCGCTTCCTCGCTCCACCCCAGCTGCTGGGTGAAGGGATGCCAGACGTGGTCATGGTCGAGCTGCGCGTGGTCCAGCGGCATCAGGGGCACCCTAGCCCTGGCCGCGGCCGGAACCGTCAAGCGTGATATGCGTCACAGACACAACTATTGCGGTTGAGAAAAGGTTGTGCGCGCGCAATCATCGTGGCGATGCAACCCGCTGAAGTGAAAGCCCTGGCTGACGCCGCGACCGCCGAGGTGGGCGCGGACCAGAAGGACACGGCGGCGCGGATGACCGCGCTGCTGCGCCACCTCTTCCTCTATGACCGCGGCAACCAGCTGCGGGTGATCGAGGAAACCGGGCTGTCGATGACGCAGTGCAAGGCGCTGCTGGAGCTGGGGGGCCTCGGCGCCTCTCCGCAGGCCTGGCAGGTCAGCGACCTCGCCGAGCTGTTCGGCGTCTCGGTCCCCTCGATGAGCAGGGCGGTCGACGCGCTGGTCAAGGAGAAGCTGGCGACCCGGGTCGAGGATCCCGAGGACCGCCGCGTCCGCCGCGTGAAGATCACCGGCAAGGGCAAGCAGATCGTCGATTGCCTGGTGACGGTGCGGCAGACCGGCATGGAGACCTTCGCCGCCTCCCTCACCGCCGCCCAGCGCCGCAAGCTCGACGCCGCAGTCGACGCGCTGATGGACCGCGAGGACATCGCCGAGACCTACCGACACCTGAAGGGAAGTTGGGGCGCTTGACCCGATACAGCCACCTGATCACCGACGAGAACCGCAAGTGGTGGACGCTCGGCGCGATGTGCTTCGCGCTGTTCATGATCATGCTCGACAACACGGTCGTGAACGTCGCGCTGCCCTCGATCCAGAAGGACCTGGGGGCGTCGATCTCGGGGTTGGAGTGGACGATCAACGGCTACACGCTCTCCTTCGCCGTCCTGCTCGCCACCGGCGGGCGCCTTGGCGACATCTTCGGGCGGCGGCGGATGTTCCTCAGCGGGGTGATCATCTTCGCCCTCTCCTCGGCGACCGCGGGCTTTGCCGCCGACGAGACCTCGTTGGTGGTCAGCCGGGTCGTGCAGGGCGTCGGCGCGGCGCTGATGATGCCCGGCACGCTCTCGATCATCACCGACGCCTTCCCCGCTCACGAGCGCGGCAAGGCGATGGGCACCTGGGCCGGCGTCTCGGCCCTGGCGCTCGCGATCGGGCCGGTCCTCGGCGGCTTCCTCACCGAGCACGTCACCTGGCGGGCGATCTTCTACATCAACATCCCGGTGGCGGTGGGAGCCGTGCTGGCAACCACGTTCGCCGTTCGCGAGTCCCGCGACACCAGCGTCGGGCGGGACGTCGACTATCCCGGCGTCGCCGTGCTGACGGCCGGCCTGACCGCTCTGGTACTGGCGCTCGTCGAGGGCAACGGCTGGGGGTGGGGCTCGACCCAGATCGTCGGCCTGCTCGCCCTGGCGGCGGTGGCGCTGCCCGCCTTCGTCGCGGTGGAGAAGCGGGTGAAGGCTCCGATGGTGCAGTTCGAGCTGCTCAGCGATCGCAACTTCCTCGCCGCGGTGGTGGTGGCGCTGATCATCACCTTCGCGATGATGGGCGTCTTCTTCTTCCTCGCCCTCTACATGCAGGACATCCTCCGCTACTCGCCCTTGGAGGCCGGGGTGCGATTCCTGCCCTCGACCCTGATGATCGTCGGGGTGGCCCCGGTGGCCGGCCGCCTGGCCGACCGCTTCGGGCCGCGCTGGCTGATCGCGGGCGGATTGACGCTGGTCGCGGCCTCCCTCTTCACGTTCACCCGCATCGCCGTCGACTCCGGCTACCTCGACCTGCTGCCCGGCTTCATGCTGCTCGGCATCGGCATCGCGATGACGATGTCGCCGATGACCAGTGCGGCGATGAACGCCGTGCCGGTGCAGAAAGCGGGCATCGCCTCTGGGGTCCTCTCGATGTTCCGGATGGTCGGCGGCAGCCTCGGGGTCGCCGTCACCGGCGCGATCTTCCAGGGGCTGGTCAGCTCCAGGCTCGACACGCTCCTCTCTGGCTCGGGAGTGTCTGCGGCGCAGCGGGAAGCTGTGTCGGACCAGCTCGGCGGCGGCTCCACCGGGCACGTCGCCGGGCTCGACCCGGCCCAGGCCAAGCAGGTCGCCGCGGCCGGAGCCGAAGCGTTCGTCTACGCCCTCAGCCATGCCATGGCGGTCTCCGGCTTCGTCGCCCTGCTCGGCGCCGCCGTCGGCGCCGTGGCGATCAGGGCGAAAAGCCGCACCCCTACCAGCCTCGAGGCCGCCGAGGCCGAGGTCAATCCCGGCGGCTCGATGATCGCCGCCGAGGAGGCGCGGGAGGCGGCGGCGGCCTGAGCCGCGGCAGATGCTGGTTCTCCTGCCGCCCTCCGAGGGCAAGACTGCGCCAGCGGCAGGCGAGCCCGTCGAGCTGGGCTCGCTGGCCTTCGCCGACGTCCTGACCGAGCGACGGCTGGAGCTGCTGGAGGCGCTCGAGCGGCTCGGGGCGGGGGCGCAAGAGGAGGCGGTGGCGGCGCTTGCGATCTCGCCCGGCCAGGCGGGGGAGGTGGCGATCGACGCGAAGCTGCGGCGGACGCCCGCCGCTCCCGCCGCCGGCGTTTACAGCGGTGTCCTCTACGACCGCCTCGGCCTGCCGGACCTATCCGCCGAGGCGCAGGGGCGGGTGCTGATCGCCAGCGCCCTCTGGGGAGCGCTCCGCCCCGGCGACCGAATTCCCTACTACCGCCTCTCGGCGAAGGCGAGGCTCCCGGGGATCGGGCCCCTGGCTGCCTGGTGGCGACCGGCGCTCGCCGAGGCGCTGCCCGACGAAGCGGGGGCGCTGGTGGTGGACATGCGCTCCGCCGCTTACGCCGCTGCCTGGAAGCCGCGCCGCTCGGCGCTCGTCGCGGTGCGGGCGTTTCGCGAGGAGGCCGGCAGGCGCAAGGCCGTTTCGCACATGGCGAAGGCGGTCCGTGGCGAAGTCGCGCGGGCGTTGCTGGCGGCGAAGGAGCCGCCGGCCGACGCCGAGGCGGCCGCCGTGATCGCCGCGTCCGCCGGTTTCTCGGTCGAGCTCGGCCCCGGCAACCTGGACGTCATCCTCCGCGGCTGAGCCGAGCCCGCAGTGGCGGCCAGCCGTCCGGCTCGGCGAGGTCGAGCTGGGGGAGGGTGAGGACCTCGACCCGGCCGAGGGAGGCGATCGTCTCGCGGTTGGAGCGCTCGATCCGGCTGGGTTGCGCCGGCCAGGGCCCGAGCACGACCGCGGCGATAGCGAGGCCCGCCGCCCGGGCGGCTTCCAGCGTCAGCAGGGTGTGGTTGATCGTCCCCAGCCCGGGGGAGGCGGCCACGACCAGCGGGTAGCCGAGATCGGCGGCGAGGTCGCGGACCAGGTAGCTCTCGGCGAGCGGGACGAGCAGCCCGCCGACTCCCTCGCAGACGATCGCCTCGGCGCCGGCGGCAGCCGCCTCAGCGGCCGTCCGCAGCCGCTCCGGCTCGATCTCCTCGCCCGCCAGGGCCGC
>Ga0308176_10001125_pt1 | contig 16777 bp, 14 predicted proteins | sample PhyCR2_3_FD_203890 | JGI IMG/M metagenome (GOLD analysis project Ga0308176, IMG submission 203890) | Soil microbial communities from UC Gill Tract Community Farm, Albany, California, United States - DLSLS.C.R2 | ecosystem: Environmental > Terrestrial > Soil > Agricultural land | place: USA...
CAAGATTGCCTTTGAGTATCTGGATGTGACCCGTCGGTTTGATCGGGTCGGAAAGCGGCCGGATGATTTGCTGGCCGGCTTTCAACGGGGGAAGATCTTTCACGTTCTCGGCGAGAGTTTTGCCCGTGACCGTCATGCAATCGCCATTGAGAAGGTTGGCTTCAAGCAGCATTTTGATAACGGCCGGAATGCCGCCCGCATCCTGCAGCTCCTCCATGACGTATTTGCCGCTTGGTTTCAGATCCGCGAGCAGCGGGATACGGTCGCTGACCTTTTGAAAATCGTCGATCGTCAGCGGAACGTTCACAGCCCTCGCAATCGCAAGGAGGTGAAGCACTGCGTTGGTGGACCCACCGAGAACCGAGATGAGCACCATGGCATTCTCAAATGCCTCCCGGGTCATGATGTCCCTCGGCTTCAGGTCCAGCTCGAGCAGATTCCGGATTGCCGCTCCGGCCTTGACACACTCTTCCAATTTGGAAGGATGCTCGGCAGGAATTGAAGAGCTGTATGGGAGTGTCATGCCCATCACTTCAATGGCCGAAGCCATTGTGTTTGCTGTGTACATGCCCCCGCACGCACCTGCACCGGGGCACGCATGCCGGACGATGCTAAATCGCTTCTCTTCACTGATGTTGCCGGCGATAAACTCGCCGTAGCTCTGGAACGCGGAGACAATGTCGAGCTTTTCGCCATCGCTATGCCCCGGCTTGATCGTTCCGCCGTAGACCATGAGCGACGGCCGGTTCAGACGTCCCATAGCGATGAGACAACCAGGCATGTTCTTATCGCAGCCCGGGATCGAGATATTGGCGTCGTACCACTGGCCGCCCATAACGGTCTCGATCGAATCTGCGATGAGGTCGCGGGACTGTAGCGAAAAGCTCATGCCGTCCGTGCCCATCGAGATCCCATCGCTTACGCCGACAGTGTTGAACCTCATGCCTACCATGCCGGCAGAACGGACCGACTCCTTGACCTTTTCGGCCAGTCCGAGAAGATGCATGTTACACGGGTTGCCTTCAAACCACACGCTGGCTATGCCAACCTGTGGCTTCCCCATATCCTGCTCCACCATGCCGGTGGCGTAGAGCATGGCTTGTGAGGCCCCTTGCGACTTGGGTTGGGTGATACGAGAGCTGTACTTATTGAGTATTTGAGACATTGCTGCGAATTCCCCAGCTTATCGAAATGGTTTGGATTTTGCCTTGGCCCGCGGGACCAGACCCGGGGCTCTGGCACGATTTCGGTGGGAAACATCACGGGCCCTTTTCGATTCCATCTAGGCGAGACCGACAGCGCATCCTGATCGACCACCGGCCGAGTTAGCGGTCCGGGCGCTCACGCGCTTGTAACAGGTTGAGAAAGGGCCTTTATGAAAATTCCGGGTTTTAAGAAGGATGACAGCCAGGCGGAAGTCGGGAACGGTGGCGAACTGCATCAGCTCGCGGGCGGTGATGTACCCCGCCTCACGACTCAGCAGGGCGTTCCGGTCTACGACGATCAGAATTCTTTGCGAATCGGGAAGCGGGGACCGACCGCTCTCGAGGACTTTCACTTCCGTGAGAAGCTTTTTCACTTCGATCACGAACGGATCCCGGAGCGTGTTGTTCACGCACGCGGATACGGCGCCCATGGTTACTTTGAGAACTACGAGTCGTTGTCGGACATCACCTCCGCCGACCTCTTTCAGCGGGCAGGCGAGAAGACAGAAGCGTTCGTACGTTTCTCGACCGTAGCCGGCAATAAAGGTTCGGCAGACCTGGCGCGAGACGTGCGCGGCTTTGCCGTCAAGCTCTACACAAAAGAGGGCAATTGGGACATTGTCGGGAATAACATCCCGGTTTTCTTCATCCAGGATGCAATCAAGTTCCCGGACTTAGTCCACGCAGTGAAGCAGGAGCCGGACCGCGATTTCCCGCAAGCCGCAACGGCCCATGACAATTTCTGGGACTTCATATCACTCATGCCGGAAAGCATGCACATGATCATGTGGGCCATGTCGGACCGGGCGATTCCACGCTCATTCCGGTTTATGGAAGGATTCGGAGTTCACACGTTCCGTCTCGTCAACGCGAAAGGGAAGTCGACCTTTGTAAAGTTCCACTGGAAACCAAAGCTGGGATTGCAATCGGTGGTGTGGGACGAAGCCTTGAAGATCAACGGTGCCGATCCGGATTTTCATCGCCGCGATCTTTGGAACGCCATCACCTCCGGAAATTATCCCGAGTGGGAACTCGGGCTGCAACTGTTCGATGAAAAATTCGCGAACTCCTTCGAGTTTGACGTACTGGACGCAACCAAAATCATCCCCGAAGAGCAGATACCGATCCGGCGCGTTGGACGGCTTGTTCTCGACCGCATGGTCGACAATTTCTTCGCTGAAACCGAACAAGTCGCATTCTGTACGAACAACATCATCCCGGGCGTTGACTTCAGCAACGATCCGTTATTGCAGGGACGCAACTTCTCGTATCTCGATACGCAATTGAAGCGACTCGGCAGTCCCAATTTCACGCACATTCCGATCAACGCGCCCCGGTGCCCTTGGCAGAACTTTCAGCAGGACGGCCACATGGCGATGCGCAATCCCATAGGTCGAGCCAATTATGAGCCGAACTCGTGGGGCGGCGCCCCAGGCGGTCCTCGCGAGTGCCATAAGACCGGATTCGAATCTTTCCCGGCGCATGAAGAAGGAGAAAAGCTGAGGATTCGATCGGAGAGTTTTGCGGATCATTACAGCCAGGCGCGCCAGTTCTATATCAGCCAGACGCCCACCGAACAAGGTCACATCGCAGATGCACTGATTTTTGAGTTGAGCAAAGTGGAGAGAGCCGACATCCGGTCGCGAGTCGTTTCTCATCTGCCAAACATCGATGGGGAACTCGCAAAGAAGGTGGCGAAAGGACTGGGGTTGGAGGACGTTCCTGACGCTGCAAAACCGGCGCAGAAGCCGCGCACCGATCTGAAGCCATCGAAAGCGCTCAGTATCGTCTTGAACGGACCCGAGAGCTTCAAGGGCCGGAAGATCGGTGTGCTGGTAACGGACGGCGTCGACGGCGACTTGCTAACAGCACTTCAATCGGCGGCTGAGGCGGAAGGGGCCACCATCGAGCTGATCGCTCCCGCAGTCGGTGGCGTTCAGTCGAGCAAGGGTAAGCTCATCCCGGCTGACCAGAAACTCGGTGGTGGACCTTCGGTGCTGTACGATGCGGTTGCAGTGCTCCCGTCCCAAGCCTCGGCACAGATGCTCGCCAAACATCCTGCGGCGCGGGACTTCGTTGCTGATGCGTTTGCGCATTTGAAATTCATCGCGTACAACGATGCGGCCAAACCTTTGCTTGCGAAGGCTGGCATCGCGGAAGACCTCGATGCGGGCTGCTTGCAACTCTCCGATTCGGGTGGTGCGTCGAAGTTCATTACACTTTGCCGTATGCTGCGGCTGTGGGATCGGGAGAAGGTAGTCAAACCGGAATTGACTGCGGTCTGATCTGAAGAAACAGGTAGAGCCGGAGCGATTCCGGCTCTCACTTTCAGCTTCTCGAAACTACACCGGGATTTCCCGCCGCTTACCGGCGGGCGGCAGGCGGGCCTTCCGCAACGACTCAACCAGTTCGGCGGGACCGCGTCCGGACACGACTAACGCTCGATTCTCCGGCTTTAAGAAGCCTTCGGTCACGGCACGATCAAACATGGTCAAGAGCGGATCGTAGTAACCGCTTACGTTCAAGAGTCCGCACGCTTTACTTTGCAGTCCGAGCTGGCTCCAGGTCAGTACTTCACAAAACTCCTCCAGTGTGCCGTACCCACCTGGCAGAGCGATGAACGCATCTGCAAGTTCCGACATGAGCGCTTTGCGTTCGTGCATCGACCCGACCAGGCGCAAGTCGCTCAAACCGGTGTGAGCGATTTCTTTATCTACCAAGGCTTTGGGCATCACCCCGATCACTTCCCCGCCCTTCTCCAATGCTGTGTCCGCAACTGTTCGCATGAGCCCTACATTGCTGCCGCCGTACACAATGCCGATCCCTTCGGCAACCAGATACCCGGCTAGAGCAGCCGCCACCCGAGCATATTGCGAGTCGAAGCCCAGACTCGAGCCACAAAAAACACAGATCCGCTTGATGTTTGTTTCAGGATTCACAGACTCCCAATACTATCCTTGACGAAAGGGCAGCTTTTCAGCTCTTCCGGAGGGCTCAGCGTGAAGGGAAATCGAGAAATGTCGCGGCGGATGGCACTACGGCGAGCATGTGCCGGAAGCGCGGCATTGGCGTTTGGAAGTGCCGTCGCGAAAGCACAGGAAAGCGAGGGGGGTGCGACATCGGCGCCCTCAATCGCGAAGCTGACTTCGATGCGTGACCGCGTGACGCCAATCAGCGTAAAGGAACGCGAGGGGCGGGTCGAGAAGGCAAAGCAGCTCATGGCAGCCAACAAGATCGACGCGATTCTACTTGTAGGCGGAACTTCACTGCTGTACTTCACCGGCATGCGGTGGGGTGGCAGTGAACGGCTTCTTGCGACAGTTGTTCCACAGTCTGGAAAAGCCTTCGTCGTTTGCCCGGCTTTCGAAGAGGAGCGGGCACGCGAGCAACTGAATCGCGGACCTCTTGAAGGCGCGAACGTGATGACCTGGCAGGAAGATCAAAGCCCATATGCACTGGTTGCGTCCGGCCTGCGAGCTTTGGGCAAGTCAGGGGCGACCGTCGGAGTCGAAGAGCGCACGCCGTGGGTATTTAGTGAAGGAATTTCCAAAGCCGCGCCCGGCGTTCGACTGACGTCGGCAACCCCGGTGACGGCAGGCTGTCGCATGATCAAGAGTTCTCACGAACTCGAATTGATGACCATTGCGAATGAAGCCACTCTAAAGGTCTACGAAGCCGTATACCATGCGCTCAAACCCGGCATGACCCAGACCGAAGCATTGTCGTTGATCTCGGCCGGTTACGCCAAGGTTGGGTTTCGGGGTGAAGCGAGCGTTGAAGTTGGTCCGTACACAGCGAACCCGCACGGCTCAGCCACGCCGCAGGTAATCAAAGAAGACACTATCATTATGATCGATGATGGATGCACGGTGGAAGGCTATAACTCCGATATCACTCGCACCTTTGTTCTGGGCAAACCCAGCGACAAGATGAAAAAGGTGTTCGATATCGTGCATCGGGCCCAAGACGCCGCTTTAGCGGCCGCGAAGCCCGGGGTTGAATGCCAGGCCGTGGATGCCGCGGCTCGTAAAGTTGTGGAGGACGCCGGTTTCGGACCAGACTACAATTTCTTCACGCACCGTGTCGGCCACGGCATCGGGATGGACGGGCACGAGTGGCCGTATCTCGTGCGCGGCAACAACCTGAAGCTTCAACCGAACATGACCTTCAGCGATGAACCAGGCATCTACATCCGGAATGAGTTCGGTGTTCGACTCGAAGACGACATGCACATTACGGAGAATGGCGCCACGTTGTTCACGCCCCAGAGCCATTCGTTAGAGCATCCCTTCGCTTAAGCGGAAGCTTTCTGCGCCTCGGGCTGGTGCTCTTCAGATTTCGTTTCGGGCATTCGAAATTGCAAAAACAGGCCGCCTGCCGCGGCGACGGCGGCTAAGCCGAGAAAGCTTGCGTTGAAGCTGACGCCTTTTGCAATCCAGCCGAACACGATATTGCTTAGAATGCCGCCCAGACCCATGGCTGACAGTACCGCGCCTTGCAAGAGATTGAAGCGTCCCGTCCCCCTGGCGAGGTCAGCCGTGATAAGAGTCAGCAGGATACCGTAGATGGCCATAGCAACACCATCGAGCGCCTGCAATCCGATCAGGTAGTATTCGTTATGACTTGCAACCGTGAGTGCGTTTCGCAGAATAAGAAACGCAAAGCCCACCAGGAATAGAGGCTTGCGTCCCCAAGAGTCGGCTAACTTGCCGCTCACGGCCGAAACAGCGACCATCACAACTTCCGCCACAATGACGGCTGCTGCCACTTGCCAGGCCGATTGCTTCCCGTGGTTGTTAGCGCTGAGGATTTCGCCTACTAATGGCAGAGTAGCCGCGTTCGCACAGTAAAACACGACCACCGTAATGGCGAAACTGACAATGCGTTTGTCCTTTAGAAGGTCGCGCCAGCTCTGCCGCGGAGGTTCGGCGTTCGGATCCGAAGATTCGTCGCCACCCCGGGCCGCTTCGTAACTGACATCTTCCTCGTTTATGAAGGAAACTGACGGCGCCATGCCGGCTGCGAACATGGCTGCACCGTAGAAGATGCCCTGCAACGCCATCAGCGTGCCAACCGCGCCGGCAGCTACGGCAAAGGCAACGTTCCCGCTGTGGGTGAAGACTTCGTTCCGCGCTACCCGGCTCGCGAATTGGCGTTTCTCGACCATGCCGAGTGCAAAAGCTGCTGTAGCTGCCGGGAACACCGTTACGGCACAACCAATGAGAATCTGAACAGCAATCTGTGCCCAGAAGCTGGGAAAAAGCACGATGCCGACGGCTCCGAGCGCCACGGATAATCCAGCCGCTCCCGTTAGCAAGCGCTTATGCCGCGACTCATCTACCCAGTGGCCGACAGGGCCCTGGACGAGCACACCGGCGATCGACTGACACGCGATCAAGGTCCCGATCTGGCCTGGATTCCAGTGCCGGACCGCGGTGTAAAAAATGGCCATGAAGGGGCCGAGCCCCGTCTGTATGCCGGCATTGAAGAAATTCAGTGCGTCAAGAGCCCGCAGGCTCCGTGCCTTTGCTTGCGCCACAGTAGTTGCTGTCGACCGGAAACCTACTCGCGACAGGCGATAGGCTGCGCGATATCCTCGAGCGACTTTCCTTCAGCGCTCACTCCGAGCACAGCTTCCACGAGTCCGCCGGCAATCATCACTGCCGCCCCCGCCATGTATCCCCAGAAGAGAAGGTCTCTCGAGCCGGTTCCGACGATATAACCGTAGAGCGCGGGGCCGGCTACGCCGCCGACCAGAGTTCCGCAAGCATAGAAGATGGAGATGGCTACCGCACGGATTTCAAGAGGAAAGATTTCGCTGACGGTGAGATACGCGGCGCTTGCCGCTGACGACGCAATGAAGAAAATAACGCTCCAACACAACGCCTGGGTAAACGCAGTGAGTACTCCGAGGTGGAAAAGCCAGGCCGTGACAGCGAGAAGAGAACCCGATGCCACGTAGGTGATCGTGATCATCGGCTTGCGGCCCACGGTGTCAAACAGTCGTCCGATAGTGAGTGGCCCCACCCAGTTGCCGAGCGCCAGCGGAATTAGGAACAGGCCCAGTTTCTTATCCGCAACGCCATAGTATCTGAGAAGGACCAGACCGTAAGTGAAAAGCACGGCGTTATAGAAAAACGCCTGGCTCACCATGAGAGAGAAGCCCAGAATGGATCTACGCCTGTGCTGGTGTGCCATGGCGGTCCAAACTTCGCGTAGCGGAGTCGTCTTCCGCATGACCAGCTTGATTGTTTTGTCCGCCGGCCCTAACGGTTGCTTGGTGCTCGCGGTAACCTGTCGCTCGATGTCATCCACGACTGACTCAGCTGTACCCGGCTCGGAGTGGATCATCAGCCACCGGGGACTCTCCGGGACGTAGCGCCGAAGCACGAGGACGACCGCGCCGATAATCGCGCCGATCAGGAACGCCAACCGCCAGCTGAACTCTGGCGAAAGCGTGTGGTTGTTCAGAAGAACGTAAGAAGCAACGGATCCAACCGCAGACCCGCCCCAGAAAGTTGAATTGATCAGTAGATCCACGTGTCCACGGATCCGAGCTGGGATGAGTTCATCGACGGCTGAATTGACGGCCGCATACTCGCCGCCTATCCCCGCGCCGGTGAGAGCCCGGAATAGCGTGAAAGTGAAGAAGTTCCACGAGAAGGCAGTGAGCGCCGTCGCTACAAGGTACAGGGCGATCGTAATCGTGAACAGTTTCTTTCGTCCCCAGCGGTCGGTCAGATACCCGAATACCAGTGCGCCCAGCACGGACCCGGCGAGATAATAAGTTCCGCTCAACCCGAGTTGCGCGTCGGTGAAGCCCAGCGTATCGGGCCGCTTCAAAATGCCGGCGAGTGAGCCGGCCAGGTTGCTCTCCAAACCATCCAGCAGCCAGGTGACACCGAGCGACACGACCACGAGTACGTGCCATCGGCTCCAGGGCAGCCGATCGAGTCGGGTAGGAACATTTGTTTCTACGCATTCACTGACGAACGCGGGTTGTGCTTGACTTGTCATCTACCGGACACCTCAGGCGAAGATTTGATACTGTGATCGAGATCACTGCGCAATTGTTACGCCCGGTTGCCCGGAGTCTTAGCGGGAAAAACTACTGATGGCCGTCGACTTCTAGCCCTGCCAGCCACGTTCGACGAACGTGGAGTTTGCTATCGAGAAGCAAAACATCGGCACGCTTGCCCACCGTCAAGCTCCCGATCTCGTTCGACATGCTTACGCGCTCGGCAGGAGTAAGACTCGCCATTCGAATCACCTCCGGGAGGCTCGCCGAAGTCCCGTTCGCCATGGTGCGAACCATCGTGTCCATTCCTACTACGGAACTTGCTAGTCCTTGACCCGGTACAAATCCGACTTTGCCGTCACTCTCGATCCAGGGACCGTCCTCGTTTGAGCCGAAACGGTAGTCGCCGGGCGGCATATCAAGGGCACGGTTACAATCCGTAACCAAACATAATCGCGACAGCCCTTTTATCCGGAATGCAAAATCGAGCAATTCGGATGTCAGGTGCTGCCCATCCGCGATCACTTCGGTACTCATCTCGGGATTCGCGAGCACAAACTGTTCCATGCTGGCCTGCATCGGCGTGCCAAACCGGATGCGCAGCGAAGTGACGGAGCTCATGGCACACCAGAAATGATCCACGTGTCGAACCCCTGCCTCGAAGGCGGCCTGCATCTCACCCCAACTGGCGTTCGAGTGACCGCAGGTGATCAGGCATGCGTGTTCGCGGGCAGCTCGATAGAACTCAGTCGCGCCCGGAAGCTCTGCGGCACACGTAGCAACTTTTATGATCCCGAAGTTGAAGAAGTGATGATACTCCTCGGCATCGGGATTGCGTCTGCCCTCGAGGGAATGGCAACCGACTTTTTCCTCGGCGAAGTAAGGGCCATAGAAATGTATCCCGCCAATGTGCGCCCCGTCCGCGGGCGACCATGTGTCGCGCACGTCGATGCAGGCACGGACCATTCTTTCGAGCTGAACGGTGGAACCAGTGGTCGTCGTCGGAAAGATAGTTGTCGTTCCGTGGCGCAGGTGTGCTCTATTCGCAATGCGGACAGCCTCGGGTGTACCGTCCATAAAGTCAGCGCCAGATCCTCCGTGTACATGAATATCCACGAACCCCGGCGCTATGTATCCGTCGCCCGCGTCGACGATCTCCGATTCGAGATCAGCGGGTTTCTCCGAATCGATCGCAGTAATCTTGCCGCCTTCCATCGTCAGGAAGCCACCTCGAATGATCGTGTCCGGCAACACGAGATTGCCGTGGAGGCAGATGCGGCGGGGGTCTTGCATAACTCTCAGGTTAATGGCACGCCCCGCGTGGGAGACTTTCTGGCGCGGCATCGAAGCACGAGCGACTGATCTCAAAATCGAGAATCGTGGCTGATGCCGAAGTTACTCTGCTCGAAGGTGGCGATTTGGCACAGCCACTCGAGAGTGGTCTGATTCGAAAAGAACAACTCTTCGCCGAAAGCGCCGCGTCCGGGAATCACCGTCGGACGTTACGCTTTTCAAATCCGCCGGCCACGCGCTCGAGGGTCTCGCCGCGGCAGAGTTATGGTTTCAGCGCTGGATGTGTGATTGCGTACCGCGTGGTAGCATTCGGGTCGTGAGAGACGTTCAAATCGTCGAAGAGGAACTGTCAGAGATCGCCGGTATTCAGGACGATTTAACGAAGTTCGAACGAATTATCGCCTGGTCCGCCGCACATCCGGACGAGGTGGTTTTCGCTGTGCGCTATCTCAGCGGCAGATCGCAGGGCTTGGAGAAATGGATTGAACAGCATTCGAGGGAACGCCGCCCCAATTCAACTCAACTAGAGCCTTGACGCGCTTTTGTTCAGGCGGTCTTAGCGGACATGAGGGGCCTCTGGATTTCGCTCGCGACCGGACGCTTGGGCGTGGCGGGTTCAACCCGCTTCCAGAGGTCGTCCGAACGCTCCCGCAGGGCCTTCGCGAGAAGCTCAACCTCGCGATACAGCTGCTCAGGGGACGTGCAGTGAATCGTTACTTCTCCCGGAGCCAAAAAAACTGCGTCACTGAGCTGATACTGAAACAGCGTTCGCCCCATGGGAATCTGCGAGGCGCAACCCGCGTGACCGCATTGACAGTAGTCCCGTTCCGGAGCATGCCGGGCAGCTTGTTTGCAGTACTCGCTGCAATACTCCTCCCCGTTTTCCGTTTTGCAATCGCAGCCAGACAGGTTGCAATATTGATATGCCGACGCCATAACTCCACCTTTCTAATCGCGAGTCGAGTACGCGGAGGCGTTCAGAATTGCCCTCGAGCGGGTCTGTCGAGCACCGGAGGCAAGCGGCCGACAGATCTTGATGAATAATTCTATTCTCTTTTCTGCCGTGGTGACAACCAATTAATCTTCAAGCGATATTCGTGCGGACTGCTTCGCCTGATCCTTCAACTCGACCAGTCCTTTTTCGATCTGCTCGGGCGTACAGCCGTGGTGGGCGAGTTCTTCCTGGAGCCGAATGGCATCCAGAAATCGACCAGCCACTTTACGCTCACCAGATGGCGGTGATTCGACGTGAACCTCGAAGGTTCCGTTGTCCTTCCGTTGAACGTGTAGGGTCCTGTTCATAACCCACGCTAGCACAAAAACTGATCGTGTATTTACCAGTTTTTTCCAGCGAAAAGGGGGCGTAAACCGCTCTCGCGATGGATCCTGTAATCTAAATGTATTGGCCGCGCCAAACTTGCACGCCGCTGCGACACAGAGTGGCAGGTCCGCAGAGCCTTCCTTCTCCAGACGGAGTGCTTTCCGTCGTTACGCTGTACCTGTAGTTGGAATGTTTGCAGCCACCGTCATCGGTGGAATCCTGCATCATTTCCACGCTGGACACTCGGCGGTCACTATCGCGTTCGTGATACCTACCCTGGCAAGTGCCTGGTGGGGAGGGTACGGCCCTGGTATCCTCGCTTGCCTGTACGGGCTGCTCGCGGCACCTTACTTCTTCACGGCTGCCTTCAACATCGCGCATGTGGACCTCGCGCGAGCGACACTTGTCCTCTTCGTTTCGGTGCTCATCAGTCGCGTGGCCGAAGGCCGGGAACGGGCGGAAGAGGCGCTTCGCGAGGCAAATGAAAAGCTGGACGCCCGAGTACGCGAGAGAACGGGCGAACTGGAAAAGTCCAACGCGGAACTGCAACGGGCAAACGAAGCGCTGAACGAATTCTCTTACTCGGTCTCGCACGATCTACAGCAACCGCTGAGAATGATCACGCTGTATGCGCAATTACTTGACCGGAAGTATCGCGGGCATCTCACGCCGGAAGCGAATGATTACGTTGAGTCGATTCTGAGCGGAGCGCGCCACATGAAACTTCTCCTGGAGGATCTGCTCGCCTACTCCCGTTCGGTTCACACCTCCACTGAAAACGTTGGAACGCTCGATGCAAACGCTGTGCTCTCTAAGGTGCTGTTGAATCTGAAGAACGCGATCGAAGAAACCCACGCTGTCGTTCAGGCCTCGGCGCTCCCGTCACTGAGAATGCATGAGTTTCATCTGACTGAACTCCTGCAGAATTTGATTTCGAACGCCATCAAATACCGCAGTACTGACCCGCCTCGAATCGAAATCGGCGCTCGCCCGGAGGGCGACTTCTGGACCTTCTGGGTCGCCGATAACGGAATCGGGATCGCGCCGGAACACGCCAGCCACGTTTTCGGGCTGTTCAAACGTCTTCACAGCTCCGACTCGTACGAAGGAACCGGGGTTGGTCTCGCCATTTGTGAACGAGTCGTCGAACGCTACGGCGGCGCAATCTGGGTAGAGCCGCGGTCTCCCAAAGGCTCTACGTTCTACTTCAAAGTACGCGGGGGGAGCACGGAACCCAAGGAGGACGGAGTCCAGACCGTCGCCGAGCCGGCCCTCAAGGGAGCGACGCCATGAGTGTGGACTGGAAAGAACACGGCGTGAAGATCGTCCGAGCAGGGACGTTCGATGCCAATACACCACAGACGCCAGGGATGGCACGCGCCGCCGCGGTTACAAAAGCGCGAACCGGCGCTACACAACTCTGGGCGGGCACTGTCAAGGTGGAATCGGGCGCGAAGACCGGTCCGCATCACCACGGAGAGTTGGAGACCGTTCTCTACATCGTGCGTGGGCGAGCCCGGATGCGATGGGGAGAACACCTCGAATTCAGCGATGAGGCCGGTCCTGGGGATTTCATCTTCGTGCCGCCCTTTGTGCCGCACCAGGAAATCAATGCGAAGTCAGACGAAGTCTGCGAAGCGGTAGTTGTCCGAAGCGGACAGGATCCGATTGTGGTGAACCTTGATCTCGAGACACCCGAGCCGGCAAGCGCAGGCACCCAAGAGCATCCGTTTCACCCTCTCAAAGAGGATCGGACTTAGCTACCGTACTGTGTTTAACTTAAACTGATGGCAATGCCGTGGTCAAAATCAGCTCAAAGCGTTCCCGAGATTGACTCAATTGAAGACTGTGCCAGCCTCATGCAGGAAGAGCTGGTAGTTCTCTTCAAGCACAGCCCTACATGTCCCGTGAGCTGGATGGCGCATCGTGAAGTGCTGCAATACCAATCATTGCAGCCAGATGTACCGGTTTATCTGGTTTCCGTCCGGCGTCGGCGGGAAGTATCGCGCCATATCGCAGAGCAGACGGGGATTCAGCACGAATCGCCTCAGATCATTGTTCTTCGACGGGGTGCGGTGGTCGCCTCTGCCTCGCATGACGAGATTACCTCCGAAGCCATCTCGGCATTCGTCGGATCATTTTTGGACGAGCAAGCCTCAGCTCTCGAAACGGTCGGCTCTCGAGAACGCCAGCCTAACTCGGGATCCTAGGGGCGCAGCGGCGTCAAGTTTCGCTTTCTGCTGATATTTTGAAATTGTGGTAAGTACAATAAGTGAGCGATTCACCGCTCCCAAGCGCCTTCTGTACGGGCCAGGTCCCTCAATGGTGGACGACCGTGCGCTGGAGGCGATGAAACAGCCGGCGCTCGGCATTCGTGATCCGTACTTTCTTCAGGTCGTCGCCGAAATCCGGGCAGGTCTCCGGTCGGCTTTTGGTACGGCCAATCCCCAAACATTTCCCATTCCCAGCAGCGGCAGTGGTGCGATGGAAAGCGCAATCGCGAATTTTGTCCGGCCCGGATCGAAGTTTGCCATTTTTGCTGCCGGGCACTTCGCCGACAGAGCCGCGATTATGGCGGCCCGGCACGGCGCAGTGGTTGCCAAACTAGAGAAACCCTGGGGCGAGATCTTCACTGAGGCCGAAGCCGACTCGTTTATTGGCCGGGAGCGACCGGATGTGGTCTGTTTTGTGCAGGCGGAAACCTCGACGGGCGCCTATCAATCCGGCAAGGCGATTGCGCCAATTGCGCGCGCGGCCGGAGCACTGGTCATAGCCGATACTGTCACGTCGCTCGGCGCCATGCCTGTTGAACTCGACGAGATCGGGATCGACGTCACGTATAGCTGTTCCCAAAAAGGATTAAGTTGTCCCGCGGGCCTGTCTCCGTTTTCCGTTTCGCCGCGCGCGTGGGAACTGCTGGTGAACAGGCAAGAGGACGGGCGCTCCTGGTACTTAGATCTAAAGCTGTTGGCGCAATACTACGATCCTCCGCATACCTACCATCACACGCCGTCCCCACCGCTCTTTTATGCGCTGCACGAGGGACTTGCGGCCATTGAAGAGGAAGGCCTACAGGCCCGCTGGGCTCGCCATCGCGCTGCGGGCGACCAACTGATGGGCGGCTTGGAGGAACTCGGCTTCACCCCCCTTGTGAAGAATGCCGCGGATCGCGTGTGGCATGTTGCCACCGTCCTCCCTCCGGCTGGAGTCGATGAGGCGGTACTGCGCAAGCGACTGACGGATCGCTACGAGATCGAGATCGCGGGCGGTTTGGGCCGGCTGGCAGGCAAGGTGCTCCGCATCGGTGTGATGGGCCCCCTTGCCGATCCGGACAGCGTCAAATTCCTTCTTGATTCAATCGCTTCTTGTCTCTAAAAGTGCTATGCCAGCCGCCACGTGTTCAGGATCGGCGCCGGAGACAAAGTTGCAGCCGATTCGTGGCAATATGACTCTGCTTCCGCCGGATAAAATGTAAGTACGCCATGCAAGTTCTTGAAGCCGGAGCGGACAAGTATATTCTGTTGGAGATAGAACCTGAATCTGTGGCGAACATCGCCCGCCAGGTCGGGTTCGAAATCAAGATCGACGACGGAGCGCGCGTCATGTCTCTCGAGCTTTCCGCATCCGAACGCCAGGCCCCGCTTTTGCTGTTCGATGCGGCAGATCCCGGCAATCTGGGCTGGTTTTCCCGCTGTCAATTCTATGTAGATGGCCAATCCGGAAGCGTGCTCCAGACTCCCATGTCGCTCGCCAACCAGAAAGACAAGCGAGGCCGTGCGCTCGCGCATTCCGTTCGCATTCAGATCGCGAAAGAGCTTCCCGGAACCTTCAGGATGCCCGGCCGTCAACCCGTCAACGAACAGGTCGTCTATGCGGTGTTGTTCAATCTGCTGAATGCCCTGCTGAACACCGGCGTGGGTGTGTGCGGCGGACCGACGGTGAAGCCACTGGCCGGCCGTACGGAAAATATCGGGCCTAAGAATTGAAGAGGCACAACCAGCAACACTCGAACGGCACGATTTGCGATCTCCGATCCATCGGCGCATAGAGTGGAGACTGCCAGGGACAAGCTGAGCTCCGGCTGCCCTGAAAAATACTCGGCCAGCTATCATTGACAGAATTCAAGATTGAGATGTTGAACCTTCTTCCTCGACCGACCCGGCGTCGATGTCTGGCCTCTCTCGCGGCTGCCGCAGGCCTGAAAAGCTCAGCTGAATCCGAAGTGCCTTTCGAGCGCATCGACACGCACACCCATATTCATCGCATTTCCCCGCCATTGTTGGAAGATCTGAAAAAAGACCGTGTGCGCTGCCTGAGCATTTGCGTATCAAGAGAGATTGGCACGGAACCATCTGCGCTCCCGGAAATGATCCGGGGAACAATCGAAGTGTGTCGCGCCGCGCCTGGGCAGTTGGCATGGGCCACTGCTTTCGACGCACGCCGTTTTGAAAGCCCCAGCTTCGCCGAGGAAGCTACAGCCGGTCTACGGCATTCATTCGATCAAGGTGCGATAGCGGTCAAGATCTGGAAGACCATGGGAATGGGAATACGCGGGAATTCAGGGGCGTATCTTCTGCCGGACCATCCTGCTCTCTCACCAGTTTTCGATTTTATTCAGAAATCCGGCAAGACCCTGATTGCGCATATAGCCGAACCGGACGGCGCATGGCAGCCGCTTGATGACCGTAACGCCGAGATCAGCTATTACAGCAAGCACCCGGAGTGGCACATGTACGGACGCGCCGGTGTACCCTCCAAAGAAGCGATTCTCAATGCGCGTGACCGCGTGCTGGCGCAGCATCCAAAGCTTCGTGTCGTCGGATGTCACCTGGGCAGTGACGAAGAGCACTGGAGCCGTTTGGCGAAGCGCTTGGATACGTTCCCCAATTTCGCGGTCGATATGGCGGCTCGTCTCCGCTATTTTGTGCGCGGAGATCATCAGGAAGCTCGTCAATTTCTGACGAAATATCAGGATCGTATTCTGTACGGAACGGACTACACGCTTCCAGCCCGGGAGGATGTCCAAGCGGAGCGGCAACTCTCTCAGACACACGCATGGGATTGGAAGTTTCTCGCGACTCAAGAGCAACTAACATTCCGAAACCAGCCTGTACGTGGCCTCGGCCTGCCGGAGGCCGTGCTACGGAAAATCTATCGCGAAAATGCCATACGATGGCTACCCGGCGTTGCCGGATAGCGGTAACAGCTCCGTCACGCCGTATTCGGTCCTCCTAGGAGGCACCGATCTCTTTTTTAACCTGTTCTACAGCCCCTTCTATTTCAGTTTGATAGCGATCAAGCAACTCTTTCGAAGTCGCTTCAAACCGCATGACGAGTACCGGCTGCGTATTCGATGCTCTGACTAATCCCCAGCCCTGCTCGAAGGGCACGCGCACGCCGTCAACATCCACAACGTGGTGCCGCTGCTTCAGACGTTCCGCGACTCTTGAGATCACCTTAAATTTGATCTCATCCGGGCAGTCCACGCGTAATTCAGGCGTTGACACCAGGGCCGGAATGCCTTCCATCTGGTACGACAGCGGCTTGCCCGATTTGCTGACGATTTCGAGCAAACGACACGCCGCGTAGATCGCGTCGTCATAGCCGTAATAGCGATCCGCAAAGAACATGTGCCCGGACATCTCGCCGGCCAATTCGGCGTGCTCCTGTTTCATCTTGGCTTTGATCAGCGAATGTCCCGTCTTGTACATGATCGGGTTTCCCCCAAGCTCCTTGAGCTTGTCGTACATGATCTGGGAGCATTTCACTTCACCAATGAAAGTCGAGCCGGGTTTGCGGGAGAGGATTTCACGGCCAAAGATAAGCAGCAACATGTCGCCGTAGACGACGTGCCCCTTCTCATCCACTGCCCCAATCCGATCGGAATCGCCGTCAAAAGCGATTCCCAGCTCTGCTTTACTGCCCACGACTTCGGCTTGC
>Ga0308176_10001126_pt1 | contig 16760 bp, 14 predicted proteins | sample PhyCR2_3_FD_203890 | JGI IMG/M metagenome (GOLD analysis project Ga0308176, IMG submission 203890) | Soil microbial communities from UC Gill Tract Community Farm, Albany, California, United States - DLSLS.C.R2 | ecosystem: Environmental > Terrestrial > Soil > Agricultural land | place: USA...
TGTTTTGCACGTGGGCGTTTCGCCTCAATTTTCTCGCGTTGATGGCCGGCGCCTTCATTAACAATCCGTGGACCATCGTGCCCATCCTTGGCGCCACGGTCTGGATAGGATTTCAAGTGCTCGACATGCCGCACATCGCGCCCTTCAACTGGAACGATCTGAGCTTGAGTTCGCTCTACCATCAGATCTTGCCGTATCTCCTCCCCTTTCTCATCGGCGGCATGATCTTAAGCGTTCTCGGCATGCTGGTCGCGTACCCGATCGCCTATTGGCTTATCTCCCGGTATCGCGCCCAGCGCCCCTCGGTTGAGGAGCGATTGCCCACCTGAGATAACTGGGGTAAGATGCTGCCATCGCTCCAGTCCGGCCTTATGAAATCCCATAATCTTGACCAACCGGCCCTCTATGATGGATCGGCGTTGATTGCCGATCCGATTCACGAATATATTTCCTTCACCGTCCCCTATTCGACTCCAGACCCTGGCGAGCGGACTGAAAAAGATTTGATCGATTCTTCATGGGTTCAGCGCCTTCGCTACATCTTCCAACTCCAAAGCGCACGATGGGTCTATCCATCGGCTGAACATAGCCGCTTTGTCCATTCCCTGGGCACGATGCACGTGGCAGGCCGTTTCGCCCGCCACCTCTATCCATTTCTCGCGACCCAGTTTCAGCAGGTTCCATCCATCAATTATGTTGAAGAACTCTTGCGGATCACCGCGCTGCTTCATGATATCGGTCATGGTCCCTTCTGCCATTTCTTTGACGATAATTTTCTGAAGGCCTATCAACTGACGCACGAGAAATTGGGGCAGGTCATTATTCGCGATCATCTCGGTCCGATCATTCAAAAGATCAGACGAAGCCCGAGCGGGTCCTTTTCAAAAGGGGAAGCCTTGGACCCCGCTCACATCGCCCACCTCATCTTGAAAGAGAAGGGAAAAGACAATTCCCGTATGCCGCCCTGGCTCAATGTGCTGCAACCGGTGATTTCAGGCAGCTACACGGGGGATAACTTAGATTATGTCTTGCGCGATGCCTATATGTGCGGCGTGGCTGTCGGCCCGGTCGATCTGACTCGGTTGATTCATTACACGCTGATTACCGGCAAAGGCTTTACGATTCATAAGACCGGCCTCCCCGCTCTGCAAATGTTTCTGACGACACGAATGTATCTGTACTCCAATGTGTACTATCACCGCACAACGAGAGCGATCGACATCCATCTTCGCGAAATTTTTGGGGACACGATGCGCCTGCTCTTTCCGGATAATCCGCTGAAAAATATGGACCGCTATTTAACGCTGACAGATTGGTCGCTGCTCGAAGAGGTTCGAGGCTGGAAGGCATCACGGCATGCGAGACGGCGGGCACTTGGCGCGGAATGGGCTGCGATCCTGAGGCGCGATGTGAAATGGAAAATGGCGTACAACACCGTGCTCAAAGAACCGGGACAAGCTCGTGGGATGGATTTTCCGAGTGCGGGGTATTTTGAAAAACAGGTCAGAAAGGAATTACCGCCGAAATCCGCGAAGAAGCCGTTCGCCGTTGATATGGCGCCGCTCGATCCGCGTCCTGACCCCAAAGACACGCGCGCAACGCCGCTGTTCGTGTACGATGCGGGGAGCAAGACCGTATCGACTGAGCCGTTGGAAGAATTCTTAGATTTGCTTCCGACACGTTTGGTGCAGTTTAGGATCTATGCGTTGAATCACGACACCGATGCGGAATTGTCGCGAGCTGCCGCAGCGGTCCTTAACGCCGCGCCCTCCAGCAGCCATACGAACGTGTAAGAGCGATGGCGCATTAGGCACTCATCCGGCCGTCGCCTGCTGCTGCGCGGTTCTCTACCGCTATGGGCACCTCGTTTCACAGAGCCGGACGTGCAGTGGTTTCCGGCTGTTTCTGATCTGAGGCACTTTTCAAGGCGTTAAAAAACTGCTGATAGAACTGCGGTTCACGGACCGTATCGCGGTTCACCACGACGGTCGTGTAGTCCGTACCATAGGGAATCAGTGGAATGAGCCACAACAGTTTCCACCAGCGATATTCTTTTTTATGGAGCTCGGTCGTTTGGTTGGCGGCGACGATCACCCGTGTGATTTGATCGGCCTGGGGGACGAGGGTAATGGTGGACGTGACCGAATACGACAAATCAGTATCCTGCCGATCGCGTATCTCTCTGTTTGCCAGAATGATATGACTCTTGGTATCGGCCTGTTGAATGAGGAAGCCTTGCTGGGAGAGCACTTCGAGCGTGGCCCCCCAGGCGATATCAAGACCAACCGGAACGGAACCTGAACTGCCTGGGACCTGATGCGCAGCAGAGAAGGCATCATGGTAAGAAGGGCTGGAAGAACAGCTCGTCCCAAGAAGCACGACAAGCAACAACAAACTTCGTTCTAATCCGTAATGCCGCATGTAGCCTCTATTAACAGTGTTTACTGCCAAACGCATTCTAGTCCGGATAGATAATATAACCGTCTAAATGCATGCATTTTTTAAAAGTACGCTGAGCTAGGTATCCGGAGAGTCGCTGTCCCCGCATATAGTTATTGAAGAACGCCAGAATCCTAAGAATGACTATTTAAGCGTTGCCTGCCGCCGCCATCGCCAAATACCAAGCCCCGATAAGCCGGACGCTAAGAGCAATAACGTCGCGGGTTCAGGGGTTGCCACATTTTGAGTCACCGGGGCCATCGTGACATTGATATCGGCCCCTGCTGTAAACGTCAGACCGGTGACAAATGCCTGAGGGTTATTAGGATCTAATCCTGCGTTCGGATCGATCCCTCGAATCTCAAAGCGATCCACCCCTGTACCACCGAACGCAAACGGTAGTCCGCCCGTCAAAGACGTCCCGCACAGGTTGAACCCAGAGCCACCCCATAGGCACAGCTCGTAGTGGCTGTTGCCAATAATGGGCAGTGTCACCGACGCGAAATTCGCCCCGCCTGTCACTTGATAGTCATACCCAACAGCTACGGCCGGATCGAGGTACACCGTCACGCCGGGCGCGACGGTGAGACCGAAATGCATAATACCCAGCGTATCTGGAAGCAACGGCGCTGAGGCGCTATTCTGAAAAAAACTCATTTGTCCTAGCGGTGTGAGTGGTACAGCGCCACTGAGTGGACCAGTGCCTGTGACAATCATCGTGACAACAGCGTTGGAGTGATTAAATGCGGAAATTCCAGAAAACGTGGCGCTATGCCCCGCCGTTACTGTTGCCGTAGCGTCAAAATCATCTCCTGGCGTGAAGGCATCATGCACATTGAAGACGCCTTGAAGGGTTCCCGTACCTACGAGTACCGGCAAATCCAATGTCGTGGTCACGGCGTTAAAACTCGTGCCGCTCGCTGCATGGACTTGAAATCCAAGTGTCGTGATGTCGGAAGTGCCAGGGTCTTGATTGGGGTTCCCTGTAAACAACAGGCCGTTCGTGACGCTAGTCACGGTGGATTCTGATGCAATGCAACTGGTTTCGCAGGAGGTTGCGGTAAAACTAAAGTTATCAAAGGTGAGGTTCCCTGAAACGATCGATCCATTGCTGGCAATCAGGTCAGACAGCAGTGTGGCATGTCCATACTGTGGCGCAATAGAGGGAGCAAGCAAGGCGAGAATCACCGCCCCCTTCTTCAAAACGGCCCGATAGTTACTGAATAACAAAGGCATCATCTCATTCTCCTTTGGTTCGTAGTCATCAGATTGAGACTGTCGAGCGACGTGAACGGCAAAAAGTTCATTTTCTGCTCTGAGAGACGCCTGCGCATGGATTCCTAGTTTCAGTAGCAGCACGGAAGTCAGGCAAAACACTAAGTAATATGCAATAATATGACCAAGATATAACCTAATAATTTTATGGTACATGAACGCTCATAGATACTCCCTACATGTAAAGAATCCTGACACTATAAGAGACAGTGCTAATTAAGCATATTTATTTAACATGTTGATTGTGCAATATTGCCAGCTAACTCATGTCATGATTTTGTAGGTGTCGAAGATTTTTACAGTTGTCAAGACGAGAGAAAGTCTTGGCCGCATCAATTAGCCAAGATAAGAATGGACGAGTTACAGCAGATTCGGTTGCTGATTTGGGAATTATGACCGACTCATCTCGAGTGGAACAGGTGGCTGGTTCAAGCGGAATACGCAGCGATGAACTATTTTCGAAGAGACGATTGGAACTACTGAACGATGGGTAGAGGACGATTGAAGGACAGTTTGATCAATGATAGCGGGTCCACCCGGGCGCCGTTCATGTTGACGCCCCAATGGAGATGGGGGCCGGTCGCCCGCCCGGATGCGCCGACTTTTCCGATCACCTGGCCTCGCTTAACCGCTTCTCCATCTTGGACCGATATTTCCGAGAGATGAAAGTACATCGAATAGAGGCCAAGGCCATGATCGACAAAGACGCCCTTGCCTGAAAAGAAATGATCGGCCGTCAAGCAGACGATCCCATCATTCATCGCGATCACAGCAGCGCCAAGCGGGGCCGCAATATCTTCTCCGTTATGAGGATTTTTGGCTTGACCATTGATAATCCGTTGACGACCGAAGGCGCCGGTGATAGGGCCTTGGACCGGCCGAAGAAAGTCACCGGCCCACAGCCGCCGCTCAGACACCGCCTCGAGCAATGTACGTACCTGCGCCTGTTCTGCCTTCACGCGGATGAGACTGTCCTCATCCAAGTCAACCTTATCCTTCGGCAAGGTCAAATGCTGAACCGCCCGCTTCTCTTTAATGACCAGCACGTTATAGCTTAATCGGCGACGGCCCGTGGGTGAAACAACGTCGAGAACCAGTTCGTGCGTGCCGGGAACATCTTGCAGATCGACGCCGACTAATCCGATATAGGCTGGTGCGGCCGCGCCAGAGGCCTCCGGAAAGAATGGAATCTTGCGATTCAACAATCGCCCAGTCACCGCGGTGGTCTGCTGATCCACCGGCACGCGAACCACCACAATCTCCCCTTGTTTGCCGCTGAACTGACCATCCATACCATGCGGCTCAGGCGGCGCGCTGGTCAAAAGATCAACCGGAAAGATACTGGTAAGCAGCACAATCGCCATGATGGCGACTCGATCCATCCTGGCTTTCAGAAACCGGAAGAACATGATTCTTCCTCAGTTCAATGCAGAATGCTCAAACAGGTTATCCAACAAGGCGCCAGGAAGAAAAAACCGGAGGCGTAGCCTCTGGGCTACGTTGAGGATTTTTTCTTCCTGGAGAACGCAGTTGGGAACCTGTTTCAGCATTCTGCTAACGGTAGAAGCGGGGGCCGGCAACCTGCGCCACCAACTCTTCCACGCGCCGGTTGACTGCGCTGAACGGGTCCATACAAAGAATCGTTTCTTCCCAATAGCCATTGAGTTTGAGGTAGGTCCAGTCCACGGTGTACGAGCGATTCTTGGCTCGAGCGAACCGAATAAAATCGCCTCGGACCTTCGCCCTCGTTGTTTGAGGAGGGACCGACATGGCTCGCTGGACCGCATCCTCATCCACGATTCGTTCAATCAAGTGTCGGCTCTCCAATAGATAGTATAACCCACGCGTCCGCTTTACGTCGTGATATTGAAGGTCCATAAGAAAGACGCGGGGATCGTCCCACCCGCATCCCTTCTTATCGATATAGGACTGAATCAAATGCCGCTTCCCAACCCAATCGATTTCCCTGGTGAGTTGCGCCGGGTCCTCCTCCAGACCATCGAGCACCCGTGTCCATTTCGCCAGCACGTCGTCCAGAACCGGATCATGGGAGTTAAAACTCAAATAATCATAGGCTCGTTCCAGGTAGACCCGCTGAATTTCAATCGCACTGAGCTGGCGACCATCATCTAATCGTACTTTCTTCTTCAACGTCGGATCGCGAGAGACCTCACGAATGGCCTTCACGGGATCCTCGAGTTCCATCCCGCTCACGGTATAGCCGTCTTCGATCATGGTGAGAACCAGCGCCGCCACGCCGACCTTCAAGTACGTGGCATACTCGGACATATTGGAATCGCCGACGATGATGTGCAGCCGGCGGTATTTTTCGGCATCGGCATGTGGTTCATCGCGGGTGTTAATGATGCTTCGGGAAGAGGTCGTCGATGAAGAGGTTTTTTCGTGGATGTGCTGTGCCCGCTGTGAAATGAAAAATTGCGGCTTGCCGGAGACCTTTAAGACCTTGCCCGCGCCTGAATAAATCTGCCGGGTTACAAAAAACGGAATCAATTGCTCCGTGACTTTCCAGAAGTCCACGTCACGGCGCATCAAAAAGTTTTCGTGGCAACCGTAGGTGTTGCCGAGGGAATCGGTATTGTTCTTGAAGATATAGATCTCTCCGGAGAGGCCTTCCTCCCTCAACCGCTCCTCGGCGGCCGGCAGACAGGCCTCAAGCAATCGCTCGCCGGCCTTGTCATGAATGACCAGATCCAAAATATTATCGCATTCGGGGGTCGAGTATTCGGGATGGCAACCGGTGTCCTGATAAAATCTGGCGCCGTTGATCAGAAAGGCATTCGACGGCCAACTATTGGGAATGAGCCCCTCGAAAATGTATCCAAGCACCTTCTCCATGGGCAAATAGATACGCCCATTCGGCGAGAAGATCAGTCCATACTCGTTTTCGAGACCGAAAATCCTTGTTCTCATAAGATGAAGGAACCGAAGGACAGGCTTTCAGCATACACTGCGCCCCCGTGTTCTTCAACTTGAGGCGCTCAGAACAGGTGCCTAAGTAAGTATCTGGCGAGATTCCGCAATCGGGATTCGGCGAAACTTGCGTCCGACACGATGCCGGTCGAGCGCCGCCACCTCTAATCCCTCAAGCGGTAGTTTTTGGCTGGTGATGTTTTCAAGTGCCGCGGTACACAGCGTCAGCGAGGCTTTCAACGAGGACTCATCGGCTTTGTATCGCTCCTTGAGGAACGCTTGCAGCGCTTCGGAACGGCCGCCGATGACCGCGAATCCGCGTTCGTCGAAGATACTCCCATCGAAGGAGATCCGATACATTTCGTTAGGATGGTCCGTCTCTCCGACTTGAACGACGAGGATCTCGACCTCCAAGGGTTTTAACTCCTGACTGAAGATGGTGCCAAGGGTTTGTGAATAGCCATTCGCCAAGGATCTCGCTGTCACGTCCTCGCGACTGTACATGAATCCCTTCAAGTCCGCGTGACGAATGCCGGCCTTGCGGAGATTTTCAAACTCGCTGTATTTCCCAGCCCCGGAGAAGGCGATACTGTCGTAAATTTCAGAAATTTTATAGAGGGAGGCACTGGGATTATCGGCCACGAGCAAAATACCATCTTGATATTCCACCGCGATAATCGACCGGCCCTTGGCGATGCCTTTTTTGGCGTACTCCGCCTTGTCCTGCATCATCTGTTCGGGAGAGACGTAATAGGGCAGCGGCATGTCAGCGCTCCTTCTTCCGTTCGGTAATCAACTCGGCATACAGCGAGGCAATCCGCTGGTCTCCCACGTCGGCAATCCCTGCTGCGGTCACCACTTTTGCCGTCGGGTAAATCCCACGAATGAGGTCCGGGCCGCCGGTTCCGACATCCTCCTCCGCCGCATTGTAGAGGGACAGCAGGGCGAGTTTCAGCGAGTCATCCTCCGACAAACTTTTTCGGTAGTGCTCGCGCATCGTATTGCGGGCGTCTTTGCCTCCTGAGCCGATCGCATGATATTCGGACTCCTCATACCGCCCGCCGGTCACATCGTATTTGAAGATTCGGCCTTCGCTTCGCCGATGATCATAGCCGACATAAATCGGAATGACGACCAACCCATGGAACACCATGGGCAAATTCGCCTTGACCATCTGGCCCAGTTTATTGGCCTTGCCCTCATACGATAACTGGACCCCTTCCAGCTTCTCGTAGTGCTCTAACTCCGTCTGAAATAACTTGACCATCTCAATGGCCGGGCCTGCGGTACCTGCAATGGCCATGGCGGAATATCCGTCGACTTTAAAGACCTTTTCCATTTGGCGTCCGGCAATCTGAAAGCCCTCGGTCGCTCGGCGATCCCCGGCAATGACCACGCCGTTGCTGTATTTAATGGCCAGGACGGTCGTCCCATGCGGGGGAGACGGGATACGATGACGACCATTAGGGTCCGACAGCGGACCGGCCTCACCGTTCCAGTCTCGATTGGCCGGCATAAGATCGGGGCGGTGGTGCAACAAATAATCGAAAAAACTCGACCCTTCATGCTCAGGAAACATATGCAATGATGACATGCTTCTCCTCAATCAACACAATGCCGGTGCGGGAGTCCAAATACCGCAATCTGTCGAAAAGCAGAAGCCGGCTGGTGGTGGGCCACATCTAGGCGGTGAGCTTGGCGAGCAATGATTCCGCAGAATCCGATCCTTCCAGCAATTCACGCGTGAGGGATTCGGTCCCGCGCAGAGGGTCCATCAAGGGAATTTTCTTGATGGTGGTATTGCCCACATCGAACAGCACCGACGTCCAACTTGCCGCGTAGATCTCGCGGCCGAACTTCTTTAAGCAGTGGCCGCGGAAGTACGCTCTGGTTCCGGTTGGAGGGCGATGCTCGGCCTTTTCGATTTCACTATCCTGCAGCAGACGCTCGATGAGATTGCTGCGCTCCAACGTATAATACAGGCCCTTCTCGGGCCGCACATCGTGATATTGTAAATCCATCAGCCTGACGCGCGGATCGTTCCAGTCGCACCCTTTGCGTTCCACATAGGAGTAAATCATCTGTCGTTTGGCGACCCAATCAAGATCGCGCACCAGCAGCATGGGATCTTGTTCAAGCTTATCCAGCACCTCTTCCCATCGCACCAAAATATCTTTGGTGACCTGGTTCAACTCGTGACAGGCATAGAAGTCGAGCGCCGCCTTTAAATAGGTTCGCTGTATCTCGATGGCAGTCGTCACTCTCCCATCAGTCAGTTTCAACGTCCTCTTCATCGTAAGATCCCGCGAGACCTCTTTGATCGCGCGAACCGGATCGTCCAGCTCGATGGTCGGAATCTCCGCTCCCGCTTCCAAGAGATCCAGCACGATTGACGTGGCTCCGAGCTTGAGATAGGTGGACAGCTCGGCCATATTCGCGTCGCCGACGATGACATGAAATCGGCGGTATTTCGACGGCTCCGCATGCGGCTCGTCACGCGTATTGATAATTGGACGCTTGACCATCGTATTGAGATCGACGAGGCATTCGAAAAAATCAGCACGCTGGGAAAGCTGGTACTCGGCGGGGTGGCCTTGGTTTTCGGTACCGACCTTGCCGGAACCGGCATAGATCTGTCGGGTCACGAAGAAAGGAATCAGAACACGGACGATGCGATCGAAAGGAACGGACCGTTCCAAGAGGTAATTCTCATGATAGCCGTAACTGTTGCCCTTCCCGTCCGTATTGTTCTTGTAGAGCACAAACTTGTCCCCACCTCGCGTTTTGGCCATGGCGCGTAAGCACTCGGCCGCAATGCGCTCGCCGGCACGCTCGAATGCGACGAGTTCCCGGGCATTCGCGCATTCGGGTGTTGAATATTCAGGATGCGCCCCGTCGACATACAAACGTCCCCCGTTCGCAAGCACCTTATTTAAGAGACGATTATAGTCGGGTCCCGGACGCTCACGCTCGCCTTCTGCTTCGAAGCCACGAATATCGAGCAGCGGGTTCTCGTGTTCATAATCCCAGATGGCTTGAGGCGCGGGCATTAGCGGATAGTGCCCGATCAATTGAATGGAATTGGAAACCGGATCGAGGGATTCTGCATCCCTGGTGGCGATGCCGAATTCCGTTTCCGTTCCCAGTACTCGTTGCAATATCACTCATCCTCCCGCGGCCGGACTGATGGTTAGAAATAATGACCAGTGGTAATGGTTTCAATTTGGCGAGATTCCGTCGACCCAGTAGTGATGGTCCGGACGTGAATAATTTTCTCACCCTTTTTGCCGGCGATTTTCGCCCAGTCGTCGGGATTCGTGGTGTTGGGAAGGTCTTCATGCTCCTTGAATTCATCCCTGACCGCGCGCATCAAGTCCTCGCTGCGAAGTCCCTTACCTTCATTGGCAATGGCGCGCTTAATCGCATACTTTTTCGCGCGGGATACGATGCCTTCAATGAGCGCGCCGCTCGAAAAATCCTTAAAATACAAAGTTTCTTTTTCACCGTTCGCGTACGTGACTTCAAGGAACTTGTTCTCTTCCGACGTGGCATACATACCTTCGACGGTCGCTTGAATGAAGCGATCCACCATCGCGCGGCGATCGCCGGTATGTCGGGTCACTTCTTCATCCGCATACGGTAATTCCGTTGCAAGATACTTTGAAAAAATCTCACGGGCCGCATTCATGTCCGGGCGAGAAATCTTGATCTTCACGTCAAGGCGGCCGGCCCGCAGCACGGCGGGGTCAATGAGGTCCTGGCGATTGCTCGCCCCAATGACGATGACATTTCGCAAGCGCTCGACGCCGTCGATCTCCGAGAGGAACTGAGGCACGATGGTCGATTCGATATCGGACGAAATACCCGTTCCCCGTGTGCGGAACAGAGCGTCCATCTCGTCGAAAAACACGATGACGGGATGGCCCTCGGCCGCGCGTTCCTTCGCCTTCTTAAAGACCTCACGCACCTGCCGTTCGGATTCACCGACGTACTTATTCAGCAGCTCCGGTCCTTTGACGTGAAGAAAAAAGCTGCGCATCTCTTTGCCGGCCAAGTGTCCAAGCTTCTTGGCAATGGAATTCGCCACGGCTTTCGCAATCAGCGTCTTTCCACATCCGGGAGGGCCGTACAGCAGGACGCCTTTTGGAGGGCTCAGCTTGTGTTCGGCGAATAGATCGGGATAGAGAAACGGCAACTCCACCGCATCCCGGACTTGCTCGATTTCCTTGGCCAGGCCACCGATGTGCTCATAATCGACATCGGGCACTTCTTCGAGGACCAATTCCTCCGCTTCGGATTTCGGAAGCTTCTCGACGACATAGCCTGAGCGCGCATCATACAACAAATGATCCCCGACACTGAGCCGTTGAGACGCGAGCGGCTCGGCGAGTTCCGTGACCTTCTCTTCATCGAAATGCAGCGTGACGAGCGCCCGATTGCCCTCTAACAGGTCTTTCAATCGCACCACCTCGCCCTGCCCATCGAAGCCGCGACTTTCAATGACGTTGAACGCTTCGTTGAGGATCACCTCCTGACCCTTACGTAACATCTCCGGCTTAATAGACGGGTGCAGGCTGACCTTCATCTTTCGTCCAGAGACATAAATGTTGGCCGTCAAATCGTCATTCATGCTTGAGAAAATCGCGTAGGTATTCGGCGGAGCAGTCAACTTTTCTATTTCGGCGCGCAAAGCTTGAATCTGAGCCTTGGCTTCCTGCAATGTCGACGTTAGTTTTTCGTTTTGCTTATGCGCGTGATCTAATTGAGACCGAGACTGGTAGAGCTGACGCAGTTCGTCCTGCATCGTTTCAATCTGTATCTGCAGCTTCTCAACTTCTCGTGAATGCTCGTCTTTTTTTTGCACGGCGTCTACATCTCCGTCTGACAAGCGTTGCGTGATTTTCTTAACGGATGCACGGAAGGAGCTGAGCCGGCCCTGACCCCGCTTGGAATCGGCCATTGAATCTTCTCCGGTCAGTGAGAGCTGATAATGCGTCGCTCAACGTGAGCAAATCTTATCATCGATTCTCGAAAAGGGTCAACTGTACAGATACGACGGGACGGTTCCGTTGCCAGAGACCAGAGCGATTGAAGTATTTAATCACTTGTCTGCAGGGCGTGCAGGAGAAAGCCTGTAGCCGCTTGGACATCTTCAGCCGAGAGGATGGCGGAAATGAGCGCGATCCCATGCGCACCGGCGCAACGCGCCTCTTGCACGCGTGGGAGAGAAATGCCGCCGATGGCAAAGACGGGCAGGTGACTTTGTTGAGTCGCTTCTTTCAGAGCGCGCAACCGGATCGGGTCACCATGCAGACGTTTCGAGGGTGTGTCATAGATCGGGCCAAGAACGACGAAGTCCGCTCCCTCAGTCTCAGCCTTGAGTACTTCCTCGACACTATGCGCGGACGCGCCAATCCAACGATTGGGGCCAAGCACGCGACGTGCCTCCTTGATAGGCATGCTATCAGATCGAAGGTGGACGCCATCCGCGCCAAGAGCCAACACGACATCGACCCGGTCGTTGATGAAGAGTAAGGCTTCATGCTTCCGCGTGAGTGACAGCACCTCACCCGCCAGTTCAACCAGAGCCTGTGTGTCAAGATCCTTCTCGCGCAGTTGCACGGCTTTTATGCCGGCGGACAAGGCTCGATCGAGGACGGAAAGAAGCGGCCTCCCTGCAGTCTGATGGCGATCGGTAATCAAATAGAGAGAAAAATCAATGCGGGACATGAGCAATAGATTCTCTTGCGCGAGCCAACGGGACGCCAAAAAGGTCCGGCATCATACCGCCAACCCCAAGCGCGCCAGACGCGCTTCTTGCCGGAGCAAGGCCGCAGCCAACGAAAAGGAGTCGTAGCCTCTGGGCTACGTTGAGGATTTTTTCAGAGGCGAGAACGCAGTTGGAGGCCTTTTTCAGTATCCGCTACAGCATGCCTTCGATGGGGCTACTCGCTGTCGCATACAACTTCCTCGGAATTCGGCCCGCCCGATACGCCAGCCGGCCGGCCTCAACGGCATACTTCATGGCCTCCGCCATCATGATAGGATCTTTGGCCCCGGCAATAGCCGTATTCATCAACACCGCATCCGCCCCATACTCCATAGCCAAGGCCGCATCGGATGCGGTCCCTACGCCGGCATCGACAATCATCGGAACTTTTACCGTCTCGAGAATGATTTTCAGATTGTAGGGATTCCGGATGCCGAGCCCCGATCCAATCGGGGCTGCCAGCGGCATCACAGCCGGACAGCCGATATCGACAAGTTTCTTGGCCACGATTGGATCGTCGTTGGTGTACGGGAGCACGATGAATCCTTCTTTCACCAAAATCTTAGCCGCTTCAATCAAGCCCGCCGTATCGGGAAAGAGCGTTCGTTCATCCCCGATCACTTCCAGTTTCACAAGATCGGACACACCCGCGGCCCTCGCCAATCGCGCATAGCGCAACGCATCTTCCACCGTGTAGCACCCGGCCGTATTCGGCAAGATGATGTACTTCTTCGGATCTAAGTAATCTAAAAGATTATCCTTGGAACGATCAGTAATGTTTACGCGGCGGACGGCCACCGTCACGACATCAGCGCCGGATGCATCGATCGCTTTTTTCGTCTCGATGAAATCTTTGTACTTACCAGTCCCCACCCACAGCCGAGACTTGAATTCCCGCCCGGCAATCACCAATCGATCATTGTGCTCATTCATAGTCACACCGTTCATTTATGTTCATTTATCTTTACCCACCTCCACACCAGCGGAGATGGTTGGGATGGCCTCCACTGCGCGCGTCCGCCGAGCACCTTCTGGGCGTGCGCGGCGCGCCAGCACAGAGGCCGTCCCAATCATCTCCCCCTCCCCACTTCCTCCGCCGATAAAGCTGATAATCTCCACCCGATCACCATCCTGTAAACTCTGGCGTTCGAAATTCTGCCGATCCACTATTTGGAGATTGACTTCAACGGCCACACGCTCCGAGCGAATGTCCAGTTGCGTTAAGAGGCCCGCTACCGTAGAGCCGGATGGGGTCGTTTGGGGTTCGCCGTTCACTTGAATGTGGATCGATGTCCCAGGACTTGCGTCGGTCAATACTTCACCTGATTGAACGTCATCAGAGGGCGTACGTCATCGTATGAGACGGTTCACGCGCTTGTCAACCAAACTTACCCGGAAGTTAAATGAGCTAGACCTCGCGTAACATCTTCTATAGTTTAGCGATGAGGAAGAATGACGGATACGAATCGAAGATTGGCCGGTTTATTTCAATCCATGGCGGACCAGTTGGAAGCCAGACGTGAGAATCCACACCGCATTCGAGCCTACCGCCGCGCCGCCGAATCTGTCCTACGGCTCAATGATGATATTGCCGCCATCGCACGACACGGGGGATTGAAGGACATCTCAGGCATCGGAAAGGATCTTGCGGCCAAAATTGAAGAATTTCTCAAGACAGGATCTATCCAAGCCTACGAGCAGCTCCACAGACCGCTTCCTTCCGCCATTGCTGCTTGGACCAGCTTACCCGGCTTGACTGATGTTGCCGTGCAACATCTTTACTTCCGTCTCGGCATCGTCACACTCGACGATCTGGAAGCTCTCGTACGGTCGCATTTATTGCGGACGCTCCCCGGCATCATCGTGAGGGAAGAGGACCTGCTGACAGCCATTAGGATACTGAAGGCTAAGGTTAAGGAAGAGGACCTTCAACCTTAGCTTTAGCCCCAACCTAACTCATTAGATCGGCCTCAGGTCCTTAAAGATCTTCCACGTCTTCAGCAGTTCGACTGCCTTTTGCAGTTGCGGGTCCTCCTCGATCGCTCCTTCGCCCAACGGCTCGCTTAAGGCCCCATTGTTTTTCGGCGCCTGCTCATCCGGTTTCGCCGACGGAGGCGTCTCTTTCGGCTTGGCCGTCTTCGCCTCGGCATCCTTTTCTTTATCCTTGTCTTTCTCTTTCTCAGGTGTTTTTGCAACAGCTTGCTGCGCTTTGACAACGATGTCGGGCGTGATGCCTGTCGACTGAATCGATCGTCCTTTTGGCGTATAGTACTTGGCCGTCGTCAATCGCAATCCTGAGCCGTCTCCTAAGGGCAAGATGGTCTGCACAGAACCTTTGCCAAAGCTTGTGGTCCCGACAACGACCGCTCGACCCCAGTCTTGCATCGCTCCAGCAACAATTTCCGACGCGCTTGCCGATCCCTCGTTGACCAAGATGATCATGGGATGATCGTCGAGCTGATCTTTTGCACGCGAGAAATATTCATCCTTCTTTCCATCCCGGCCTTTGATTGACACGATCAACTTTCCGGGGGCGACGAACTGCTCCGATACCTCAACGGCGGCGGTCAGCAAACCGCCCGGATTATTGCGAAGGTCCAAGACCATGCCGGTTAGTTTTTGTTCTTTAAACTGCTTTAAAGCCTTGTTAAGATCCTTCCCGCTCTGTTCCTGGAATTGAGTCAACCGAACATAGGCAATGGTGTTTTCGATGACTCGGGAACGAACGCTTTCGATCCGAATCGTATCCCGGATCAGCGTGAATTGCAGAGGGTCCGCGGCTCCCTCTCGCTGGACCGTAAGATTGACCTTCGACCCTTTCGGGCCGCGCATTTTCTGCACCGCCTCCATGAGTGTCAAATCCTTCGTCGTCTCATCGTTCACTTTGATAATAAAATCTCCCGACTTGATCCCCGCTTTTTGTGCCGGCGTGCCTTCGATGGGTGCAATGACCGCCAAGCGATTCTCTTTAATGCCGATTTGAATCCCGACGCCGCCAAACTCGCCTTTTGTCTCGACTTGAATCTCCTTATACATCTCGGGTGTCATGTAGGCCGAATGGGGATCGAGCGTAGACAGCATGCCCCGGATCGCGCCCTGCACCAGATCTTTGACCTTCGCCTCCTCGACGTAATGCTTTTGAATCTGGGTGAGGACTTCAGAAAATGTCTTGAGTTCCTCGTACGTCTCCGTAGCCTGAACCGTTCGCTCCCACCCTTTGCCGATCAGTACACCCATGACCACCGCCATCACGATGATGACTGATCCGACGTACCAAGACTTGCGCGGCCGTTCGTATTCCATGACAGTTCCTTTCGGTATTTAAGTCTCTGAATGTATGACCGGATGTTCAAAAAGGCGTTCAACAAGGCCGAAGGTGAAATCGACACCGCAGGCGTACCCTCTGGGGTACGTTGAGGATGCCGATGAGACGAGAACGCAGTTGAAGGCCTTTTTCAACATCCTGTTACCTTACCGGCGTTTTGCGAGCCACATGAGCGGATCCACCGCCTGTGCCCCTTGACGCAGTTCAAAGTATAGCGTGCTGTCACCGGTCAACCCGGTATCGCCGGTTTCACCGATCACGGACCCGATCGTCACTTGTTCACCGACCTTGACCAGCAATTTCGATGCATGCGCATACAGCGAGAAAAATCCGTTGGCATGATCGAGGATAATGACCTGACCATACCCTTTCAACCAATCCGCGAACACCACCACACCGGACATGACAGATCGAATTGCGCTGCCTTCGTCCGTCCGAATTTCAATGCCTTTTCGCTGAACATAGGTGTTGAAGGTCGGGTGTTTCTGGCGTCCGAAAAAGGAGAGGATCTCTCCCTCGGCCGGCCAATGTAATGCACCTTTCAGCGGATGGCTTCCCTTTACATCTTTCGGGGGTTGAAACGCGGCGGCTTTACGCCGCTCTTCCAGTTCCTTTAAAAGGCCGTCCACACGGGACGCGGACCGCTCCAGTTCCGTCAACGCATGCTCATACGCTTCCTTTTGTTGCGTGATATTGGCGAGAATCACATTCTTTTTTCGCTTGAGCCCCTGGATTTCGCCCACTTTCTTTTCTGTATGATACTTGATGACCAACATTTCGTCGCGCGCCACAGCTCGCTGACGCTCCATCCTCTCCAATCGGTCGACATCCTCCCGATAGGCTTGCATCAAATCATACTCTCGTTGAGAAACGGCAGACAAATATTGCAAGCGCTGCTGAAACGCCTCATAGGTATCTGCGGCCAGTAGTGCGCCGAGATGTCCGAAACGCCCTTCCATATATTGAACGCGAAGACGAGCCAAAATCGAATGGCGCCGATCATCGATCGTGCTTCGCACG